>ENA-ORBV01017843-ORBV01017843.1-microbial-mat-metagenome-genome-assembly--contig:-NODE-17843-length-10093-cov-4.927616_pt1 | contig 10093 bp, 8 predicted proteins | sample MGYA00237777_ERZ505514 | MGnify/ENA primary metagenome ERZ505514 (study PRJEB26160, sample SAMN06269048) | microbial mat metagenome | isolation source: Oligotrophic lake microbial mat | place... | reverse complement strand
AGGGGGACGGTGCCGTCGGCGGTCGATTCGTCAGGCAGCCCCCGGACCGCGCGCATCGCGGTCAAAAGTCTCGTACACTCTTCGCGGCATGAGCATCAAACTCCCCGCCGATCGACTTGGCCAGTTGCGATCGTTTTACGACGGGCGCGAAGTGTGCGTGACGGGCGGAGCGGGATTCATCGGCGGGCACCTTGTGGATGTCCTGCACGCGGTCGGGGCTTCGGTGCGGGTGATCGACGACTTGTCGAATTCCAGCCTCGAGCATCTTGCTGCGCTCATCGAGATGGAACCGGAGCGAGTTCGGTTCGTCCACGGGTCGATTTTGGACGACGAGGCGCTGGCCGACGCTGTCGGCGGTTGCAAGACGGTGTTCCACCTCGCGGCGGTGGGGAGCGTGCCCAAATCGATCGAAGACCCCCAGCGAACCTGGGTCGTGAACGCAACCGGCACGATGCGGGTGCTCGCAGCGGCACAAAAGGGCGGTTCGGATCGGGTGGTGGTAGCGTCCAGCAGTTCGGTGTACGGCGATCAACCCGAGTTGCCGAAAGTCGAAACGCAGCCGCCGATGCCCATGTCGCCGTACGCAGCGAGCAAATTGGCCGGCGAACACTTGGCAAGCGTGTGGTCGAGTTGCTATGGGCTCTCGACGGTTTCGCTCCGGTTTTTCAACGTGTTCGGTCCTAGGCAGGCGGCAGAGGGCGGGTACGCGGCGGTGGTGGCGGCGTTCTGTCGGTCCCTGCTGAACGCCGACCGGCCTGTCATTTATGGCGACGGGACGCAGACGCGCGATTTCACGTTTGTCAGTAACGTGGTGCTCGGGATTTTGCTCGCGGGTGCGACCCCTGCGGAGTTAAAGGGTCAGGCCGCGAACCTCGGCACGGGCCGACGCGTCAGCGTGTTGGACCTGGCTATGGCGATCGCGAAACAGGTGGGGATGCCGACGGTTCAGCCCATTTATAAACCGGGGCGGACCGGTGACGTGCTGCATTCCCAGGCGGATGTATCGCGCGCGAAACACCTGTTCGGCTTTGAGCCCGTCACGAGGATGGAAGACGGATTGCACGCGACGGTTGAGTGGTTCCGTGCCCAGTTGATGGGTTCGTCCGGTGAATCGTCATCGGGCGTCGGCGATTCCAGCGGGGGTTCGGGCGGCGGGAAGCGATAAGCGTGCTTCTGCTCTGCGGGTTGTGGCAACTGCTGCGGCTCGGGATCGTCACGAAGTTTCGCCTGCGGGGTCCGTATTGGAAGTGGCGGATGCACACGGCCTTTGGTCGGGGCTACCCCGCGACCAAGGCCGCGTTGGTGCGGTCGATCGTCGAGTATGGCATGTGGATGCACAAGATGCGGCGGCGGTGAGAGCGGCTCGGACCTCTTCGGATTTGATCCAAAGCGATTCTTTGAATCGGTTCTTCCCTGCCGGACTCTCGGGTAGAATCCCGCATGGATACGAGGAACGAAACCGCGCCTGGAGTTCGCACCGTGGTTGCTCCGCAGCCGTCATTTGCCAAAGCGTTCGTGCCGGGCCTAGTGCTCGGCTTGATCGTCGGGGCGCTGGCGGCGGCATTCCTCGCGCCGATCATCGGAGCCAAAACTTCGGAGACCGGCCCAGATCGTTCACGCGGCACGACACCACAAACGACGAGTCGGCCGGACGAGCGCGACCCGCAAGTTCCCGCTGAACTTCCGGAGGGCGTCGCTTCCGAGCCTGAACCGCCGGCGGCCGAGGGCGGTGCAGACGGAACGGCTCCTTCGACGCAGCCGCCAATACCGGCACCGGCACCGGCTGCGGTCCCCCCCTCTTCGCCTCGGTAACACGCGGGAGGCGGCGCCGTGGCCATCCCCGATCGAACTCCACCGGATCTTTCTCGATTGGTGCGTCAGCACGCGGAGACGTCCCGGCTGTTGGGTGTCGATTTCGTGCCGCGATTCCGCGCTCCGGCCTCCACCATTGAGGCGGACGCACCGCCAATTGAACTGCCCGGGTCGGACGTCCCTGTCAGTCGAACATCGTCGGCGGCCCCGAGCCGCGTAGCTCCGGAGATTCACGCCACCCACTCCGCCGTGGTGGCGCCTGCCGCGGCCCACTCGCCTGCCACGAGGCCCCCCGAGAGGCCAACGGTGATCGAGCGAGGCCCGCTTGGTCCGACCACTCGCGATCACGCCCGTTCGCAACAGCGGCTCGACGAACTTCGCGCAAAGTACGAGGCCGAGGCTCCGCACCAGCATTTTAACATGAACTTCACCAAGGTGGTGTGGGGCGACGGTGACCCGTGCGCCCGGCTGATGTTCGTGGGCGAAGCACCGGGTGCGGACGAAGACCGGACCGGCATTCCGTTCGTGGGACGGGCCGGCGAACTGCTGAACAAAATGATCATCGCCATGGGCCTGCGACGCGAGGATGTGTATATCGCCAACGTCCTGAAAACCCGGCCGCCGGACAACGCGACGCCAACGCCCAAAGAGGTGGAATTGTGCGCCCCGTATTTGCGTGGGCAAATCGCCGTGGTCGCGCCGGAAGTGATCGTTACCCTTGGACTTCCTGCATCCCGCTGCATCCTGAACTCCGCTGCCACGATGGGTCAGTTGCGGGGCATTTGGGCCGCATTCACCGCAGATGACGGTCGAGAAATTCCAGTGATGCCCACGTATCACCCCGCCTTCCTGCTGAGGTCCTATTCGCCCGAGAACCGCGCTAAGGTGTGGTCTGACTTACAGTTGGCGATGCAACGGCTGGGGATGCAAACCCCCGGAAAGTCCGCGCCTTCCAAGAATTGATTTTCGCCGCAAATTGCGGCAAAACCAGGAACCGGCGCGTTTCGATCGTCGTATGGAACGATGATTCGATCTTCCAACACCTACCTAATTTAGAAAAACTTCGCCCCCACGAGACCCGGCGCTTGGGTACGTTTCTGAGTGCCGGGTATTTTTCTTTTTTGACTTTCCCGGCACGCGGTCGTGGTCATTCTCGATCGGCTTCCGCCAATCAAGAAGGCCCGCTGACGGCCTTCAGATTCAACACGGTCTCGGCTGGCAATTGGCGAATCAACGTGACCAAGGTCCGGGGATCGGACTTCCATCTGACCTCGAACGTCATTTCAACGGCGTCGTTGACCGCAAGGTCAGGCGGCATCGCCTGAAGTCCCACGGTTGGGAACTCCATGATCATTTCCTTCATTCCCGTCACTTCGCCCGTTTTTCCGACAAATGATGGAATGACCTCGTGATGGACCTGAAGGGCCGTGCGCGTGGCGCGATCCGGAAGTTCAATGATGCGGGCTCGGACGATGTACGTTTGATCGGCAACCGAGAGTTTGGACGCCGGTGGACCCTTTTCGCACCCTGAAGAACCGAGCGATGCAGACACGAGCAGAAGCGATCCGAGGAAGGCTGCGCAACGGTGGTTCATCGTGTGAGTACGAGAAAAATCCCCATCAAGTTTGTCGCGGCCGTGGGGCGGACTGGGCGAACGTCAAGAGCGGTTCAGCCTGTTTTGACGGGTTCAGCCAGCTTTGACGGTTAAATACTGGGAGACCGAAGCCAAATCCTTCGCCATGCCGGGGACGAAGAACATCGACCATTTTTCGCCCGGGACGGCGCGCACGACCTTCGCGGGCTCCTCGCGACTCACCCAATCACGGTTGCCGCGGTTGTAGATGTTGATGCGCTGGAGACGCATCCGCTGGGCCCGGCGGAGAGCCTTCTTGTGGATCGGATCGTTTCGCATGAGGCGGAGCAGCGTGTGCTCGGCGTCCTCAGTGCGGGGCAGCTTCTCGATCGTGCAATTGACGATCGCGCCCGGCTTGAACGAATCGAAAGCGAAGGGTGCGGCGGTTTTTTTGGGAGCGGTCGTGGCCATAGAACGGATACCTCACTATCAACACCCAAGCCCGGAAAACGGCCCAAGGTGGGTCTGGATACTAGGCGTGAGCGGATGGGTTTCCAAACGGTTCGCGCAGGTGATCGACGTTCGATGCCCTACCATGTCGCCCTCCATGGCAACCGACCCCCAAGAATCGCAACCCGCGCCCGTTCCCGCCGCGTTTCACGCCGATTGGGCCCACCATGAGCGGCCCAAGTTGCGTCCCGTTCGGGGCTTTCCTGCGCAAGTGGGCAATCAGATGGCCTTGGGTTTAGCCGATGCCCGGCAGGTTTCCGACAAGGTGGTGTTCGCGGCACCAGCGGCCCAGATGATCCTGCCGCTTTTAGATGGTTCGCGGGTGCTCGATCAGATTGTCGGTCAGGTGGCCAGGGGCTTGACCAAGGAAAACCTTGAACAGTTGGTGGCCCAGTTGGACGAGGCCGGCCTGCTCTTCGGCCCGACCTTCGATGCGATGGTCTCCAAGATGCGGGCTGAATTCGATGCCGGCGAAACCCTGCCCCCCGCCTCGACCGCGGCCTTTTCCGATGCGTTGGCGCAACAGGTTATGGGTGAGGGATTTGCAACCGCCGGCCAAGGCGCCAAGGACGACGTGGGCGGCAAGCGGCTGCGTGAGGTCATGGACGAATGGATCGCGACGGCCCTCAAGGACGTTCAGAACCCGAGTTTTGACACGTTGCCGAAGGCGATCGTCGCGCCGCACCTTGATTATCCGCGCGGATGGCTCAACTACGCCTCGGTGTACGGCCGACTGCGGGTGACCGACCGGCCCGATCGCATCGTGATCTTGGGGACCAATCACTTCGGTGAATCGAGCGGCGTGTGCGGGTGCAATAAGGGGTACGAAACCCCGTTCGGCACCTGCGAACTCGATCGGGAGTTGCTCGCGGCCGTCGAAAAAAACCTGGGTGCGGAGAATGCCGTCAAATTGCTCGCCAACCGCTTCGACCACGAGCGCGAGCACTCGATCGAACTGCAGATCCCTTGGATACAGCACGTCTTTGGAAAGAACGAGGCCGGTGCCTACCCGAAGGTATTCGGTGCCCTCATCCACGACCCGAGCGTGAACGGCGGCGAGTCGTACGACGGCAAAGGTCTGGCGTTTGATCCGTTTGTCAAGGCTCTCAAAGAGGCGATCGGGTCGCTGCCTGGAAGGACGCTTATCGTCGCCTCGGCCGACCTTTCGCACGTCGGGCCGGCCTTCGGGGAAACCTTCGGATTTGCGGGTCCGCTCGTGGGCGAGGATGAGAAGGTGGTCGATGCCCGCAGCCGCGTCTTCAATCACGACCGCGAACTGCTTGGGCTGTACGTGCAGGGGAAGACCGACGAAATGCTGGCCTCGATGGCGTGGCAGCAGAACCCGACGCGCTGGTGCAGCCTGGGCAACATGCTGGCGACAGCGGCCCTGACGGCTCCGTCCAAGGTTGAGGTGTTTAATTATGCGGCGGCGATGGACCAGCAGGGCACGACCATGGTCAGCAGTTGCTCGGCTGCGCTGGTGTGAGAGCCGCGGGAGCGTCGCGCCGATCCGAACGATCCACCGCCCCTGTTACACGCCGGTGACGGCTCGCCAAAAACCAACCCGCCCGAGCGGCCGTATTCTCTAGACGGACCTCCGGACCCCGGCTCGCCCCTCTTTCGCGGCACCCGGGACCTTGTGGCGAATTGAAATGGAGCTCGGATGGCAACATCGAATGTCTGCTGGGGTATCGAAATCGGGGCGGCGTCGATCAAGGCGATCAAACTGGAAAATGCCGGTGAGGCCGGGGTTCGGGTGGTCGATTTCACGGTGATTCAGCATCCCAAGCCGCTTTCAACGCCGGGCGTCGATGCGAACGACGTCTTGCGGGTGTCGCTGGGGCAACTGACGAGCACATACGACCTTTCTAAAGCCGCGATCGCGGTGTCGGTGCCCGGACATTCAGCGTTTGCCCGGTTTGCGAAGCTGCCGCCGGTGGAGCCCAAGAAGGTTCCGGACATCGTGAAGTTTGAAGCGATGCAGCAGATCCCGTTCCCGTTGGAACAGGTGGAATGGGACTACCAGACCTTTGTGACGCCGGATTCACCGGACATTGAGGTCGGTATTTTCGCCATTACGCGCGACAAGGTGATGGAACGGCTGAACATGCTCCAAGACGTGGGTATCACGCCGAACCATGTGGTGCTCAGCCCGATCGCGGTGTACAACGCGCTCGCGTATGACCGCCAGTTTGACCACACGACCCCTGGCACCATCATCGTGGACGTGGGCACAACTTCGACCGACCTCGTGATCGCCACTCCGGGCCGGGTTTGGGTGCGGACGTTCCCGATCGGTGGACACCAGTTCACCGAGGCCTTGGTCAACCAGTTCCAACTGAGTTATCCCAAGGCTGAGAAACTGAAGCGCGAGGCGGAGGACACGAAGCACGCCCGCCAAGTTTTCCAAGCGATGAGGCCCGTTTTCACCGACCTTGCACAGGACATCCAGCGTTCGATCGGTTACTACCAGTCGCTGAACAAGGATGCGAATCTCACCCGCCTCATCGGGGTCGGTTCAACCTTTGAACTCCCGGGCCTCCGCAAGTATCTGAAACAGCAACTCGCGCTCGATGTCCACCGAATCGAAGACTTCAAGCGGCTCTCGGTGCCGACCGAGCGGACACCGGAGTTCAATGCCGCTGCCCTTAACCTGTGCACCTGCTACGGCTTGGCGCTGCAGGGCCTTGGCCTCAACACCGTCGGCGGGAATCTGATGCCGGTTTCGGTCGTGCGGGAATCGCTGTGGCGCGACAAGGTGCCGTGGTTCGGCCTTGCTGCGGGGCTGGCGCTGGCGGGTTCCGCCGCGTTCTTCATCCGGCCGTACATGGACAAGATGGCGATCGAGGCCCGAATCCCCGGTCAGGTGATCCGTACCGCGGTCGATCGGGCGACCTCGCTCAAGGCCGATGCGGCCACGGCGGGCGTTCTCGAAGCGGGAAACCCGAAACTGGATGCGGCCAACGCGATCGCGCTCTTTGAGAACCGCGATGTGTATCGGCTTCTCAACGACGACATCGGCTCGATCTTCGTTTCGAGCAACGAAAAAGCGCCCGGGTGGCCCGCCCTCAAGCAGATGAAGAACCCCGATGGCACGCCGATGGCGGATGTCGTCGGCTCGGCCTTCGCGTTGGACACCTTCGAGACGAGTTACAAAGGCCCGACCGTTGCGGACCCGCTGGCGGAAGACCCGGATGCGATCGGTACCGGCCAACCCAAAGACGCGATGGCTGAATGGGAGAAGTACCCGCGTATCGAGTGTGAACTAGGCGTCACCACCAATCAGCCCGAACCCCGTCAGTTCGCCGAGGCCGTCATTCTCGATTGGCTCCGCAAGAACACGAAACGCGATGGGATTCCGTATCAGATCAAGTTCCGGGAGCGGCCGATCGAAGTGACCGATGCGACCCGCGCCGCATCAGCAACCGCGACCGCTTCAGCATCGCGGGGCGGGGCCAGCGCTCGCGGGGGCAAGGGTTCGGGTCCTGACAGCGAGGACGGCGGCTTCTTTGATCCCGCCAAGCCGCGCCGGGAAAGCAGCGAGGAACGCCGCGAGCGGGTCGCCGCCGAACGTCGTGCGGGACCGGTGGTAGGCGGCCCCGTTGTGCCGCGAAATGATGCGAGGATGGCCGCGAACGCGGCCAGCGGCGAGGTTGACAAATTGGCTCCGATTTCGGAACCGGAGTCGGCATTGGGCCCGCCGTCGTCCATCCGAGTGTCCTGGGTGGCGGTCTTTATCCCGCCGGAAGCTGCGGAAGGCGAAAAGGAGGAGGCCAAGTGAAACCAGTTCTCGCGTGGGTCAAGAAAAATTGGGTGGCGGTCGTCGCAGGTTTCTTGCTGGTGGTCGCGGTCCCGCTGGCGTGGTTCTTCAGCAGCGGGTGGAACGCCAAGATCAAGGATGCCCAGGAGAAGAAGGCGAACGCCGAGTTCACCAAGGTCAACTCCACTGCGGTTGAATACGTGATCCCGTCTTACGAGCCCGGGGTGCAGCCCGTGACGCTCAAAACCGAGCCGAACATCGCGCTCACCGCCTGGTTCAAGGAGCAGCGTGACGTGCTCGGCAAGCAGGCCGACGAGGTCGGCATGCGGGCCATTCATTTCAACAAGGGCGTCGGGCCTGACGCCGCGGCCGTCGGTCGCTCGGAACACACGGTCCTGATCGAGGGCATTTTCCCCGGCACGGGCGATCTGGCCGACGAGTTCAACTCGATGGAAGATGCCCTGTTGAGTAAGCGCGGCCGCGTTAATCCGTACAACGCCATGCTCGATAACGTCCGGGCGGGTGGGCCGATGGACCCCGTTCGTCTGACGGAAATTCTCACCGATCTGTCTCGCTCTGAATCTGACAAGATCACGGCGGCCATCAAGCGCAGCCTGACCGACGAGGAGACCGAGCGGATCGAGCAATTGCTGCGCGACCGCCGTCTTGCGGAATACCAACGTCGATCGGCCGACATCTCGGTGTACGCGACCAGCGAGATTTTCGGTGTCGATGGCAAGCGGTCGTCGGTGATGCCGAATCAGAGTTCATTCGATGCTCTCGCGAAGGTCCCCGACGTGGAGCGCCAGGCCCAACTCTTTGTTTGGCAGTGGGACACATGGGTCATCGCCGATGTCCTCGCGGCGGTCCAATTGGCGAACACGACTGACTCCGGCCGTCCCACGGAAGTCAAGGACTCGGTTGTGAAGCGGATCGAGCGGCTGTGGGTCTCTGATCCGGAAGGCGTCTTCGGACGGGCACAAAGGTCGGATGGTGACAACGCCGCGGCCCCTGCCGCAAGTGCGGGTACTCCCGGCTTGGCCCCGTTAGATCCGCAGGTATCCATCACCGGTCGTTTCATGGACCCCTCAAACACCGTCTACGACATCCGGCGCGTGGAACTGGTGGTGGTGGCGTCTTCAAAGCGAATCGACGAGTTTCTTGCCGCGATCAACCGAACCAATTTTATGACCGTGACGGACTACGACCTGACCTCGATAGACACCTGGTCGGAATTGTCCCAAGGGTACTACTACGGGCCAGAGCACGTCGTTCAAGCGACGATCGGCATCGAGACGGTGTGGCTCCGCAAGTGGGTCGCGCCGCTGATGCCCGATGCGGTGCGGGGCACATTGGGCGTCCCCGATGAGCCGGAGCCCGCAGAAGCGGAGCCCGGCACGGAAGGTTCAGAAGCGACGGATCCCCCGCCCGGGCAAGGCTGAGAATCATCGTTAGCGGATAGGTCGGGTCTTCGTCATTTCGGAACATGATTCAGGTTTTACGCAGAAAGTGGTTCCCACTATGAAACTTAAAGGCATTAACCCGTTCGAGCAGCACGCGGAGAAAATTGTCGTGGGCGTGGCCGCGGCGGCAGCGCTCGGCATCGTCGCGCTGCAGTTCCTTCATCAACCCAACATGGTGACTGTCGGCAAGGCAGCCCAGCCGGTGAAACCGGCCGAAGCCTTTGTTCCGGTGGAGGCGGCTGCTGAAATCCTCCAAGGCAAGCTCAATGCCGAGGTGGTCTCGTTCCCCGAGGTTCCCAAGTTGACCCTCGTTGACCGGTTGGCGGGCGGTTTTGCCGCCTCGGGCGGCCCTAAGCCCCGGTCGATCGCGATGGGGAACCCGCCGTCTCTGACGATCGATGCGTCCACCCAGGTTGCGTCCGACACGTTCGCGATCCCCGCGATCCCCGCGGCCGAGGGCGTCGTGGCCGCGGCGTTTCAATCGACGATCAGCCCGATCGAGCAGGTCAGGAACGCCGAGTTGGCGGCTCTCCTCCCCGCGCAACAACCCTTTGACAAAGCCTCGGTGTCGGTCGAGGGAACGTTCAATGGTCTGGGCCTTCGCGAGGCGCTCGCCGCCGACCCGGATGGCCCCGGCCCGTTGTCGCCCGTGCCGACGTCCTGGTGGCGGGACCCTCTCGATCGCGGCAATGACCTGCTCCAAGTCATCGGGGTCGAACTGGAGCGTCAGACCGTCACGAACGCCGATGGCACCAGCGGGGGGAACAAAACCGTCATCGTGGGAGCGATGCCAGGGCGTCCCGACGTACTGAAGATGTGGCGGGATTCAGTGGTGGGAGCGGGCGACGTCGGCCCCATGCTTGAGCAAATCTGGTCGACGGCCGAGTTGATTCAACGGCCCGATTATTACCTGTCTCTTATACACATCTCCGAGCCCACGAGACTAAGGCGACTCTCGTATGCCGTCTTCTGCTT
>ENA-ORBV01017842-ORBV01017842.1-microbial-mat-metagenome-genome-assembly--contig:-NODE-17842-length-10093-cov-4.997204_pt1 | contig 10093 bp, 10 predicted proteins | sample MGYA00237777_ERZ505514 | MGnify/ENA primary metagenome ERZ505514 (study PRJEB26160, sample SAMN06269048) | microbial mat metagenome | isolation source: Oligotrophic lake microbial mat | place... | reverse complement strand
ACTAAAAGTAACAAGTTTATTTTTAGTTTAGGAGCCCCTTTCTATCAGTAGTTCAAGAAACCTGTTAGAAAGCTTCAGAGATGTCCTTGCTGGTCTTTCTTTATTAAATTCAAGGGCAAAACCACTAAATAATCGTTTTTTTGCCATAAGTAAACAACAAAAATTTGTTAAGGACATGTCAGAGTAGAAATGTTACCTCCAGCGTGTAGGCAAGACATTTTGTATGGGATGCATTAACTAACAATGGCGCTATTATGTCCCGGTTCACTACTCTAATTGCAGTCAAACTGAACCAAGGGACCGTGGAAGTGTTGTTTTGACCCGATACCACTGTGTTAAATTTTCAAGTCGTGCCAAAATCGCTGAATTTTAGCGAGTACTCACTGCACTTCGTTAAGTCTATCAAGTTTCAACAATTCTCTAGGTGAGAGAGCAACATTGTGTTTGAAGAAGTGGAGCCATCAGAACCTTGCAAACAACAACATTGAGTTGTTGTCATGTTGCATGTCTGCATCTAACACAGAGTTTGAAGATCTGAACCCCTGTGTGATTCCGTCATGTCTCCAAAGGAGTGCATTGGAAGTGTTCGTTTCTAGCATTCCACGTAGAGGGATGTGTGCACACATGACATCTTAAAGAATGGATGAGTGAATGCCAAACAAGACTTTAAAAAGATCAACAACAAAAACACCAGTGGTAGCAGCACTGCAGTGTGCTTGTCATTTCTGTAAAACTGGCAATTGCACCAAAATGGATCAGTTTTATAAGGAGACCCAGAACGTGGTAGCTCTGTTGACCAGAGGTGTGTTGCTCTCAACGGATGCGTTGCATCTAGCACATCAAGTCACAAATGCAGACACAGGTTCTGCAAACACTGCATGGGCATGAGGCAATCAATTAACTGTCGACCATGAACACAAACACGCATGCACAACTGATGAAACAAGTCAGTCGGACTAAGCAATGTTTGGTTCCTAACTGGTGAACTTTGTGTGACATGGAAATGCCATGATGCGCACAATGAGGGCATTCATCGTTCAACGTTAGGGGCTTCCGAAGAAACTGCACAAAAATGTGAATGTTCACAGCCAGCCAAACCAACAAGTGCAAGCAAAAGACATGGAACAAACACAAACACAACGGTCTGAATGCAAATTCCGCTACAGCCAAGATGATTTCCACGTAAAAACTGTACAAATCACGAGGCAGGATGCACTAGACTGGTGCTCAAGTTCACATGACAGATGGTTGCTTGAGTCACAAGCCTCGTGCCACTATAACCCAGTGCACACATGAGCAGCACCCAGGAATCCAGTGACGGCAGACCTAGTAGAAAAGCTTGAGGTAGTACTTAGCTGAGGATCTGTGATTGCCATGTCTAAACTACGCAATAAGGCCGCGCCACCACTAGAGAGGTGAAGGTTGCTACTGAGCACGACACAAGCGGTGCTCCTTACAAAGTGCACGAACATGCCCAATGGCAAAACGACGGTGAAAATGAGATGTGCGGCAAGTAAGATTTGTTTTTACATGCCGATATTTGCTATGGAATTTTACTTCAGGTACGTAAGAGATTGTTTTAGTTGCAAAGAAAAATCTGGAGGTGCTTCGCAGCTGAAAGACACAACAGATCAAACGACCGATGGCGTTCTTTAAACCTTGCTGTAATCCAACTTCGACTCCAATTTCTTGGTATCCAAGATCTTACGTGCAGCCTTCATGAAATCTTCTTCGAGGACGTAGTCACGATCTGCGCGAATGGCAAACAAACCAGCCTCTGTGCAAATATTTCGCATATCGGCACCATTCAGTCCATCCGCGAGCTTTACCACGCTCTCAAAATCAATGTCACCGCGTTTGGTAATTCCGGAAGCGTGAATTTTGAGAATCTCTAAACGCTGAGTTTCGTTTGGCTCGGGAATTTCAATCTTTCGGTCGAGACGACCAGCCCGCAATAGGGCAGGATCCAAAATATCAGGTCGATTGGTGGCCATGACCATCTTTACTTGCCCTTGGTCCTCAAAGCCGTCCATCTGATTCAAAAGTTCCATCAAGGTACGCTGAATCTCTCGATCAGCGGATGTGCCCTCAGAGAAACGAGAACCACCAATGGCATCAATCTCATCCATGAAAATGACACAGGGTTCGTGATCTTTCGCAAACCCAAACATTTCACGGATAATACGCGCCGACTCTCCAATGTATTTGTCTACGATCGCCGACGCAACGACTTTCAGGAAAGTTGCAGCGATGTTGGAGGCCAAAGCTCGAGCCAAAAGGGTCTTGCCTGTGCCCGGGGGTCCGTACAATAAAACGCCCTTCGGAGCCTGGATAATTTAAAAAATACGAAATAGCATGTTGAGCGGCAAGAAAGCAAGCAACTAAGGCACTCGTCAGCACAGCACCAGTTCATTGGTTTCTACGTACCTTGATTCCAACTCGAACGAACAGCTCAGGGTTTGTAAGTGGGAGCTCGATGACTTCCCGAAGCTCTCGAATTTGTTCATTGAGACCACCGATGTCCGCGAAAGAGATGCCTCCATCTTCCTCCCCCGCCTGCATGTGAAAGACAGTTGGGTCCACCTCACGGGGAAGGATCCTCATAATTGTCAACGTGGTCATATCCAAGGCCACACGTGTACCCGGCTTAAGATTGTCGTGGTTCAATCTTGATCTACAGCCGACAACGTAACGGGGGCCAGAGGACGCTTTGACAATGAACCTCTCGGAATCAAGCCGCTTCAAAACATCCCCGATGATCTGGCCTACGCTCTGCAATGCACTCAAATCGTCTTCAGTCTTCTGGTAGCGTCCCTGTAATCCCTTCACATCTTCTCGCATGCGCTTCAAACGGGCCTCGACCTCTCGATGCTCTCTGATCTTGGCGCGGTATTGTTCCAGCACTTGCTCCCGCTCCGATTGGGCTTGTTGCTGCTCGACATTTTCACCCTCGGCGGCGGCATCACCTCCGCTTTCGGGTCCTTCTTCGTTATTGGTGTTGTCTTCGTCCATGATTCGTAATAATCCGTTTGATAGATGATACTAGATGACACTACGAGAATGTGATTTCAATGAAGATCTTCTGTCGGGCTATCAACAGGTACCAAAACAGAGCGAGCGAAGGCACGGGGTCTCCGATTTGTAGCTTGCTGTTGTTATGCGTGCTTGTGCTGTGCTGTATTTTAGCACAGCCTGCAGTCAGTGATCCCAACGCAGGCCCTCGATCTGAATCGAACCAAAAATCGTCCACATTCATTGAGCTTCGATCGAAAATCGTACGAGAGAAGAAAAAAGAGATTCCGAATTCCGTGTGCCTTTCTCCTCTCCTCGGCGAAAAAATACACTTATCCAGTGCACAGCTAATCTCTAGCTAGCATTGCTAATTCTATTCAATAGCTCTTTATTCACGTAGAACCATTTCTTCAGCTACAGTACCAAAAAGCTAAGAGCAGTCTCATTCGACGATCACCAAATGATTTTAAATGACATCAGTCGGTTTTGACCCATAGTCAATGACATGTTTCATTAAGTGCGAAAATGTGCACGACTGATTAAATGAGATTTGGTTCACCAACCGGTATCCACTTGATGCATGAAAACCCCAAATTTAAACTTTTATTAAATGATGCCGTTAAGTAATGCTTTTCATCATCCGGAAAACGTCTTATCATCCTTAGAAAACGGTTTTGGCAAGCCTGCCAGGTTTCTTCTAAATGGCGCACCAAACTGAATTTTAATTAGTAGACAAACATGCAAGCCAGCCCAGTTTCAGTACCAGTAAGACTGTTGTCCATACGATTTTACCTGCTGATGTCATTTAAAATCATTTGGTGATCGTCGAAAGAGACTGCTCTAATGATAGTGCAGTTGTGGTTGCAAGAGTCATTTTGCTCTGAAATGTTGTTGCAAAACATTTGTGTTGCCGTCATGAAGAAACCAAACAAACAATGATTGAATGTGGAAAAAACAAGACAACGCCATCTGGAGAGACCAATGATCTGTGGCTCATTGGCACGATCAATTGGATTGATCGGAGAAAACATCATTCTTTTTGTAGTTTTTGTTTCTACCTGAAGAATGGGAATTATCAGACAATCATTTTTGTTGATGGCTGCATGGTTTGGCTTGACTGATGCAACATAATCATTCTGCACCAAATTCCTGTACATTGCTGTTGAAAATTCAAGGGAAGGTTCTGATGTTAACACATTTTGGTGAACTGAATTTCTGAAGGTCTTGGGCTGCTGGGGTTTGTACCCATCAATGCATTGGCAACATTTGCCTGCACCATCTGGCACGAGAGAAGACTAGAGATTGATGTTGCTATAGATGAAGTTATTGAGCCTCAGTGTATGAAACTGTTCAAAACACATAGACAGCTACTAGTATCAGGCGGCAGCCTATGTGACACTAAAGAGGATGGATACAATGCTTGAGAAGAGTTATGTAACTCAGTTACTCTGGATTATGCATCTAGCTGTACAGGAATGCACTGTTGAACGTCAACTTTTATTCTCAATTTACTATGAAACTATGGAGGAGCTACAATCAGGGAAAACTTAAATTGAAAGTTATGAAACAAGTAATCAGCTAGCTATCTGCATCAATGACGGCTTCCACAGCGACCCATGAATTATGAGAAAGCATCTGGCTATGAATGAATTAAACTCGGAACATGTAAACTAATCGGAACAGCCACAATCAAGACACGACTGCGACGAAAGCTTATGCTTGTGATATCTCATATGATGAGGGGAGGGCCTCGCGAGTTTAACTAACCCATGCGATGATAACTGCCTTCCTCTTCATCAGTTCCTAGATCCGACCCAAGGTCCTCAAGCTTCTGTGTGTTGCCGTTCTTCAGGAACGCGCCTCGCCACCATGTTTGGAAAGCCTCTAGTGAAATCTTGTACTCGTGGTTCACATCAGCCGCATGGAATGCCTTAATTCCAATTCTATCATCAAGGTCCATGCCCAGTTTCGACAGCAGACTGACGAACTCAGGGAGGGTGATAAAGCCGTCGCCGTCAGAGTCATATCTGTTGAAGGCAGTCGCTAAATAGTCATCGTCCTTGAGCGAATCACGGAGCAAGTAGAACATTCTGGATGCATACCCTCCCGAAACCACAGCGATCAGTCCCACGGCAACCATAAAGATCCCAGGGATGATTGTAGGAATCAAAAGAAGGCCACAGCTAAGCAAGCCGGCCACTACGTACAACAACCCTCGGCCCCAAACAAATCGAAAGACACGATTTCTTCGAGTTAGAGCGCTGCGCAAATGCGCGCGGATTCCAAGAGGATTTGAGCACATGAACCTTCCCTCTAGAATGAGCCCCAGGAGAGCTATCGCATAGATAAATAGAGCCAAAACAATTGATAGAATAGTCCATGTGTTGGGGTCAAAAATCAGTGCGTAAGTCGTTGTCATGACAAGACTTGTGGACCCAAGGAATGCTGGGATTCTCACAAAGGGTCCTCCCTCTTCGGCTTCAAATCTCCATTTCATCAAGTGTCCGCTAAAAACTCCGTGTAGGAAATGAGTGCTCTCCGGCACTTCAGCAGCGACTTTCTGGGCTTTGCGACTTCGGGACCTCGACCGCCGACTACCAGCCACTGATTTGCTTGATTTCATAGATTTCGCCGACTTGGCCAATTTGAAGTCAAGAGGCGCGATAACTTTCTCGACTTTTTCCGCAACAGGTTCGGCACCGACTTTGGTGGCAAATTCCGCTTTTGCTAAGTATGGTATTGTCGAGATATCGATAGTTTGATCAGGTGGTTCAGCCCTCTTCGTACTCGGAAAGAACAACTTCGCATCAGAGATAACTTCTGGGTCTTCGCTGCCTCCCATTTGTTCAGGGGGTTCTCGGGAGAGATCCGAATGAATTTCCAACATTCTAGGACTCCGTGGAGGTGACCTTGTGTTCTTAGGACTGGATGGAGATGCGTGCCCACTCTCTCCCCTTCGTTTACTGCGACTTCTGTGCTTCTTTCCATCCTTCCCCGAACGCGAGCTCTTTGGGGACAACGAGAGTGTGGGTTCTGGGGGGTCTCCTCTTGATTCGATTGGGTCCATCATTGAAAGACTAATATCATCAACCACGATCTCTGGATCGTCTGAATTCGTTGATAATGCAACCTCCAATGGCTTCATTGCGGCCGGCCAAAAGGTGGTGATTTATTTACTATACAAACAACTTGTTTGCTTGACCAAGTTACAACTTCCTGCTCAGCTTGGTTAAAGGTGCAGATGATGGGTTCCATCCATCAAACGAAAAAACAATTGGGAAGGTTCAACAACCCTGAACTCCATAGCAGTTTACAGTAGTGTATATATGTAAAACTGTTTAGAGGGGCAAAACCAAGCCGGCAGAACGCCCAAGCCGGTAATGATCGTTTTATGAGCGACGAAATCAAAAAAGTGAGCGATGAAGAGTTCGTAGCACCACCTTCGCTTCTACCTGAGACGATAAGTTATATTCATCCTCATAACTGGAGGATGGATACCGTCGCTACCAGTACTGGCTTCGTACCGATCAAATGTGCGTCTACCACTTATAAAACTCGTTCTGTCATCCCCCGTTAAGGATGTATAATACGAAGATAAAACAGTGTGCGACCTTTGTTATAAATAACCCAATACGCCGTGTAACATCATCGTTCATCAGCACGAATTCTAGGTGTAGCATCTACCTCCTAGCTAGCTATCTAACATGGTTTTGCTATAAGTTAATGAGGATAGCATGTAGCTTAGACACTAAGTGAACATAAGGTGAACGCTGGAAGTGGATGCTAGCCGGGTGAATGAAGATGTAAGGTTGCTACGGTTATCAGCCTCGAAATGCCGAAATTTGGGTCTGTCAGCGATGTGACCCATTAACTAACTGTAGATCGAAACAATCCATGTAAGCAAGCTGCGACCTGGTGTCAGTATGTATTATAATCATAGCTGGATAGGTAGATTGGTCACAAACAACTATTATGATACCTAAAGAGGTAGCTCTTTTGAATGCATCGATGACAGTTTCTTGTGATGCAACAAGACCAACGTCCAATATTTTATCAGAGCCGGCAAGCCACCGAATTTGCGTAGAATCTGGTAGGAAATGCGCCAGCCGATTTTTTTGAATCGAAAAATGTGAGGAGGAAAAAACTACATCCGTCAGTGGTTCTGCGGGACACATGTCTATGCTCCGGAGTTATAACACCTAGATCATTCAAAAAAGATACAAATAATAACGGACACTTTATATTATGCCAGCTTCTTGGACATCATCACTCTTGTCACTACCACTACTGCTACTATGCTCCTCAGCGCTAAAGAACTCAGAACTGTCGCCATCATCAACTAAAGGCATTTCATCCAACACGTCCAATTCATCAGCGTCCCTCTCAGCTTGTGCCCTTCGTTCATCGGCAGCTTGCTCAGGAGTGGATCCTTTTTTGGATTTGAACTTGTTGCCTGCAGCCTTTCGTGGCATATAATACTTACACAGCCTGCTTGTTCGTCGACAGTCGGTGCCCATACTCTTCGCAAGCGTTGCAGTATTTGGACATGTCGGTGTCAGTATTCTTTGCTTTAGATGCTTTGGATTGTCGGCTCGGATTCGTATCTTTGGGTGCGTCATCATCACTGCTGCTGCTGTAGCCACCGTCCAATCCAATGCCAGGCTTGTAAGTTGATTGTCGTTTCTTTCTTTCTTTCTTTGCCACCAACGTGTGTTCGATTAGTTTCTCATGAAATTGCCGTGCTCTTTTCTTCTTACCATCAACCGTTTTTGATTTGGCAATTCGTTTGGCTCGTCTTAGATGGTGTGCTTCCAAGAAATGACGAACATCTTCTGTCATGGTGATCCCAAACTCATCAAACAGACGCCGAAAGAATTCCATTGTGCCTAAGGATGTAATCGAGAGGGCTATTGATATCCTGTTTGATAATGAAGCAGTTCCAGAATACACTTTGTTTTTAGGAGCAACCCACGCAATGGTGTTGTTGAGTGATTCGTTGACATTGGTATCCATGTTGTGGCACACTTCGCGCAATGCGTCGACAGTAATAAACCTAGCAATCTTTTGTTGCAGTACGCTGTAGAGTTTGGCATCTCTTTCCTTGTTTCTGTAGTACTTGCGCCTCCGTGCCTTGTGTTCGGCCTTTGTGATAGGGCCAACATACTGTGATTTTCGACGACACCATTCGCCGCAGTGCTGATGATTGTCGAAGTGGTGTTCCAGTACTGCCTTTGCTTTGTTTACAATCTCATCATCCGTCATGTCTTCAGTCAACGTCCTAGCCATGCATGCGAAGTTTGTTGATATGCGGAGGACGTCACACCGTGTGAACGTGTGACGATCTGCTACCTTTTTGTTGACTAATCTGCATAGCTCTCCCTTCAACGTTCGCTTCCGATGATTTGGGTCTGCCAAGAATTTTGGCTCTTCCACATCTTGTGGCAGTCGCCCTTTGTCAGGTCGTTTTGTTAAGTTGCCGTTCCTGTTGATGATTTTAGGAACTTCAGTTGTGTTGTTGTTGATACAATGATCAGCGTTTGACCACTTGCACTTTGCCTTGATTGCAGAGTCATCATCAGTAACAATCGTATCAACAATCACTTGTTGTTGTCTGTGCAATTCAACGACCATGTCAAGGATAGCTTGTGGCTCCATGCTTCCAGACGAACCATCCCAATTTTTGGAGCACTCGTGCTCTGGAACGTCCTCGTCCTCTGTGTGTCGTCTATTCCACGCCTTACAACGACAGCAATGCTTGCTCTTTATGCACCACACTATGGGTTGTCGCGTGTGCTCACTGACTAAGCATGCATGGCCCGACAAGCTATTGTAAGAGTGGCCGCTAGACCTTCCAGACCAGCCCATGTCACCGGTCACTCGCAAACGGGGCCATTTGTCACTTGGCAATTTCTTTTCTTTCCACAAATCAAATAACAACACTCCATTATCATCTTGTTTGTTGCCAAGAACGTGGTTGACTTCTTTTTCTAAGTTTTCGCGAATGACCTTGTCGCAAATGGACTTCAGATGCGGCGATGTCTGTTTTTCCAAATCGCCGAACGATGCTTGCATGCTTGTTGATTTTGGAAGACCAAGAAGGCCACACAAACGACTTGCCTCAGTGCCACCGTCCCCGCTCCACATGAAGCTCAACACAAACAAAATGTTGATGGCGAAATCTGTGGCTCTTGTTATCAACGGGCTCCCAGCCGTGTCAGGGAGCTCAAAATTGGTCATTGCAGGCCGTTCAATGTCCACAAATGTACAGAGTTCGTTGCTGCATTGAATTCAAATGTTGGTTGCCAAGCAACATGTGGGGAGGGAAGCAACCACTGCACTCTGACAATGAGGACACAAAACATGTCTTTCAAGCATGTTGATCAACTGTCGGCACTCAACAATCACGCGACTTTTCTCAGCTGGATTTCCACGGCCCGACGAGTAGGATGCTGTAAGCGTCGATGGCGAGTCACCCGAGTCACATGTCACAACTTCTGTTGTTGGCGCATGATGTGTTGCTGTTACAGTCGTTGCCGCGTCATTGGTCTCGTAACTCTCGTTGGCAGCAATGTTGATTGTTAACTTAGCTGTGTGTCCCCTTGTTCGTCCAATAGAAGATGCCTGTAGTCCAGGCAATGACCACCCTGATGATGAGTTAAGCTTTTTGGTCTCGACACTTTTTTTAGCTCTCCAGGCATGCTTGGCTTTGGTATTTGGTGATGACATGTTGCTCAACTATGTCTTTTGAGGATTGTCTCTCGCGGCCAGAAAATCGTGTTTTCGATTTTTCGCTGATATTGACTTTCTAGAGGCTCGGCATGCTCTGATAACTGTTTTTTGCTAAGTAAAACTAGATTTTAACGTTTATTGAATTTGGCGCGAACCAAACAAACGAAAAACTTGTGTTTGGACGTACAGTCGCCCACCTTAGTATTATACATCCTTAATTCTGCTACCAGTTGTGGGCAATACGCTAAGCCAGCACATGATTAGATTGATTACACTAGCTACAGTAGTACCTTAGACTTTGGACATAGGTCAAAGGTATTCATTCTGTCTCTTATACACATCTGACGCTGCC
>ENA-ORBV01017840-ORBV01017840.1-microbial-mat-metagenome-genome-assembly--contig:-NODE-17840-length-10094-cov-4.744634_pt1 | contig 10094 bp, 6 predicted proteins | sample MGYA00237777_ERZ505514 | MGnify/ENA primary metagenome ERZ505514 (study PRJEB26160, sample SAMN06269048) | microbial mat metagenome | isolation source: Oligotrophic lake microbial mat | place... | reverse complement strand
TTTTCAAGCAGAAGACGGCATACGAGATTCGCCTTAGTCTCGTGGGCTCGGAGATGTGTATAAGAGACAGTCTCAAATCTGTGTTGCATTCGAAACGTGCAAACATCTATTACGTCGAGCATTGTCGCGTGCTCGTTAACGGTGGCCGCGTTGAGTACGTCACCGAGCAGGGCGCGCTCTCTCTTTACTGGAACATTCCAATCGCTAACACGACGACGGTGCTCTTGGGAACGGGCACATCCGTAACACAGGCCGCGATGAGGGAACTTGCGAAAGCTGGCGTCATTGTGGGGTTCTGCGGCGGCGGCGGAACACCGTTATTCAGCGCAAACGAAATCGACATTGAGGTCGCTTGGTTTTCACCCCAGAGTGAGTATCGGCCTACGGAATACCTGCAAATGTGGACTCGGTTTTGGTTTGACGACTTGCTGCGCCTTGAGGCCGCAAAGCAATTTCAACGAGCCCGAATCAAACGAATTCGGGCCGCATGGATCAACAACACCCTCCTTCGGTTCGCGGGTTTTACTGTTGAAATCCACGCCTTCGAATCCATGCTGGATTCTTCTTTGACGTCGGTAAGCGAGGCGACGAATCACACGGAGTTACTTACAGAAGAGGCGCGGTTGACCAAGCAACTGTACCGACTTGCGGTAAAAAGTGTTGGATACGGCGAGTTTGTTCGCGCGAAGCGTGGGGATGGTTCCGATCCGGCCAATCGATTCCTTGACCACGGAAACTATCTGGCCTACGGACTTGGGGCTACTGCGACGTGGGTTCTGGGCCTGCCACACGGACTAGCCGTTCTACACGGAAAAACCCGACGGGGCGGTTTAGTCTTCGACGTTGCTGACTTGGTGAAAGACGCGGTAATTCTGCCTCAAGCCTTTCTTTCCGCGATGCGGGGCGATTCGGAAAAGGATTTCAGAGTTGCATGTATCGAGAACCTGACTCGTACCGAGTCCCTCGATTTCATGATCGATACGGTCAAGGAAATCGCCAGCCGACTTGGCTCGGTGCCTCGGTGAACGTACTTCTGATCTCCCAGTGCGAAAAACGTGCGCTAAGTGAGACACGACGAATTATCGATCAGTTTGCGGAACGACGTGGCGATCGAACCTGGCAAACCCCGATTACTGAGATCGGGTTGAATACATTACGCACGATGCTGAGGAGAACTGCGCGGAAGAATACTTCGGTTGCCTGTCATTGGATTCGCGGCCATGACCAAAGCGAGCTTATTTGGATCGTCGGTGACGCGGGTCGATTCAACGACTCTGGCGCCGTTCCTACTAACACAACATCAAGCGATGTTCTTCGAAGCGTCCGCGAGAACGACTGGCACCAGTTGGAAGATATCAAGCTTCTCGCGACTATGTCGTCACTTTTCCATGACTTCGGAAAGGCAAGCGGCGGCTTTCAAGACAAACTACGCTCGGCCGTTCCCGTCTCCGATGCCTATCGCCACGAGTGGGTTTCTTTGCGACTTTTCGAGGCATTCGCAAGGGGACTCTCCGATGCTGAATGGCTTGGAAAATTGGCAAAGGAGGAAGATCACACGCAGACGTGTTTGTCTCAATTAATTCGTGACGACCACGGAAATCCTTCAAGCCCTTTTGTAAACGGATCATTGTCGCCACTGGCACAGCTAGTGGGATGGCTGATTGTCAGTCACCACAGGCTTCCGTTAATTTCCGAAGGCCAAGCCCCACTGGGCGCATTGAAGCGCCTACCGATGCCGATCCTGGCGACGTGGAACGCATGTCGACCGGAAGCATCGTCCGAGGAGAAAGACCGGTGTTGGCGGTTTGAACGTGGGCTTCCTTTCTCAAGCGCCGATTGGCGGATGAAGGCGGGGCGATGCGCGTCATCATTGTTGAATCGAACCGAATTTTTAGGCCAAGGAGTCGCTCTCCTTGATGATCCCTATGTTGCTCACCTTTCGCGGTTGGCATTGATGCTTGGCGACCATCACTATTCGAGTTGCCCGAGCTCGTCCCGGTTCGGTGATCGGGATTTCCCTCTGTTTGCCAACACCGATCGAAAGACATACGCGCTCAAGCAACGTCTTGACGAACACTTAGTGGGTGTTTCCGAAGAAGCGCGAAAAATTGTAAAGATATTGCCGACACTCAATCGAGATCTGCCTCGAATCGCGCGACACAGAGCTTTCAAACGACGCACGTCGGATGATACGTTCCGTTGGCAGGACAAGGCGTACGATCTGGCCGTTTCGTCACAACGGCGGTCGGAAGAGTTCGGATTTTTTGGTGTTAACCTTGCGTCAACAGGAATGGGAAAAACCGTTGCAAACGGGAGAATCATGTACGGTCTTTCCCATCCGGAAAGGGGCGCCCGTTTCACCATCGCCCTTGGGTTGCGCACGTTGACACTTCAGACAGGCGACGCGTATCGGGAACAATTGGGGATGGGTGCGGATGAACTCGCTGTTCTTGTTGGAGGGGCGGCGATTCGTGAATTGTATGCGATCGGGGAACGGGAAAAATCTTTACAGCGGTGCGGAAGCGAGTCGTCAGCCGATCTCCTTCCAGACAACTCCCATGTTCATTTCGAGGGTAACGTAGAAGATGGTCCACTAACCCGTTGGTTGCAAACCAATCCGTCATCCAAGAAGTTGCTTGAGGCACCCGTTTTGGCTTGTACGATCGATCATTTGGTTCCCGCAACAGAGAGTATCAGGGGCGGACACCAGATTGCTCCGTTGCTCCGACTGCTGACTTCCGATTTGGTTCTCGATGAGCCGGATGATTTCGATCTTGACGACCTTCCGGCTCTTAGTCGATTGGTTCACTGGGGCGGTGTTTTGGGTAGCCGTGTTCTATTATCTTCGGCCACACTTCCACCCTCTCTTGTGGAGGGCCTGTTTGCCGCCTATCTTGAAGGCAGGCGTGTTTTCCAGCGGCATCAAGGAGTTCAAGGCCGCCCACTGAATGTTTGTTGCGCGTGGTTTGACGAGTTTCGTTGTCTTGAAAAGCAACACGCTGACAACACCTCATTCAGATCTACGCACGACCTTTTCGTGTCCAAGAGAATCGACGACCTCCGTTCCACAGAACAACGCCGCCGCGCGAAAATTGTGCAGACGATGGAGACGAAAGGTGGACGTGATGACTTTGCGAAGACCTTCGCAAAGACCATTCTCGAATCAATCACGGAACTGCATCACCACCACAACCAAGAAGATCCGGCAACGGGGAAGCGCGTTAGCTTTGGCTTAGTTCGAATGGCAAATATCGAACCGCTTATACAAGTTGCGCTTCAAATGTTTTCTTCGGGCGCACCGGTTGGATGCCACATACACCTTTGTGTTTACCATTCGAGACATCCGATGCTGATGCGCTCGAAGATCGAAAGGCTCCTGGACGGGGTACTCAAGCGGCATGATCCGCTCGGCGTATTCGGTCATCGTGCGGTGAAGGGTGCGATGGAGCAGAACGAGGATCCGGGCCAGATCTTTGTGGTTCTGGCGTCCCCCGTTGCTGAGGTGGGGCGGGACCACGACTACGATTGGGCTATTGCCGAGCCTTCGTCGATGCGTTCGATTATTCAACTTTGCGGACGCGTGAGACGCCACCGGCCAGGACCCGCTGTAAGCCCTAACGTTTTTCTCCTCAATACCAACGTTAAGGCTTTCCTCGGTGCTAAGGCCGCATTCGTAATGCCGGGCTTTGAACGCGCTGACGATTTCTTGCTTGCGAGTCATTCTCTGAAAGATATCCTTTCGGACGAGGAAATCTCTGAGATCAACGCGATCCCCAGAATTGCCGAGAATAACTTGCTGAGCCCGACGAAACGGCTCGTCGATCTCGAACACCAAAGGCTCAGGCGACTGATGCTTTCAGAAGGGGCAGGTAGCACGGAACTGACGGTGCCCGCGTGGTGGACATCACGCGCTCACTTGAGTGGTGAGATGCAAAGGAGCATGAAGTTCCGAAAAGGATCGAACGAAGAAACCTATGCTTTAGTTTCTGGCGAAGACGACGTTGCGCCGGTTTTCAGCAGTTACAGCGACAACGGAACATGGATTCGACAGGCGAACCTATTAACGCCAATGGAGCTATCCCTCGGCCCGAGGATCTCGAAGTGGGGTGTCGGTACTTATCAACAGGAACTTGCCGATCTTGCCGGCGAGACAAATAGAGATGTGTCCGAATGCTCCCGACGCTACGGCACAGTTCAATTGCGGCAAAGTCTACAAGGATGGTCCTATCACCCTTCTCTCGGGTTCAAACGCAATAGTTAGACATTTGTCTATTTTCATTCACTAATACTTGTTCGCGTGTAGACTTGCGCAGATACTTCAACTGTCACGGAAGCTCAAAATGAGTGAAAACCGCCAAATATCCCAAAGAGCCCAATTGTTCCGAGAACAGATGGAAAAGTTCATCGCAGATCGATTGGCGAATAAAATCGAGGCATTGGCGAAGGACTCGAAGGTGCCTGACGCGGACAAACCGGCCAAATCCTCTGCGCTAGAGAAGGAGTATCAATTCGAGAATTGGGTAGCTGACGCAGCCGAGTCCGCGTCGCAAATTCATTTTGCCACGCATATATTAAAAGCCGTTCATCCGGACGCCCGCGGGTCGAACATTGTAGTTGAAACGGAGACGACCACGAGTAGTCGCGAAGGGCTAGTAAGCAGCGCGGTGCTCAAGCAATCGATTCGTCTTGATGTAGTAGGAAACGCGGCCGCGCAGTACGTAGCGAAGTTCGTGAAACTAGATTTTGGGGCAAAGTCCTTTCTTGATCTAGCGATCGAGAAGGATCCGGACCTGATGTCGGCTCTCTCGAGTGAGGTCGCTCTATCTTCCCGGTGGCTGGTTGCCTTTGCGGCAATTGGCCACACAAAAGGCGTCCTGTCTTCGCATGCCCTCGCCAAACAGATATATTTTCCGATGGGTGATGGAAAATATCATCTCCTTTCGCCGCTGTTCCCGACATCCCTTGTACAACGATTCTACGATCGGCTTCAGGATGATCGATATAGTGAGGGGGCTAAGGCGGCGCGAGATGCCAAGAAGAAGAATGAGCCGCATATCCGTGGATACTGCGACTACCCTGATCTTGGTCTGCAAAAGCTCGGAGGGACGAAGCCCCTAAACATCAGCACTCTAAACCACGAGCGACGCGGGGCGAATTGGCTTCTGTCATCTGTTCCCCCATCGTGGCATTCTGCCGAAATCGTACCACCGTTCAATGCCGAGTCAGTTTTTGACGGGCCTTTCGGTCGGAAGCGCGAAGTGCGAGCTGCCACCAACGCTTTGAGAAAGTTTCTTGAAGAAACTGACAACAATAACATCACGATCCGCCTGCGACGGGCGGCCTTGGTTGGTGTAATCGTCGACCAGCTGATTGATTTCATGTCACGATTGACCGAGTTGACTCCGGGTTGGAGTGCAGACGCCCGCTGTTTTCTTAGTCTGGACGAATCTTTTTGGCTCGATCCATATCGGGCAAAAGATGACGAGGAATTTCGCAACGCAAGGCGATCCAGCGATTGGCAGCAAACGGTCGGTGGGCGTTTCGCCAAATGGCTCAACCGGGAACTGAGTATCGGAAAAATGGATATGGGAGACGATGAACACGCTCAGTGGTCCGCAGATCTAGAAAAAGAGCTCCGAATGTTTCGGGACAACTTGGAGAGCATTGATGAATAGCCCGGAAGCGATCTTACTTTTGCCGCGATTGCGGATTCAAAATGCGAACGCGATTTCGAGCCACATGACGTGGGGCTTTCCCTCGCCAACGGCGTTCACGGGTTTCGTGAACGCGTTGCAGCGCCGAGTGGGTACGGAGCTTGGATTGATCTTTGATGGTGTAGCAATCGTTTCACATAGATTCGATCCACAGATCTCGCAGCCGAACGGAAGGCGGCACAACGTTTTCAAGCTGACACGCAATCCAGTTTCGAAGAACGGCAGTGTGGCGTCGATTGTGGAGGAAGGAAGAGCCCATCTAGACGTTAGTCTCCTCGTTGGAGTTACCGGCGATGGACTCTACACGGGGCAAGATCCTAGAGCCGTCTGTGTACGCATTGCCGAGGTTGTCGAATCGATGCGTCTTGCGGGTGGGAGCATTGTTGCGCCCTTCGGAGTTCGCAAGGAACGTGAGGAATTGGCCTTGATTCCATGGCCGGGAACTGCCGATGAAGAACGAATGCTGAACCGTCGAATCGTACGGCGGATTCTGCCTGGGTTTGCACTTGTCAGTCGACGGGCATTGCTCTCGCAGGTTCTGAGTGAACTCAAGCAGATCAATCCCGAAGCTACGGAGTTGGAAGCCCTCCTTGATGCTACGAGGATCAATGTCGAACCGCCTTTATCTGGCGAGGCAGGTCCCTGGACCATCAGAAAACGAACAGGGTGGATTGTTCCCGTGCCATTGGGATATGCGGCGATTTCCCAAGTATTCGAACCTGGAAGTGTGAGAAACACAAGAGACGGCGTTACGCCATTTCGATTCGTTGAATCCGTCGTTGGACTCGGTGAATGGCTCAGTCCTCATCGGGTTGACGATGTTCGAGATTTACTTTGGTACAACACAGCAGACGACGCAGCCGGATTGTATGGGTGTGGCACACCAAGGTTTGACAAACAACTTGCACCAGAAAAAGGAATCTGACCAATGGCGAAGAGTGAATTGACTACAGCATCTGTTCTCGCTTTCGAGCGAAAGATTGATCCGTCTGACGCGATTCTTAGCGCGGGCAGATGGGACGCGCGAAGAAACACTGCAGCGTGGCGGCCGATCGAGATTCGAGAGAAATCGATTCGCGGCACGATCTCCAACAGGCTGAAGGCAAGAGATCGAGATCCGGCCCGGCTCGACGCGTCAATACAATCGCCGAATTTGCAACGTGTTGACGTGGCAACGCTTTTCGGTGACACGGATACCTTGAAGGTTCGTTTCACGCTGCGCATTTTGGGCGGGACCGGAATTCCGTCGGCGTGTAACAATGCTGCGTACCAATCGAAGCTGGTAGAAACAATCCGAGCCTACGTTGATCGAGACAAGAAAAATCGATTTGAAGAGCTAGCGAAGCGATACGCGACAAACATAGCGAATGCGCGGTTCCTGTGGCGAAACCGTCTTGGGGCTGAAAATGTAGAGGTCGTGGTGTCGCACGTTCGCGAAGGTGTTAGCCAAAAGACCTTGATGTTTGATGCACTCCAGTTCAGTTTGCTCGCGTTTTCGAACGATGGCGTAGACGAGCTTGCTGCGCTCATTGCCGACGGACTTGCCGGTGACCGGCCTGTTCTTCTCGACATCGCGGCGTATGCCCGCGTCGGAGACGGCCAGGAAGTGTTTCCTTCCCAGGAACTGATCCTGGACAAAGGTGAAAAAAAAGGACAAAAGAGCAAAACGCTATATGCCATCGGCGACGTCGCGGCAATTCATTCCCAGAAGATTGGCAATGCACTCCGTACGATTGATACCTGGTACGAAGGGGACAATGCCAGTCCGATCGCGGTAGAGCCCTACGGATCGGTAACCTCGCAAGGCAAGGCGTGTCGGCCACCAAAAGGAAAGAAAGATTTCTACTCACTTTTGGACGACTGGGTTCTTAGAGGCAATATACCCGAATTGGCTCAGCAGCATTTCGTAGTTGCCAATCTGGTTCGCGGTGGCGTTTTTGGCGAAGCAGAACAGGGCTGATCGATGGATTGCTACGTCGATATTCAAGTCTTGCCTGGAGACGAGCTCAAACCATCTCACATCATCAATGCGCTGTTCACCAGGCTTCATCAGCGGCTCGCTCGTTTGAAACGCGACGACGTCGGTGTGAGTTTTCCGAACGCCAATGAGCTCTCACCGTCGCTTGGGACGTTGTTGAGGATCCATGGGCGACGCGATAGTCTGGAATTGTTTATGGGAGAAAACTGGTTTGGCGGGTTGAACGGGCACATTGACGTTGGCCGTGTGACGGATGTTCCTGTTGGCACGAAGCATGTGATTGTTAAGAGAATGCAGGTTAAGAGTAATCCCGAGCGTCTTCGACGAAGGCAGATGCGACGCCATGGCATTACCGAGGAGGAGGCCCGGGCTAGAGTTCCCGACAGGGCGATCGAGACGTTGCACTTGCCATTCGTGACCACCATCAGTCAAAGCACGGGCCAGCGCTTCAATCTTTTCCTCGCCCATGTTGAGGTCACCTCTGCCGCTCCGGGAAAATTCAACGCGTACGGTTTGAGTCAAACAACAACAGTTCCGTCGTTCTGACCCTTTTTTTGACCCCTACGCGATCTCCGCGAAAACATTGCAACTTATAGGCCCACCGGAAAAAGGGTGTACCTATCCGTTTGGTGTGATTTTTCAACGATTCTGGGTATTTACTCTACGAACCGTATAGTTCACTGCCGCGCAGGCAGCTTAGAAAGCCTCGTCGATCTCGCCAAACCGTCTCACAATGTTCACTGCCGCGCAGGCAGCTTAGAAATAAAAGGCGGCTTGACTTGGCGAGAAGCCCTCGTTCACTGCCGCGCAGGCAGCTTAGAAATAATAATGCAGCCGACAAAAAGACCGTATCACGTTCACTGCCGCGCAGGCAGCTTAGAAAAATCGGTAATGTTTCGTTTCCATGCAGTTTCCGTTCACTGCCGCGCAGGCAGCTTAGAAACACACGCCCGGCGCCGATCCCCGGGCGATCATGTTCACTGCCGCGCAGGCAGCTTAGAAAAAGATGAAATCCTGTCGATCGTACTGCCAATCGTTCACTGCCGCGCAGGCAGCTTAGAAAAACCGCAGTCGCCGTCAGTGGAACAACCGGCCGTTCACTGCCGCGCAGGCAGCTTAGAAACGACCGGTGCAGGGAAAACGCTGACCCTGGCGGTTCACTGCCGCGCAGGCAGCTTAGAAATCCGCGTGTTCGCTCCTCGCGCCGAACAATTGGTTCACTGCCGCGCAGGCAGCTTAGAAATACCAGGCTATGCCTTCGGCCGTGACTCACACGTTCACTGCCGCGCAGGCAGCTTAGAAATCGAAACGCCTGTAGAGATTGCCGTGTCCATCGTTCACTGCCGCGCAGGCAGCTTAGAAAATGGGAAAATCTCGATTAGCTGTAGTTGACGGGTTCACTGCCGCGCAGGCAGCTTAGAAAAGCGGCGGGTCGAGTTTTAATACGACCGAGAAGTTCACTGCCGCGCAGGCAGCTTAGAAAGCGCCGACACCACCCGTAGATCTGAGAGTCGAGTTCACTGCCGCGCAGGCAGCTTAGAAAAGGATGGAAGGACGACGGCGGCTATTTCGCAGGTTCACTGCCGCGCAGGCAGCTTAGAAATAGCCTATGTAAGGCAGTGACAACGGCTTAAAGTTCACTGCCGCGCAGGCAGCTTAGAAAAGGCGAGTCAACGATATCGCTGCTAGGGGCGTGTTCACTGCCGCGCAGGCAGCTTAGAAAAAGAGCACCAAAGCGGGCCGCAGTGACATGAAGTTCACTGCCGCGCAGGCAGCTTAGAAAAGGCGTGATGCTCGGCTCGTCCGACCGTTGGATGTTCACTGCCGCGCAGGCAGCTTAGAAAACGACAACCTGGGATTACGATCTCGGTCGAATGTTCACTGCCGCGCAGGCAGCTTAGAAATCGACCGTGCCGTCCGACCGACCGACGACTGCGTTCACTGCCGCGCAGGCAGCTTAGAAAGTGTCGGCGGCAAAACGCCCCGCGCCCACCGCGTTCACTGCCGCGCAGGCAGCTTAGAAAAATTCGCAAGCGGCCGAATGCTCTTCTTCGCAGTTCACTGCCGCGCAGGCAGCTTAGAAATCAACGGAGCCGACCTCCGCGGCGCAAGCCTGGTTCACTGCCGCGCAGGCAGCTTAGAAACTGATATTCTCGGGTGATCTGAGAGACACTCAGTTCACTGCCGCGCAGGCAGCTTAGAAAATTGAGCTCCGGGGCAGCGGACCCGGCAATGAGTTCACTGCCGCGCAGGCAGCTTAGAAAAAGCTAATGACGAAACTAAAAGACTCGCACGACGTTCACTGCCGCGCAGGCAGCTTAGAAAAGCCTGGAAAATCGATTCCGACATGGCTTTTTGTTCACTGCCGCGCAGGCAGCTTAGAAATGATTCAAAAATCAGGG
>ENA-ORBV01017837-ORBV01017837.1-microbial-mat-metagenome-genome-assembly--contig:-NODE-17837-length-10097-cov-7.618563_pt1 | contig 10097 bp, 6 predicted proteins | sample MGYA00237777_ERZ505514 | MGnify/ENA primary metagenome ERZ505514 (study PRJEB26160, sample SAMN06269048) | microbial mat metagenome | isolation source: Oligotrophic lake microbial mat | place... | reverse complement strand
AAGGGCTGAGTTTGCAGCAGGTGTAACCCTTCGAGACCATCGGCTGCGATCGCCACCGTATAGCCCTGACGTTCTAAGGGACATGCGGGGAAATAGAGTACCATATACATGCGAGAAGGGGAGAGGAAAACCCTGACTCTCCTACAGTAATCTCTAGCATTGGAATCTGAAAGAAGATGCTCAACGAAACTGCCCAATCGACGTTCAAAGGTACGAGCGAGAAACTGAGCGAACGCATCAAATCCACGCTTAAAGATGCGGCAGAGAAACTCACGGGGCATCGCAAGCGAGACTTTATGGGTAGAGTGAGCGAAGAATATTTTGGTGGCTCAGCGCGCAAAGCGGAAACCGTCATGGGGTGGAATCGACGGAGTGTGCAGCTGGGGTTGAATGAACGGCGCAGCGGGTTTATCTGCGTGGATAACTATCAGGGGCGCGGGCGGCACAAAAGTGAAGTGGTGATACCGACGTTAGAAGCAGATATCCGCTCGTTGGTAGACATGCAGGCTCAAGCCGATCCGAAGTTTCAATCCATGTTTTTGTATGCCCGGATCAGTGCTAGAGCAGTACGAGAAGCGTTAATCACACAGAAGGGATACGACGAGAGCGAATTGCCATCTCGACAAACCACTGGCGAGATCCTCAATCGCCTCGGATATCGCCTAAAAAAAACACAAAAGACAAAACCCTTGAAAAAGATTCCTCAGACCGATGCCATTTTTGAGAATGTATTCCAACAGAATCAAGCATCGGATGAGAATCCCAAATCGTTGCGCGTTTCCATCGATAGCAAAGCTAAGGTAAAGATTGGTAACCTTTCGCGAGATGGGAAGGCCCGAACCCTGGAGCCGAAACAGGCAGATGACCACGATACTGAGTGGCAAGCTGTCTTGGTGCCCTTTGGAATTCTCAATACCCACACCGACCAATTAGCAATTTACCTGGGGCAGTCGGCTGAAACCAGTGATTTTATCGCCGATTGTTTAACTGCTTGGTGGAACGATAATCAGCACCATTACCGCGACCTTGAGGAATGGGTGATTGACCTTGATAGTGGGCCTGCCACCCGTTCTGAGCGCACCCAATTTATTAAACGGATGGTCGAACTATCTCAAACACTTAACTTAAAAATCCGACTGATTTATTACCCGCCTTACCATAGCAAATACAATCCTATTGTAGGCTTTGCCTTCCCGAAGGGTACGGTGTTGGGCAGCCTTAGAGAACTATTGGAATGGGGCAATTTTAGATTCGGTGGAAACTGCCGCACAGTGGGCCGCCAACATGAGTTGGAAAGGAATGGCACCGATTGTCCAGCGCGTTGAAACCGTTTATGAAAAGGGAATTAAAGTTCTGCCAGAAGCGTTAAAACAGTACCTTGCCTACTGGCAGCGTTCTGAAACGTTGCCCAAATGGGATATCACAATTGTCCCTGCTTGATTGGGATCTTATTTTCCCGCATGTCCCTAATGGCGGCGGCAATATTCAGTTTCCTGGGTTTTTGAGCAATCAGTTCAATCGGTTTAACGACAATTTGGCAACGGGCGGGGTTCAAATTGCCGATCCGCGCCTCGGTGCCTTGCAAACCAACGGCTCTAGTTTCTTGCCGTTTCATCCACTGCTGGCCAACAGTCTGGCGATTAACACGGGCGTTAGCACAGGTGCCCCAACCACGGATCAGTTGGGTGTGCAGCGGCTTAATGGCGTGGATGTGGGCGCGTTTGAGTTTAACGGCAGCGTGACTCCACCGCCTACATCTGGAGTGATTTTGGGAACGGCAGGGAATGATTCGCTATCGGGAACTACGGGTCGCGACACCATCTCGGCCTTAGCGGGTAAGGATTGGCTGACGGGAGGCTTGGCTGCTGATACGCTGACAGGCGGCGCGGGGGCCGATCGCTTTGCCTACCAAGGTAGTTCTAAACAGGCGGCGTTTGCAGCATCTCGCCTGAGTGCCCCCGATCAAATCACTGATTTCAATGCTGGCCATGGCGATCGCATTAAGCTTGACTATGACCTCAACCTGGCGACAGCAAATCTACCGACGGCTTTATTCCACGCTGGGGTAGTGATGGGTTCTACATTGAAGGCGGCGATCGCGGCTGCTTATACAGATAAGAATCGGCAAACTGTGGGTAAACAGGCTCTAGCTGCCAACGAAGCCGTTTTCCTGACGTGGCAAAAACGTACCTATCTGGCGGTCAACGACACAGTTAGGGGCTTCGCTGGCAACCGCGACCTGGTGATTGACCTGACTAAGATGAGCTTTATCCCCGCCCATGCGACCGCCGGATCATTACCTGTGGCTAGCTACTTCATTTAGGATCGCAGATCAAACAACCTGTGTGCCGCTATAGCATCTCCAACGGCGTTGGCTGAGTGGGTGATGAGAACGCAGCATTGAGCCTGTTTAACTCATCACCACTCAATTGCAGGTCGAGGGCAGCGCGATTCTGCTCTACATGGTCAATCCGACTAGATTTGGGAATCACAATTACATGGTCTTGATGCAATAACCAGGCGATCGCGACTTGAGCTGCCGTCACGTTGCGCGATTGAGCCATGGCCTTGAGGATTGGGTGAGTTAGCAACCGCCCTTGTTCAATTGGGGAATATGCCATGATCGGCATCTGGTGTTGCCGACACCAGGGCAGTAAATCCCATTCAATCCCCCGTCGCATTAAGTTGTAGAGCACTTGGTTGGTTGTGATGCCAGAGCCACCCGGCTGGTGAATTGCGGCTTCCATATCTTTAACAGCAAAATTGCTGACGCCGTAGCTGCGAATTTTGCCAGATTGTTGCAGGGTTTGAAAGGCGTCCAGCGTCTCTGCCAAGGGAATTGAACTGCGCCAGTGCAGCAAGTAGAGGTCAAGGTAATCTGTGTTTAAACGCTTTAAGCTGCGTTCACAAGCCGCGATCGCCCCTCGTTTGGAGGCGTTGTGGGGATAGACTTTGCTGACTAGAAACAGGTCTGAACGTCGGTTGGCGTCCGCTTTCCCTGAGAGCAAGGCTTGCCCAATCACCTCCTCTGCGCCGCCTTCCCCATACATTTCGGCTGTGTCAATCAGCGAAAGCCCCAACTCGAATCCGCGCCGCAGGGCATCAATTTCACGTTGGCGATGCTTAGGGTTTTCGCCCATTTGCCAGGTGCCCATGCCGAGGATGGGAATAGTTTGTCCAGAGGGCAGTGTGAGAGTTCGCATGGTCGCGCTGGCTCAGATCGTCAGATTCGTTTACCCGGTTGGATCGCAATTTGAATGAAAAACTTTGTACCGTTACCTGATTCAGTATAAACGGCGATGCTGCCTGACGTTTTTCTTCAATAATTTGACAGGGTAGGGACATGGCACTGCCATGCCCAGTTAGGATGTGTCGCATTTTCTAGATTAAATTGGTAGAAGTGTTCAGAAGATTGTCCAAGACTTATCTTTTAACTTGGTTCTCGCGACTTGTCTCTAGGCTGCTGCCTAATTTGGTTTGTAGATCGCTGAGACCAACGCCCTTGAGGCTTGGTAGAACAACATGAGCCGCTGCAAAACGATTCTCCGCAGCAGATGCGATGTCAACACTAGGGTTGAGTCCAATCGCCCACATCCCAGCGGCGATCGCGGCGGCAATGCCAGCGGGGGCATCTTCAACTACCACACAGTGGGCGGGGTCAAGTCCTAACTGAGCAGCGGCATGGAGAAACAGATCAGGAGCTGGCTTGGGATGTTCAACGCTATTGCCATCGGCGATCGCATCCACGCGATCGGCAATTCCTAGTTTTTCGATCACCGTGCGGGCATTTTTGCTAGCAGAGCCAATCCCGATTTTAATGCTTGCTTGCCTGAGTTCGTCTAGTAGTTGAAGCACTCCCGGCAACACATCTTTGGGGGTGATGGTTTGAATCGAGGCGACATAGTAGCGGTTTTTGCGATCCATCATCTCCTGAAGTGCGGCTTGCGAGTATGGCTGCTTGCCCACTATTAGCAGCAGCGATTCTCGCCGAGATACTCCCCGCAGCGCCTCATTGGCCTGCCTACCGAAGGGCAGCTTCTCTTCGTCTGCCAGTCGTTGCCATGCCCGGTAGTGCAGCTCAGCCGTATCTGTTAACACCCCATCCAAATCAAAGATGAAACCCTGGATGTCAGGTGATGGCATGTCAGGTGATGGAGACCCTGAAGGTGATAGGTCGAAGCTGTGCCAGGTGCCGCGCCAGTGGAGTTTGAATTTGAGCCGAGTCCAAGTGGGCGGCAGATGGGGCGTTGCCACCGGACCACTCTCCTTCAGTTGAATGCCGCCAAAGCCGAACACTACAGCCTGCCAGACCCCACCTGCTGAAGCCGCATGAATCCCGTCGCCTGTGTTGCCGCGCGTATCTTCTAGATCAACTAGGGCGGCCTGCATAAACTGATCATAGGGATCTGCTGCTCCGAGGTCGGCGGCGAGAATGGCATGAATGGCGGGACCTAGAGATGAGCCGTAGGTGATGTCTGTGCGGGGAGCGTAGTAGTTCCAGTTCGTTTGCAGCACATCATAACGATAGGGAAATTCTTGGGTGCCGCGCATCAAGTAGAGCAGCATCAGCACGTCGGGCTGCTTGAGCACCTGCCGCTGATTGGTTGCGTCAATGCCCAGAACCGCTTGAATCGATTGCGTGCGCGGTTCGTGGGCGCTAAGGTCAATATCTTTGAGCTGGAAAAACCCCTCGAACTGCTCGATCAACCCTGTTTCTGCATCGTATGGGATGTAGATCTGCGCAATCATGGCCTGCCAGCGCATCCGGCGCTCGGGCGTCAATTGCAGCCGTTGTGCCAGTTCAGCCGCGCCATCGGGAAACTGGCGCTGTAACCATTCATAGACGGCAACCGCCTTTTCTAGATGCCACTGCACCATCCGATTGGTGAACGTGTTGTTATTCACCTGCTCGTGGTATTCATCGGCTCCAATCACTCCGCACAATTCATAGCGTTCTTGTCGCGCATTCCACTCCATCCGACTCATCCAAAAGATTGCAGTGTCCAGGATGATTTCGGCTCCGTAGTCGCGCAGCCAGATGTCGTCGCCTGTGGCCTGCCAGTATTGCCAAACGGCATAGGCAATGTCGGCACTAATATGAATTTCGCGATCGCGGCACCAGATTCGCACATCTTCCGCATAGGGATCGTTCGGCATTGACCAGCGGGGCGTCACCTCATCGCCAGTCGCCGCGCTTTCCCAGGCAAACATGGCTCCTTTATAACCACCATGATTGGCTTTGCGCCGCGCTCCATTCAGGGTGTGATAGCGGTAGGTCAGCAAATTGCGGGCGATCGCAGGCTGCGTCAAGGTAAAAAAGGGCAAGATAAAAATCTCTGTGTCCCAAAACACATGGCCCCGGTAGCCCAATCCCGATAGCGTTTTGGCCGGAACGCTGACTTGAGTGTTGTGGGGGGAGGCACCGATCAAGAGTTGAAACAGGTTGTAGCGCACTGCCAACTGCGCTTTGCTATGCCCCCCAATCTCGATATCGCTATCCTGCCAAACGCCATTCCATGCCTGTTGATGGGCGTCAAACAGCACCGCATAGGCTGGTAAGTCAGCTAGTTTGGCCTGAGCTGCCTGTACGGGTAACTCCGTCTCCTGAGAGGTAAACACCGTCACAACTTTTTCCACGCAGATGGTCTGCCCCGGAGTCGCCCTCAGGGTAGCCGTCAAGGTGGGATAGCCGGGAGTATTGGTCACCTGCAATGACGGATCGAATGCGGCCTGGATGCCGTTGTCGGTGACACAGCGGCTGTCCTCACTGCTGTCTCCCGGCAACAGACTGACAGACAGTTGGGTTGCCATGGCCAGCTCGATGCGAGAACTGCGGGTGCGAAGCTGGAGCCAAATTCCCGGCACAGTATCCTGATCGGTTTTGCCCTGATCAAGCCGTTCCCAGTGGTCAAACCCTTGATTCTGGGGATAGCCATTGATGCTAGATTGTACTTCGATTTCCCAAGGAAAAAGCTGCGTCAACGCGCCCTCAAAATCGATCGGCGTGATCTGGCAGCGCAGCCCCAACACATGCGGATCGGCCACGCTGGCAAAGCGTTCAAATCGTAAATCTAACGTGTGGCCAATGGGGCTACGCCAGCGCACCGATCGACTGAGGATGCCGTGACGTAAGTCAAGCTGCCGTTCATAATGGATAATTTCGCCGCGATCGAGCCGAAACCGCTCACCGTTGACGATCACGACCAATGACAGCCAGTCAGGACAATTAGCCAGCTCCGTATAAACGACAGGGACATCGTCATAGACGCCATGCACTAAGGTCGCTGGGGCCGCATGGGGGTAGCCCTCCTCAAAGCTGCCCCGTGTGCCTAAATAGCCGTTGCCAATCGTAAATAAAGTTTCTCTGGCGTGCAGTTGCTCTGGATCAAACTGAGGCTCTATCAGCATCCAGTCTGTGTAGATTAAATTGTGGGAGTGTGGCGTGTTCATTGAGGTGAGGAATGGGGAGTTAAGGACGCGTCAGATCACCGCTGCATATGTTCTGCTAAAATCTGCTCGGCTCTGGGTTTGTAGAGGAGATAGAACAGGGCTTCTAAGTACCCTTTAAGGGCGTTGCGGCTATCCGAATCAATGTAGTTCCAGAAACTATAAATCTTTGTCAGCACTAAGACTTGTTGGGTATGAACTGGCCAGTTATATTGCTCTTGAATGTGTTGAATGGCGCGCTCAGAAATCTCGTGCCAGCACGCGGGCTGGGTCTGACACTGATGCAGAAAGTGGAGGATTTTTTCAGCGGTACCGTCTAAGTCGGTAGGGTTAATATGAAAGCCGTTGATGCCGTCCTGGATAATTTCTAGGCACCCCCCAAACTGAGTGGCAAAGGTGGGCAATCCAGAGATCATCGCTTCGAGGATGGTGCGTCCGAATGCTTCAAATTGGGCAAAGTGAACAAAAATTCCCTGGCGCTCGGCGATCGCCCGATAGGCTGCTCCCAAATCGCGAGTGGGCAGCCGCACACCCAACCAGCGAATGTGTCCGTGCAGGCCATATTGGTCAATTAGGGCGTGCAGTTTGGCAATCTCCCTGGCTTCATCGGAGTTCATACTATCTGCCACATCCAAGGCATTAGTCAACAGAATCAGATTGCAGTGCGCCTGCAATTCTGGGCTACGGCCAAAACACTCCACCAGCCCGGTCAGATTCTTAATTGGATTAATGGGTGCAACGGCCAAAATTGGGCGTTTTTCGGGCTGATCTAGATGGCCCAAAGCGTGCGCATTTTCCTGCTCAAACAGCAGCGATTGAACACGGGCACGGCCTTCTATATCTGGCTCTGCTTGATCTGGCTCTGCTCGATCTTGCCCTTCAGCCGCCTGTTGCTGAATCTGGTGATACGGAAAAAATAGAGTTTCATCCACACCGGGCGGCACGCGGTTGAACTTGGGGCTAAACAGGTCAATGCCGTCAGTCACATGGTAGAGATTGGGCATCGTAAAGCATTTATAAGACTCATACTGACCGATACTTTCCGGTGTGCCCATAATTTCTTGGTAAGACGACGTGATGATAAAGTCAGCGGCATTCATGCTGATTAGATCAGCCGTAAACTGGGCGGAAAAGTGATATTGCGCCTCCAAATCTTGCCAATTCAAGTTGCTGAATAAGTATTTCGGTTTTTCCAACGAATGCGCAATGTTGCACTGGATGGCATTCAGCCGTCGTGACAGCAGAGACGCGACCAGGTTGCCATCACTGTAGTTGCCAATGATTAAATTAGGTCTTGCGCCCAGTTTCACCAGCAGTTCTCTTTCTGCATCTACCGCAAAGCTTTCCAGATAGGGCCAAATCTCAAACTTAGAAATCCAGTTCTGCGTCACGACTGGATTAAAGTCTTGGAACGGTACGCGTAGAATCCAGGCATGGTCTGTGCCATCCAGTTTCTCCCAGCGCAGATCGCACTGCGTTCCTGTACAGTTGGGAATCAGGCGCGTCAGAATGATCACTTGAGGATGGATACCCAGCAAGTCTAGACCCGACTGCTGAATATCTGCGCGGAGTTGGTTTTCTAGACTCCGCGCTTGTTCCAATACATAGGCAACTTGACTCCGGGTTTCTGGGCGTCCCAATACGCTTTCTTGACCGACCCAGCCATGAATGGAAATTAGCACTACTCGAAAGACAGCAGGAACGCGGGCAACAAAGGCGGCCAAAATAGCAGGTTCAGGATCATCAACCAGGCGATTTAGCAGTTCCAGGGTTTCGCGAGTCCGAGCCACCGTATTGCCCCAACCCGGTTCAAACCCAAGGGCTTGCAGTTCAAGATGAACTTTTTCATAGGGCTGGTCTGCGGCATACTCAGCTAAAAACTTAAGGGCGTGCTTCACCTGTTGCGATAGCTCAACGCCAGACTGAATCCGATCGTTAATCAATAGCTGCATCCCGTTCTGTTCGAGCACATGCAGGGCGTCAAACAAGGCTTCTAACCAGTAGTTGAATTCGGTTAGTAGCTTGTTGCACAGGTAGCGGTTGAGAAACGCTAGCCCCTGACCAATATTTCTAGGGTCATCAATCAGCGGCGACCCTTGATAGAACGGCTGGAAGTCGATGGTAAGGATGTGGGGCTGGTAGCGATTAACCTGGCGATCGCGCACATCAAGCAGCGCCTGAAGCGTCATCTGCGAGCTGCTAGAAAGATCTGAGGTGAGCCGCCAGATCTGCTGGCTGGCAATCCAGGGACGCAGCACTAACCAAATGCTGTCTTGATCCAAAATGATTTCATGGGTGTAGTTCATCAACTGGCTTAACGAAGAGCTGTGGTAAGCATGACCGGGCTGCGACAGCTGATGGCGATAGTCAGCAAACGTCTGGAGGATCTCGTTCCGCAGAAAGTAGCGCTTGCCAGAGGCGCTCAACGCGTCAATTAGCTGATGTAGAGCCTTTTTCTCATCGCTGTTTAAGACGGCCTGAATCAGTTTATGCATAGGAATAGCGGTCAGACGATACTGAAACCGCAGAATGATGAGGTGGGATGGGTGAAGCGGTCAAGGGCAAATTATGGGTGAACCACTGGCTGTTCATGTATGGCAACAGTTGTATGGTTAATGGCGTCTAAACGTCGTCCACCGTAAGCAGGAAACGGAGAGAATAGCGCCTTCTAATAGCGGCGTTAGTGCTGACTAGCTAAGCGCACTCTATAACAAACCGGGCTATTGTGCCTCTACCTTTAGAGTAGACATAAGGCTTCATGCAGCAGGGATTGAAGGCTTGAGCTTAATTAGAGTGGCGATCGCGTTGGTTATCTTGGTTTAGATAGAATGTGTGACAATTCATGTCTTTAAAGGCATGCATTGCCTTTACCGTAGCATCTGTTACAAATAAAAATTAAATTGGTATTACCTTAAAGTTCTGTACAGGAATAGAGAGCTGAATACTGAGAAACCACCTTCATTCAGTCACGTGATTCGGTTCGGATTTGTAAAAAAATGTATAAATTAGTGAAGTCAAATACACATTTTAGTGCGTCTTAGCTAGGGCTATGCCTGATCTCTATCAATTGGTAGATTTTACAATTTTGTAAGCTGTGTCAAAGTAGTAATTGAATCATCAGATGCATCTATTTGTCATTTCGTTTGTCGTAGATGTAGAGCCGACCAACCTACAACTCTACGCATCTGCAAAGAAGATCAAACAGAATTTGGAATAACACGTTCTCTTTTGTATTTCTGGTCAACAAAAATCTTGCAAGTTTGCTCGCTTTAAATTCAGGTTTAAGCAACTAGAGGTATCTCTATATGAATTCATTGTCGCCACAGCAATCGGTATTATCCTGGTGGGTAGAAATCTGCACGTTTGTTCCTCAGCAAACGTATTGCCTTGGCCCATTCAGCAGCCGAGAAGAGGCCAAGCTATCTAGAAGCGCTCATGTTGAAGCGTTGTTCCACAAAGAAACGCGAGATATTGTTGCCTTAATCAAGCAGCTCTAGCGCCGTCAGTTTGAGCGAGATTCAAACGCTCACGGGAGAGAGTCAAACACTCGTGAACGAGGTTCAAATACTGGCGGGAGACCTGTAAAGACTCGTCGATGAGATTCCAAGACTCGTGGTAGAGCAGTAAAGACTCGCGGGAGAGAGGCTATC
>ENA-ORBV01017834-ORBV01017834.1-microbial-mat-metagenome-genome-assembly--contig:-NODE-17834-length-10099-cov-4.516763_pt1 | contig 10099 bp, 7 predicted proteins | sample MGYA00237777_ERZ505514 | MGnify/ENA primary metagenome ERZ505514 (study PRJEB26160, sample SAMN06269048) | microbial mat metagenome | isolation source: Oligotrophic lake microbial mat | place... | reverse complement strand
CGGTGGCTCTGCGCAAGGACGGCACGGTGTGGGCGTGGGGCACACGCGACGATGGCGCGATTGGCGACGGTCAGCCGAAGACGCTGCGGCCGGTGATGGCGATTGGCCCGACGCAGGTCACGGGCCTGCAGGGCATCACGCAGGTCGCCGCCACTCGCTCACACAACCTCGCGCTCAGGTCAGACGGCAAAGTGATGGCGTGGGGACTGAACCGCGACGGTCAACTCGGCAACGGCACGCGTGACAGCGGATGGACGCCGGTCGAAGTCACCGGGCTCGATCACGTGGTCGCCATCGCCGCCGGCATGGCCAGCTTCGCCGGCAACAGCTTTTCAGGCGCGGTGCGGGACGATGGCACGGTGTGGATGTGGGGATCGGGCACGTCAGGTGTGATGGGGAACGGCGTGGAGAACCCGTCACCAGACGATCCAGGCGGCCGCAACCTGCTGCCTGTGCAGGTGAAGGGCCTGGCCGACGTGAAGGCACTCAGCCTCGGCTTCGGTCATGCCGCGGCGCTGCGGGGCGACGGCACACTCCGGATGTGGGGCCACGACGGCTACGGACAAATTGGCGCCGGCACCGCGGGCGAGTACTACTCGAAGCCCGTGCCGGTAAAAGGGATCACGAACGTGTCGGCGATCTACCTTGGCAGCATGCGATCGTTCGCCGTCCGCACCGACGGCAGCTTCTGGATCTGGGGTTTTACGTCGAGCAGTGGGCAGGGGATTCTTGGCAGGAACCTCCATGTGCCGACGTTGTTGGAGCTGCCCTAGCCTCAGTCGTTGATCTTCCCAGTGGCGGTCGCGCTGGCCGACCAGGACGTGCCCCTGCTGTGCGCTTGAACACGCGCACCCAGTCGTCCACCGTCACCTTCCGCTTGCGGCCGTCGCTGCCGGTGATCTCTTCGCCGCGCTTCTCGACCTGCGACACCGTGAACAGGTCGCGGATCTGCCGGTCGCTCAACCGTCGGACGGGGAGAGGGAGCGGCGGCGCGTCCACGTCCGATACATGGGGCTCGATGGCTGGACGGCCGATCACCGGATCGGCGTTAGGAGGCAGGATCCTCGCGTCCGACGTGAAGATGTTGACCATGGCTGCACTGTCGAGCGAGCCAACGACATGAGCGTTGGTGAAGTGCTGGGGAGGGTGAGGGCGAGCAGGACGATGTGTGGTCGCGTATCTGCTCCTCGGCACCGAGGGCTTTGTGGATGAGGCCACCGCGTGTTTCCGAGTTGTTTCGCGCCCGCTCGCGCTCGCGCACCGGAAAACAGAGCTGACCAATGTCACCTGGATGGCCGTCCGAACCAAGGTGCTGACAGCCAGCGAGGGTGCAGAGCGCCTGGGTCTCGCGCGACGTCTCGGCATCGAATCGGTCGCCACCGGGAGTCTGTGCCAGCCCGCCTTGTAGCAGTCGGTCGCCACTGGCATACCGGCGTACGACACGCTCTTCGTCGAATGGGCCGCGCGCGCGGAACGAGGGGGTTTCCGGACTAGAATCTCGCCACGTTGACACCTCCGACGCTCACGCCCGGCACGCGCCTCGGCCCGTTCGAGATCCTGTCCCCGCTCGGCGAGGGCGGTATGGGCGCGGTCTAGCCGGGCGCGCGACACCAAGCTCGGGCGCGACGTCGCGATCAAGGTGCTGCTGCCCGCGGTCGCGAACGATCCGGATCGCCTCGCGCGGTTTTCTCGCGAAGCGCGGTCCCGCATCGCTATGTCCACGGCGTCATCCCTGACGACGCGAAGTTCCAGCTCGCGCTGCCTGACGCCTGGAACGGCCGCCTGGTCGTCTTCTCGCGCGGCTTCTCCGGCACCGAACTCACCGCCGGCGCGTTCAAGACGACGGCGCTCGACAGGGGCTACGCCTTCGCCGCTAGCGACGAAGGCTGGAACCGGCTGACGATTGCCTCGCGGCCCGGCGACTCCTACTTCGAGTCACGGCGGCGGATTCGCGAGCTCAAGCTCTACGCGCGGCAGGTGCTGAAGGCCCACTACGGCAAGGACGCATCGCGCACCTTGATGGTGGGCGGCTCCAACGGTGGCCACCACACGAAGTGGATGCTCGAGAGCCATCCGGACCTGTACGACGGCGGCCTCGCCGGCTACGGCTTCAACTCCCAGGTGAGCCAGTGGGGTTCGATCGCCGCGCTGCTGCGGAACTATGACGTGATCGCGCCGCGCATCGACGAGGTCATCGCCGCACGGGCAGCCGACCCGGTGTGGGATCCGTCGCGCACCCCGCTCACGCCGCCCCTCACGGCCGACCAGCTCGCGAGCCTGCGGCGCATCTACGCGATCCCCGCTACGCTGAAGGGCGGATTCACCTACGACGTCGGTCGGTGGCCGGGCTCCGAAGCCCTCTGGAAGAGCGGCCACGACGGGCTGGTGGCCTACCTCCGCGACTCGATGCCTCGGTTCGATCCGTCCTTCAACCCCGACGGCGGCCCGCTGACCGACGACGAGTTGAAGCAGTGGGACCCGTCGAAGAGCCCGGCCACGGCGCAGGCGGACCTGTGGGCGCTCGACCTGTCGGGCAGGCTGACGCAACCGCTCATCGTCATGCACGGCACCGCCGACGCCATCGTGTCGCCCGGCGAGACCGCGGGCTATCAGGCGCTGGTGGAACGTCGCCTCGGCCGCGCCCGCGCGCCTCGGGTTCTCGCCGTGTACTACATTCCGGGCATGGGCCACGGCGGCACGGAGTTCGACGATCTCATCGGCGCGCAGCTCGATGCGCTCGAAGCGTGGATCGACTACCGTCACAGCTGCGGCACCAGGGGCGCCCCGGCGCCAGCGTCGATTGGCCGCTATGCGCGCACGCTGCACGCACACGGCGCCCGGTGACGCGCTGGGGCGTGCCGTCCCATACACTACGCTCTCGCGCGCGCGGGCAGCGCCGGAGCCTCGGCACACGTCAGGGAGCTACGTCATGAACCGTCGGTCGTTTTTGCAGCACTCGAGTGCGTTTGCCGGATTGGGTCTGGCCGGCCTGGCCGGATGTGAAAGGCGCGCGAGCGCTCCGGCAACGGGCGGCGTGCCGGCGCTGCCGTTCTACGACGCGGTCGGCCCGATCGTCCCGATCCGGGCGCACGTCGATCGGATCATCAACACGACGGTGTGCCTGCGGCCGTTTCGTGCCGCCGGGTCGCGGATGGACGTCGAGCGCGTCGGCAACACGATCGTGGTGCACAACTACGGTCACGGCGGCAGCGGCTGGTCGCTCTCGTGGGGCGCGGCCGAGGTCGCGGCGCAGAAGGCGCGCGACGCGTTGCTGGGGAATCGCGACGTCGCGGTGATCGGGTGCGGCGCGCTCGGGCTGACGGCGGCGATCACGGCGCAGCGCATGGGCATGCGCGTGACGATCTTCACCAAGGAGCGGCCGCCCGACGTACGGTCGTCTCGGGCCACGGGCGTGTGGAGTCCGGACTCGCGCATTGCGCTGACCTCAGCCGCTGCCCCGGAGTTCGGCGCAGCACGCCAGTCGCACCTCGCGGATGACGTTCAACGTCGCCGACTACTCGCGCCAGCTGATGAACGACTTCCTGATCGCCGGTGGCGCCATCGAGACCAGGGAGTTCCAGTCGCCGCAGGATGTGGCCTCGGTGCCGCAGAAGGTGGTCGTCAACTGCCCGGGGTACGGGGGGCAGAACGCTGTGGTCGGACGAGAGTATCGTGCCGGTGCGGGGACAGATCGCCTGGCTGATTCCCCAGCCGGACGTCCACTACAGCCTGCTCTACAAGGAGCTGATCGTGGTGGCGCGACGAGATGGCATCGTCGTGCAGCCGATTCCAGGCGGCGACGACTTCGGCTGGAACGACGCCAGCGAGGCACCAAACACGAAGGACGCCAAAGCGGGGGTCCCGCTGCTCAAAGAGCTCTTCGATCGCATGGCGGCGAGAACGTGAATTTCAGCGCCAACCGCATCTGGCGCCCGGGCAGCGCCGCGAAGCGGTGCATGCGGTTGTGGCCGGCCAGGCCGAACTCGTCACGGGCGTAGGCCCTCTGGTTGCCCGTGTCGCCGGCACCGCCGTCGTTCACGTTGTTGAGAGACCGTAAGGCCAGGCTGGCCGACGGCGAGTCTACGGGACCTGAAGACGTCGTAGTCTAGCGCGCGCGCCGACCCCAGCCCTGGCGCGAGGGCGATCGACCGCCTGTTCTCTTTCGAAGTGCTGAATCAGCAGACCGACTGCGTCATCGGTCTGTCAGGCGACGATCGCATCGTCTACGTCAACGACCGCTGGGACGACTTCGCCGCCGCCAACGGCGGCCAGCCCGGCATCCGAGCACATTGGGATCTCGGAGCCCACTACCTGGCGGCCATCTCGGAGGTGCTCGTGCCGTTCTACCGCGACCTGCTGGCGCGGGCACGACGCGCGGTCGACTCCCCGCACCCGGTGAGTCATCAGTACGAATGCTCGACGCCGACGCGCTATCGCCGCTTCAACATGCTCTGCTACGCGATCAGCGACGGGTCGTGCGTGCTGATCGTCAACTCGCTCATGGCCGCTCGCCCGTTCGCTGACGGCGAGCGACCCAGCCACGTGGCTGACGAGATCCACTATCGGGACGCCGAGGGCGTCGTTCGCCTGTGCGATGTCTGCTACGTGTACTACTATCCGACGCCGGCCGATCCCCCGAACCTGATGTCACGAGACAGATAGCAGACGCGTGATCACCGCCATCAAGTCCTCGGTCGAATTGGGCTTGTGGATGACATCCATCACCCCGACCGCGCGCGCGTCGTCGCGCAGTGCCTCGGTGACGAAGCCTGAGACGATCACCACCGGCAAGTCGGGCCGAATCTCGCGCATCGCGCGCGCGACATCGAGCCCGGACGCCTTGGGCATGTTGAAATCGCTCACCACCAGGTCGAAATCAGCTGGGTTCGCTCGTACTGCGGCCAGCGCCTGCTCGGCCACCTCGAATCCGCTGAACCGAAAGCCCCGTTTGTGCAGCAGCCGCCGCATGATGAACACCATCGATTCGTTGTCATCCAGGTAGAGCACATGCCTGCCACTGCCGTGCTGTGCCAGCGGCGTCGCCACCCGAGGGACAACCGGAGCCGACGTAGTCCTGGCGGGTAGATAGATATCGAACACGCTACCTTCGCCCGGCGCGCTCCTGAGCGTGATGGCACCGTGGTGTGCCGTGATGATGCCGTGCACCACCGCCAGCCCGAGACCCGTGCCGCGGCCCTTGGGCTTGGTGGTGAAGAACGGTTCGAACACCCGCGCCTGGGTCGCCGCGTCCATGCCCTGACCATCGTCGCTCACCGCGATGTGCACGTAGCGCCCTGCCGGCACGCCTTCGCGCTGCTGCGCTGCCGCTTCGTCGAGTTCGACTGCGTTCAGGTCGAGCCCGATACTTCCCGTGCTGCCTTTCAACGCGTGCCAGGCGTTGGTCACCAGGTTGATCAGCACCTGCGTGAGCTGCGCGGCATCGACACGGGCAAATAGCGGCGCCTCCGCCAACGTCACGTTGAAACGCACCACCGGCGGCAGCGTGGCGCGCAGCAAGCGGATGGTTTCTTCGAGGATCGGGCGCAGCGGCTGGTCGATGAATTCCTGAACCTCCTTGCGGCTGAAGGTGAGAATCTGGTCGACCAGTAACTTGGCGCGTTGGCCGGCGCGCGCTATTTCCGTCAAGCTCACTTGCACCAGTTCCGGGTTGTGCACTTCCTCGCTCGCCAGGTCCACGTTGCCGATGATCACGCCCAGGATGTTGTTGAAGTCGTGCGCGACACCGCCGGCGAGCGTGCCCAGCGCATCCATCTTCTGCGCCTCGCGCACTTGCACTTCAAGGGCGTCGCGCTGTCGTTCGGCCGCGATCCGATCGCTGATGTCGCGCAGGATCACCGAGTACAACTGCCGCCCCTGAACTTCCACGTGCGAGATCGACGCCTCGGCCGGAAATTCTTCGCCATCCGAACGCACGCCATGGACATGGCCGAGCCGGCCCATCGCGCGAGTGGTGTCTTGGCCCTTGCCAAAGTTCCGCATCTGTTCGGCGTGGCCGGGGCGGAAGCGCGGCGGAATGAATCGGCCGAGGGACTGGCCCATGGCCTCGGCGGCCGAACAGCGGAACAGGGTGCTGGCCGCGGCATTGAACACGACGACGCGCTGCATCTCGTCGACGGTGATGATGGCGTCCATCGCCGCATCGACGATGCTCGCCATGCGATCTTTCGTTTCGCGCAGGGCCATTTCAGATAATTTTCCCGCGGTAACGTTCTCATGCACCACAACGATATTGCCGCTCTCGTCGTGAAAGCGCGTCACCTTCGCGACGAACCAGCGCTGTTCCGTGCTGGAATGGCAAGGGTATTCAAGCGTGAATTCATCGCACCTGCCCTCCATCACACTGCGGATACCTGCCGCCATCGATTCCGATTCGTCTGCCTTCGGGCCGCTTGCGGATTCGCAAATCTCCAGATAATTGTTGCCGATGCCGTAATTCAGATGTGCCTGTTCCGCATCGGTCGTGTCGAAAAAATCGCGCCATGCCTGGTTGACCGTCACGATCGTGCCGGTTCTGTCGCATACGCACATGTGCGCGGACAAGGCGTCGATAGTGGCATGGGCAAACACATCCGAAGCAACAAGCGCCCGCTCCAACTGAGTACGCTCGGTCATTTCCAGCACGGCGCCCATCATGCCAATCACTTCGCCGGTCTCCGACCGGAGCGGAAAATAGTTGCCGATCCAATCGCGCTTGTGGCCCGGGTCTTTGGGCGTCTCGCCGTGGATCTCGACGTTCAGCACGGATTCGCCGCGCTCAACAATCGGGCGATACGCTTCCCTCAGGAAAGAGGCGAGGTCGGGCACGATCTCTTCGAGCGTCTTGTCGAGGTGATGCGCGACCGAAAAGCCGTTGATCTCCGCCATGCGCTCGTTGATGCGCTCGAAGCGATACTCGCGATCGCAGGTGAACAGGCCGATCGGCGAATGCGCGTAGATCTGTTCGATCTCGCGAAGGCGCTGGCGCGTTTCCACCTCGCTGCGGCGCAACGCCTCCTCCGCCTGCTTGCGCGCGCGCCGCTCAACGGTTTCCCGGAGCCCGCGTACGACGGCCGGACCCAACCGCGCGCTATGGTTCTTCAGCACGTAGTCGCTCGCGCCGGCATGCATGGCGGCGACGGCGGCCTCCTCGCCGAGAGTGCCGGACATGAGAATGAACGAGATGTCCAGCCCGCGCTCCTTGAACAACGCCAGCGCCTCCAAGCCGTCGAACTGCGGCAGTTTGTAGTCCGCCAGCACGAGCTCCCAGCCGTGGTCGAGTTGGGCCAGGTAATCGGCTTTCGTCTGCACCACCATGATCTCGGGCGCGAAGCCGGCCGCCTCCAGCGTCGCGCGGATCAACTCGGCGTCCTTGGGATCGTCTTCCAGGTGCAGGATGCGCAGCGGTGTTGTCATTCTTATGCTCCCGTTCCGCGTGCCTCTGGCTCGCTCTTCGGATCGGCGAGCGGCGCTTCATTCAGGACCGCCCAGAAGACACCCAGGGTCTTGACCGCCTCGACGAACTTGTGGAAATCAACCGGTTTGACCACGTAGGCGTTCACCCCGAGCTGGTAGCTGGCGATCAGATCCGGTTCCTCGCGGGACGACGTGAGCACCACGATGGGCACCAGCCTCAGCTGCTCGTCGGCCTTCACCTGGCGCAACACCTCGAGGCCGCTGACCTTGGGAAGTTTGAGGTCCAGGATGACGACCACGGGATTGCGGGCATCCCGCGTCTGGAACTTCCCGCGGCGATACAGGTAGTCCAGGGCCTGGGCGCCATCGCGGACGACGTCCACCGCGTTGGCGAGTTGGTATTCTTCGAGAGCGGTGAGGGTCAGTTCCACATCCTTGGGATCGTCTTCCACCAGCAGAATGCGTTTGATGGAGGTCATGTCGCTTTTCTTTCCGTGTGCGTGTGTTCGGTTGATTTGGGCAGTGAAAAATAGAAGGTGGCGCCTTCGCCCAGCACGCTCTCGGCCCAGGTGCGGCCGCCGTGGCGCGTGATGATGCGCCGCACATTGGCCAGTCCGATGCCAGTGCCTTCGAATTCTTCCGTGGCATGCAGCCGCTGGAACACCCCGAAGAGTTTCTCGACATACTGCATGTCGAATCCGACGCCGTTGTCGCGGATGAAGAAGACATGCTCACGCTCGTTTTCCGTGCAGCCCATGTGCAGCGTCGCCTCGTCGCGCGACTGGGTGAACTTGAGCGCGTTGGAGAAGAGATTCGTCAGCGCCGCGCGCAGCAGATTCGCGTCGGCGTTGACGCCCGGCAGGGGGGCAATGTGCCAGGCGATCCGCCGCCCCTGCGTGTCGGGGTGCAAGCCCTGGATGACTTGCTGCACCAGCGCGTCGAGGTTCACCGGCTCCTGGCGCAACTCCGTGCGCCCCCACCGCGCGAAGGCCAGCAGATCGTCAATCAACTGGCCCATCCGCACGGCGGATTCCGAGATGAAGGTGATATGTCGCCGGGCCTGGTCGTCGAGCTTCGCGCGGTCGTTCTTTTGCAGCAGTTCGGCGAATCCCGTGAGGTGGCGGAGCGGCGCGCGCAGATCGTGCGAGACGGAGTAGGAGAAGGTTTCGAGTTCTCGGTTGGCCGCCTGGAGTTCGGCGGTGCGGTCGCGGACGCGCTGCTCCAATTCGGCGTTGAGCTGGTGGACTTCAGCCTCCGCCTTCTTACGGTCGGTAATGTCGGAGAGAGTGACGAGGTGCAGCCCATCCGCGGCACCTGTGAGGGTTGCGGCGCGCGCCAGAACGGTGCGCCGGGTCTCGTCCTGGCAACGAATCGTCAGCTCGAGGGCCTCGAATTCGGTGCCCTCCTGCTGGGCTGTCTGCAAGCGCTCCTGCCAATTCGCGGCCACCCACTCGCGATACTCCGAATCCGGAAAGGCTTTGGGCCACCAGTCGGCCAGCGTGGGAATATCCGCCGTGGTGTAACCGAATGTCCGCACGAACGCGGCGTTCAGCGCGACGATGCGGAACGCGTCATCGTTCAGCGCCAGAGGAATCGGCGACGCCTCAAAGAGTGAGCGATAGTCCCGTTCGCTCGCACGCAGCGCCTCCTCCGCCTGTTTGCGCTCGGTAATGTCTCGCTGGACGGCGACAAAATGGGTGGTCACGCCCGCGGCCGATAGAACAGGCGTAATGTTCAGCTCGATCCAGTATTCGGTGCCGGCCTTGGTGAAGTTGATGAGTTCCGCATGCACCGACCCCATCTGGCGAAGAGCAGCACCAATGCGTTTGAGCTCGGCGTGATCGGTGCGCGGGCCATGGAACAGCCGAGGCGATTGCCCGATGAGCTCTGCGCCGGTGTAGCCGGTCATCCGCTCGGCCGCTTCGTTGACGAAGACGATCCGCGGCCCCGGGGCGTCGAGCTCGTCCGCTTCGGTGATGATCACGGCGTCGTTCAGTTGCGCGACACTGGCTTCGAGCAGGCGGAGTTGGGATTCCGCCTGCACGCTCTCGGTGATGTCCTGGAAAATCCCGGTCAGCTTGGCCGGGCGGCCCTCATGGAGCGTTACCGCGCAGGTGGTGCGCACGTCGATCCGGCGGCCCTTGGTGGTCAGGGTTTCCAACACGAGGTCATAGCCTTCCCCGTGCTCCATCGCCGCCTGCAAGGCCGCGGAGATGATCCGGCGCGACTCGGGCAGAAAATAGCCGACGCCGGCATCCACGGTCGGGTTGAACTCCTCCGGCGAGGTGTCGTGGATGCGGTAGGTCTCCGCCGTCCAGAACAGCTGGTTGGTGCCGAGGTCCAATTCCCAGCCACCCAGCTTGGCGGTGGCCTGCGAGGCTTCGAGCAACAGCGTGCTCCGGCGCAGCGCCTCGCTCGCCTGCGTGCGCTCGATCGCCACCGCCGCCAACTGAGCGGAGGCCACGATGGTGCCGATTTCGGCCTCGCTTGGCAGGCGCGGCTGGGCGCGGTAAAACGCGAAGGTGCCGACCACCTGGCCACGAGTGCCGCGAATCGGCTCCGACCAGCAGGCAGCCAGCCCGGCCTGAGCGGCCAGCGCCTTGAAGTCGGCCCAGAGCAGATCGGTCCGGATGTCCGCCACCAGCACCCGTTCACCCGTGAACGCGGCCGTGCCGCACGAGCCCAC
>ENA-ORBV01017830-ORBV01017830.1-microbial-mat-metagenome-genome-assembly--contig:-NODE-17830-length-10100-cov-6.534970_pt1 | contig 10100 bp, 9 predicted proteins | sample MGYA00237777_ERZ505514 | MGnify/ENA primary metagenome ERZ505514 (study PRJEB26160, sample SAMN06269048) | microbial mat metagenome | isolation source: Oligotrophic lake microbial mat | place... | reverse complement strand
TTAATGATCCGGCGACCACCGAGATCTACACCTCTCTATTCGTCGGCAGCGTCAGATGTGTATAAGAGACAGCTACGGGGGCACTATGAGATGCAGCAATAGCCTTGGGTTTACTCGCTCCATAATTGCACTGGCATAGTGTCGTCTCTGGTCGGCCATCGTTGGCTACCACGGAACTTGCACATCCCTCTTTATCCAAGTTATCCAAAAATACATACGTACTGCACACCGTACACGTAACGATAGTCATTGCCATGGTCAGTTGATCTACTGCCCGTGTTCTCGATAATAATGATCGTTGTATTGTTGGATATAAGTGGCGCAAGGCACTCTTTTCTTGCAACCAGCGTACATGAGGATTCCCGTGTACGTTTGCTAAATTGGAACGACAAATTTTGGACATAAAAGATATAGGAAGTTGCAGCGTTATAAAAGCTTTGCATTATGCTATATCGAGAAGGTGGGCTCACCCAAATTTGATTGAATGATGATATGACCAATGGGACGTCTATGTGTGTACAGCACTGTGCACATTATTGATTGTAGCAGATAGACACAATCACTTCCAAACTGAAATCAAATTGTGCTGCTGGCATTAAACTGAACAATTTTGTTGCATCCGCATAGCCCTGATAATTTTTAATGAAACATGTCATTTAACAGTAGCATGAACAATCCCTTCAATTTCTTTGCAGTCAGAGCTTGACTATCAATGCCACATCAGCAGCAATGCCTGCTGTCTTTTTTAACTAGCTTTGATAGCACAACAGCCAACTGAAACAAGCATGCGGTTATGTCTCAATGGATGCCTCATTTGACACTGTCGACACATTTTGACACATTTTTTTGCAAGATGCATTTTTTGAAGCAAAGGGGTCAAACAAAATCAAACTTGTGTGAATCAAATTTCTGGTGTCTTGCTTTCCTTTGAGGACACATGCTGTCATAAAGCATGAGGACGGAAGTTGGAAGCTACAACTTTTGATGATCATGATGACCATTTGGACAATGATTTATTTGCATTTCTGGGATCCAGATCAGAATTCAAAAATTCAACAAGATTGGTTTCAAGAACAAAATGTGGAACTTGTGCCGCTTCCCTGTTTTTGGTCGCAAGTGACAGCCAGATGCAGCAAAAGGTGGTTCAGCAATCGCTCTAGAATTGTTCTTTTTTTGGAAAAATGGTTGGCTTCAACACTCTCACCTTGAAGCTTCTAATCTTTTCGGTCCATGCAATGAGTGGACCGGCCACACCTGAAAGGGAAATTTATCCAATTGTTGCTGCACTTCATAACGTCTCCCGCCAAACTGTGGCGCACCATTGGAAAGAAATTCGTTCCATCATCCAAAACCATGACAATGACAATGGCAAGGACTACATCAACAACCCAGCCACTGCTCCTCCTAAGCTGTTTGATGACAAGGTTGACAAACGGCGTGGCAGCAAGGTTAAATGTGATAGAGCACAAATCAAGGCTAAGGCCAAAGCAATCCCATTCTCCAGGTGCCAAAAATGACGTCTTTTTGCTGAAGCAATGATGATGTCAAAGAGGACTCCATGCAGGATGCTAAAGGACGAGAAGCTGTTCCAACGCGTGTCCTCTGCCTTGAAACCAAAGCTTGCAGCAACCAACAAACATCTCAGCATGTTGCATGCTTTGGAAAGAATTGATCCCATTTCCATCAACAGCAACAGACGCAACAACAGTTTGCATTTTGTTGAACAGTTGCAGCAGACGAAGTGCACATAAATGAGAAGTGGATTGGGCAAAGGCTCACTTTGCTCCCATGGATCGAGATTTCTATGAAGGGATGAAACAGCTCGGTTTACAAGACAAGATCAAGTTGTGCACTCGACCAGCCAATTCACCGGATTTGAGCATCAACAACCCCGGGTTCTTTGCTTCACTCCAACAGTGCTGTCGCTGCACTTGCCCGTCCAATGAGCTTCAGTTGACAACCATGGCAACCCAATCTTTTGATGATCCAACTGTTTCTAAGGCAAACAGACTGTGGATTGCACCACAGTGGATGCTGAATGAGATCATCAAATGCCAAGACAACACCACATTCAAAATTCCACACATGAACAAGGACAAGCTGGAACGTGAAGGCTGGCTTCCCCGGAAGTTGGAAGTGGACCCAGTGGCTAGGTGTTAAATGAAACAAACACTTCAATCAACATGATCTGTTAGCTGGACTCAGTCCAAATCTCAATCTGTCACTGCCATCACGACTCATGACTGTTGAGTCTCTTGACAGCTCTGTTGTTCAGTCTGTTAGCGTTCACTTGAAAAGCATAACATTTTGCCTCTCAAAATGGAATGATTGAGCCGGTCAGGTGCATTGACAGAGATTCAACTTTCATATTCTTCTAAGTAGTCAAATCAGCTGCAAGCAGGCATGGTCTCCGTGTTGTCACTTGTGACAGCGTCTGTACGTCGTTCTCCGTGACATAACTTGGTACAGCACAAACGGACCGGAGGGAGCATCTAATAAGGGTCCAAATCTTTGACTTGCGGAGAGGCACAACGTAACGCACAGTAAAGTTGGACTATTGCTAACTCTACAGTACCTTGACTTCATGCTCTAAATTGTTTTGTTTTCGTCCATAAATTTGTCGGCGCGGCCACTTTTTGCCGAAAAAGGTTTTGATTTTAGAACTAAAATTGGTTTGAAGTGGTAGATTATAGTAGACTTTTTGGGGTACCTAACTTTCGCGGCGCTGTACGATGCCTCGATTTATTGGGCCGCGGCCAGCCATAATGTGCGTTCCCCTAATTTATCTCCCAATTGTTATTCTGGTCGCATAGTTACTCTTTTGTTCTTGTTGAAGTAAAAGAGGAAGAAACCAAACAACGAAGAAAGAAAGAAACCAAACAACGAACTCGACCAACCATGAAGCTTTCTTTTGCTCTCGGTTTCACCGTGGCCGCCCTTCATAGTGGTCAATGTTTTGCGAAAAAGTACTACAACGAGCAGATTCTAAAGGACAAAACGGGACTTCTTGGACATCGGGTCAAATCGTATATTTACGAATCTCCCGAAGCGGAAGATGCGACCCATAATAATGGACGTCATCTGAAGGGATCGGCTACGGCGAAACGGATGAGGAGGACTCAAGAGGATGTGCCAGATTCCTTCGAGGAAGAAGCTTTAGGACCTTCCGAAAACTCTGAAGACACAGCAGTGGAAGGTACCGATGAAATTACTGATGAAGTAAATGACGTTGAAGATGGTACTGACGACGGTATTGATGAAGACGATCTTCAATTCTACCAGGCCGAGAGTTTAGACTTTTTCAAGAACGGTATCGATCCTGAATTTTTCGAATGGGTCAATCCTGATGAAATTGCACCTAATGCTACGACGTGCGGATTCTTAAAACCAGATCTGGGATCGCTCGACGATGTAATTTTTCCTGTCATAGAGGTCTACGTGTGCGCTAGGTTTGCCACGACACAACCTGCCGCAAAAGGCAACGTTTTTGTTCATTGTGGTGGACCTAGTAGTTTGTCAGACTGTCTTGATTTGATCCCTATTAGTATAGGTGAACAGAATCTTAATGATTACAATTTTTTGTCCATCGACCAGGTAAGAGAAATGCGAAACCAATGATATATAAGATGAGAAGGGAACGTATATTGTGATAATACTGCATTTTTTTTCTTCCTTTTTTTGTAGCGAGGTATGGGACGATCATGGCCAAGTTTTGCGCATGAGGAGTGTAGTGAATACACACTTGTCCGAGCTGAGAATGGAACCATAGTTGATCGGTTACTCCCTCCGGAATATCTGAACGCAACTTTTGACAACAGTGATATGGACGACATCAAATTGCGACTCCAGCCTCAAAAACGACTAGTTCAAAATTGCTGGACTTGCACTACCTGTGATTATCATTTGAATGCAACGCAGGAAGATGGGTCAGTACGAAATTTCCATTTTCTAGAGTATTCCGGGACACGACAACTCGCTGAAGACATCTTTCGTATGCGGTTGCTTATCAATGCACCAACTATGCACCTCTACGGAATCAGTTATGGAACAACGGTGTTTTCTACTTATGCTACTATCTTCCCAACCTTTACTGGCATGATGGTACTTGACAGTTGCGCCCCGCCAGACCCAGATGGCTACGGGCAAGTTATTTCAGGTGCCAAGGGAATGAATGATCGAATTGATTACATCATATACTCTTGCAGCGCACGGAACATTCAAGAACCTGGAAGCTGTCCAGTGGAAGACATGAGGCAATGTTTTGGTGACATTAATAATGTCCTTATAGATGGTGGATTCGTACCTGGAGTTGAAACCCAGCCCATTTTGAAGACGTTCCTTCTCGTTATGTTCAATAACGTTGAAAGGGCCCAAGAGATTTGCGATGCCGCCGCCGAAGGCAACGAAGAAAAACTTTTTGAGCTCTACGAGGAGCTAACTCCGTCACTGGACGGGCCGGCTGAGTCAAGACAATTCGATGGTTACGATCCACGTTCTAAACCAACCTATGAAACTGACGTGTATGATAACCCCGAATATGAGATTCTTTCGGGCTTTGGCCAGGTTCCTCTTTTAATGGTCAACGCTCAGGATCGCTCGGGACCCATCTATGACGAGGACAGATTCGCCATGGAAACTATTGAAGCAAACGCAAAATACACAGGAGCCGGAACAGGAGCACCCGGGAGTTACTTCTTCGCCGAGTACATTACTAGCTTCTATTGGCCTAAGGCGACGCCTCTACCCCCAGCTGGCAATCCATTTATCACCGGTAAGGAAAAGATGAATGCGAAACAATATTGTGTTTTGTTCAGAGTTGTCATAATGGAATACAACACGAACGCATTCGGCACGAAAAGGCATACTAACAGTGCTTTCCTCTCCTTTGTTGCATCTACTGCAATATATTGAATATTCTGTAGGAATTATTGTTGGTGTTTTGTTCGATCCCGCTACGCCTTACGTTTGGGCGCAAGCAATGAGGAATGGTTTCAAAAGCTCTAGTTTGCTAACTAACCAAGCAACGTTCCATGGGGTAGCTACTCAAGACCCTGATTGTCAGAGGCATATGATCGACTATTTTGAAGACGGTTTCGTGAACTTTGTAGACGGAAAAATCTGTGGTGCAAGCTTTGCCTCCGTGGATGATCTTGCCGACGTGTTTGGCATTCGTAGCTAGATGGCTTAGCTGGATCGCCGGTAAGATTTCGTGTAGACTTTCCAGGTGGGATATTGCATTCCATATGTTACTCTTTGTGAGGTTCGTCAAGCAATAGGGAAATGGAAGCGATAAAGCACATTGTTTTGAGATGACAAGCTTGATTTCCAACTGATAGCTAGCGCCAACTAATGGCAACTATTCGGTGAACTAGCTATAGCGTGGTTGTATCAATTCTAATCAGAGTGAAATGCCATGCTAAGCTCTACCTGCCACCGTTGGTGTATCACTTACCACCATGCTAGAATTCCTAGTCTGGTTCTATCCTTTTGTGATTAAAACACATTGTACTTACTTGGTACTGCTGCACACAAGCCCATTTTCCAACCCCAATTATACCATTTGAGGATGGTTGGCCTGGCAGATTTGATGCAATGTAAAGACTTACCCTACTAGATGTGCAGTTCAGTTTCTTCGTAAAGATAAGGAGAGGAGGGACACACTTTATCATAACTGAAACAAGGCAGCCCTTCCACTTTTTTCATATGCAGCAAAGGGATGCAACTTCCTTTGTAATTCAAACACAACCCACAAGGCAGCAGCAGCAGCATGTGTTTGCAAAGCCCTTATCAACAATTCTCCACATAAGATAGGTCACACTGGTGATTTCCTAAGCCTACATTTGCAGTCTTGAATTGAGGATATGCAGTGTTCCTCAATGCAGAGCAACCACACACCAAACAAAAACTTTTTCTCAGAACTGTGCCACTTACAGTAGAGCCAATGGATGTGCAAACATGGGAGGTCATGAGAGAACATGTGATGATCTTGCCCACAATCTTTGGAACAAAACTGACCATGTTTGAAGTGAGTGAGGCAAACATTATCAAACATGACATGGGGAGTGGACTACTCACTTCAATCTAAACCTCAGGTTTGCGGCTTAGAAGAGCACATTGATTGAACTTGGTTGTGCCCATGAGAAGAAAACAGTTGATGTCAAAGTTGAAGTGGAAGTGATTTTCTTGCCAGGCCAAAAAGAAAGAATAATCAATGTTGATGAAGCATGTGGTGCACTTGATAAACACCTCAACCCAAAATGGAGGATGTCTATCAATTGCATTTGTTGTTTCTAGTGTTCCCAGTGGATTGACATCTATCAACAAGCATGAGTTCAAGCCATCTATCACATGTGGTTCCACTGTGGCTGGAGAACCAATCCCTCCACATTTTAAAATCAAATTCAAGTCCAAAACAAATGAGGAGGGAGATTAGCATTGTTTGGTCTTGATGTTGCAAGCCAAATCTAAGACATTTCTAGTGACATTCAGTGTGGAATGAACAAAAAGGGTATCATGAACTCTGTTGAGCTTCAAAAGTACATCAATACAGCTAAGCCTGGGAATTGCTAATGTCTCAGGTCATCGAGTTCTGATGAAGATAGATGCTAGTAATGGATCCAGCCAAATTAATGACAACATGCTGGAAGAGCTGAGATCAAAAGACATGAGTCTCATGTTTGGGGTTCCATCAAGTAATTTTGAAAATTGATCAGAGTTGCAGTCATTGCAAGTTGATTCACCAGAGAAATCTTCACACACTGCTGCAATTTAGGCAACCAGTCAGGCCTGTTATGTTCATAGACTTGACATTCAGTTGTTGTTGGGTGGAGTAGATTGTGTCACTGACAAGGCAATCAAGAACACATTTGTGGAGGTTTTCCCCAAGAACTGAATGGAACCCGTCTTGCTGGAAAGTGTGGAGCAGTTTGACTGACAAGTTTGTCCTTCTGTTGGCATATGCGCCACAGGAAGCTGGCTGTGTTGGTGGTGAAAACTTGACAAATGAAGGCAACTGAATCTGTAGGGAATCAAGAACTGGAACCATGGTTGCTGTGATTGCCTCATAATAAATGGACTTGATGGTTTCCAGCTCAAAATGCATGCCTCCTATTTGTCATGCCACTCCAGATATTGCTGCTCCCAATGCAAAAGCAAAAGTCAAGGCCCTTTGCAATTCCAAGTCTTCAAGAATGCCTGGCATTCCATGTAACTGAACTAATGGGCGACATTCGAAGCTGTGCAACTTTTTTCAAGGCATGGGCATTGGGTGCTAGTGAATATGCAGGGAAAGTCAAAGCAACGAAGAAGAAGACAGAGAATGACCTTAGCAAAATTGCCCTAGATAAAAACCAAACAAACCTGCTGCAGCAAAAGTCCATTGACTTGACTTTAGCAACGAAAAAGAAGCTGTTGGTTGCTGAGTGCAAACATTCATACAATGGCAAAGGGGGCAACTTGATGTCTTTTCTCACATAGTAGGAACATGTCCACCCCTGCAGCCCCATTTCAATGTCAACTCTATCAAAACCATAGACATCTGATGGGAAGAAGAGAAGAGATTGTTGGCTGTCACAAGGAACTGAACCAGATAGACTTGGGAGATGTGGATCTTGGCATTGCAACAACAAATGGCCCAGACACTGCATTGAGAAACTGGATAAGGATTATTGTAAGCAACTGATGCACCAACTGACCAAATTTGATTGCATTTTCACCTAAAATCAACACATTGCTGCTCTCTAAAGTAGAAATGTCATTGCATGGGTCATGTGCATGTGTTGTGCTGTTGGGCCGTCACAAGCAGAATGGTCCCATGTGGGTGCATGCTCTGTGCATACAAAGATGGACAAGTAGTTATAAGCAGCACCACCACATCAAACAAAGCAATGGGGACTCATCTACATCATCGTGTGTGCAAATTTAGTTATGAATGTGCAGGATGAGCACCCAAACCTGAAAAGCTCCACTGCTACTGGACAGTTCCTGCTAGTGCCATCATGGCTAATCCGGTAGCAAAAATATCAACACCATTTGAACTAAGAATAAACCTATTTGACAACTCGTAGCTCTAGCCTTTTGACTGCATACACTATTTTTTTGAAATTCTGGCTCCTTCTGCCGGTGTAAATTGGGCGTCCATGGAAAAGCACATAGATTTAACTTGTTGGTGCCCTCTTCCCATTAGAAATATCAATGCTTTGGCGACACACCTAGGTTTGGCTGCTTGACAGTTACAAGCAGAATGGCCCCTATGAATGTAGGTCTCTACAGTACTAGTATGTATTCTATGTATGCAACGACAAAAATGTAGTTGTAGAGTAGCCACTTCAAAGAAATTGACGGGGACTCATCTATCGTTTATAGTAGGTTATGGGTATACTGGGTGAGCTCTCAAAACTAAAATGCTCTACTACTAGTAGTAGAGTGCAAAGTCTTTTTTTGAGAGACTGTATGTTTTTAGCTTGTTATAAATTTCTAGTGAGCAATACTATTGCACCACAAATCATGTTGTTTGTCTGGGTTGTAGTTTGATGTTTTGGCAGCCATTCGTGTTGGGTTAATGTGACATTCATGCTGGACAATGCAGGACTCCACACAATCTTGATCTTGTCGTAAGCTCCAAGACGAGGGAGCGCTCTTTCTCGCTGTTGCTGCTTCACTATTTATTTGCAACAGAATTTCTTGTGTTGTTTCCAATGTTTCTTTTGACAGGCTCGTCCACAGTACAAGACACTTCGACACTTGGCACAGGGCTTGAATTTTTCATTTCCTTCTTCGACATTGCATCCCGCGCACTTGCGATTTTGTTGCATTTCTTTTTGCAAAAACTCCCACAAATCCGATTCCTTGACTTCGACCTTTTTTTCATCGTCTTCCTCTTGAATCTCTTCAATGTGTCCTTGTAACGAAGCCGGAGTAGTTGCCACATCTTGTGGATCTTTCTTCTCTCGTACGGGAGTCTCTGGAGCAGCAGTTTCGCCCTCTTTGGTCGTTTCATCTGTTGTAGCCTCCTTGTTATCGGCATTCAGACCACCTTCCTTGCTTCCTTCTTGTTCATTTTTGGTTTCCGAGGTTGGTGCTGGATCCGCTGCAGCAGACTCTGCTGGTTCCATAATGTCTGCCGCCGCCGCTGCTGCTGCTAGTATTTCCATCTTGTTGCTTTCGTCTTGAGGAGTTTCTGGTTCCTTCACGACTGTTTCTTTCGTTTCGACGGACGGCAAGGCTGCAACTGCCTCATTGGTTGCAATTTTCTCGAAACACGTAGGGGTAGCTTTTTCCTTTGTTTTTTCTTCCTCGTTTTTCTTGGGAGTTGGTCCTTCTTCCCTCTCGGGTGGTGTGTTGGCTGTGAGCCTTTCTACTGCCGTCGGAATTTCTTCGGCCTCTTTTGTTTCATTTACAACAACGACGGGTGCTGCTGGTTCTTCTTGTTTGACCTCTGAATCAGATCCAGAATCTTCGCAAGTGGAAACATTGGCAAGATTTGGCGTTTCTTCGTGCTGATTGTTGTCTTTCGATGGACCACCAAAAACAGGCGTTTCCTTGTCTGTTGTAGTATTGTTGGAAGGAGCAGGTACTACCACCTTTTCAGCAGCACGGCCGCCATTGTCGTCATTCTTTTTGGATGGTTTGGGGGGTGCTTGCTCCTGTTGTTTCTTGCCCTTCAGGAAATAATACGCTGCGCAGGTCGTGGCTGTAGCGGCTGTAATAGCCACAATTGGAATCAGATTGGAACGCTTGGAGCTCATCTTTTCGTCTTATCGATTGAAGGTTGTGGGTGGGATGCGAAAACAACAAACTCGTGTTTTTTGCTTTCCCGGCAAGGTGATAGGGGGGGTCGAAGAAAAATCCAATGCTTTTGGGGTGAGTGAATGTCAGTGTTCATGGCTGCGTTTATCTTACCGGTATCATGTTGAGAATCCATCGATTCATTGGTCGTGAAAAATTGACTGACGTGTACTCTCCCTATCCTTAAATCAATGGTCGGCGGGAGTATCTAGCTACTAGTAGCTACTCGTAGTAGTCTTCATAGTTATCTTCATCCAAGAGCTGTCTCTTATACACATCTCCGAGCCCACGAGACTAAGGCGAATCTCGTATGC
>ENA-ORBV01017829-ORBV01017829.1-microbial-mat-metagenome-genome-assembly--contig:-NODE-17829-length-10101-cov-4.644753_pt1 | contig 10101 bp, 7 predicted proteins | sample MGYA00237777_ERZ505514 | MGnify/ENA primary metagenome ERZ505514 (study PRJEB26160, sample SAMN06269048) | microbial mat metagenome | isolation source: Oligotrophic lake microbial mat | place... | reverse complement strand
ATGATCGATATCCAGTCCCCATTGCAGGCACAGGTGGTTTCGTGGCAAGTGCGGCCGGGCGACCTGGTGCGCCGCGGTGAGGTGCTGGTAATTCTGGAAGCCATGAAGATGGAGCATGAGGTCTGTGCGAGCCGGGACGGCTGCGTCGACGCCGTGTTCTTCGCCGTCGGGGAAACCGTCGACGAAGGTGGCCTTTTGTTGCGCCTGGTCCCACAGGCCGTAGCGCCAGCGCCGCCGCTGGCGCCGTCTTCGGCTGGTGCCACCGGCGCGGTGGCGCCCGCAACCGCAGCGGCGCCGCGGCCAGACCTGCAGAAACTGCTCGATCGGCAGGCTTTCACGCTCGACGCCAACCGCCCCGACGCGGTCGCCCGGCGCCATCGGCTGGGTCTGCGCATGGTGCGCGAAAACATCGCCGACCTGTGTGATGCGGGCAGTTTCATCGAGTTTGGTGCGCTCACAGTGGCCGCCCAGAGCGGGCGGCGCAGCGCCGACGATCTGCAGCGAAACACACCAGCCGACGGCATGGTGACCGGTTTCGGCAATGTCAACGGGGCGGTGTTTGGCGCCGAGCGCTCCAAAACCGTCGTGCTGGCCTACGACGCCACCGTGCTGGCCGGAACCCAGGGCCGGCGCAACCACCAGAAGACGGACCGGTTGCTGGGTTTTGCACTGCGCAACCGCTTGCCGGTGGTGCTGTTTGCCGAAGGGGGCGGTGGCCGCCCGGGTGATGGCGACGGCAGTACCGTGGCAGGCCTGCATGGTCCGACCTGGGTCAGTTTCGGCAAACTGAATGGCCAAGTTCCGCTGGTTGGTGTGGTGGCCGGGCGTTGCTTCGCCGGCAATGCGGCCTTGTTAGGGTGTTGCGACGTCATCATCGCCACCCGTGACAGCAACATCGGCATGGGTGGGCCGGCCATGGTCGAGGGTGGTGGCCTGGGTGTTTACAGCCCGGAACAGATTGGCCCGAGTGGCGTGCAGGATCGCAACGGGGTGATTGATTTGCTGGTGGAAGACGAAGCGCAGGCGGTGCACGCGGCGCGGCAGTATCTTTCCTATTTCCAGGGTCGGCTGCCGGATTGGCTGGCACCCGACCCGCTCGCCCTGCGCGACGTCGTGCCGCAAAATCGCCTGCGCGTCTACGACAGCCGCGCAGCGCTCCATGGCCTGGCCGACTGCGGCAGCGTGCTGGAGTTGCGCTGCGGGTTCGGTGTCGGTATCCACACGGCGCTGGCGCGCCTGGAAGGCCGGGCGGTGGGCATCCTCGCCAGCAACCCGCTGCACCTGGGCGGCGCGATCGATGCCGACGCCGCCGACAAGGCGGCGCGCTTCATGCAATTGTGCAATGCGCATGGATTGGCGCTGATCAGCCTGATCGACACGCCCGGGTTCATGGTCGGGCCGGAGATTGAGGAGAAAGCCCAGGTGCGCCATGCCAGCCGCATGTTTGTTTGCGCGGCCCATTTGCGCGTGCCCTTTGTCAGCGTGGTGTTGCGCAAAGGTTACGGCCTGGGTGCCATGGCAATGGCTGCTGGCAGCCTGCATGCACCGATGCTGAGCGCTGCCTGGCCGAGCGGGGAGTTCGGTGGCATGGGTCTGGAGGGGTACGTGCGGCTGGGTTATCGCAAGGAGCTCGAAGCAATGCCTGCAGGCGCGCAACGCGAGGCCCTGTTCGAGCAACTGTTGCAAGCCAAATACGAGCAGGGCAGCGCCATCCACATGGCCGAGGCACTGGAGATCGACGCGGTGATCGACCCGGCCGAGACCCGCGCCTGGCTGGCCCGGGCGCTACAGGCGGCAGCCCAGGCACCGCTTGCCCCCGCGACGCTGGCCATTGACGCATGGTGAGTCTGCGCCCGGCAATCAGCCGACCGTGCCCTCGCAGTCGGGATGCTTGAGCAGCAAGCGCTCCAGTGCATTGAGCGTTTCGTAGACCGGCGCAAAGTCTGCAAACAGGGTGGCATCGTCCGTCGCTGCTGCCTTGCCATGCCAATCGGCACGGAACAGCGCAAAAATTTCACCGCAGCTGCGCTGGCCATCGATCAGTCGCAACAGTTGCGCGCCATAACGGCCAGGGTTCACGTTCACGGTCATGCCAGAGTGCTGGTGCCGCAAGGTAAAGGTTTGCCCGCGGCTGGCGCCGAAGATGCGGGAAGTGCTCTCCCCGGTCATCGGCTCATGGTAAAAAAACGGAATGGTGTCGCTGTCACCGAACACGGCAGTAGAAGCCGGAGCCGCGGTCACATACAGCGAATGGGGCACGATATCGCCACTCAGCAGTTCGGCAATTTCGTACTGCTGGCGGCGCGTCAACTGCTCCAGCGCTGGCGGTGTCAACGCCGGCTTGGTACCGAGCACCATGTTTGGCAGGTAGGCTGAGCGGCCGCGGTGTACGTCGGTGAATTCCAGGTGTTTGCCGTAGCCGCCGCCGGTCTGGTCGTGGGACAACCAGTCAAACAGTTCGCCCACGCTGCAGGCACGGTCCTGTGAGTGCAGCAGCAGGTCATAGATGCCCGCATCACCGGCTTTATGGGCGAAGTACAGGTCTTCGCCGCGTTTGAACCAGTTTTTGGCAGGCAGGCTTGCCAGCACCGCACGGGTGTTGGCGATTTTTCGCTGCCGGTCGCCTTCTGCCCCATTGACCAGCCGCATCAATGCCTGCACCTGGTACACACCCGTGCGACCGGTCTTGCCGTACACCATCAGTCCGATCGCGCCGGCTGGTGCCAATACGCTTTGCAGGGCCTTGAAGCCGAGGTCCGGGTCCGCCAGATGGTGCAGAACGCCGCTGCAACTGATGTAGTCGAACTGGCCCAGTCCGAGGCCGGGAAGGTTCAGCAGCGAGTCATGGACCCAGGAGATATTGTCCAGGCCGCGGATGCGGGCACGCTCCTGGGCGATGGCAATGCTGGCGGCACTGAGGTCCAGGTGCACCACCTGCCCGCCACGGTGGCGCAATTGCTCGGCCAGGAAAATCGTCGCGTCGCCCGTGCCAGCGCCGGCCACCAGCGCCCGGAAACCGTTGCGAAACGACTGTTTGCCTTTGAACCTGGAAACCGCAGTTGGACGCGCTCGAGTGGGCTGCGATGGGGTGCGCTGGCAAGGCGAGACGACGCTGCGGGCTGCTGCCCGCAAGGAGAAGCAACGCCGCTGGCGTGCGCCAGCGCGGCTCAATCGGGTGCGTAGCGTTGTCACCATTGAGGTGACCTTGCTGGTGCGCAGAAAAGCTGGAGTTCATAAGGCGTATCCAGCGCAAGAAAGCGGTCAACTGCGGATTCCAGGATTGTGCAGGGCATCCCCAGCCTCAGCTTGTCTTGGGTGCGCCGCGAGCGGCCAGCATGCGCTGGGTGTCGATCTTGCGGTCGTCATTGACCTTGCGCACAGTTGCGCGCTCGCTGCAGACGCGCAGGTATTCCTTGATCGGCAACGCAGCGAGCAGGTCCTGGCCATAGATCAACTTGCTGGCGCTTGAAACGAGCGGCAGGTGAACCACGGCGGCGCAGTCTGCCAGCGTGAAATGCCCACCCCCGACAAACGGAGAAAACTTTGCCAGTTTGGCAAGCGCCGCCACGCCGCGCTCCAGCAGCATGCGCGCGCGCTCTTTGGTCGCGTCACTGACCTTTCCACCGAAAAATGCCTCGGCATACAACTCGCGCGCCACCAGCTCCAGATGCAGCTCGATATAGACCATCAGCTCGCGCACTTTGGCAGCGGCGAGTGCATCAGCGGGCAGAAGGGGATGCTGCGGATAGGCCGCCTCGATGTACTCGGCGCAGGCCATGGACTCCGACACGCAACCATGACCTGTGTCGAGGAAGGGCACCTTGCCCATCGGCGAACGCTCCAGCACCGCAGCCTCGCTGGAGCCGGTCATGACAAGCTCCTCTTCAAACGCGACCTGCTTCTCCAGCAGTTGCAGCTTGATCTGGTTGTAATAGTTGCTGGCCGAAAAGCCGCAAAGTTTCAATGCCATGGTGGCTCCCGATGGTGGTTGGATGGACGGATACTTTCGCGCATTATGCGAATTTGCGCAGCCCGAGCCGAGTCGCCGCCGCGACTGCGAACCCGGCGCGTGAGGGTAATAGCCGATGCTGCTGCCGTGGCGCATCCATAAAATGCACGAAAACGACCATCAGGAGACGCCCATGTTCCAGCATCCAAACCGCCGCCGGTTTCTGGCCCAGGCAGCCACCGCCAGCGCGGTCGTCGCGCTTCCAGCGATGGTCCAGGCCCAGGCATTCCCCGTACGCCCGATCAAATACATCTGTCCGTGGCCAGCCGGAGGGTCCACCGACGCCGTGATGCGTGTAATTGCAGAGAGTGCGGGCAAGGCGCTCGGGCAGACCGTCCTGATCGAGAACAAACCGGGCGCTGGCGGCATGCTGGGTGCCAACGAGCTGGTGAATGCCAGGCCCGACGGCTATACCTTGTCCCAGCTGCCACACGGTGTGTTCCGCATTCCGCACATGCAGAAGACGCAGTTCGACACGCTCCGGGACTTCACCTGGATTGCCTGCCTCACCGGCTACACCTTTGGTCTGGTGGTGCCAGCGGACTCCCCCATCAAGAGCATCAGGGATCTGGTCACATTTGCCAAGGCCAATCCCGAAAAACTGACCTATGGCTCGACTGGCAACGGAACCAGCCCGCACCTGGCGGTGGAAGAGTTTGCCCAGCGCGCCGGCATCAAACTGACCCACGTGCCTTTCAAAGGCAATGCCGACAACATGCAGGCTGTTCTGGGCGGCCACATCATGGCCGCCAGCGACGCCACTGGCTGGGGTCCGCACGTGGACGCGGGCAAGCTGCGCCTGCTGGCCACCTATGGAAGCAAGCGCACCAAGCGCTGGAGCAACGTGCCGACGCTGGACGAACTGGGTTATCAGACGGTGTCGGATTCGCCCTTCGGCGTGTGCGGTCCAAAGGGCATGGACCCGGCGGTCACCAAAACCCTGCACGACGCGTTTCGCAAGACGCTGGAAGACCCTGCCGTTTTGTCCTCATTCGAAAAGTACGACCAGTCGGTGATCTACATGAACACGGAGACCTACACCAAGTTCGCCCGCGACAGTTTTGCCATCGAGAAGGCAACGATCGAGCGGCTCGGACTGGCGGGGACTGGCACCTGAATGGTGGCCACCCAGTCTGCAGTTGGCGACTTCGATGCCCCCAGCGCCTGGCTGATGGCCATGGAACTGCGCGCGCCCTGGGAGTTTGGCGCCCTGCTGCCGGCCTGGTTTACCCTGCAGAGCGCGCCCACGGGAGATGGCCACCCGGTAATCGTGTTCCCCGGCCTGGCAGCCAGCGACGCGTCCACGCTGCCTTTGCGCAGCTACCTGTCTGGGCGCGGCTACAAGGCCAGCGGCTGGAACCAGGGCTTCAACTTCGGGCCACGGGCGGGTGTACTCAAGACTGCCAAATGGCAAGTCGAAGAAGCCGCCGCGAGCAGCGGAAAAAAAGTCAGCCTGATCGGATGGAGCCTGGGTGGTATCTATGCGCGTGAACTGGCCAAAGAAATGCCCGAGTTGGTGCGCAGCGTGATCACCTTGGGGACGCCTTTCTCCGGCTCGCACAAAAGCACCAACGCCTGGCGCATCTACGAACTGGCGAGCGGCCGCGACATCCAGCGCGAAACCTCGCAGTACGACCTGCCGACCGCCCCCGGTGCACCAACCACCTCGATTTTTTCACGCACCGATGGCGTCGTTGCCTGGCAGGCCAGCGTGCAGGCGCCATGCAAGCGCAATGCGCATACCGAGAACATCGAGGTGCTGGCCAGCCATGTCGGGCTCGGACTCAATCCCAGCACCTGGTGGGCGGTGGCTGACCGCTTGGCCCAGCCCGAAGGGGCGTGGAAACGGTTCGTCCGCAAAGGTGGCCTGCACGGAGTGGTGTTTCCCGACCCGCACCGATGAGCGCTCGGTGCTGTGATTCGTCACTTCAGGCAAGCGCCGGAGGCTCTACGCGCCAGCTCCCTGTTGTGATCCAACGCCATACCAACCCAACGCTTCAGTGTGGCCTGATCGTCCAGGGCCGCCACGTCAACGTAAACGTAGCCAGGGCAATCCCGGCCCTTCATCACGACAGTTCGGCAACCTCTCTCCTTCAATGCTGCGCTGTGCCCGGCAGGCGCGATTCTGCACATGATTCGATCCTTACGGGCCGACACGCAGAGCTTGCCTTCGACAATGAAACCGATGCTTCCAAACATTCGCTTCTCCGATACATTCGGAACATGTTCAAACGCAGCTCTGGTGCGGTGCACAAGGTCGTCGGTATGCTTCACGGCGGATAGATTCAGTGATGGGTGAGCGCGCCGAAGAGACCGGACGCTAGCAAGATGAACGTCGGAATAACGGTGAGGAGAAAGCCAGCTTGCCGCCTGGAAGGGTCTGCAAGATAAGAACGCCTGTAGACAAATCGACCAACCAGGTAAATCAAGCCGATTGCGGCAACAACCACGTTTGACCAGTACTGCCCGGCGATAAATAGTGCTGGCAAGAAGCCGACCAGTTGTTCCATGGTATTCATCTGGACCCGAAAGGCACGTTCGAAGTGTTCGTTGCCGTTCACGGCTGGCGGCTTGACGCCATACTTGTCTCTCGCTCGTCCAACGAGGATGCCAAACAAGAATAGCTGTAGCACAGCAAGTATTGCAACGATGTGAATATAGTTCATGGGTCTTTCGAGTGGTCAATGTGCGCAGCTTGACGAATGGGCTTGGCGGGCGACGACGCCAAGCCCGGGCGGGCGAAAGAATGCTGTGTACCGCCGACATGTCCAAGGTAGCTTGCAGGGAGTGGTGACTCCCGACCCGCTTTGGGTGACCGGTTTGGCGCGAGGCAATGTTCGCGCTCGGCGCGCCAACCAGGCGCTCAGGATCAGGTCGGTGCGGCGCTCTGCGCAGCGGCACAAAGGCGGAGGCCGAAGGCAGGGAGACATTCGCGGAGCAGAGTGCCATGCCGGCCCGATCCCGCCAACACGGCGGTGCGGCGTCCTGTTCCTGTTAACACGGCGGTGCGACACCCTGTTCCCGCGAACGCGGCGCCCAACGCCCAATCAGCCGTGCGCCTTGTTGTATTTGGCAATCCCGTCAATAATCTCAGTGCGTGCCGAATCGGGTCCCTCCCAGCCCAGGATCTTGACCCATTTGCCAACTTCCAGATCCTTGTAATGTTCAAAGAAGTGGGCAATCGTCTTGAGCCGCAACGGATTAAGGTCCTCCGGCTTTTGCCACTGGCTGTAGATTGACAGGATCCTGTCAATCGGCACGGCCAGCACCTTGCCGTCTTCTCCGGCCTCGTCCTGCATCTTTAAAATGCCGATCGGGCGGCAGGTGACCACTACACCGGGGATCAGCGGTACCGGCGTGATCACCAACACATCGACCGGGTCGCCATCGCCGCTCAGCGTCTTGGGCACGTAACCGTAGTTGGTCGGGTAATGCATCGACGTACTCATGAAGCGGTCCACAAAAATTGCGCCAGAGGCCTTGTCAACTTCGTACTTGACCGGGTCAGCGTTCATCGGAATTTCGATGATCACATTGAATGCGTCGGGGGCGTGCTGGCCGGGGGTGACTTTGTCCAGGGACATGAAGGTTTCTCGGTTTGGATCGAAGCAGACTGCGTATCAGTATTAACCCTTATTTTACCGGCGCGCCCAACGCCCGCGCCGAAAACGTGTGCTTTTGCAGTTACAGTTCCGGCGTTGGCCAATCGGCTCCCCACGGGACGCTTGAGGAAGCAACGCAGCGGAGGCGCCGCTCGCGTTGTGCCTCCAATCGCGAAACCGAAGTCTTTGGACTTTGCGGGGCACACCGCCATCCATTTGCCGCGTGTGTTGTCCCCAATCGACTAGGAGTGATGACTATGACGGGCAACTCGGTGCTGGTATTGGCACTTGTTTGCGGGCTGATTGCCGTGCTGTACGGCTTTTGGGCACGCAGTTGGATCCTTTCCCAGGATGCCGGAAACGCGCGCATGCAGGAGATTGCGGCCGCCATCCAGACTGGTGCGGCGGCCTACCTGGCGCGCCAATACAAGACCATCACCATGGTCGGCGCGGTGCTGGCAATCCTGATCGCCCTGTTTCTGGACAAGTGGAGCGCGATCGGCTTCGTCATCGGCGCGGTGTTGTCGGGTGCATGCGGATTTATCGGCATGAATGTCTCGGTGCGCGCCAACGTGCGCACCGCCCAAGCCGCGACCAAGGGCATTGGCCCGGCGCTGAAAGTCGCGTTCACAGGCGGCGCCATCACCGGCATGCTGGTAGTGGGCCTGGGCCTGCTGGGCGTAACGGCGTTCTACTGGTTCTTGGTGCCGGACGGCGCCGTGACTGCGGCCAAGCTCAACCCGCTGATCGGTTTTGCGTTTGGCTCGTCGCTGATCTCCATCTTTGCGCGCCTGGGCGGCGGCATCTTCACCAAGGGCGCGGACGTCGGCGCCGACCTGGTTGGCAAGGTCGAGGCCGGTATTCCGGAAGACGATCCGCGCAACCCGGCGGTGATTGCCGACAACGTGGGTGACAACGTGGGTGACTGCGCCGGCATGGCGGCCGACCTGTTTGAAACTTATGCCGTGACGCTGATTGCCACCATGGTTCTGGGTGCACTGCTGGTCTCTGGTGGCGGCAGCAGCACGGTCGTTTATCCGCTGGCGCTGGGCGCGGTCTCCATTGTGGCCTCCATCATTGGTTGCTTCTTTGTCAAGGCTTCGCCGGGTATGCGCAACGTCATGCCGGCCTTGTACAAGGGCCTTGCAGTGGCGGGCGTGTTGTCGCTGATCGCCTTTTACTTTGTGACCAATGCAGTCATCGCGGACGACGCACTCGGCGGCACCGGTGCGCAGATGCGGCTCTTCGGAGCGTGTATTGTTGGCCTGGTTCTGACGGCGGCCCTGGTCTGGATCACGGAGTACTACACCGGCACCCAGTACGCCCCGGTGCAACACATTGCGCAGGCCTCGACCACGGGCCATGGAACCAACATCATTGCCGGCCTGGGAGTGTCGATGCGCTCCACTGCCTGGCCTGTCATCTTCGTGTGTATTGCCATCTGGGTGTCGTTCCAATTCGCGGGTCTGTACGGCATCGCGATTGCCGCCACTTCCATGCTGAGCATGGCTGGCATCGTCGTGGCGCTGGACGCCTACGGTCCTATCACCGACAACGCTGGTGGCATCGCCGAGATGTCGGAAATGCCGAAAAGCGTACGCGACATCACCGATCCGCTGGACGCCGTGGGCAATACCACCAAGGCCGTGACCAAGGGTTATGCCATCGGCTCGGCCGGACTGGCTGCGCTGGTGCTGTTTGCCGACTACACGCACAAGCTCGAAGCCTACGGCCAGGCCATCAGCTTCGACCTGAGTGACCCGATGGTGATCATCGGCCTGTTCATTGGCGGCCTGATCCCGTATTTGTTCGGCGCCATGGCGATGGAGGCGGTGGGCCGCGCAGCCGGCGCGGTGGTGGTGGAAGTGCGGCGTCAGTTCCGCGAGATCAAGGGCATCATGGAGGGCACGGCCAAGCCCGAATACGGCAAGGCAGTGGACATGCTGACCACGGCCGCCATCAAGGAGATGATGATTCCGTCGCTGCTGCCAGTGGTGGCGCCGGTGCTGGTGGGCCTGATCCTGGGCCCGGCTGCGCTGGGCGGACTGTTGATGGGGACCATCGTGACCGGCCTGTTTGTGGCCATCTCCATGTGTACCGGCGGAGGTGCCTGGGACAACGCCAAAAAGTACATCGAAGACGGCCACCATGGCGGCAAGGGCTCCGAAACCCACAAGGCAGCCGTCACCGGTGACACGGTGGGCGACCCCTACAAGGACACCGCCGGTCCGGCCATCAACCCGCTGATCAAGATCATCAACATCGTGGCGTTGCTGATCGTGCCGCTGATGATGCAGATCCATGCGCCAAAGGCGTCGGCCAGTAGCGCTGCCACACCGCCTGCAATATCCGCTCCCGCTGCCGCAGCTCCCGCTGCCGCCGCGGTCGCGGTCGCGGTTCCGGCCAGCGCGGCGTCGCAATAGACGACCTCTTTACTGCATCCAAGCCCGCAACCGCGGGCTTTTTTTGCTTCAGCGTCCAGCCATGCAA
>ENA-ORBV01017828-ORBV01017828.1-microbial-mat-metagenome-genome-assembly--contig:-NODE-17828-length-10101-cov-5.191341_pt1 | contig 10101 bp, 6 predicted proteins | sample MGYA00237777_ERZ505514 | MGnify/ENA primary metagenome ERZ505514 (study PRJEB26160, sample SAMN06269048) | microbial mat metagenome | isolation source: Oligotrophic lake microbial mat | place... | reverse complement strand
AGTCAACAGTACAGCGTATTGGACCAGCAACTAGAAGAAGACATTGATAGTTTAATACTTTAGTATATCCTTCCTTCAAGTGTTCATCCAAAACAACAATGATGATGGGTAGCAGCTTACCAAAAGGCGGGCTTTCTCGCTTGATTTCCAGAAAGAGAAATGTACCATTTCCACGAAGCAGTTCACAAGTGCTGCCACTACCAGTGCTGGGACCGGCACAGTTGTTTTCAACAGGGCAAATGACTTTGACGAGCAGCTCTGTGGTTCCACTGCAATCTCTTCCAACAACCACTACTACTACATCGGCGCCCATTGTGACAACCTATCGACGTTCCAAGATTCCTACTTTGACGGAATCCCACCGCATTCCCCTATCGATTGTGGATGTTCATTTGCGGCATGAACAGCTTCCCTTTTGTTACTTTTTTCAAGAAACACTCGATGAAACGGCCCTGGAAGAATCCCTGAAAAGTATACTACAAGATTTTCCTCAAATTGGCGGCAAAATATGTGGTTCAAGTCATGCCGCCATTCAATGTGAACCCGAGGATATGGTAGGGTTGTCCTTTGGCAAAATCAACATGACACTCCAGGAATGGCAACGAAAACAACGAGGACATACGCTTCAATCAGCAGCAGCAATAACAATCAACACCACAGGAAGAAAAAGCAGCGATCCCATTCTTCTTCCCCTCTTTGATTCCTTGTTTGAAAAGGACCATGACACTAGTTTGGTAAAAATTCGAGTGACTTATTTTGAAAATCAAGGAACGGCCATTGGTGTCAACTTTTGTCATGCCTTGGGCGATACAGCTACTTGTGTTCATTTCGTACAGAGCTGGGGAAAACAAATGCGACAAAAACACTATGAAAAAGTTTGTAGCGATCGTAGCAAGGCGTGCTTATCGGGTATGATGACCAGTGATATTGCCGATATCATGGGCCTCACAGCAACACCACACGCCATTGGCAACAGTGCTACTACAAAGAGTATAGTTTTTGCCGAAAATGCATTCTATATGCTACAGGATTGGTTTTTGGGTGCGACGCCTTCGTTGGCAGCTGTGGGTGTGCCACTTACGGCCACGGATATTGCTGTAATATCAGATGTTCCTGTCGATATGGAGCGACTTGGGGCTCTACCGCTTGCCCCCGAACCAACAGGTATCAGCCATGAATACGTACGACTCCCCTTTCCACCAGAATTGTTGAAGCAGTTGAAAGAAGTTGGAGCTTTTTCTTGCCTACCGGACAAAAACATTGATAATACATCAGGAAGCTCATTTGTCTCTACCAACGACATGGTCACGGCCTTTGGTTGGCTCATGAAGCGTCATCTCTCCGATAATCATTGCCACGGTATCAGCATGGTGGTCAACTTGCGGGGTCGGTCAGGCGTCAAGCCGACTATGTTTGGCAACGGAATCACTCACGTCGTGGCAGCCCTCCCGGAAACAATATATAGTCGTCCGGGATGCCCAACGGCTTCCGCCACTACATTTACCAACAATCTATGTCAAGCTGCCAAAGCAATACGGTCCGCCCTACAGATTGGTCTCTCCGATATTCCCAATGCCCTCTCCATGTCCCAAATGGGCCGAGCTCTTCCAGCACCATCCAACTCGACACAATCCTTTTCCACCACGAGCTGGGGACAATTTCCATTGTACAAAGTCCGCTTTGCCGAACAGACCATTTCCCATTTTCATGGACATCCGGCACATCCTTTGCCCGTAGGACGCACCTTTGCTTCCGTTATTACACCTTGTCCCCAAGGAGGATATTATTACGAAATGTTGGTACCCTCCGATCGTGCCCAGGAAGCTCGTGAAATGCACGCGGACATGGTGGCCATGGTCATGGCATGGTCACAACCAAGCATGCTAGCCGCAGAGGTCAATACAACAGTTGCTGCGTGAGCTACAACTGAATGCAATGCAAGAAAGATACGGAACATAGTGTTCACTACTGTCAACAATCATGAGCTTTGGTTCGCCACGATTCACGGCAGTTCGCGTTTTGACGTTTCTTCCCGAGCTGGGGTCGGTGCAAACAATGAAACAATGGATAGTTCGGAGGGTCTCCAAGGTCTTTGAAAACCTCACTTGAAGACAGCTATCCATGAAAAGCTCAGTGCTAGTACCTGGTAGCATGTTTTTCAAACTTGGCAATGCCTGCTTCCACGGAATGCCACAGAGGTGTAAAGTATGTAGTTAACTGGGTTCTGCGATCCGTTGAGTCTTCCAAAGTTCATTCGTGAGCGAATCCCTGATCTATCATTTTTAAAATATTAGATTGAGAGGGATCACCACATACAACTAAAGTATAAAACAACCGACGTATTCCCGTGATTAGGTTTTTGATTTTCCCGGAAGAAAGAAAATAGAGTGCGAGCTGCCACACTGATCATTTCTTGCACATAGTTTTCTGCCTCAAACCCATACTAGTAGAAAGAAGTCAAATAAGCGCAAGATAATGGTGAAGCTATATGGTAGCAGCGTCCGCAAACGCAATCAGACAACAACGCCAACGTTTTCGGAAGACTATTCCTTGAACGGAAGCAGTAACGAAAATCTCAGCAGCAACGAAAATCTCAGCAGCAACATGTCCTCTCGTATCATTATCAATGACGGGGTGACACAGCAGAACGCTTCACCGCAGAAGACTCGAGATTCCGTTTTGGACACAACAGTTGGATTTGAAGACATCAGTCAATGTTCGACGGAAGAAGGCAATGAACTCGTCATAATCACAAATGTTGACGCCCCAGATGATGGTTCTTCCGAAGACGACGCCGATGATATGGTAGCCGCGGCTGCAGTTGTTCCCACTGGTGCTCGTGCGCAAAGGTCTGTCTTTGATAAAGATTCTGCCTTTGTCGGTAGGCGCAGCAAGATTGTGTTTGCATCAATTTTGGCTTTGCTTGTTGTGTTGATTGTGTCGATCACGACGGGAACGCTCGTCTCCAAAAATAAGAGAAGTATCAAGCAGGACGCTGCGCTCGTATCAGGTGGCAGCACAGTAGTGGAACCAAAGGAAGACTTCGCTGGAACTATGCCGATCGGCGCTCTTCGGCCAACGTCGTATCCAACACTTCAGAGTATTCCAGCAGAGCTGTCTCCAACTCGCGAGCCCTCTCCACAGCCGTCGCCTGCGCCATCGCCTCTTCCCACTGAGGAACCGACGGCCGAGCCCTCTCCTGCGCCGTCTCCTGCGCCGTCGCCTCTTCCCACTTCCAAACCATCTCACAAGCCAACTGCTAGACCCACTGCCAAGCCCACTCGCAGACCATCTTCAAGACCAACTCGCCATCCAACTTCAAGGCCCACAACTTCAAAGCCCACACCAAAACCTAGTTTGAGACCTAGTGGAGCACCTACAACCCGAGCTCCCAATACCGAGTCAGCCAGTACACCTGATCCCACTCCTGCAATAGCCACAACGGCAAAACCAACCCAGGCCAATGCTGAAACTCCTGCTCCTACTCCTGCGCCAACCCAGGCCAATGCTGATACTCCTGCTCCTACTCCTAACCCCAAGCCAACGACAAGACCTGTTACGATTTATATAACAAGGACTTTTAGTCCTCTTTGAGTATTCGAACAATGAACCCATCAATGACACAAGTTGCGGCGCAATTACAAGGAAGCTTCTATTATGCCTGAGTAGCTGGCCTCGATTCCTTGATTTGCAGTTTATGCTTGCTTCACTTTCCATCAAACCGTATTATTGATAATCGACTGTCTCACAAAAACATATCAATGTGTTATACTCTTATAAACAAAATCTGTCGTTATACTAAACTTACTATATCTTTGAATAAGTTGTCGGCCTTGTCTGGATTCAACCAAACAGCACGTGTTCCATCCTTTAACGCATGACGAATATTTTTAGGATCGTCATCAATCAATAGCGTCGTATTTTTGGCAAAGGTCATGCCCGGATGATGCGACAATATTTCTTCCACGGCACTGGCCATGTGCGCCTGTTTTCCATCCTTCGATCCACTTCCGGTATATTGCCACGATCGATCATTTCCTCGAATGGGTATTCGTTCGGCTGCGTCATGTCCGACAATATCTTCCAACACGGTTCGAACCATGCCCACTTGAGGTGTATACGTCACGATGGCGACTTGAATATTTTTGTGCACGGCCGCTTGAATCAACTCCCGAAAGATGGGTCGAACATGCGGCAATAATTCCCCGGGGGGGCCTTGCCATCGTCCACCGGTATGAATTGAGAGGATAGTGCAATCAAAATCCAAAGCCAAAAAATTAATCGATAATTCTTCCAAACGTGTCATGGCTTCCTCCAACGATGTTTTAGTACCACAAGTCCCCATCATGCTTCTTCTCTTCTCTCGATCTTATCAGGGTGGTTGTGGTTGTGAAATATAGCAATTGCAGTGATATTACTGTACTAGTATGGTTGCGATGCAACTTCGTCAATTTTCGCAAAAAGAGGAAAGGGGTCTCCTTTGTCCTCCTGCTGGCCTTGGTGGGAACTTTTTGGCAGACCAAAACGACTGGTTGCAAGTACAATCAATCTGTAGATATCGGAGGCACTTCTTACACACCGATACAGCTATTTTATTGCAATGACTTGTTGGCTGATAGTACAACTAGTTAATAAGCCAACGAACGAGTCTGTACCAGGTACCAGTTGAGTAAGAGTAAAATGGAACCAACGGCAGTTGTTGAGCATGTCGGTGTCAATTACGCGCTTCCTATCCGTTGCATTCACTCTGGTTTTTCGGGATGTTGCCGTTGTCCAATCATCATGACGTCAATCAGGGTAAGCACATCTGCTCAATGAGCTAGTGTGCTACCAGAAAAAAGATGAAAGAGGTTCCGCGAAATGAATGCTGTTCATTTTTGTTGTGAATTGTTACCTCAGCTATCTGGGTTCCGCTCGGAAGCGCTACGACGTAGCGTAGATGTGAACCAATACCGTAGACTGTTAGTAGTGACTAGATAGCACTTTGCTGTTGACATAACCGAAAGCCTAGCTAGTTAAGTAGGACAGGTAGATCTATTATTGCGCTTGGAAGAGTAGGTCCACTAGCAATCAGGTCGAAATCCTCAAGAGACAAGCCTCCAAAGATCCACAATCGACAGAGTATCGACAGTCATCCAAAACGTCAGCCACAAAAACAGGAATACATAATATAGACAACCATGTTCATGCCAACGCGATTCACAATGGAAGGAATGATCCGTAAAGCCAACAAAGTCTTGGATCGTGCTGCCAAAACGGATCGGAACGGAGTCATGAAGAAACTTTTCCAACAGTGCAAGGGAATTATTCTGATATCGGTTGTCGAAAGTGCCGTCGTTGTCTCGGTCAGTGCCGGTGTAGGAATCATGCTCGTCAAAGATCCCGATACGCCTGGCAAATGGAATCCTCCGTGTGCTTGTGGTATGGCCAGTACCAGTTGGGGTATTTCCTTTGGAGCGGACATGAAGGACGTTATTATCTTTGCCATGGACGATAAGAGTGTTCGGCAATTCACGAGCAAAGTTGGACTCAAGTTGGGATTAGGAACGTCCGTGACATTAGGGACCTTAGGTTATAATGCGGGTGCCAATGTGAATCTATCCGGAAGGGGAACCAATGGATCCGTGAATGTACATAAACTGGGTGTGGGAGGGACTGTCACCATTGCTTTTTGCAAAGGAGCTTATGTGTCTGCATCGGTATCGGGTGCCGTCGTAGGACCGAGAGATAGGGTCAATCGAGCCTTTTATGAGGACCAATCCTTGACGGCAAGTGATATTCTGAATGGCAAGGTTCAAGTGCCAGAGGAAAAGGGTGATACTATTTTAGAGACTGTCTATTGCAAATTGGAATTGTTGTCTTGTGGTGATAATGAAAAGGTCAATCCTGGAGCCTTCCAGGAAGCGTCGGGAACAATACCCCCGGCTGTTGCGAATGTACTGAAGAATGTCACCGAAGAGGTTATCGATAGAGTCCAGGACAATGACAGAGACGAAGCTGCACGGCACTGTGAAGTTGTGGTGTCGGTACCGTGCTCTTCCACAGACTCTGAGCAAAATCCGCAAGATGCACCAGTGCGGCTCCGTTCTTGGTGGCCCCGACGTTCAATTGAACCGTGACTTGTTCATTATATATATTTACGTGTTTTTTACGCTCACTCTGAACGAATATAGTCAAGATGTATAATACTGCAGTAAATATAGCAAACCATTTTTGAAAATATTGTAGTTTTAGCCTTTGTGGTGTTGGGTGAAAACTAAGTCTGCAACCAAACTAATGTGATCCGAGGGGAGCTTTTCACTGGGCATGGCAACATGCTCCGTCACATCCTCGACACTCGGCATGGGGGCACACTGCAAAGGTGCCAAACCGAAAGGACAGTGCTCCGAGCACTGGGAAATGAAAATGTGGTCCAATGATCCCACAAAACAGTCCAAATAATGCGTAAATGCTGGTTCTGTCGGATAACCAGGTAGGAATGTAGGAAAATGATCCGGTAGTTCAATGGTAGGGAATTCTTCGCAACCGGCACCACCACCTTGATCTTTCTCACTATGCTCGACTCTCATATTCCTACTCAGCGTTCCACCGACCATTGTTGGTGGTGGTCCACCGACCGTTGCTACATTCTGGTCGCGGTCTTTCCATTGAAAGGTACTAAAGTGTTCCTTGATCTGGGCATGGTCCGGCTGTACACGACGGCTTATCAACAGATAGCCAGCAGCGCGTCGCAAACTAGAGTTCATGTCACCGCACAAAATCATTGGGTAGGCCATTGCTTCTGCGGCCTCTTTTCGTGATGATGATTGTTGGTTTTCAAATTCTTCGAATTTTCTGCAAATGGCATACATTTGCATCAAGCGAATATGAGCCCCCAAGGGGTGGTAAAATAAATGTGTATTCCCTACGAGTATCCGCTCAGGTGTGTTTGCTGCCGATTCGTGGCTTTTCTTCAATGGCAGTGATACCATTTGTACGACATGACCAAGTTTTTGCTCGATGACATTCTTGAGCTCTGGGTTGTCACGAAGTACTTGAGCAATGCTAGCTGCAGATTTCCATCGCTCCAAGTCAATACTCTTGTCGTTGTTAACATCTCTGTTGCCGGCGTTGGCGATTTCCATTACCAAATCGCTCAATCCAAAATGTTTCCTTTCGTCTGGCGGAACAGATTCAAACCGATGCAACGACCAAAGCATAGCACAACCCTCGCTCATGCCCTTGGCGCTTTTGCTACTAAAGTATCCTTGGTATCCAGCATGCTCTTCCAATACCGGACGCAAGAGTCGCCTCCAAATACTTTCGTCCACTTCTTGTAGACAAATCACATCGGCTTGATACGATAATATTTCGTTCAGTATCAAAGGCATTCGTCGTGCCTTGTCGAGTATTTGAATGTCCACGTAGGGATAATAGGAAATTTGCTTGGTGTTGGTACTGGTGCGGGCATAGGCATTTTGATCTGCCAAGATATTGTATGTGAGTACCCGCAGTGGTGGCGGTTCTACCGGTGTCGCTGCTGGCGAGTTTTGGTCACGACGACGGCAAGGATTGGTCCAGATAGATCCCTGCCGCAGACGGAGCATGGTATTTTCGACAAGTTCTTCCACGGGATTCTTAAATTGGTAGGCTTGTTCGTAGCCTCGTCCCTCGTGAACCATGGTTTGGTTACTGTCGTCGTTTGGTCTTTTTCGAATGGGTGTAATCAGTACGGATATACCCTTGCCAATGTCTGTGGGTCGAGGAATATAAGACACACTATTGGAACACACCAATTCGTCCTCAACATACCAATCCACCACCACGTCTGTCGCAAACAGAGTTTGGACCTGCACGACCAATGGTATGCCGCAAAAATTCCGTGCCGCAAAATCTTCAAAGGTTTCCACCGACACAATGGTGGGCGGACAGGCATCGACCTGAAACGACAAATGGGTGATATTGGTTTGGTTGCTATTGTTGGACCCTCCATCATTGTCACTATCCGATAGGCAGACCTCTACCAAAACGGGTTCTGTAATGGCGTGGCTCCAGACTTGTTGATTGGTACATTTCGTGACATTCCATTGTTGCCACTGCGCCTCTTTGTTTGTTCCTGTGGTAGTTGGTGTCGCATCATGGACATTCTCGTTGCTGCTACTGTTGTTGGGAAATTTCCACACTGTCACGGTACTACTAGTGGAACTTCCTCCTCTCTTGTTCTGCTTTTGTTTTTCGTTGTTTTTATGGTTGGCATTCTTCTTCTTTGTTTTCTGTAGTTTGGACATTAGTTTTTGAAGGCTCAATATCATTCGTTGCAATGTTTTTTCCACCAGTTCTTGGGAACTTCGATCCAGTCGCACATGCAATGGACTACTCCTACCTTTGGCAGTGCCAGTAGTAGTAGAATTGGTTGGTGGATACAAATAGACATCGAGCGATGTGGACTCGCTGCTGGACTCCTCCATAGTACTTGTCAGTGGTACTCTAGGAATACAAGATGCACTATCCGTAGGAAGTGGACCAGCTGTATCCACTCCTTGTTTGATTGTCCTTTGCTTTTGGGCTTGCACCGCAAATGGATGGAAATCCGGTCCTCGGCCTGGGCACAATTGGTTGGGGTCGATGCTGCGCTTGGCCGTAATGGCATTGATGGATCTGGCTGCTTCATTCATAGTGTTGTCGGCGTCGGTAGTTGGGTCATCGGCAGTAGGTTTCGGTAAAATACGGGGGACAATCCATCCCGTCCAAGACGACGAGGAAGAAACGCCTTGCGACGACGACGAGGAAGTAGCAGAAGATGCAAATGCTACAGCGGCTGCAGTGCTTGGTTCGGTCATGAAGAAATAACAATACAAATAATTTTGAGGGCTTCGTTTTCGTCTCGTGTTCATGCAATGTGCAGGTGCTGTTACATGTATCCTTTGTGCCATCCACCTACGAGCTCCTAGTAGCAACATGACAAGCACCACAAACTGCAGTGGCTGCATGTACTGACCACATGCAAGATAACTATCTGCAGTAGCTAGCTACTAGCTAGCTAGCCTTTGGATACATGCAAAAGATCGAATGAAGTCATGGTGGAAGGCTAGCTACTAGCTAGTAGCTAATAGTAGCTGGTTAGCTAGCTAGCTAGCTCTATAATTGTACTAGCTAGCTAGCAGGATACTAGTACATGTGCATGGACTGGGTGGGCTTCGAGTAGGTTTGTGTGGAGTCCAAAAAGATTAGGGTTTGACATTTGAATTTGTTCAGTTGTGCATCGCAATGGAAGGAAGAAAGGAGACTCATGACTCACTCCCTCATCAAGAAAAGCGTTAACTGTTTTCTGACTGCAGGGATTTGCTTTGTGAAATGTCTGGCAGCAGCCTCCAGCAACACCTCCTATGGATCGGCCACTTGACAATCGCAACAGGATCAGCGACGAAAGCATCTCTTGTGGGAGGAGCAGTCATCGCAAAAAGGTCTTCCGCATCCATGAATCCATCTGAATGAACATTGTTCACATGAATGTGGGCTTCGGCGCAGATGGGATGTCTCGCAAACACAAAAGGGATGCTTGTGACGTCTTCGAATTCAGTGACAGTTCTTGAATTGATAGCAGGAGCTGCGGGTCCTCTGCCTCTTCGACCTGTGGCAGGGGCAGCCGGACCAGTCAGCACTGAGAGACCACCACCAGCACCCGCCATTGTTGCTTGCAGCGTCTCATTGGAAAAATGAGACAGAAATAAATTTCGTCAAGATGCTGTTTTTCGATGACAGTCATGCAGGCTGAGAAAGCGTCGCGTGCGTCACTCTCCTTGGCTCCGCACACGCAGCATCACAAACTGCGTTCCTGCTAGGAAGTGCGGTGGCAATCACAGACCTCGCAGGACAATTGAGAACCGTGCGTCAGAATTGCTTCTTCTTCGGAGCTTTTGGTCACTGGAACACGTCGTCACTAGCCAGAAATGTCCAGCTCAGTCGGCGTGTCAGGATACAACTCCACGTTGGTCACTTGAGGGTCACTTGAGAGGTCGGAATTTCAAATGACTGGCAAAATGAAGACCAGCAGTTGAACCCCGCAAAACATCACTGGATGAAAACAAGCAGTGAAAACCCGTGAAAGTGTCACTGTGGTGA
>ENA-ORBV01017827-ORBV01017827.1-microbial-mat-metagenome-genome-assembly--contig:-NODE-17827-length-10101-cov-5.489425_pt1 | contig 10101 bp, 13 predicted proteins | sample MGYA00237777_ERZ505514 | MGnify/ENA primary metagenome ERZ505514 (study PRJEB26160, sample SAMN06269048) | microbial mat metagenome | isolation source: Oligotrophic lake microbial mat | place... | reverse complement strand
TCTTCATCATTAGTGCTAATGATAATGACTAATGATGTCCTAATGATAATGATAATGAAGTGTTACCAAACACTAAGCTAGGCATAATTAGTGTTCCCCGTACATACCAGTACCGTACGGTATTGCATGCAGTGTTTGACTACTAGTTTCCTAGTCGGACTATGTCTTACAGTACTGTACAAAGCTGCATAGTCAAAGAGTGACGGATGGCGGGCGCGCGTAAGGTAATGACTATTTTTCCCAGATATGACTCCTTTCCCAATCCAAACCAAAGTAAACGTAGAAAATCTACCAGCTCTACGAAGATTGCAACTTCCATGAGAACTCGACCAACCTAAAATGAAGGTTTTGATGCCCTCTCTCTCGTTTTGGCTTCCCAACCCGATGTGCTCACTCGCAATATACGACGAGTCTTTTTGCTCTAGAGACTAGCCTTGAACGATAGCAACAGCAATCCTTCAAGTCAACCCTTTAGTTTAACAAGCAATCAAATATATACAACAACAACAACAACAACAACAAATTTTAGATAGTACGATGAAGTTAGTTTCAGGAAATTTCCTTTTGCTGGCCTCCTTTGCTGTGTGCTGGACGTTGGATTCCGCCTCTGCCGCTGCTTCTGCTGCCTCTGCCGGAGGCAACACGAATGCAGCCCATGCGGATCCTCTTCATGAAGTTTTGGAAAACATGGAGACTGCCGTTCAGCGCAAGACTCTTTGGTTTTATCGCTTTTTCGGGCAGACGCTCAACAAAGGAAAAGTGGTGGGTTTGGATGACGAGGTGTACTGTGATTATGACGACCCCACGAAAATCAAGTACTGTCCTCCTGCCGTCCCTCCTCTCCACTTGAAGAACAAGGCGTCAAGTGCTGCTGGAGCGGTGGCTGGAGCAGCGCTAGGAAAGCAGCAAGGCGATAATGCGGCGACCGAAGGTGTGGTGGCGGAAGCCGGTCATGAAGGTCCCAAATCGAGTGAGGAGTTGGAAGAACTCAGTCATAAGTTGATCAGCAAGTGTCTCGACAACCCCGAGGATCCCGACTGTCTCCGTCTTTTGGGAGGTGATGATCTCAAAAAGAAGGTGGGTTTCCCAGGATCAGGAGGAGGTGGATTCGGAGCGGTCGCGGCTCGAACCACCAACTTTGTGACCCAAATGCCTACAGGAACGTCGGATGGTTTGGCCACACAGGAGCCTACTCGTGATGATTGTTACGGAAATATGCTTGACGGGAGGTTTTGTACCTCCGAGATGCCTTCCGTGTCTGATTCACCAACAAGTGTCCCTGAGCCAACGGATGAAATTCCTCTTGGTGAGACCGGATTCTTCAACTTGACTGCTGGCGAAGCAGGAAAGTACAACGAATACGGTGAACTCATCCGGGATGAAAGGTGTTTGATTGACATGCACAATGTGGATGACAGTCCTTACCCTTTGACCATGCCGATTGAAGTCACTGCCGCAAACAATTTGACTGTCACCTTCACTGTCTCCCAGACTTGGCTCAAGAAGGTTGGTAATGCCCAGGCAGACAAGTTCGCTGTGGACACCCTCGAGACTGTTTTCATTGTCCCCCCCGAAGGCGAAGAGCGGGCTTGTGAAAAGGAAACGGACGTCGCTCCTGGTTATGTCAGCACCTACACTGCCATGTGTGATGCTGAAACGGGAGTCGCATACGTTCTCATTTTGATTCGTGACGAGATGTTTACTGGTTACAACGTCCCTTCTCCTACCGAATGTGGCGGTGATGACCAGGCCGAACATCATGTTGGATACAGTTTCACGGTCCCATGTACTTGTGACCCCACGGCTCTTTACAACAACTTTGGACAGATTGACAGGTGGAATACTCCCTACGGATACGGTGGTGTCGGGGCTGTTTCCAGAGCTCCCAAGCCTGGTTCGCAAGCTAGTGGATTTGGACAAGTGCAGCGTGATCGTGCCCGTGGCGAACCTTTGACCACTTCGGGAGCTGCCCATGTTACTAGACCTCCTACTGGAAAACCCGAGTTTGGTGGAATTGGTGAAGTCGATCGTTCCCCAGGCGGAGAAGAAGTCCATGGAGGTGGACGCGTTACCAAGAGCCCCAAGGAAGAAGTCGAAGGAGGTGGACGGGTTACAAGGGCGCCCGGCGGAGCAGAACAGGGTGCAGGTGGCTACATTGAGAGGACCCCCGAAGACGAAGAGGAAATGGTTGGAGGTGCCGGTGTCACACGATCCCCCGTTACTATGCACGGGGAAGCCGATGTTACCCGTCCTCCCGCCGCCCAGCTCGCAGAAGGCATGGTTCCAAGGCCTCCCACCCCTGGCAGGTCCGGCAAGACTGAATCTCCCACCACTACTGAACAGTATGCCGAAGGCAAGATTTCAAGGCCTCCTCAAGCGGAGGGAGGTGAGGAAGTTACTCGAGTTCCAAGCGAAGAACAAGAAGGTAAAGTCTCCAGGCCTCCACAAGCGAAGGGTGGCGAGGAAGTTACTCGTGTCCCAAGCGCCGACCAAGAAGGTAAAGTCTCCAGGCCTCCTCAAGCGAAGGGTCGCGAGGATGTTACTCGAGTTCCTAGCGCTGAACAGGAAGGTAATCTTGAGCGAACCGGTGTGCCCAGTGCCGAGGAGGGCGATGAAGTCGGTCGTACCGCTTCTCCTACTGGAGGACAGGCCCCAACTGCTGCTCCATCCATGTACGCCTCTGGAAAACTTTCCCGCCCGCCTGTCACTGCTGCTCCCTCTGATGGAACGGCAACTGGCATGCCCTCCATGTATGCCTCTGGCAAACTTTCCCGTCCACCTGTCACTGCTGCTCCATCTGGCGGACCCAAGGATGAAACCTCAGAAAACGCAGAAGAAGAAGTCTCCAAGCCACCTGTCACTGCTGCTCCTTCTGATGGAAAGGCAACTGGCATGCCCTCTATGTATGCCTCTGGAACACTCTCCCGCCCACCTGTCACTGCTGCTCCATCTGGCGGACCCAAGGATGAAACCTCAGAAAACGCAGAAGAAGAAGTCTCCAGGCCACCTGTCACTGCTGCTCCTTCTGACGGAAAGGCAACCGGCAAACCGTCCACGACTGTCCCTGGAGCACCTACGGCAGCTCCTGTCACTGGCGCTCCAGTAACTACATTTGACAACCAAGAAATCATCGGCCGCCCCACTAACGCCCCCTCTACTGTTGAACGTCAGCGTACTATTGTCACAGACGCTCCAGTTCCTGGGCAACCTACTGCAGCCCCCCAAGGCCTTCCGACCGCAACCTCTGTCCCAACGGGTGGCGTTCCCACAGCCGGAAGTCCAACGGCAGGCCCTCAAGGTTTGCCAACAGCAACTGCTGTCCCAACCGGCTCCGTTCCCACTGCAACACAGAGTGGAATTCCCACAGCATCTCCCGTCTCCACTCCAGAAGGAACCGAAACCTTCGACGCATCCGAATCTATCGCCCCACGTCCTTCGGCCGGAGCTCCTTCTGCAGCTCCCTCTGAAGAGTATGTGTGCGAGACTGCCTATGCCTACGACCCTGTCAGTGGCAGGAGCTTCGATTTGGATGGATTTCAACGTTGGGGGTGGACCATTGGTGGTCTTGCTCCAGGAGACTATTCCTTTGATATTTATGCTGGTGCAGGACAAAGTGATATTACCAAAGGAGTCGTGATCGGAACACTAAAATTCAAGTACAACCCAGACAAGTCTGCTGAAGCCACCTACATCGCTAGGAATGGATTCACCTTTTCTGAAACCCAGTTTTACATCGGCGGTGCACCCTACCCCACTGATAAGAATGGCAACCCTACCGTAGCTTCAGGACAATTCACCAAGAAAAACGAAGACCTCGGAGGTGTGTCCTCTAATTCTTACGACTTCAAGTCAGTGGAGGCAACTGATGCTGGCAAAGTGTACATCATTGCCCATGCTGTATCTTGTGGCGAAACCGGCTCTTTGCCTGTTCTTGATGTGCCTGCGACCACTGTCAGCGACGAGGAGGAAATCGGCCGTCCGAGTGCTGCTCCAGCTGGAAGCCCAGTTACACCTGTCCCCTCTGCTGGAACAACAGCCGGTGGAACCAGTTACCCTACGGGCAAGTTCGGAGAAGAAACTGCCGCTCCCACCACGTCGACTGAAAAGACAGGATCACCCAGTAAAGCTCCTGCTTCTTCCCCTGTTGCTGGCATCAAGCAAGGAACTGAGGTCCCCTCGGCCGGCACTCCAAGCGGAGCTCCTGCTTCCTCCCCTGTGGCTGGCATCGAGCAAGGAACTGAAGTCCCCTCGGCCGGCACTCCAAGCGGAGCTCCTGCTTCTTCCCCTGTTGCTGGCATCAAACAAGGAACTGAAGTCCCCTCGGCCGGCACTCCAAGCGGAGCTCCTGCTTCCTCCCCTGTTGCTGGCATCGAGCAAGGAACTGAGGTCCCCTCGGCCGGCACTCCAAGCGGAACTACCACCCCAGTCCCCAGCACTACTACTGGAGATGAGGAGGAGGAAACTGGTCGTCAGTCTGCTGGTCCAGCTGCCAGCCCAGTTGGTCAAGGCACAGATGTGCCAACTGCAATTGTTGGAACCACCTCCCCTACTGACACAAATGTTGGAACCACCTCCCCTACTGACACATTAGGAATCAAAACTTCTGCTCCAACAACATCGACTGGAAGCACAGGATCACCAAGTGAGTCACCCGTTTCCACACCTACTAGCCTTGATCAAGGAACAGAGGTCCCTTCTGCTGGCACTCCGAGTGGAACTGGTTACCCCTCTGCTGGCACATCATCACCAACGTCAGTTGATGGAACCACCTCCCCTACCGGCACATTTGGAGAAAAAACTGCTGCTCCCACCACATTGAGTGGAAGCACAGGATCACCAAGTGAATCACCTGTTTCCACACCTGTTACTAGCCTTGATCAAGGAACAGAGGTCCCTTCTGCTGGCACTCCGAGTGAAACTTCCACCCCAGGCCCTTCTGCTGGTCCAGCTGCCAGCCCTGTAGGTCAAGGCACACCAGCACCAACCTCAGTTGATGGAACCACCTCCCCTACTCGCACATTTGGAAGTGAAACTGCTGCTCCAACCACATCAACTGGAAGCACAGGATCTCCAAGTGAATCACCTGTGTCCACACCTGTTACAAGCCTTGATCAAAAAACTGTTGTTCCAGCAGCCACCACTCCCAGTGAGTCGCAAACCAAGGCCCCAAGCAGTGCTCCCGTGGGATCTCCAGTTGGAATTCCTGTCCCAGGCACACCCGCACCTTCTGCTGGAACTCCCACAGGTACAGTCAGTTCTCCAACCTCATCTCTGGGCGAACCAACACCCTATCCCACCACCTCTACGGGCAGCACCTCTACTGGCAGCCCAACTGCATCAGGAACCACAACGACCACAGGTGTAGGCAGTGAGACAGGAAGCCCCACCGGCACCACTGCCGGCACTCCCACTGCTCCTACAGCAAGTGTTCCCAGCGGAACAGCAACTGGTGCCCCCTCCTCCACTTCAACTACAGTTGGCACAGGGGGCCCATCTGAATACCCCTCTGCTGGACCCACCACAGTCTCTGGAACCGGATCCCCTACAGGTGTGCCTGTCCCCACTGCTGGTGTCCCCAGTGGAACAACAACAGGTTCCCCCACTTCCACCACAACTGGAACTGGAAGCCCTACTTCTGTCTCTGGAACTGGATCTCCTACTGGGGCAGATGTCCCCACAGCCGGTGTCCCCAGTGGAACAACAACAGGTGCCCCCACTTCCACAACAACTGGAACTGGAAGCCCTACTTCTGTCCCCGGAACTGGATCCCCTACTGCCGCCGGCGTCCCTAGTGGAACAACAACAGGTGCCCCCACCTCCACTTCCACCAGAACTGGAACTGGAGGTCCATCTGAATACCCCTCTGCTGGACCCACAGTCTCTCGAACTGGATCCCCAACTGGCATGTCTGCCACTGGAGTCCCAAGTGGTTCTACCACAGAAGCACCAACAGGAAGCACGGCTGGAACAGGAAGCCCCTCTGGCTTGCCGGGTACTGCAACTCTATCCCCAACTGGAGACAACGTTGACAATGGACCCCCACCAAAGCGACCTCCAACTGGATCCCCAACTTCTTCCCACTCTACTGGAGAACCCACTTCTACTGGAACTGGAGGTCCATCGGAGTGCCCATCTGCTGGACCCTCTACTGTCTCTGGAACTGGATCCCCAACAGGCATGCCTGTTGCTGGTGCCCCTAGTAGTTCTACCACTGGTGTCCCCACTGAAATTACCACTGGTGTTCCTACATCCACCACTGGTGCTCCCGCGGAAACAACAACTGGAGCTCCAACTGGAACTACAGGAGGAACTGGATCGCCTACAGCAGGGTCTACCACAGGTGTTCCAGCAGGAACAACTGGTCAACCAACTTCAACTTCTGTTGGAACTGGAGGCCCATCTGAATACCCCTCTGCTGGACCAAGCACCATCTCTGGAACTGGATCACCAACAACAGTTAGTGGAACTGGAGCCCCTTCGTACAGAGCCACTGGTACAGTAGGCCCCAGAGACACCACAACAGGTAGTCCCACTGGCTTGCCAGGCACTTCCACTACGACTGGATCACCTACGGCTGGTGGAACCACAGCACCAACCACAGCTGGAGCACCAACCAGCGGGGCCCCAACCAGCGTTGGGACCACGGGGTCGCCGATGGGTGCCTCTACAGGAGCTCCAACTGGAGATGATGTTGATAATGCACCCCCGCCAAAGAGGTTTACAGAAGCGCCAACTGAGGGAACTGGCACGCCAGGAACATCGGCCAGTCCCTCAGCGAGTCCATCAATGGATTGCGAAGTTGCCATTACATCTACCATTGGGAACGAAGAATTTGAAATGGAGCCTGTTGAGATGACTTCCTCTGATGGCACAGTTGTGAAATTCGACGTTTTCCAATTACTTACTGACGATGACGTGAGCTGGATGGCTGTTGTGTACACTGATGCATCCGGCATCGCTGTTTGTGATTCCAAAGAAACTCCCACTTGGGGAAACAATGACATGAGCTACGCTTCTCTCTGTGTTGATGGGTATTCTATGGTGCAGCTCTACTTCAACGGTGACATTGCTTCTGGTAATACCGACGTCACTCCGGCTGTCTGTGGCGACCTTGCATCACCAGAAGGACACAAAACTGTTGCGTTCACTGCTACAGTTCCTTGTTCCCCAATTTGTTTCAAGACTGAAGCTCCCAATACTGTTGTACCCATTGATTCCGATCCCACAGCCAGCCCATCCACGGGAAGCCCAACTGCGTCGCCTAGCTCTGGAACGACAGAACCAACTGATGTGCCCACGGCATCTCCCACGATCAGTCCGGCTCCTAGCAAGAGTAGTTCAACTGGAAGTCCAACTCCTGTGCCGACGACTGTTTCGAGTGCTAGTCAAGTCCCAACATGGACGAAGGAAGGAGAAGGAACCGAGACCCAGCCTCCATCTACTATCCCAACCTGGACTACTGGTGGGGACGCAAGCGAGACTGACACGCCCTCGTCTACTCCTACCTGGACTACAGGCGGAGGCGCAGATGAGACCGATAGGCCATCCGCAGGCCCCACTGCCTCGATCGAACCAAGCGCCGCGTCTAGTCAAAGCCCAACCTCAACTTCGAGTAGCATGCAGCCAACTGTGAGCCAGAGCCAAGAACCTAGTAGTACAATCAGTCTGGAGCCAAGTGCAACACCCAGTGGAGCACCGTCCGAGATTGTCAGAACTAGAATATTCGTGACTGACGCTCCCACATTTGGTCCGTCAGATGTGCCTTCTGGAGGTCCTTCGGAATCGCCGAGTGGAATCCCTACGCTGGGTCCCAGTTCTGAGCCATCGGAAAGTCCTAGCATCACACCAAGTGGAGGACCCTCAGCCTCTCCTTCTACAGGACCTAGTGGTGGCCCCACCCCGTCCCCTACCAGTGGTCCCACTTCTGGTCCAACCAGTGGACCCACCTCGGGCCCCACTGGTGGACCCACCTCGGGCCCTACTGGTGGACCCACCTCAGGCCCCACCAGTGGTCCTACTTCTGGACCCACCTCTGGACCAACTGTTGGCCCCACTTCAGGACCAACAACCTCTCCAAGCGAGAGCCCCACAGAAAGTCCTTACCCAAGCGGATTGCCATCTTTGACACCAACAGCATCTCAAGAGCCCAGCAGTTCCCCTACTGGAGTCCCGTCAGCTGGTCCTACTTCCGGCCCAACCTCTGGCCCCACATCCGGCCCAACCTCTGGCCCGACAGCCGGCCCGACCTCTGGCCCGACCGTTGGACCTACTTCTGGCCCTACCTCTGGACCAACATCTGGACCTACATCAGGCCCAACTTCAGGCCCAACCTCTGGCCCTACTTCTGGACCCACTTCTGGACCTACCAGTGGCCCCACAAGTGGACCAACCAGTGGGCCCACTTCTGGACCTACATCAGAGCCCACTTCTGGACCTACGGCTGGACCGACCAGTGGCCCAACTAGTGGACCAACCAGCAGCCCTACTTCTGGACCAACCAGTGGCCCCACCCCCGGACCAACTTCTGGACCAACCAGCGGCCCCACCTCTGGCCCCACCAGTGGCCCCACTTCAGGTCCTACCTCTGGCCCCACCAGTGGCCCCACCTCAGGTCCAACATCCGGCCCTACCTCTGGACCAACCACAGGGCCTACATCAGGGCCCACTACCAGCCCCAGTGAATCTCCAACAGAGAGCCCCTACCCAAGTGGCATGCCCTCAGAGAGCCCTACTTCCAGCCAAGAACCAAGTGCTGGGCCTACATCTACTCCCACTACTGGACCAACCTCAGGACCAACAAGCAGCCCTACTACAGGCCCCACCTCTGGACCTACCTCTGGCCCCACCTCGGGACCCACTTCTGGACCAACTTCTGGCCCAACTAGCAGCCCAACCAGTGGACCCACCTCTGGCCCTACTTCTGGCCCAACCAGTGGGCCCACTTCTGGACCTACTGCTGGACCTACCAGTGGCCCAACTAGTGGACCTACCAGTGGCCCTACATCAGGCCCAACTAGTGGACCCACCTCAGGACCTACCTCGGGACCTACCTCAGGACCAACGTCTGGCCCTACCAGTGGCCCAACTTCTGGACCTACATCTGGCCCGACCAGTGGTCCCACCTCTGGACCTACGTCTGGCCCTACCAGTGGCCCCACTTCAGGTCCTACCTCAGGTCCTACCAGTGGCCCAACCTCAGGTCCCACCTCTGGCCCGACCAGTGGCCCCACTTCAGGTCCTACCTCTGGCCCGACCAGTGGCCCCACCTCTGGTCCGACAGCTGGCCCTACTTCTGGACCAACCACAGGGCCTACATCAGGGCCCACTACCAGCCCAAGTGAATCTCCGACAGAGAGCCCATACCCAAGTGGAGTGCCCTCAGAGAGCCCTACTTTGAGCCAGCAACCAAGTGCTGGGCCTACATCGACTCCCACTACTGGACCAACCTCAGGACCAACAAGCAGCCCTACTAGTGGACCCACCTCTGGACCAACCAGTGGACCAACCTCTGGACCAACTTCCGGCCCCACCTCTGGTCCTACCTCAGGCCCCACCTCAGGACCTACATCAGGGCCCACTTCTGGACCAACCAGTGGACCAACCAGTGGCCCTACTTCTGGACCCACTTCTGGGCCCACCTCTGGTCCGACCTCTGGTCCTACCAGCGGCCCAACAAGTGGACCCACCTCTGGCCCAACCTCTGGCCCAACTTCTGGACCTACTTCTGGCCCCACCTCTGGTCCTACTAGTGGCCCTACTTCTGGGCCTACCAGTGGCCCCACAAGTGGACCAACCAGCGGCCCTACTTCTGGGCCTACCAGTGGCCCCACTTCTGGGCCTACCAGTGGCCCCACCTCTGGCCCAACTTCTGGACCTACATCAGGGCCAACTTCTGGACCAACCAGTGGACCAACTTCTGGACCAACCAGTGGCCCAACCTCAGGTCCCACCTCTGGCCCTACCAGTGGCCCCACCTCTGGTCCGACAGCTGGCCCTACTTCTGGACCAACCACAGGGCCTACAACAGGGCCCACTACCAGCCCAAGTGAATCTCCGACAGAGAGCCCATACCCAAGTGGAGTGCCCTCAGAGAGCCCTACT
>ENA-ORBV01017825-ORBV01017825.1-microbial-mat-metagenome-genome-assembly--contig:-NODE-17825-length-10102-cov-5.358504_pt1 | contig 10102 bp, 8 predicted proteins | sample MGYA00237777_ERZ505514 | MGnify/ENA primary metagenome ERZ505514 (study PRJEB26160, sample SAMN06269048) | microbial mat metagenome | isolation source: Oligotrophic lake microbial mat | place... | reverse complement strand
ATGTTCAGCAGCGTCTGGCTGCACTGGGCGCCGATCCGCTGGGCGGCAGTGCTGCCGATTTCGGTGCTTACATCAAAGCCGAAATCGCGAAATACACGAAGGTGGTTGTGGACGGCGGGTTGCAGCAACAGTGATGTTTTGAACTGATGCCCCGACACTTGTGTCGAGGCATCCCCGGGTAGGAAGCGTGGGCGCATGCACTGGACAAGTTTCAATCCTCGCTCCGGCACGAATGCCGGGGCGACGCGTGGGTCGCCAGGTTTAGACATGTCGATGCCGCTACCACGATGACATTGTCAGTGCGTCAGAGAAATCAACATGGGCGCGATGATCGAAGAACTTGAAGCGCAGGCCTTGAAACTGCCTCCCAAAGAACGCAGCGAATTGATCCACCGGCTGTTTGTCAGCCCGGAGGGTGAGCCGGAAGATACCCCCGAGGCCATCGCCCCCGCGTGGGATGATGAAATCGCACGGCGCGTGGCGGACATGGAAGCCGGGCGTACTGAGTGGATACCGGCGGATGAGGTCATGAAAGAAGTCCGTGCTCGAATCAGCGGCGCAAAGGCCAAATCGGACAATGCGGGTTGACCTGAGTGATCGGGCTCGGGATGACATTGATGCCGCCATCGACTGGGATCTTGAAAAACAGGCATTTTCTGCCGCCAGCAAATTTGCAGACGAGATTGATCAGGCGTTGAAACTGCTGGCGCAGTACCCCGGCTTTGGCATCACCGCACTAAGCGTGACCCGCATGCGCTCTTTGCAGGAATTGTAGAGGATCGAAAGCCGATCCTTGATCGGGATCGGCCTGAGGGGCGGCAACAGGTTTACCGGGGAGGCCAACTCGCAAGACCCGGAAGGTGAGAGTCGGGGCCTGCCTTGCGCAGGTATTTTCGTCGGCGGTCACGAAGATACCGTCCGACTCGACAGCGAGAGCATGATAGCTCGCGTCGCAAAATGTCACTTTGTGTTCAGCGGCAAGCTTGATGATCTGCTCGCGCCACGCAGCAGCCGGGCGGGCTTCCGGCAGGTGGAAGGCGGCGAGCGCCGCAAGCCGCTCCGCCGCGGAATCCAGATAGTGCGATACCAGCACGTTGCCGACTTCGTAGAACCCGAGCGGCGGGCCCAACAGGCGGATGCGGCCGCCAACGAATGCGTCCCGAATGGCGATTGCCTGCATGACGTGGGGTTCCCGCTCTTCCGGGAATACCCACTTCAGCAGAACAGACGCATCCGGAACGATCCGCTTTACCAGTGAACATTCCGGTCGGCCCGCACCAGGTCTTCGGCGCTGGTGGTTACCTTGCGGCGCGTTTTGCGCAACCTGTTCATTTCGGCAACTGCCCGGCCGCGGCCGCGGCGCTGCAGCTCCTTGCTCACGGCTTCGCTGATCAGCCGGCTGCGTTCGCCCCGGGGAACTTTCTGCAGTGCCTGCCAGCCGGGGTCGTCGATCATCACGTTAATACGGTGGCCCATGCCTTGCTCCTGATATGTGTTCTATACACACTATTCTTAAGCACTCAGATCTGGCGAACAAGCAGCAGCCCGCAGCCGAAGGCGTTGGCAGGGTCGATGCCATTGCCGATGCGCAGCACTGGCCAGACCGTTATGCCGTCGTGATACTGAAACCCGGCCACGGGTGAAGTCTGCAGGATGATCTTGTGCTGGGGCGTCCGGACTTCAGCAGTCCAAGGCAGCGCGGCAAGGCCGCAGATTTTGGCGAACGACCGCAGGAAAGCATGTCTCAGCATGATATTTAAAAATGTAAATAATTCAATGAGTTATGTAATTATTCGCACTAGCCTGTTGGAGCTTTGCCGTCCGCTGCCAAGTTCGAAACCCAAGCAGGCTGGCGCCTGTCGCAACAAAATGTATATTCAGATTTGGCTACAAATCGAGTTACAAATATGACTACCGTTTCGCTGCGTCTGCCGGACGAACTGGTGAAAGAGGCCGATCTCCGCGCCCGCGAGTTGCGCATTCCGCGCGCCGAATACATCCGTCGTGCGATCGCCGCGCTCAACGCGCAAGCCGTCGCCGCGCAACGTCGCCAGCGCATGATGGATGCTTCCCGCCGAGTGCGCGGCGAGAGCATGCGCGTCAGCGCCGAGTTCGCCGGCATCGAAGACGCTCCGGATGCGTAAGCGCGGGAGTATCTGGCTCGCCAATCTCAACCCCGGGCGCGGCACCGGGCCGGGAAAGATGCGTCCGGTGTTGGTCGTGCAGAGCCAGGCGTTGCTTGATGCCGAGCATCCCTCCACGCTCATCGTTCCCCTGACAGCCCTCTTGGAGGATGATGCCGAACCGTTGCGGCTGCACATTCCGGCGCAGGGCAAATTGATGAAGGACTCGGACCTGCTCCTCGATCAATTGCGTGCCGTCGATAACAAGCGCCTGACCGAAGGACCGCTGCTGCAATGTTCCGCGGATTTCATGGCGCAGGTGGACGCCGCCCTGCATGAGGTTCTCGATCTGTTGCCCGCGCAACCGTAAACGCGAAATGGTCCGGGCGCTGATTTTTCCATTGAGCGAAATCTGTTCTTCTTCAATAACTTGGACTTTCCGCTTTGAGATTCATTTTAACCCCGGTTCATCCCCGCGCGCGCGGGGAACACGCCACCCAGGTCTTTAATGTCGGCGCGCAGCGCGGCTGGCGCCTGGCCGATGGACTGCAGCGTGTAGATCGTCGGCAAGCCCTTGAATTTATTGCGGAACAGGTGCGCGAGCGCTTTTACATCATCGGCCTGCATGCCTGCATACGGCGGCTTGCCGCGAGAGAGCGCGGTACCGTCAGTATTTGACGGCCCGCCATCACTTACTTCGTGATTCTCGCCTTCGGGAATTCCTTTTGCAGCAAGGCGAGCCCGTCGCTCTGCGATTGCCGCAGTGCTTGAAGCTCTGAGGGCGTCAGCATCCTTGAAGTTGAGGATATACTGGGCTTCTGCCCTTGTGATGGCTGAAGGCTTGACGCCGAATAATTCTTCGATTGCATCGCCAAACCTCCTTTCGATCAGTTTGATGGTGTGTGGTGCAGGGCTGAGATTATCCCCCGTCCTGGCCGCGTTAACAATGCTGACGATCCCAGCCACTTCACCACCACCGGCACGGATATGGTCCGCCAGCTCGCTGAACGTGCCGCCCATCGTGGTGACGTCATCGACCAGCACATGGCGTTTGCCGGCCACGACGTCGCCATCAAATATCGGGCGCACAGCCATGCGCTCCAGCGGACGGGCTCCGGTATGGTGCGCTGCATTGGATTGCACGATACCGTCGACAACCGTGCCGCCGGTGGCTTCGGCATACTGCATGGCCAGCGCGTTCGGTATCTGGTTGTGGCCCGTGGCTTCCTGCGCCATGACCGGCACGTAGACCACATCGGACCCGAATCGATCTCGCGCGACGTCAAGGCTGGCCGCTGACACCAGGGCGCGCACCAGACGCGCTGCGGCTTCGGCGTCGCCGGCTTTAGCGGCCTTGTAATCGGGATGCGCTTTGAGTTCGGCGTCATCCGTAAACTCACGGATGACCTCACTGGCTTCTGCCGGGATGCCTTCCTCGCGTATAGCGCGGGAAAAGCGGATGTCTGCGCTCTCCGACTTGCCATTCACCGTCGCCGTAACGTGTTCCTCGCCCTGCGCCCACCGCTCCGCCGTGGCCACGATGTCGCGCACGTCGGCGTCTGACAAATTCTGGTCGAATACGAGTTTGTAAAAAGCCTTGATGCCGTCGATGATCCTCCGGTAGACAGATCGCACCATGCCACCGAAGGACTTGGCTTGATCACCGCGCTCCGGGATCAAGGCAATGATTTCCCCGGCCCTCTCGTCCTTGCCAAGCCCGGGTTGCCGGCGGTCTACGATGACGGCCAGTTCCCGGATGTACTTGTTGCCGCCGGCGTCCAGCATTTTGACCTGACTGATCAGGCGCGGCATCAGCTTCGGGTCTGCGGCGTCCAGCATGGACTGTACCGCCAGGTGTCCGACGGCCTCGTGCGCCAGAACGGCCAATGTGCGGTCTTTCGTCCTCAGTGTTGACGCGACCAGCCATATCTTGCCGTTGATGTAGGCGCCTTCGACGGGGCGATCAGCAAACCCGGTCAGGTCTTTCCCGGACTGCGCGTCACCATCAACGACAGCTACGGACAGCGCCCGCATCCTCCGGGCTACTGCCGGGATTTGCATCTGGTCGTAGACGATCTCGACGGCGGGGATGTTCTTGAGCTTGGCCAGCGCCGGCGCGATCCACGCCTGGACACGATCAACGGTTTCCCGCTCTGAAGCAGAAAACCCCCTTTCGGGGGCTTCGGTGCGGGAGAACATGGCCGTGCCGCTGTCTGCTTCCCGCATGACTTTAAGAGTCCGCTTGGCATTATCTACGCCCTTTTCAAACACCTCACGCCCTCGCTGGATTGCCGCGGCTTCGGTAAAGGTTTCCCCATCCCAGCGGCCAAGCCCTAGAAAGCGCCCCGCGAAGTCGCCTTGGAGGTTCCAGTTTTTGGACGAACGGCTTTTCGACGCGGTAACTTTCCCGTCGGCGACGGCTTTGTTGTATTCAGCGAGGCGGCTCTCGGCAATGGCAACCCCGCGTTGCGCTGCCAGCAACGCATTTTTTCGTGCCAGCGTCTGGTCTCGATTGTCCAGCCCGGCAACGGCGGGCGGCGTCGGCTTCCCCGCCTTTTCCGCCAACCACTTGATCGCGTCCCGCCATGTGCCGCCCGCCTGGTCCATACGGCCAACGGGCGAAACCTCGTAGTCCGCCTCGCCGTGCACCCGCTTGTAACTCGGCGGCAGATCATGATCGGAGAACCGGATTTTGATTTCGCGGTCGTAGTCCATCACGCCGCCGTCCTCGTCAACCTTGGCATTGACCGCCAGGTTCAGATACGTCGACGAAGAAAGTCCGCTGCCGTGCGAATCAAGAATCGTGTAGCCAAGCCCTTCCGCGTATTTGGCGACTTGATCGCGCTGGTAGCGCAGATCGACGCGACCCGCCATCAATGCCGTAGGGTTGGAAGCTCCGTTTGACGATTTCTTAAGCTGCCGCCGTCCCTTGCGCAAAATGTTCAGAAGGTCGGTTTCGCCGTACTGTGCCAGCCTGACAAAACCATGCTCCCGCAGCCACGCCCTCAACAGGCCGACAATTGCCTTAACGCGGTCGCCGAACTTGGGTCTTTGCGCGAAATGGGCCAGCGCCTCGTCCATCATGATCTGGACGCGCACTTCATCCGAAAATTTGGACTGGCCGAGAAGCTTGGCATATTCCACGAGATCAGCCGCAACCCCGCGCTCGTTGGCCAGCCGGGTCAGTCCGGCGCGTCCGCCGATATCCAGATAGAGCGCATTCAGTTCCCGCTTGATCTCGGCGCCATAGAGCCGATGAATGCCGACGTGCCCCTCGACTTCGTGCAGGATGGTGGTTTCAACATCCGCCTCGCTGGCGTTGTTTTGGGCGATGACATAGACTTTGCCCTGATGGGTTACTCCCTTAGCATTGCGGGCTGCCTCCTCGCCATATTGATTTATGGCGTCTACTCTTGTCTGCGCAGGAAGATCATCGAACTCCGCAACCGCCGCAACATCGACATTCCAGTCTTTTTGCGACGCGACAACCCCGTCCACGACAGCTACGGCGGCATTGATGTCCATCCCGCCGTCACGATCCACCCTTGGGCCAAGACTAAAAAACACCCCGTCCGGGCCGCCCAATGAGCCGCCTTGCTCGGCAAGCAGGCGTAGTTTGCCATTGGACTCCTTGGTAACTGCGTCCAGCACCCTGACGTCGATTAGGTTGAGTGCCGTGCCGACATTTTCAACGGCCCGCTCAAACTTGCGGGTACTGGGTTCCGGGGAGTAGACAATCGCTGTGGCCGGGTTCAGCCGCCCAATGGCCTTAAACAGTTTGGCACCAGCACTTTCATCGTTGCCATCCTTCAGGGTCGCCATGGACTTTTCCGACATCGGCAGCCACGTCATGACCGCAAGCCTCGGGCTTAGCAACAACAAGCCCGACTCCTGGGGTTTATTGTCCGTGAAGTAATCGCGCACTGTTGCCGGACCGTCCATCACTTGGCCAACACCAAACCGCTGGCGACGGATGACGCGCTCCATGATGGGGACGGCATATTTTCGAGACGCCGGCGGTATCTCGAACGTGCTTTGGTTGTCGCTGTAGTTCACATTATCAAAAGCCACCGCCCGATTCCCGGCAATGATGACGTGGCCGGCGAATTTAATGCCGAGCTCACTGGCAAATCCTTGTCCAAGCAACTTGGTCAGCGCCAGATCAGCGCCGCTGGGGGTCGGAGTGCCACCGGGATGATTGTGCGCAAACCAGATTTTTTTAGCGCCAGGCGTCATGTAGGCGGCAAGGATGACTTCGCGCGCATGCACGGCAGTCTGCCCGATGGTGCCGGAGAACAGCGCCCAAACCGACAGCGGCTTGTCGTTGCCGTCCGTCAGCAGGATCTGGAAGTGCTCTCTCGGTGATTTACGCAAGGCCGCGAAGGCGTGCGCTACTTTCTCTGGCGTGTCCATGCGGTCAAACCCGACGCGCAGCACGCCCCGCTGCGCCAGCTCGACAATTACGGGGGGCTGGGTTTTTTGCTCACCAGGTAGGGTGGCAGTGGCGTCCACGTCGCGTTTTTTCGAGGACCTGTTGTCATCCATATCCGCTCCACCATCTTTGGATACGGTTTTTCCGAACAGGTCTTTGGTGTAGTCGTCTTGGCCACGGCGACTATTCTCTACCCGATTTCCGCTGTTTGCAACGTAGGTCCCTTCGTCCTGAAGGGCGCCTTCGATCTTGCTGCCGAAGTCATCGATCTTGCCGCCACTGGTCAACTCCTGGACCTGCGGCGTAACGGGTCGCTTTTCCTTTGGTAACGGATTGAAGTCAGTGCGCGATTCAGGGTATCGCGCCTTTGCGGCATCGCCGATGGCCCAAAACTCGGAAGTATCGGCACCGCCAACCTTCATTTTCCCGTTCACCACCGGGAAAGCTTCAACAGATCCGTGTCGGGACGACCAGACTTCAAACTCCTTACCACTGGCGTCAGTGAACCTGTCGCCTTTTTTTGGATCAGTTGCCGGCTGCGCTGCAGGGTCTGGAGCCTGGGCTGCCGCGGGCTTCTCCCGACCGGATAGCCAGCCGGCGTATTGCATCCCGTACGCTCCGATGTCGCCTTTGTCCCATCCCTGCATATTCTTGCCGACAAAGGCTTGGCCTGATGCGGTTAAGACAATGCTCCATCCGTCCTTTATTTTGTTCTCGATGGCAGTGCTTACCGGGCCTTGAATCTCGTTTCCCTGCGCGTTGCGCTCTGTCATCCGGCGCGAAAGTGCGGCCCTTGCCGACCCCGCCTCTTGCGGCGTCATGTCGGCAAGGAAGGAATCGAGATTGCTGGCTGCGCCCGATCCAATCTGGTCTGTTCGCGCAGGACGTTCGGCAGGCGGTGCTGCAGGCTTCTGCGCATCGTCCATCTTCGCGGCGGCGGCCCGCAGGTGGTCGGACGCGGTCATTGCGCTGGCAGGCTTGGCGAATACATCGCCTTGCCCGCTCAGGTTCTGCTCGGAGGAAGCGGCGTCAATCTTTTTCTGCGCCTCGCGGTCTACAGGTTCGGTTTGCGTGAGCTCAAACGAACCAGCGGCGCCGGCCGATGCTTTCTTGATTGCGGTTTTGTCGGAAGCCTCTTTTTCTTTGAGTTCGGCGTCCGCATCTGCTTTTTTCTTGGCGCGCCCGGCTTGAGCTTCGCGCCCGGCTTTCGCCGCAAGGTCTTCCGGGGATTCGCCGGTCAACTCAAGGGCTGCGGGTTCGGCGCGGACTTCCTTTTCTTCGCGCTTCGTCCCGGCAATGGCTTCATAAAAGTCGTACAGTTCGGCCACCGTCATGTCCAGCAGCGGTGTGGCTTCTTCTTTGCCGAACACCAGGCGCATCACGGCCACTGCCTTTTTCAAGTCCTCTGCAGCGCCAGCGCGCGCCGTCTTTCCGTCATCGGTATTTGCGTTGATGGCGCTGGCCACGTTACCGGCCTCCTTGGCATCGATCAGCGCCAGCATGGCATCGCGCATTGCGGTGATATCCGCGATATCTTCGCGCTGTTTTTTTGTCAGCGCAGAAACAGAAACGCCCTCTTTCGAGGGCGTCTTGTCGGTTGCAGTCAGCGCGACTGCTTTTGCTTGATCAGGCTGTCCAGTTTCCGGCGCAATATGTTGCGCACCGCCGTCTGCGCTTGCGGCGACAGCTTCAATATTCTCCGAGCTAAAGAGGGCGTCAGTTTCAGCATTTTTTTCATCCTCAGTCATTGTAGACCAATCCAAATCTGTCGGGATGGACTCGTCGTCACCTATAAATTCTTCAATAATTTCAGAGGCTTCCGCACGCTCCTGCTCCTCCAGCCCGGCCATATCCCGGTCATTGGCCATGCGTTCAGCCTCGCCAGTGCTGGAATAGTGCCGCTGGGTGCCGTCGTACTCATCGCGGATTTTGTCACGCAGTGTCTGTACGCCACCGTCCACGTCTTCCAGTTCCGCCTCGGTCAGATAACCGTACTGGCCCAGTGATGTCGCCATGTCGTCCAGGCCGCGACCGTTCCGGCTGAACAAGTGCCCCACAAAAGACACCTGCCGATTACCTTTGTCGTCGCCGATCAAGTCCAGCCGATGATCCATACTCAGCCCGCCCAACTTGGCAATGGCCGTGATGATGGAATCACTGGCCATGTCGATGCGCCTTCTCGCCACGGCCTTCTGTCTCAGCTTTTGCCGGCGCGCGACTTCGGCATCTGACATGCCCTTGAGCTCGGCCGGCTTCGCTTCGGCTTTCGGTGCCTTCAGGTGGGCGGCGATCTGGTCCAGAATCTTCGCCGATTCCGCATCCTTACCTTTGATGGTCTTGGCCAACTTACTGAAATAGCCAGGGCTGGAGTCACCGCCGGAAAGCGCGGCTTTTGCGCGCTCAATGGCGGTGTTGATCGAACGGTCAATGCCTGACTCGCGCGCAGCAGCGCGACGCTTGATCAGGGCCTCAACCATGGGGCGCAGCGGATCGATTGACTCTGCCTCGCTGCCGGGTGCCTCAATGCCTTGGTCAACCTGTTTGTCCGCGGCCTGGCCAAAAATCGGCGGCGCCACTGGTTTGACCCCGCTGGCCGCAATGACCTTGTTTACGCCAGCATTTTGCTCGGGAAGTGGTGCGGTTTTGACTCCGCCCGCAGGACCAGTTTTGACGGGCTTGGGTTTCGCACCCTTCGCGGACCCGGCGCTAGGGAATTCCTTGACGACTGGCAACAGTTCGCGGATGTCGGCGTTGAGGCGGATGATCTCAATCGATTCCCCCTTCTCGGCTTTCGCCAACCACTGATGATGCCCGTCAAGAATATGGTTGTCCCGCGACACCAGAATCGAGCGATTAGTGTCCGTGAACGCCTTGGCCTTGGCGACCTTTGCCGGCGAGAATTCAGCCTGCGTAGCCTTCAACTCGCCGGCGTCAATGGTTTCTGTCGTGTGCGTGATGCCACGGGCCTGCAGGAAGTTCGCCAGCGCGCCGCGATGCGCGGCCTTGATCTGCGGCATGTCGGCGCGCGGTATGCCCAGCGTCTGCGATTCAGGGGGGAATGCAGCCCATTCCGGCTGCTTTGTATCCGACTGCGGTTCATCCCCGCGCGTGCGGGGAACACTACGGATTTTCCGACGCCTGAAAAAGACAAGGCGGTTCATCCCCGCACGCGCGGGGATGAACCGAACAAACACCCGCTCGATTACTCGCCCGGGCAGTGTTCCCCGCACGCGCGGGGATGAACCGACCAGGTCATCGGCACCAGAGACGCCAGTGGCGTGTTCCCCGCACGCGCGGGGATGAACCGAACTGAACCCGCTAGTGCGCCGCATCTGGCGGCGTGTTCCCCGCACGCGCGGGGATGAACCGGCGACGGAAAACATGACCGATGATGAAAAAGCGTGTTCCCCGCACGCGCGGGGATGAACCGACCGAAACGGTGGACTCTCGTTTAAGTCCGCCGTGTTCCCCGCACGCGCGGGGATGAACCGCAGTCGGATACAAAGCGGCCGGAATGGGCTGCATTTCCCCCTGAATCGCAGACGCT
>ENA-ORBV01017821-ORBV01017821.1-microbial-mat-metagenome-genome-assembly--contig:-NODE-17821-length-10103-cov-4.223619_pt1 | contig 10103 bp, 6 predicted proteins | sample MGYA00237777_ERZ505514 | MGnify/ENA primary metagenome ERZ505514 (study PRJEB26160, sample SAMN06269048) | microbial mat metagenome | isolation source: Oligotrophic lake microbial mat | place... | reverse complement strand
CTCATTTTCCTTTTGGCGCTCACGAGTAGAGATCACGACACCAAACTTGGCAGGAGAATGATGGCAGAAGAATATTTCCTGAAGCACCCTCAAGGATACCCCTCTCCCATTCACCTGCCTTCATTCTTCTGCCAACCTCCTCCCCGACCATGAACCCATCCCCACTCTATCTCGGCTCATTTTCCTTTTGGCGCTCACGAGTAGAGATCACGACACCAAACTTGGCAGGAGAATGATGGCAGAAGAATATTTTCTGAAAGACCCTGAAGGATACCCCTTCCCATTCACCTGCCTTCATTCTTCTGCCAATCTCCTCCCCGACCATGAACCCATCCTCACTCTATCTCGGCTGATTTTTTGGCACCCACGCGTAGAGATCACGACACCAAACTTGGCAGGAGAATGATGGCGGAAGAATATTTTCTGAAGCACCCTGAAAGACACACCCTCCCCCATTCTCCTGCCTTCATTCTTCTGCCAACCTCCTCCCCGACCATGAACCCATCCTCACTCTATCTCGGCTGATTTTTTGGCACCCACGCGTAGAGATCACGACGCCAAACTTGGCAGGAGAATGATGGCAGAAGAATGCTTCCTGACGTTTTCTGTTCCCAATCTCCTGCCTACATTCTCCTGCCAAACTCCTCCCCGTGCCCATCACCCCGTCACTCTCCCTCAAGTCTATTTCAGATGATGACTTTGCCATCATCGACGAGGTCGTGATGCGGTGCGCCTACGCAGCGCACACAAAGTTCGGGCGTCTGTTCGACGAGCGCATTTATGAAAACGATCTCGCGGACCGACTGCGCGCAGAAGGCTTTGACGTTCACACTCAGGTCCCGGTCTCGGTGGCACACGACGGTTTCGAGAAGACACACTTTCTCGACTTGGTCGTAAATCACATGCCCTACGAGCTAAAGGTCGCTGTTAGCCTGACGAATGATCACGACGCCCAGGCCTTGCACTACGCCATGCTGCAAGACGTTCGTTTGGTGAAGCTCATCAACTTTGGAGAGAAGAAAGTGCGCGGAAAATTGCTCTCCAACGCCCTTCGCTCCACCGAACGCTATCATCCCACTTTGAGAAAATCGGGTCTGCGCTTGACCACGCCTCGTTGCGAAAAGCTGGTAGCTCATCTCCAAGCGCTTCTCCACGATTGGGGGACGCACCTTTCTGGTCATCTCTACAACGAAGCGCTCGTTTATCACTTTGGCGGTGAAGCGCACTGCGTGCAGCGTATGGAACTACAGTCCGGGCCCCTGGAACTCGGCACTCATCGCGTGCAGCTATATGCCGATGCCCACGCCTTCGTCGTCACCTCGCTCTCACGCGATCAAGAAGCTTTCCGCCAACACGTGGATACTCTTCTGACCCACACAGAGCTAAAGTGCATCCAGTGGATCAACCTCAACCGCTCACGCGTTGAGATCACGACGGTTAGTGTAACCGGAAAATGATTTTATGAAGACTCAGAAAGGCAGCCCTCCCCATTCTCCTGCCTTCATTCTTCTGCCAATCTCCTCCCCGACCATGAACCCAACCCACTCCGTCTCAGCTCGTTTTCCTTTTGCCGCCCACGCGTAGAGATCACGACGCCAAACTTGGCAGGAGAATGATGGCAGAAGAATATTTCCTGAAGGACCCTGAAAGACACACCCTCCCCCATTCTCCTGCCTTCATTCTTCTGCCAATCTCCTCCCCGACCATGAACCCAACCTCACTCTATCTCGGCTCGTTTTCCTTTTGCCGCTCACGCGTAGAGATCATGGCGACAAACTTGGCAGGAGAATGATGGCAGAAGAATATTTCCTGAAGGACCCTGAAAGACACCCCTCCCTCATTCTCCTGCCTTCATTCTTCTGCCAATCTCCTCCCCGACCATGAACCCAACCTCACTCTATCTCGGCTCGCTTTCCTTTTGCCGCTCACGCGTAGAAATCAACCGGCATTGCTCCGGGCATCCCTACTCGCGCACGCCAAATGGTGATTCCCTCGCGCGCGACGGCACGCGCTTGATGCAGTTCCCCGAAGTCCTGCTTCAAGGCAAACGATCCGGACCAATCGACGGACCTTAAAACCGCCCCGGCGCTCACTCCCACTCATAGATTCCTCACCCATTCATGTTGCCTCAACTTTCGGTTAAATCCGGCGCGCGAAATCTCCGCGCTCCTTCGGCGTGGACGATTCTCACCCGAAGCATCGTCCTGAGTCTCGCCATCGCGGTCGGCGCACTCCACGGAGCCGACACCCCCCGCGTCGATTCGTCGACGCTCACCGGCAAGGTCATGTGCGGCTACCAGGGCTGGTTCAACGCCGAGGGCGACGGCGCCGGGCGCGGCTACAATCACTGGAGCCGCGCCGGGGCTCGTCCTGCTCCCGAAAATGTGCGCGTCGATATGTGGCCCGACCTGAGCGAGTTTCCCGCCAACGAACGCTTCCCGACCGATTTCGTTCACGCCGACGGCTCGCGCGCGGAGGTGTTCAGCTCCTATCGGCGTCCGACCGTGCTCCGCCATTTCGAGTGGATGCGCGAGCACGACATCGACGGCGTGTTCGTCCAGCGCTTCATCAACTCGCTCACGCGCGGCACCTCGCTCGCCGTCAACAACGCCGTCCTCGAACACTGCCGCGAGGGCGCGCGCCGCAGCGGTCGCACCTACGCGCTCATGTATGATCTCAGCTCGCTCGCCCCGGGCCAGACCGACCGCTTGATCCATGACTGGAAAAAACTCCTGCGCGACACGCGCCTCACCAGCGATCCCGCCTACCTGCGCCACCACGGCAAACCGCTGCTCGCGCTCTGGGGCTGCGGGTTTAAGTCCGAGGACAAGCCGCGCCCGTCGCTCGACGACTGGCGAAAAATTCTGACCTTTCTCAAAAACGACAAAGCGAGCGGCGGCCTCGCGATCATGCTCGGCGTGCCGAGCGCCTGGCGCACGCAGGGCCGTGATTCGATCGCCGATCCCGCGCTCCTCGAACTCGCCGCGCTCGCCGATGTGATTTCCCCGTGGACCCCCGGCCGTTATCGCACACCCGAAGCCGCGGCGAAGCAGGCGGCCGACGTTTGGGCGCCCGACGTCGCGTGGTGCCGCGAGCGTGGCATCGACTTTCTCCCCGTCGCGTTCCCCGGTTTCAGTTGGCACAACATGAAGCCCGACGCCCCGCTCAACGCGATCCCGCGCCTCGGCGGCCGCTTCTTCTGGTCGCAAGTTACCGGGGCCAAACGCGCTGGCGCGGACATGCTCTACGTCGCGATGTTCGACGAAGTAGATGAAGGCACCGCGATTTTCAAAGTGACCAACAACCCGCCAGTCGGCGAAGGCGTGCAGTTCGCCACCTACGAAGGCCTGCCCAGCGATCACTACCTCAAACTCACCGGCCTCGCCGGAAAAGTCATCCGCGGCGAGTTGCCCGCGAGCGACGAACTTCCCCTGCCCGCTCCTGCTCAAAAATGAAACACCTCCTCACGCCCATTCTGCTCGCTCTCGGCGCATTCACCGGAATCCGCGCGGACGCCGCGCAGCCCGCGCCGAAGCTCAACGTGCTGTTCATTGTTGCCGATGATCTGCGCACGAGCCTCGGGTGCTACGGCGATCCGCAGGTGAAGTCGCCGAACATTGACCGGCTCGCCGCGAAGGGCGTGCGGTTTGATCGCGCCTACTGCCAGTATCCCGTTTGCAACGCCAGTCGCACGTCCTTCCTCACCGGCCGGCGCCCGGATACTACGCGGGTCTACGCGAACGACGTGCCCTTCCGAAATCTGCACCCCGATGCGGTCACGCTGCCGCAGTTGTTCAAGGATCACGGCTACTTCAGCGCCAGTCTTGGCAAGATCATCCACGCCGGAGTGGACCCGGCCGGCAATCGCGTGCTCCATCAAGACGCCAAGTCGTTCGATGACTGCCGCAGCGGCACGGCGACCGCACTCGGCAAGACCGGCGAAGGCCGCAACCTCACCGGTGGGCAACTGAAGTGGTGTTCCTGGCTCGCGGCCGAAGGCTCCGATGAAGACCAGCCCGATGGTCAAAGCGCGGCCGAGGCCGTGAAACTCCTCGAGGCGCATCGCGAAAAACCCTTCTTTCTCGCCGTCGGTTTCCACAAGCCGCACGACCCGTTCAACGCGCCGAAAAAGTTCTTCGACCCGTATCCGCTCGACCAGATTCAGCTCGCGCAAGAACCCCATGATCGCTCGGCCGAGCTGCCGATGGCGTTGCCCAACGCACAGGGCTTCTCGTCGTTCACTGATCAGGAACGGAAAGAATTCCGCCGCGCCTACTTCGCCGGCATCTCCTTCACCGATGCCCAAGTCGGCAAGCTGCTCGACACGCTCGACCGCCTGAAGCTGTGGGACAACACGGTCGTCATTCTGATGGGCGACCACGGCTACCACCTCGGCGAGCACGGCTGGTGGAACAAGGTCACGGTCTTCGAGCTGTGCGCCCGCACGCCGCTGATCGTTTGGGCCCCGGGCCTGAACGGCATGGGCCGACCTGCCAACGGCCTCGTCGAGTTTGTCGATATCTTTTCCACCGTCGCGGAACTCTGCGGCCTCACGCCACCCGCGAACCAGGACGGCACCAGCTTCCGCGCGCTGCTCGCCGATCCCTCGCGCCCCGGCAAACCCGCCGCCTACACCCAGGTCCGGCGCGGCGAGAAGATGGGCCGCAGCATTCGCACGGACCACTGGCGTTACACCGAGTGGGACGATGGTCGCGACGGCATCGAGCTCTACGACCACACCGCCGACGCGCTCGAATATTACAATCTCGCGAGCCAGCCGCAGCACGCGGCGACACTCCAAGCCCTCGCGGCTCAACTACGCTCCCATCCTCGTCCCGCCCAATGAAACGCAGCCTCGCACTTCTCTTCCTTGCGTTCTCCACATTTCCGGCGCTCACGAGCGTCCGCGCCCTCGCCGCCGCGCCGGCCGCGAAGCCCAACGTCCTCTTCATTGCCGTGGACGATCTGCGCGACTGGATGGGCTACCTCGGCGACGCGCAGGTCCGGACGCCAAATTTCGACCGGCTCGCGAAGAGGGGTGTAAGTTTCACGCGCAGCTACGCGATCTCGACCGTGTGCAACCCCTCGCGCACCGCCACGCTCACGGGACTGCGGCCGGGCACCAGCGGCATTTACGGCAACACCACCGATTGGCGCGAAGCCTTGCCCGGCGTCGTCACCATCCCCGGCCATTTCAAGGCGCACAACTACGAGGTGCTCGGCACGGGGAAAATTTTTCACGACGGTTACGTGCGCGCGGCGGACTGGACGGAGTTTCGCACCGAGAGCCGCGAGGCGATTGGCCGCAACGTCCAGGAAACCGAACTCCGCCTCCGCGGCCGGCTGCCAGCCGGCGCCTTCACCGTCGGCCGCAACGTCGTCACGCCGCTCGATGTTCCCGACTCCGCGCTGGCGGATCACCAAAACGCCACGTGGATCATCGATCAGTTGCAGCGTCCGCACAGCGCGCCGCGCTTCCTGGCCCTCGGGCTCCGCAAGCCACATCCGCTGTTCGAGGTGCCCCGCCGTTTTTTCGACATGTATCCCGTGGAGAAAATCCAACTGCCCAAAGTCAACGATCGCGACCGCGACGATCTGCCAAAGGGCGGCCTGCGTATGGCTGGCTCCACCGACGAACACGACACGATCGTCAAGGCCGGAAAATGGCGCGAAATGATTCAAGCCTACCTCGCCTGCATTACGTTCACCGATGTCCAGCTCGGCCGCGTGCTCGATGCCCTGGACGCTTCGCCAGACCGCGACAACACGATCATTGTCCTCTGGAGCGACCACGGCTGGCACCTCGGAGAGAAACAGCACTGGCACAAATTCACGCTCTGGGAGGAGTCGACCCGCGCGCCGTTGCTCTGGGTGGCGCCAGGCATCACGCATCCCGGCGGGGTGTGCGAGCGGACGGTGGATTTCACCCACATCTTTCCGACCCTCTGCGATCTCGCCGGCCTGCCGCGACCCGCGCACGTCGAAGGCCTGAGCATCCGGCCCTTGCTCGCCGATCCGCGGGCGGCCTGGAGCACGCCAGCCGTCACGACGTATAAGTTCGGCAACCACGCCGTGCGCAGCGAGCGGTGGCGCTACATCCGGTACGACGGCGATGGGGGCGAAGAACTCTACGACCACGACGCCGACCCGCGCGAATGGACCAACCTCGCCGCCGAAGCCCGCTTCGCCGCCGTCAAGGCCGAACACGCGCGTTGGCTGCCGGCCGTCAACCGCCCGGCCGTCGAGACCGCCGCCGCGGCGCCGAAGCGGACCAAGGCCGGTCGGAAGAAATGACCCGCCTGGCTTTTTGAACCGATCCCCATGATCCCGCCAACCCGTTCTCACCTTCAGTGGCTGCGCCTCACGGCGGTTGCCGGTTGTCTCATCGCCGCCGCGCTTGCCCTCGCGGCCGAGGGAGCGCCCAGGAAGAAGGCGGGAACCAAGAAGGGCGACGACAGCGCGCGCATCCCCGGCGACCTGCGCATCGTGAAGGACATCGTTTTCAAGGACGTTAAAAACAGCGATGGCCGTCCGCTCGATCTCTGGCTCTTCGAGCCGCTCGTGAAAAAATACGCACGTGCGCCGCTCGTGGTGTATATCCACGGAGGCGGCTGGGGCGGAGGTGACAAGCACAACGTTTTCCGCTCCGACAACATCGAGGTTGTCCGCGCGCTGAATCGCGCCGGCATCGCCTGCGCGACCATCGAGTATCGCCTCGCCGATGGCGGCGCCGCCACCGCCTACGACAGCGCCGCCGATTGCAAGGATGCGGCTCGTTTCCTGGTGAAGCACGCGGCAAAATACGGCATCGATCCCGCGCGCATCGGCACGTTCGGCGGCTCGGCGGGCGGCAACCTCGCGCTCGTCACCGCCCTCGGCGACGATGCGGACTACCCGTGCGATCCCGCGCTGGCCGCGCACCGCACGCAGATTCGCTGCGTGGCGGCCTATTTTCCCGCGACGACGTTTCTGCACCCCGAGGTGATGCAGGGCAGCAATTTCGAGCGCCCGCAGCGGATGATTCCGATCATCGGCGGATTGCTCGGGGAGAAGCGCGCCATCGCCGTGAAGCTGAGCCCCGTGGAACTCGTAAAGGCGGACAGCCCGCCGATCTTTCTGGCCCACGGCGACAACGACACCGTGCTCTCGCACCGCCATTCGCTCCTGCTGCGCGACATCGCGGAAAAAAAGGGCGCGGCGGTGGAGTGCGTGATCGCGAAGGGCGCCGGGCATGGCTTTCGCGGCGACAACATCGATCCCACCGTCGCCGAGATTAACCGCCGCACCGTCGCATTCTTCCTCAAATACCTGACCGCCCCATGAAATCGCGCTATAAAAGTCATCGACCATTGGACGCCGCGTTTCCCGCAGAGTGACACCCGTCAGTCCGGCGCAAAGTCCGCGGCGGCGTTCGTCCACACGCTCCTGCTGCTGCCGCCGGAAATTGCGCCGACGACGAAATCGTAAACGCCCCCGTTTCAAAACATCCTTCCCGTGAAAATCCATCCGTCCCTCCTGTTCCTGTTCGCCGTCGCGGCCACGTGCCGCGCGGCGGAATCCTCCGCCCGCCCGAATATCGTGCTCGTCATGGCCGACGACCAGGGCTGGGGCGACACCGGTTACAACGGCCATCCCGAACTCAAAACGCCGAACCTCGACGCGATGGCCGCGAGCGGGCTGCGCTTCGACCGTTTCTACACCGCGCATTTCAACTGCTCACCCACGCGCGGCAGCGTGATGACCGGTCGGCATCCGAATCGCTACGGCACCTTTAGTCCCGGCGCGCCGATCCGCGCGCAGGAGCTGACGGTCGCGCGCGTGCTGCAGGCCGCCGGCTACGCGACCGGCCATTTCGGCAAATGGCATCTCAACGGAAAGAACGGCGACCGGAACACGACGGATATCCCGGGCCGCGCGATCCTCGCCAGCGACCCGCTTTCACCCGGCAAGATGGGTTTCGACGAATGGGTCTCCGCCGACAATTTCTTCGACCTCGATCCCGTGCTGGGGCGCAACGGCGTGCCGGAAAAGTTCCGCGGCGACAGCTCGGACATCACGACCGACGAGGCGCTGAAGTTCATCCGCCGCCAGGCGGGTGCGGGCAAATCATTTCTCGCCGTCGTGTGGTTTGGCTCGCCGCACGTGCCGCATCAGGCGTTGCCCGCCGACAAAGCCGCCTACCGAGCGCTGCCGGAAGCGGAGCAGAACTACTACGGCGAGATCGCCGCCATCGATCGCAGCGTCGGCCGGCTCCGCGCGGCGCTGCGCGAGCTGAACGTCGCCGACCGCACCCTGCTCTGGTATAACAGCGACAACGGCGGCAACGAGGGCCCGAAATCCACCGGCAATCTGCGCGGATCGAAAGGCACGCTCTGGGAGGGCGGCCTGCGCGTCCCGGGCATCGTCGAGTGGCCGGCGCGCATTCCTCGGCCGGCGGTGAGCGCGGTGCCGTGCTCCACGCTCGATATTTATCCGACGGTGCTCGCGGCCACCGGCGCGATCGCCGTCCACCAGATCCAACCGCTTGACGGCATCAGCCTGCTGCCCGTGTTCGACGGCAAAGCCGGCCCGCGCCCGCAGGCTCTGCCGTTCTGGAACCGCGCCGGCCAGCAACCCGGCCACGCCGCGTGGTTGGATTGGCCCTACAAGCTGCACACCAACCCGGTCGCGGGCCGCGACAAAAAGGGCAAGAAAGGCGGCGAGGCGCTCCCGGCGGTGCAGCTCTACAACGTCGTCGATGACCCGAAAGAAACCATCGACCTCGCCGCGCGGGAGCCCGCACGCGTGGCGAAAATGACGGCCGCACTCGAAGCCTGGAAAGCCTCCGTGGAAAAGAGCCTCGCCGGCGCCGATTACGCCCGGTCTTCGCCGTGAGCGGCGCAGCCCGCCTCTCCGCCGCCGGCGAGCTGCTCATCAAACACGCGGAAGACGCGCCCGCCTCCTCCGCGCACCACAACCTCACCTCTGTGGCCCGCGCGGCCTCCCACCTGATAACCGACGGCCTCGTCTTCTACAAAGGCGTCGCCGTCCCCGCCAGCGGCTCGCTTCCCGCATCACCTCTGTCGCCGCCCCGCGGTTTTGTCGCCGTCCTGCGCCGCGGCACTGGCGAACCCGCGAGCCCGTCTGCGCCGACGCCGTCAGCGCCGGCGCCGCTGCAGGCGCCAGCGCCGGCGCTCGAAGTCCCGACGGTCGGCCCGGGCGACTTTGAGCTGCTCCGCGTGGTGGGCCGCGGCGCGTTTGGGAAGGTGCTGCTGGTGTCGCACCGGCTCACCGGCCAGGTCAGCGCGATGAAGGTGATGCGCAAGAGCCAGCTGGCCCGGGACGGCCACCTCAGCATGGCCGCCATGGAGCGCGCGGTGTGGTCGCGCCTGCGCCACCCGTACCTGGTGCAGCTGCGGTACGCGTTTCAGACACGCAGCCTCCTCTTCCTCGTCTCCGAGTACTGCGGCGGCGGCGAGCTCTTCACCGCGTTGTGCAGACAGGGCATGGTGATGGAGGACGTGGCGAGGCTGTACCTGGCGGAGATCGTGTTGGCGCTGGAGTACATGCACAGCCGCGGCATCGTGCACCGCGACCTGAAGCCCGAGAACATCTTCCTGAGCACCGACGACGAGGGCAAGCGTCGGGTGAAGGTGCTCGACTTCGGCATCTCGAAGCTGCCCGACGAGCGCGAGGACTTCTCGTTCACGAAGACGCGCGACGTGATGGGCTCGCCGCTCTACATGGCGCCCGAGCAGCTCACGCGGGGCAAGGACGTCGACGCCCGCATCGACGTGTGGGCGCTCGGCGTCATCCTCTACGAGGTGCTCGCCGGGCAGTCGGCGTTCGGCGCGCCCACCGTGAGCGAGATCCTCTCGAAGATCCTGGTGCGCAGCTTCGTGCCGCTGCGGCTGGTGCGCCCCGACCTGCCGCTGGCGCTGCACGAGGTGGTCGACCGCGCGATGCTCGGCGAGCCCTCCGCGCGCTACGCCGATGCGGCGGCGCTGCGCGAGGCCGTGCTCGGCGCCCTGCCCCGGCCAGCGAGCTCATCGATGGGACCGACGCGGCTCCGTCCACCGAGCGCCTCGCCGCCGGTGGGCACCGCCGCGACGGTCAGCTCGAGC
>ENA-ORBV01017820-ORBV01017820.1-microbial-mat-metagenome-genome-assembly--contig:-NODE-17820-length-10104-cov-4.359928_pt1 | contig 10104 bp, 6 predicted proteins | sample MGYA00237777_ERZ505514 | MGnify/ENA primary metagenome ERZ505514 (study PRJEB26160, sample SAMN06269048) | microbial mat metagenome | isolation source: Oligotrophic lake microbial mat | place... | reverse complement strand
ATATTGCGGACATGCTCGATCTGGGTCTTCAGACCGTGCGGAGCTATCGCAAGACGATGATGAAGAAGCTGAACGTCAACAACGTTGCGGGATTGACGCAGTTGGCTCTCTCAGCGGGACTCACCAATTTCCCCGCCCCGAGCCCGCTGATCAACGATTAGCACTCCAACTTCCATGAGAATTTTCGGCTCGCCCAGGCACATAGAGATCAAGTATGCCGCAGCGTTTCGAATATCCGCTGAGCCCGGTCCCGGTGCTCCGAACCTACGAAGCAAGTGAGCGCTTCCCCATTCAGCCTCCGCGCGATGTGGAGGCTCTCGCACTTCCTGCCAACCTGCTTGGTCTTTCTCTGATGTGGTCCTGGCACCCTCTGTATCCGGTCGTAGTCTTCACGGGAGAGTCCTGCGGGACGCTGACCCCGGAATGGCGCGAGTATGCACTGCCCTATGTCAGCAAACTGACGGCTGCGGCTGGCGAGTTAGAGCTGGTTTTTAACTTCGGCTACATCGCGCAAACGGTGGAGATCACCGATTTGGTCTGGCTCGGTTACGGCCGGCGGGTGGCCCGGGATGCGTTACCCCGGAGCCGGTTCACCTATGAGGGCCGGGAGGCCGGCGCGGCTTGGCGGACGGAAGCGCAGGCGCGCATCGAACGCTTGCGGCAAGGCAACTTCGCCGTGAAGGTTGTGGACGCAAACGGCCAGCCGGTGGCCGGCGCCCGCGTGAACGTCGTGCTTCAGCGGCACGCGTTCGAGTTTGGCACCGCCGTGAGAGTGGGCCGCTTGGTAGGTACGGGACCGGATGACCAGCGTTATCGCGATACCTTGCTTGGGTGGTTTAATGCGGCGGGGCCGGATAACGACCTGAAATGGCCCTACTGGGCAAAGGACACGGCCATTTACCGCCGGGAGGTGACGATGGCCGGCCTGCGGTGGCTGAAAGAGCAGGGGATGCCGGCGCGCGGCCATGTGCTGGTCTGGCCGAGCTGGCCACGGATTTCCGCCGACGTCGCGAGTCTGCGCGGCACCCCGCGGCAGGATGAAATCCCCGGTTTGATCCGCGAGCACATCAAGGAGGTCCTCACGACCACGCGCGGCTTGCTCACGGAATGGGACGTGTTGAACGAACCCTATACCAATCACGATCTCATGGACGTTTTCGGCCCGCAGATCGCGGCGGACTGGTTCAAGCTTGCGCGCGAGGTGGGTGATCCGGACCTGCCGCTTTATTTGAACGATTTCGGCAATCACGACCAAGAGCGAGACCCGCGGCATGTGGCGCATTTCGAGCAAACGGCCCGCGACTTGCAGGCGGCCGGTGCGCCCTTGGGGGGCTTGGGTTTGCAGGCCCATTTTATGGCGTTGGTCACGCCGCCGGCCCGGTTGCTCGCGACGTTCGACCGGTTGGCAGCTTTGGGTCTGCCGATGCGGATCACGGAATTTGATGTGACGACCGACGATGAGGAGTTGCAGGCCGACTATATGCGGGACGCTTTGATCGCGGTCTTTAGCCACCCGTCCATGGTTGGTTTCCAAATGTGGGGCTTTTGGGAAGGCGCGCACTGGAGACCCGAGGCCGCCATGTTTCGTTTGGATTGGTCCGAGCGTCCACAAGCTGAGGCCTATCGAAAGCTGGTTCTCCAACAATGGCGCACCAAACTGGAGGGAAAGAGCGGAGCGGAGGGTCAGTACGCCGGCCGCGGATTTTATGGGGAGTACGACGTCCAAGTGGACACCGGGGACAGTCGGTCGGCGATGTCTCGTTTCAGCCTGCACGCGGGGTCGGCGGCCTCCAACGATTGGACGATGGTCTTGAAATAACACCCTTTTCAGAGTTCGGGTGCTCCCGGCGGGACCAAAAGACGTTCGAGCGGACGCACATAACCCCAGACAATACAGTCTACAGACCAGTATTATATCGCGCTTGACAGTGACATATTGTATCTCTGTATCCAGTAAATCAGCCTGACTTCCTCAGATTGTGCGAAGATCCCACGGGATCGGCGCTCCACCACGTTTCCTACCCCCGCCATGCCTATCACCTCCCTGGCGTTCGCACTGCGACGCAAGTTCTTGTATATCGCGCTGGTCTTGATGCCGGCTTTCACGCTGCAAGCCCAAACCACTTCCGACTCGAATACCGCTACCAAATCGGAGGAAGGGCGTCCGGCATCGGGCGTCATCAAGCTGGCCGATTTTACAGTCACGGGCTCGAACATCCGGCGGCTGGACAAAGAAAAGGTGCTCCCCGTCACGGTGTTGGGCTTGGCCGACCTGGAGGCCCGTAATCCGACGACCCCGGTTGAAATGCTCCAAGCATTGCCGCAGGTGACCGGCTCGTCCACGAATGAATTCGGCCCCTCGGCCATTTCCGGACGCGGTGATGCCGCCTCAATCAATCTGCGCGGCATCGGCGATTCCAACACACTGGTGCTGCTCGATGGTCTTCGCATGCCCCCGCGCGCCATCATTCAGGGGCAGGGCTTGCCGACCAACGTGAACGCGCTGCCGTCCCGCGGGTTGGAGCGTATTGATGTGTTACGCGATGGTGCGTCCTCGATCTACGGCTCCGATGCCACGGCCGGTGTCGTGAATTTTATCACCAAGCGCGACTATCTTGGCACCGAGGTCATCCTGCGGGCGGGCGTCACCGAGCACGGCGGAGGTGAGACCAGCGAAGTGGTGATCACGAATGGCACCAGTTTCGCCAAAGGACGCGGCAACCTTCTGTCCACCTGGAGCTTCTTAAATCGCGAGGCCATCTACTTTCGTGATCGTAGCTTCACCGTGAGTGATGACCGTAGTGCGCTGGCCCCAGCTCCATGGAATACGCCATCGGGACCTTTCAACACCCGCAGCGGGATTGGTTTTTGGCCGACCTTTTTTGTGGGCAGCGGGACCACAAATACCTATTTCCGGCCGGTCGGCGGAGTTCCGTCGATCACCACCGTGGCCCCCAATCGGGTGGCGAACCCGGATTTCTACCTGGATATCCAGGGCGATTATTTCAGCCAGCCCCGCACCGACCGCTTGAGTTTGTATGAGAAAATTACATACAAGTTGACGGATCGCATCACAGCCTACGCCGATTATTATTTCTACCGGGCGGTCAGTGACGTGCTCCGGAGCCCGATGTTTTCGACCAACGGATCTGAAGGCAAAGTCACGATGGCGGCGGACAATCCATACAATCCCTTTGGCTCACGGTTCTTTGATCCGGCCGGTGCACCCAATGCTGACGGCACGCCTCGACTGACAGGCGCGGCGCGAACCATCGGCATCACCGACTACACGCTCCCCGACTACGACGTGCAGAATACCACCGCCACCTCACAGATCTACCGCATCACGGGCGGGCTCCGGGGCAAGTTTGGCGAAACGTGGTCTTGGAATGCCGCCGCCATCTATGGTTCTTCGAATCTCAAGGAGATCCTGGAAAAAAACGTCTACATCCCCGCTTATCGGGATGCGCTCGCGCGGACTGACACCACAGCCTTCAATCCTTTCGGCTACACTTTCAAGGTTCAGAATGGTGCCGTGGTGTTCGACAAGCCCTACCAGAATCCCGATTCTGTGCTGCGCGGCATGGAGGCGCCATTCGTGAATCGCGGGTTTGCCGATCTCAAGACCGGTCTCGTCACGGCCAGCGGTGATCTTCTGACGCTTTGGCAGCGGACCTTGTCCATGGCGGTCGGTAGTGAGTATCGGGAGGAGAGCTACCGGGTCGGGCGCGATGCCCCGTCGCTGCCCACGACGCGAACCCACCTGACCAACTCGGCCCTGCCGCCTTCCTCTGGCGATCGGCAGGTATTCAGTGCGTATGCCGAGGTATTGCTCCCGCTGATCACGCCGGACACCAAACTCCCGCTGTTGCACTCACTCGAGTTGAGTTCCTCCGCCCGGTACGAGAATTACAGCGATTTCGGCACCACGACGAAGCCGAAGTATGGGGCCAATTGGAGGCCGATGTCATGGATGATGGTGCGCGCCTCATACAATGAAGGTTTTTTGGCGCCGTCGCTACCGGCTCTCTACCAGGGCCAGACAACGGCCAATACCGTCAACCAAGTGGACCTCTATCGGAATCCCGCCACAAATGAGGGCAGCTACCGCTCGAACGCGATCAGTGGTTCAAATTCAGGCTTGCAGCCGGAGTTCAGCAAGGGTCAGTCGATCGGCATCGCCGTTGATGTGCCCAAGATGAGCGGGCTGTCCTTCACCGTGGATTTCTGGAAAATCAAGCAACGGGGTATCCTCGGATCCTATTCCGCCGCCACGATCAACGCCTTGGACGCCAGTCTGCTGGCCGCAGAAACCCAGCGGCAGATTTCGGGCGGGACACCCATCAATCAGGTTGACCTGGGCAGCGGCACGTCCGCCTACAAAGGCGACCCGCGCATTGTTCGCCTGGCCAAGTCCGCGGCTGACGTGGCGGCCTTTGCCGCCTACAACGCCACGGTTCCGGCTGGCCAGCAAAGGGCTGCGGTCGGTCAGATCTTCAGCACGCGCAGTCTGACGGAAAACCGCTCGGAAGGAGCCGCCTCTGGTGTAGACTTTGGCGTCAACTATCTGGTCCCGTCCATGGCGATAGGCCGTTTCAATCTCGCAGCCAACGCGGCTTACTTGATCGAGTCATACACCGTGGCTGATCTGGCCGGCCCCCGCATCCAGCGGTTGGAGCGGGGTGGGGCAGCCCGCTGGCGTGGCGATGCCAGTATCTCGTGGCGCAAGGGACCGTGGCTGGCCGGCGTGAGCGCCTACTACATCGGCAGGGTCCTCGACACGGCGGCTTCGACCACGGCTGCGGTCTACGACTCACTCGGGCAGCCTGACTATATCGCCAAGGCGTTTGATCAAGGCACCACGTTCTACTACTTCCGGGTGGGCAGCTCGATCAGTTGCAACGCCTTTGTCGGTTATAATTTCAGATCGAGCCAGCGTTGGTTGAAGAACACTAAGATCCGGGCCACCGTGAACAACGTGTTTGACCGTGAGCCGCCGCTGACCACGAGCTTTATCGGCAGCACCCAGCAAAATCTGCTGGCCGGTCGCGCCTTCAGTGTGGAATGGACCAAACAATTCTAAAATCCCTATGCAAAGCCCATGGTATATTTCGCGCATCCGCGCATTGGGTGCATTGTCTCGGCGGTTGTTTCTGGGGATAACATTGGCCGGGTGTGCGCTGGGCGCCGCTGCCGCGACCTCGGCGCTTCCGCCAACGATCAATCAGTGGGCATTGTTTGAGAGTCAGGTTCTCCACCCGACACCGCCAACCGACAAGCTTCGCGGAGTTGAACTGGTCACAGAATTCACCGCGCCGGACGGCAAGGTCACGAAATTCTGGGGATTCTACTCAGAGGCGAACCGCTGGCGCTTCCGGTTTTCCCCGGATCAGACGGGTCGCTGGCGTTACGCGGCCCGCTTTTCAGACGGGGCCGCTGAAGCTACGGGAGAGTTTGAGTGCGCTCCCGCGGATTTGCCGGGACCATTGACGCGTTGGCCGGAGAATCCCGTGTGGTTTGCCACAGCCGCCGGCGGTCCGGTGGTGGTGCGGAGCTTCCACGTCGGGGACCGTTTTTTTGCGGAAAACACGTCGCCCGTGATGCGTGCAGCCTTTCTCGATTGGGTCCAGTCCTCGGGATACAATCTGCTGTCCATTGCGAGCCACTACTTGAACCGCAACTCCCCCGGCCGGGGCCAGGGATGGAGGACACCGCAACTCTGGGATAACACGCTGAAAAGCGTGCGGCCAGGCGATTATGACAAGGCGGAGGCAATCCTCGATGACTTGCGCGCGCGCCGCCTGTATGTTTATCCGTTTGCAGGGTTTATCGGTCGCCATTCCGAGTTTCCCGCGGAGCCGGCTGATCAGGAGGTCTACATTCGTTATACCTTGGCCCGGTTCGCTCCCTATTGGAACGTCCTGCTAAACGTCTCGGGTCCGGAGCCGCTGTGGAAGCCTGAAGGATATTACAACTGCATGCCCTTTGTGGAGGTAAACCGGCTCGGTGAACTGATCCATCGCCTCGATCCTTTTGACCGCCTCCTTTCAGTCCACAATGCCTCGGGAGATGATCCCTTCCGGTTCGCCGCTTGGGGCAGTTATTCCACACTGCAGGGTGGACCGGCCGAGAAGAGCGACAACTATCAGGCTTTGCACAATTTCATCTTTCGCAATCACACGGGCGACCGGCCGATCTATGCCCAGGAGGTGTTGTGGCCGGGCAATTACCTTCATGGCGGACTCACTCCGGATCAGGTCCGCCGAAAGGCACTGGTAATGCTATTTGCCGCTTCGCACATCAATTTTGCGGATATGAATGGCGATTCTTCCACCGGCTACAGTGGCACGCTCGATCCGGCCGACCGCCATCCGGAGATGCATGCCGCAGCGAAATCCGCTTGGGATTTCTTTGCCAAGATCCCCTTTGGGCGGTTACACCCGACCTGGGACGTGGCCCGGCGGGGCGTTTGTCTGGCAGAAGACGGACGGGAGTATTGGGTCTACCTCGTGAAGGGTGGGAGCACTGATTTTGCAAATGGCTTTGCCACTGGCTGGCAGGGCGAATGGATTTCACCTGAGGGTGAGGTTGCCGCGGTGGCCGTGGCCATTGATGGGCAGAAAACGTTCATCGCTCCTTCCGCCTTCCCCAAGGATGTCGTGCTGCACATCTGGCGTAAATGAGTTCCAGCGGGCCAAGGGGAGGCCGCGGTATCGATGCCTTGGCTTTTGCTTCCGGCGGCCCGGTCTCGCCCGAGACTTCAGCCCGCCCACTTTGAGGCAGGTTGGCTTCGCTCAGTCGGGGCTGATGCAGTTGGGCCGTGGGCCAGCGAGCTTGCTCGCGCTTTGAATGGGTCCGCGCGCTGACTGGCCCACGGTGGTACCATACAGTTTCCCGAATCTGCTGGGGAAGTCTCGCGAACTGAATGATCCCGGCTCAGTCCTCGCCCCGCAGCTTCCTCCAGGTATCGAGGCAGAGGCGGGCGGTTTCTAATTCAGAGTAGCGGCTGCCTTCCTGTTCCATGAGATAGAATTCCAGACCACCGACTGATTCCAAGGCCGCCACGATGTCTTTCCACGGCGAAATTCCTTCTCCGAACAAAACCCGGTAACCTTTCTCTTCCGCCGGGCTGCCGGGCGCCCAGTCCTTGAGGTGTACGCTTTTAATTCGCCCGGGATGCGCCTTGATCCAGCTGACTGGATTGGCGTCAGCCTCCATGCAGGTCCCGACGTCGAGCTGCAGCACAAAATTCTCCGGTGTATTAGCGGCAATGAGATCCATGATGCGCGGCCCGCCGGCCAGCGCGGCCCATTCCGTCCGGTGATTGTGGAAGCCAGCCGTCAAGGCATGGGGTTCTAGCTTCTGCGCGGCATCCGACAGTTGCCGGCACAAATCTTTCCAGGCTTCCAGACCGGCCAAGCCCTTTGGCGGAGTGGCGAGGATCAGCTGCCGGGACCCCAGGATGTGGTTCAACTCAATGGCGCGGCCGAGGCCTTCGCCGGTGAAGGAGGGAATCCGGTTATGGGTCGAGTAGCACCGCAGTCCGAGGTCATCCATCCTGGCTCGCACCTCGCGGGCGTAGGCGGGGTCCCAGTTGAAATAGGGATCGTAGAACTCCACGGCCTCATAACCCATCTGCGCCAAGCTGAGCAGCGTGCCCGGAAGATCACGCGCGAGCTCGGTGCGCACCGCGTAAAGTTCAATCCCAAGCGGAAGTTTTCCGCGCCGCTCGGTTGCTGGGGCGGCGCCGGGGGCAGAACTGGCACTGGTCACGGCGCCGGCGCCCATTGATCCGGTCAGCAGAGCGGCGGATACCCATCCGGTTTGCGTGATAAATTTGCGCCGAGTGGACGCAAAGGTCACGTCATCTTGCGGGAGTTTCATGACAGAATAAAAAACGGGAGCGCGGGTGACACAAGAGGTATAGCAAAGAATCAATAGACTGAATGAAACTCCGGTTGTGGCGCCTGCCCGGCATCCTTCTGATCGAGACGTTAACAAAAATAACCCCGGACGGATCGCACTCGATGCCGTTTCACCGCAACCCCACCTCATGATCATGACCGGATCATACCGTGCCTTGTACCTTAAAAAAGTTTCTTTCACCGAACCCTGGCGGGTTTTCTGGCAGCCAGCGGGACGATGGTCTACGCGCAGCCCGTGCCCCCGGCTGAAACCCCGCGCGAAGAAATTGTGGTGCTGTCCCCCTTTGTCGTGAATTCCTCCAAGGATGTCGGCTATGTGGCGACGAACACCCTCGCCGGCAGCCGCCTCAATACGCCGTTGGCAGATACCCCGGCTTCCATCTCGGGGTTCACGCCGGAATTTCTCGCTGACATTGATGCGGGCAATGTCCTGAAGGCGCTCGAATACAGTGTAAACTTCCAGGAGGACCGGACCAATGCCGGCGGCAACCCCCAGCAGGAAAACGATCTCAATGTTCAGGCGCGCGGTTTTGCCGGCGGCGGTTTCCGTCAGGCCTCACGAAATTATTTTACATGGTTCCTTAACGGTGACTCCTACAACACGGAGTCGATCACTTTCTCGCGTGGGCCCAATTCCATTCTCTTCGGGCTGGGCGATTCCGGCGGCATGGTGAACACAACCACGATGCAGACGCGGTTTACAATCGCTCCAAGGTAAATTTACGCTTTGACGAAAATGGATCGGTGCGCGTCTCCGCTGACATCGATATGCGTATTTCCGATAAATTCGGCCTGCGTTTTGCCGGCCTGGCGGAGGACGGCAAGACTTGGCGTGAACTGGCCTACAAGGATCAGCTGCGTGCCTATCTGGCGGGCACCTGGCGGCCTACGACAAAGACACGGTTCGATTTGACGCCGAGTATGGCGACATTAAGCAGCTGGTCTCGCTGCCTTTCACTGGCCGCAATCGATTCGGTGGCTGGGTGACGGCGGGCAACCCGGTTTATTCCGGTGGCGCGACCTATCCGACCGGCACCGCCCGACTGTCAGCCAACTCCACCACGCCACGACTGACTTTCGATTACGATCAAGGGACGGCGGTCAATTGGCAGAACCAAGCGGTCGGCAGTGCCAATCCCAATCCCCCCGGCAATATCCCGCTGACCGATTTTAATTTTGTGCCGAAAACGGTCGACCTTCGCGGCCCCGCAGCCACCACCAACAATCCTTTGTATACCTATTCAGCCTATCTCGAGCACGAGCTCATTGATAACCTATTCATTGAACTGGCTGGAAATGTGCAGTGGGAAAAGCGAGACTGGCGTAATCCCGTGCAGGAAGGCCGCGCCGGCATCTTCGCCGACCCGAACGCGTTCCTCCCCGGGGGGGCGCCTAACCCCAAGGTCGGCACCTTTTACATCGAGGATCAGGCCATCCAGCGTGTCCGTAGCCGGGATCTGGAGAATCTTCGCTTCACGGCGACCTACGAAAAGGATTTCGCGAATTGGCTGGGCCGCCATCGTTGGGTGGCGCTCGCCAGCCGCGAGCAGCTCGAGACGCTGACCCTCGATTACATCGAGTCGAACGTTACGCCGCTAAACCCCACTTTGTTCCCTAATTTGCGCTCTGAGGCCAACTACATCAACCGCCGCACGTATCTGAATTTCAACGGCGGCCACCGGAGCTATATGGCGGATCCCTGGGCCGACCAGAAGTCCTATCAGATAATTGATCCGACCTACGGTCTGGTTGGCACGGTGACTCCAGAGTTCGTGGCCACCGCAATCCGACCCACCAAGGAAGTCGTCACCAGCACGCTACTGGGCGGCCAGAGTTACTTCATCAAGAACCGGCTGGCCGTCACCTACGGTTTCCGCACGGACGATGTGGATCAAAATCCATTCCTCGAGACGATCGATCCGGTCAAGGGCGTGGTGTCTTCCGGTGTCCTCGGGGCCAAGCGTTCCGCTTCGGGGAATACCCGTAGCCTGGGGGCCGTGCTGAAGGTATGGCGCGGCCTCGCGCTGGCCTACAACACCGCGGAAACCTTCCTGCCGCAGACGCCGATTGATATAAGGGGAAACTCCCTCGGCAACATCAAGGGCGACGGCTTTGACGCTGTCTCTTATACACATCTCCGAGCCCACGAGACTAAGGCGAATCTCGTATGCCGTCTTCT
>ENA-ORBV01017817-ORBV01017817.1-microbial-mat-metagenome-genome-assembly--contig:-NODE-17817-length-10105-cov-4.169126_pt1 | contig 10105 bp, 9 predicted proteins | sample MGYA00237777_ERZ505514 | MGnify/ENA primary metagenome ERZ505514 (study PRJEB26160, sample SAMN06269048) | microbial mat metagenome | isolation source: Oligotrophic lake microbial mat | place... | reverse complement strand
CTCGATGACGAAGGACGATCCGGACAATCGGCTCTGGGATTCGCTCTTCACGACTGTATTTCGTGAGCATCCCTATCGGCAGCCCATCATCGGACATCAGGATGTGTTTTCCGCCGTCACGCGGGATGACCTGCATCAGTACTACAAAGCTCGATACGTCCCCAATAACCTCGTTGTGGTGGTGGTCGGCGATATCGATTTGGCGGCCACTCGCGCAGCTGTGGAGCAACACTTCGGCGGAGCGCCGCGCGTCCGCCTTGCGCCGGTGCTCGTGCCCGGGGAGCCCACGCAGCTGGCGCCACGGGCGGAGCATCGTTTTGAAGCCGTGGAAGTCACTCGCGGTGTGCTCGCGTGGCCCATTCCGGGTCTCGGCCACGAGGACGCCGCGGCGATCGATCTGCTTACGGCCATTCTGGGGCACGGCGACAGCTCCGTCCTGTGGCAGGAGGTCCGCGAGACGCGGGGCTTGGTCCACTCGATTGACACCTCGAGCTGGAATCCGGGTTCAAGTGGACTTTTCTGTGTGTCGTTTACCTGCGACGCGGAGAAACGGGAAGCCGCCACCGCATCGGTCATGAAAACCCTGGCCCGTTGCGCGACGCGGGGTTTCACGGCTGCCCAGCTGAAGAAGGCCGTGCGTCAACTCGTCGTGGGCGAAATCAATTCGCGCAAGACCATGAGCGGCCAGGCTTCGAGGCTCGGAGTTGCCGAGGTCGTGGTCGGCGATCTTGATCACGGGCGTACCTTTTTCGAGCAGCTGAGCCGGGTTACACCGGCCGATCTCCGCGCGGCGTTGAAGACGTACTTGATTCCGGGGCATCTGACGTCGGTTTCGCTAAATCCGCTAGCCCCGGAGTCGACCACGAAGGCGATTGCGACGGCGGTGACGACGCAGCCGGATTTTACCGAGATCAAGCTGCCGAATGGCGCGCGCTTGCTGCTCCAACCCGATCGCCGGCTGCCCAATCTGCACCTTCGTTTCGTGATGCAGGGCGGTCCCTTGTTCGAAGCGGCGGACAAACGCGGCTCGACGTCGTTGCTCGCGACGATGCTGACGAAGGACACGCGGACGCGCAGCGCAGCCGACGTGGCGCAGTACATTGAAGAAGTCGGCGGCGCATTCCATCCTTTTGCCGGCAACAACAGCCTGGGGCTTGCCGTGGAAGTTTTGCCACCGGACGCGGCGCGCGCGATTTCAGTCCTGTCGCAGGCGTTGCTGACTCCGGTCTTTAAAGCTCAAACGTTCGCGTTGGAGCGGGATGCGCAAATTGCGGCGTTGCAGCAGGACGATGACGATGTGGTCACTTTGACGCGCAAGCGGGGCCGGCAGAAGTTCTTCGGCTCGCATCCACTTGCCTTGGACGCCAGCGGCAACCAGGAGGGATTGAAGGCACTGCAGCCGCGTGACTTGGTCGCCTTGCACCGGCAGCTGTGTGTCGGATCCAACGCCGTGCTGGCGGTTGCGGGCGACTTCGATCCCAAGAAACTTGTTCCGGCCCTGCGAGCCTTCCTCGCCAGGATCCCGAAGGGTAAGGCAGCGGTTCCCGCATCCGCTTCAGCATTACACTTGCCGGCGTTTCCAGGTGAGTTCGTCGAAAAGGAGCCGCGGGAACAGGCGGTGGTGTTTCAGGCTTATCCGGGCCCCCGGGCGCACGGCGATGATTTCTACGTCGGCGAAGTCGCGGATGAATTATTCAGCGGCATGGCGTCACGGTTGTTCGAGCGCGTGCGGGAGGAAAAAGGACTCGCGTACTTTGTGCGCTCGGCGCGCGTGACCGGTCTCGATGTGGGCATGTTTTTTTTCTTTGCGGGAACGCAGCCGGGACGGGAATCCGAGGTCATCGCCGAGATCGATGCCGAGGTGGCCCGGGTCCGCGCGGGCGGAGTGGAGCCGGTCGAGCTCTCGCGCTGCCATGTGCGTCTCAAGGCCGCGCGCCGGCAGAGCCTGCAAACGAATTCCTCGCGCGCGATGCAGGCCGCGTTGAATGCGCTGCAGGGGCAGCCGATCAACGACTGGAAAAACTACGATGTCCGGGTCGAGGCGGTCAGTATCTCCGATTTGGCGGCGTTTGCGCAGCGCTATTTCAGCGCTGGACAGCGGACGCAACTCGTCGTCCGTCCTTAACGTATCAGAGCCATGGATGCGGCGGTGCCGGCGCTCGCAGACCTTTTTCCGGACGGAGATTTCCGGCTCCATCTGACCTTACGCCGCGGAGAGCCGCGCGATTTTTTCGCTCCTCGCGCCAGCCGGACGGACGTTTTGGCCGAACGCGCGCACTGGATTGAACAGGACCAGGCCCGCTATACGGCATTGACGGAAGCAGGGCTTCCGCTGCTGCACGAGTTGGCGTCGATGGCAGGTGCGTGGGGTATGCCAAATCTGGTGGACGTGGTCGGGCTGGGGCGGGCCTTCGATTGCGATGTCCTGATGCTTTCGCGTGACGAAGCCGGCGAGTTTCGCCTGCGCGGGGGCGCGCTGTGTTTTCCCACCGGCTGGGCCCTCGAGGAGAAACTAGGGCTCACGCTGGACGAGATCCATGGGGTCGTGCCGGGACTGAATCCCGCACTGGGTTCTCCGATCCGACAATTCCTGGGACGCCTCAAACCGGGCCTGGCCTACCTGCGTGACAACTGGGGCCTGGCTGCGACGGATGAATTGAACCTGCATCCCGCGCGCGCGATTCCGACACCCGTTCCACCGGTGTCGCTCGATTGCTTATGGTTGCGCGTCGAGCATCAGGCCCTGGTCGCGCTTCCCCAAACGGGTGGCATCGTTTTTGGGATTCGCATCGCGCTGCATCGCCTGGATCACGTTGCCGGAACGACGGCGGCTGCGGGGTTGCGGAAGGCCTTGGTGACGATGCCCACCGAGCTCGCGGCCTACAAACGCCTCGATCGCATTCGGGCGGACGTGGCCCGTCTGCTGGCGCCGGAGACGTCGGAATAAGGGCACAACCGGCTGCGAAAAAGCCGTTTGCGTGGATGGATGTTTTTAGGGCGAAGCCTCTCGCCATTCCGGTAAATTCGGGCAGGATTTTAGAAATGCAAAGCCGTGATGTGAGAATCGCTTTAGCCGCAGGCGCGCTCGCTCTCGCCGTGCTTGGCCTCACCTCGACGGCGGGTGCAGCTCAGGAAAAAAGCGGCAGTCGCAAGGACGAGAAGAAGTCCGTCGTTAGCGCCGAGGATTTACGGAAGTACGACCGGAACGGAAACGGCAAATTGGATCCGGACGAAGAGGCTGCCATGCGAGCAGACGAAGCACGTCTCAAACGGCAGAAAGACAAGAAGACAGGTGGGTAGCCTTTGGTGGGCTCGCTGGCTGAGGCGGACTCATGCGATTGATCGGCGCGGGTGTTCCCTGGGACCGCGGCCGCCCCCGGCCGCATTTTTGAAACGAGTCCACCTTCCCGCTGGTCGCTCTACGGTAGCTGCTTGGGGACAAACCATCTCAAACCAGCGTCTGAAGCGATTTTGACCTGGGCGCGGCGCCGGAAGTAGAGCCCGGGCTTGCTCGTGGCCAATTCGTTTTCGCGCCGACGTTGCAAGCCACGACCAAGGTCGGGCCCTACGCCAGAAAAGTCCAATCTCCGCCAGAAGAGTCCAATCTCCGCCAGAAAAGTCCAAATCTCGCCCTACGGTTTACCGCTGAAGCCGCCGCTCCAATTCAGTTTGGTGCGGACGACTGAAAAATGGGAGTATCCAGGACGTTGCGCCAAAGGCAGGCGGCGCTCGGCGACCGAGATTTCGACGGGCGAACGCGCGCTGACCTGGAGGTTGCGCTGGCCGTCCATCGCGACCAATAGCCGGGAGTGGGGCGAGCGGTTGAAAATCTGGAGCTTCACGGTGTCGCGCAGAATAACCGCCCGATTGCTGAGCGTGTGCGGACAGATGGGGGTCAACGCAATCACCCCGGCTGACGGGTGCAAAATGGGACCGCCCGCTGAAAGATTGTAGGCGGTGGAGCCGGTCGGCGTGGAAATAATCAAGCCGTCACACGTGTAGTCCGTCACGAGTTCGCCATCGGCAAAAACCTCCAGCCGAACGAGGCGCGAGTTAACCTCATCCTTGAGGAGCACGTCGTTGAGGGCGACGTCGTGGGATCTCCCGCCCGTCGAGCAATTGAGCATCGTGCGCTGATCGACCTCAAAGGCGCCGGCGAGCACGTCCGCGAAATGGGCGCGCGCCTCGTCCGCGGAAAGCGTCGTGAGAAAACCGAGGCTGCCTCGATTCACGCCGATAATCGGAACCTGTTCGCGCGCCGATTCCCGCGCCACGCCCAGCAGCGTGCCGTCGCCGCCGATGACGCAGCAGGCGTCACAGCCTTTCAAATACCCGCGCGGAAGTGGAAAACGCTTGGTCTGCTTGAACGTGGCGCCGGCTTGACGCGCGATGGCGGCAAGTTCCTTGGCGAGGGCAGGCGCACCTTCTTTTTGCTCATTAACAACGAAAGCGAGCTTGCGAACAGGATTCATGCGGCGGGACGACTACACACGCTGAGCCGGGGATTGCCAAACTTGAATGCGCCTAGCCCAGATATTTCACATTCTGATTTGTCATCGCGAGCGCGAGGAACGAGGGCGTGGCGATCCAGCTAGATGGATTGCTTCGTCGCTGCGCTCCTGCTATCGAACACCTACAGGTTGTCATTGCGAAGGAGCCTAAGCGACTGCGGCAATCCACGCGTCCCGATGGCTTGCCACGCTCGGCCAGCCTCGCTCGCAATGACAATCGGGGGTGTTCATTGGCGATTCCACTCAACGTCGGGTTGGTCCAGCTCCTCGCAACGACAAGGTAGTAATAGACGTACACAGCGTGTGGAGCGTTCACGCCAGAGCGTGAAATATTCCCGCTACGCGTTAGATTCCTGGCGCAGGCAGAGGAGGAACTCGCGATTGCCATCGGCGCCCTTGAGCGGCGAATCGATGGACCCGATCAGCGTCGCACCCGGGAGCTCGCGTAGCGCAAACTGCCGCACCGTGTACAACGTCTCGTCCTGCACGGCGGGGTCGCGAATCACCCCGCGGCCTTTGTCCACTTCCGCCTTGCCTGCTTCGAATTGAGGTTTGACCAACGCGACCAGGGTTCCCCCGCGACGGAGCAACGTCCACACCGCGGGGAGCACGGCCTTCAGCGAAATGAACGACACGTCCATCACGATGACGTCGAAGTCCGCGCGGGGAAGCGCCTGCGCCGAGAGCGTGCGGGCGTTGATTTTTTCCAGGTTCGTTACGCGCGAGTCGGCGCGCAGCCGGGCGTGGAGTTGCGCTCGCCCGACGTCGACGCAGACCACATCAGCCGCGCCGTTCTGGAGCACGCAATCGGTGAAACCGCCGGTGGACGCGCCGACGTCGAGCACGTGGGCCCCCTTGAGGTTCAGCGAGAAGTGTTCGATCGCCGCGATGAGTTTTTCGCCGCCCCGGCTGACGTAACGCGGCGCCTGCTCGACGGTGAGTTCCGTATCGATGGGGAAGTCTTTGCCCGGTTTCTCCAGTCGTTCCGTGCCGCGCAGCACGCGCCCGCTCATGATGAGCGCCTTGGCTTGGGCGCGCGATTCCGCGAGGCCGCGTTCCACCAGGAGTTCGTCCAAGCGGAGGCGTTTCATTTGAGCTTTTGTCGCGTGGGCGACCAACAGGTGGTCCGGCCGCCGATGGTGGCGTACGCGAGCGGTTTTTTGGTTCTGGGACAGATCCCGCCGGCCGCCCAGCGGTGATGGAAGAGCCAGCTATCCGGAATTCCGACGTTGAGATCTGCCGGTAGATGATTGCCCTGACCTGCGATGGCAGCGAGGGCCTGGCGACAAACCATCCGGCAACTGCGCCAAAGAGTCCGCACCTCGGCCGGCTTGAGCGATCCAGCGGCGCGGCGCGGGTGAATCGCCGCCCGCCAAAGAATTTCATCGGCCATCCAGTTTCCCACTCCCGGGAACCGCTCCTGCATCAGGAGGACGGCCTTGATGGGAGCCCGGGCCCGGCGTTTTAGAAAAGTGGATACGACCGCAACCGTGAAGTCCCGGGAGAGAAGAGCGGGCGCGATGCGCGTCCACCATTCGGGTGGCTCGGCACTCACCTGGAAGTCGACGCTGCCAAACATCCGCGGATCCGTGAAAACGAGGGCGTGGTTTTCAGTTACGAGCACGAGATGATCGTGCTTCGCCGGCACATGGCCGGGAGTTGCAACGGTTAGCTCGCCGCTCATGCCGAGGTGAATGCCCAGCCACACCGGGCCGGTAAATCGAAACAGCATTTGTTTCGCCGAAGTTTTCGAATCTTCGAAGCGGGCGCCGACCAGCGCGCGACGCAGCGCGGGGACATCGATCTCGCGCATCAGCTTTTTCTGGTCATGCACGAGCACCGCTACCACGCGTTCACCGCGCGCAGCGAGGTGCCAACGCTTGCGGAAAAATTCAACTTCGGCGAGTTCGGGCATGAAACGGGGGAAAGGGTGTCACAGAGAACGGTGCCCGCGAAGAATGTGAATCATCGTTCACGTTTGGGCCCAGAGAGGAATCCAATCAAGGCCGCCGGGGTTGCAAATGAGATCAGGCCGCCAGCATCGATCGCGTTCATGACGCGCCCGTGCCCGGCGCTGGTGGTGGCGGACTTTCCAGCGCGGCCACAAACTCGACGAGGCTGGGGAAAACGGGCACGTTTTTGCGCGCGAGGGCGGCCCAGCCAGCGGCATCGAACTTTCCCGTGCAGAGCGCAGCGGCGTTGATGCCAGCGTTGAGGCCCGCGTCCACGTCGCCTTCGCGGTCTCCGATCATCCAGCACTCGGCGGGAGTTAGCCGGTGACGCGAAATGCTCTCCAGAATGAAGCGAGGCGAGGGCTTGCGATAGCCGTCTTTTACCTCGGGGCCGTCGATGGCGATGCAGATGTCGGTGAACACGGGGAGAGGCAAACCGAGCAACTCCTCCATGCGTTCGTTGCAGCGCAGCACATCGTCCAAGGTGTGCAGACCACGGGCCACGCCGGATTGGTTCGTGAACAAGAAAAGCTGATACTCCAGTTCCCGGGCGCGCTGGAGCGCGGACGCCACCCCGGGGATCAGATCCACGCCGGCGGGATCGAAGAGGTAATGTTTATCGTAGATGAGCGTGCCGTCACGATCGAGGAAAAGGGCCTTGGACATTCGAGCAGGATGGATGCGAGCGATGCGCCGGGTGGCGGGGCGATCAGCGACGATTGACGTAGGCGACCAGCTCCTGGGGCGTGACGGTGGCGGTACCGAGTTTGCCCACCACGACGCCGGCGGCAGCATTGGCGAAAAGCGCCGCGGTCTCCAGCGGTGCGCCCGCGCAGAGCGCGAGCACGAGGCCGGCGAGGGACGTATCGCCCGCACCGGATACGTCGAAGACTTCGCGCGCGGCGGTGGGGATGGTTTTGATAATTTTTCCGCCCGCGCTCAGGAGCATGCCGTCTTCACCCAGCGTAATGACGACGTTCTTCGTGGCGTGAAGTTCGTGCAGACGCGCACACACTTCCGCGGCGGGAAACGGTGCGTGCGGCAAGGGCTCGAGGCCCGCGAGTTGCAGGGCTTCCCGTTTGTTCGGCGTGATAAGATCGACGTCGTTGAACGCGAGGCGCCGCTTCGGCTTGGGGTCAAGCGCCACAAAACAGCCGGCGGCCCGGGCCAGTTTCGTCACTCGCGCCACGAGTTCATCGGTGAGAATGCCCTTCGCGTAATCGGAGAGGATTACGGCGTCACAGCCCTCAATGGCTTTGGCGAGCAATGACTCCGCTTTGTTGGCGCTCACATGATACGCGGGAATCGGGGCTTCGCGATCCAGGCGGCAGAGTTGCTGGTGCTGCACCAGGACGCGCGTTTTCACGATGGTCGGGGCGTGGCCCGGCGTGACGATCGTTGCGATTTTTTTGCCGTGCAGAATGGTCGTGAGCCGTTGGCCCGCTTCATCATCGCCGATGAACCCGGCGACCGTACAGCGGGCGCCGAGCGAGGCGATGTTGAGCGCGACATTCGCCGCCCCGCCGGCGGTCCATGAGTCGCGGGCGATGTCGACCACGGGCACGGGCGCCTCCGGCGAGATGCGCGTCGCGTCGCCCCAGATGTAATGGTCCAGCATCACGTCTCCGACGACGAGAATGCGGAGGCGGCTGATTTTTCTGAGCAGTTGCGGCAGGCCTTTGATCACAGTTCCCACGTGTAATGATAGTTGGAGAGAAGTTTTGGTTTTCCGGTGGTCACTTGCACCACATCCTCGATGCGGCAGGCGCCGATCCCTGGATAGTAAAGGCCGGGCTCAACGGTGACGACCGCGTCCTTTTTCAGGATCGAGTCAACCGAGCCGCTGAGGCGGGGCAGCTCATGCACGTCGAGACCGAGGCCGTGGCCCGTCCCATGGAAAAATCCCGTGGAGCCCTTGGCCGTGTGCTTCGTTTCGAAGCCGGCCGTGGTGAAGACGTCCACGACTTTACGGTGAACGTCGCGGCCATTCACGCCGTGGCGGATCAGGCGCAGCGCGGCGAGTTGGGCGCTCCGGACGGCGTCGACGATGGCCCGTTGGGCGTCGTTGGCGCGGCCACGAAGAAACGTGCGGGTCATGTCGCCGTGGAAACCGGTGCGCGTGACGCGCGGGAAGATGTCGATGATGATCAGCTCGTGCGGCCGCAGCGGGCCGGAGCCGCGCTCGTGCGGATCGCAGGCTTGGTCGCCGCCGGCGACAATCGTGTTGGCGGAAACGGCGCCCGCTTCGAGACACGCCACTTCAATGGCAAACTTGAGTGTTTCGCTGGTGACCACCTGACCCCGGTGCAGGAGCTTTCCGCCGGAGATCTTGCAGGCGCGGAGGATTTTTTCGGCGGCGGCAAAGCCGAGGGCGCTGCAGCGGTTGCCCTCGCGAATCGCCTTCGCCTCGGCGGCGGTTTTGAACTCCCGGGCGGGAAAAAGTCCGCCGGGAGCGACGACGAGGTCGAGACCGAGCTCGTAGAGTTTCTCGTACATGCCGCTCGGAAAATCACTAGCGACGGTGAAGCGAGGTTGCCGGTACTCCTTTGCGAGCAGGCAGATCACCTCGGCCGCGCCCGGCGTGCGCGCCGGCCAGAGCTCGTGCGCGCGTTTGAGGTACGGCTCGAGGGGCAGGACGACATCGAAGTCGGAGGTCTTCTTGACGCGGCCAAATTCAAGCGCTCCGACCACCGCGAATTTTTTGCGCCCAAGTCCGAAGGCGATGAAGGCATCGGGAACGTTGACACGTCCGAAGTACAAAGCGTCGGAGCTGCGTTCGGTATCAGCGTAGAGCAGGGGAGGCGGCGGGTTTTTTCCGGGCACGGAAGAGAGAGGTTGAAGTGAAGCGGAGTGAGGATTACCCACGGGCACGGTGAAAAACGCAAATCCGGTTTCTCGTTGGGTGGTTGCTGCTGTGATTGCGGGAGCAAGCTCCGGGCTGGTGGCCTGCGCCAAGGAAAAAGCCCGTGGCACCAAGTCGACGACGAATGGCGCAACAGGAACCGGTTCGGCCGCGAGCAAAACGGTCTCGGATTTTTTCCCCATCGCCGTGGGTGGAAAAACCGTCCGCATGCAGCTCGCCGTGCGCTCGCCAGAAATGCAGCGAGGCCTGATGGATCGGCGCGACCTGGGCCGCGATGATGGAATGATTTTTATTTACGAGAGTCCCCAGCAGATGAGCTTTTGGATGCGGAACACGCCGACGCCGCTCGACATCGGCTTTTTCAGTCCGACGGGTGTACTTGAAGAGGTGTATCCACTTCATCCGTTCGATGAAACCGCGGTCGCGTCGCGCGGCATGCGCCTCCAGTTTGCGCTCGAAATGAATCAAGGCTGGTACCGGGAAAATGGCGTTAAACCCGGCGCGCAGATCGACCTGAAGGCGCTGGTGGCGGCGCTGCAGGCGCGCGGCTTCAATCCGAAGCGCTACGGACTCTGAACGGCGGGCCTTTTTTCCGAACATGCGACGAATCTTATTTGGGGTGGCATCGGGTTGGTTGTTAAGTGCGGTGGCAACCATCGGGGCCGAACGGCCGCTTCCGGAATCGTTGCGCGCCGCGTTTAGTCCGCCCGCGGCGCAGGCGAATCAGTTCGGGGCGTACGCGTCGCCGTTGAAATTCTACGATGGTCGGCCGGTGGCAT
>ENA-ORBV01017816-ORBV01017816.1-microbial-mat-metagenome-genome-assembly--contig:-NODE-17816-length-10105-cov-9.855903_pt1 | contig 10105 bp, 15 predicted proteins | sample MGYA00237777_ERZ505514 | MGnify/ENA primary metagenome ERZ505514 (study PRJEB26160, sample SAMN06269048) | microbial mat metagenome | isolation source: Oligotrophic lake microbial mat | place... | reverse complement strand
GCGCGAGGCGGGCGACGATCGCGAGCCCGGCGACCTGACGCGCGAGCCGCTCGCCTTCCCCGCTGATCGCGCGCTACGGCTGCAGGCACTGGCGCGCGGCGATGAGGGGTTCCTGCTCAGCCTCGGCTATTCCACGCAGCGCGGCTATGGCGGCAACCACCCCTTTGTCGGCGAGATCCGCATGGGCGAGGTGACGGTGGAATTCGAGCCCGCCGAGCTCGGCTTCGCCATCGAGCTCGGCGAGATCGGCATCACCGAATGCCAGATGGTGAATCAGTTCAAGGGCAGCCGCACCGAGCCGCCGCAATTCACGCGCGGCTACGGGCTGGTGTTCGGCCATGGCGAGCGCAAGGCCATGTCGATGGCGCTGGTCGATCGCGCGTTGCGCGCGGCGGAACTCGGCGAGGCCTGTGACGCGCCGGCGCAGCAGCAGGAATTCGTGCTGTCGCATTGCGACAATGTCGAGGCGACCGGCTTCGTGGAACACCTCAAGCTGCCGCACTATGTGGACTTCCAAAGCGAGCTGGAGAACGTGCGAACCATGAGGGCCAATGTGGAGGCCGTGAAATGACGCACCACACAGGCTACAATTTCGCCTATCTCGATGAATCGACGAAGCGGATGATCCGTCGCGCCATCCTCAAGGCCGTCGCGATCCCCGGGCACCAGGTGCCGTTCGGCTCCCGCCCCCTTGCGGCTCGGATGGACCTGTCGGGCAGGCAGGACGTGGTCATCGAAGGCAAGACGTTCCGTGGCGGCGCGGCAGGACTCGCCGCCATCCGGCTCATGGGTTGCGCTCGCATCACCATCCGCGACTGCGACTTCATCGACGTACCCGGCGGCGTGTACGCCCACCAGTCGACCGATGTGACCATCGAGGGCTGCCGCTACCAGAACATCACCGGACCCGCCCAGCCCCGCACCGGGGCCAACATCGCCAACTTCGTCCAGTTCAACGGCTGCGACCGCGTCACCGTCCGCAAGTGCAAGGGCAAGGGCGGCGACACGGAGGACGTCATCAGCGTGTACAAGACGAAGAACGCGCTCATCGAGGACGTCCACATCGAGGGCACGAACTGGACCTCGGGCAGCGGTAGCGGGATCGCCCTCGGCGATGACGGCGGGACGGCCAACGTGGCCCGGCGCTGCATCGTCGTCAACCCCGGCCAGGTCGGCATCTTCATCGCTGGCGGCACGAACCACACCATCGAGGACTGCATCGTCATCGGCCAGCAGCGCGCCAAGTCCAACGTCGGCATGTACGTCTGGAACCAGTACGCCTCAGCCTGCTCCGGCCACAAGGTCAACGGCAACCGCGTCTCGTGGCGCAAGGCTGACGGCGGGGCCAACCCGTACTGGAACAGCGGCAACTGCGGCCCCGTGGCGGGATCGAACGACCTGAACGCCAGCCTCGACATCGAGTCTTACCGGGTGGTGCTCTAGTGGGCAACGCACCAGCGCCGATCAATCAGTTCAGCCGCCTGATCCACGTCTCCGGTGTGGAGCCGACGGGTACCTACGCCCTGGGCTCCCGCTGGAACAATATGCACGCCGGGCAGAACTGGGACGGCCGCAACTGCACCGCCGCGATGGGCGCCCTGAGCGTCGCCGCATCCACCGGCGGGCGCGTCATCCCATCCCCAGCCGTCATCCGCAACGCGCAGTCCGACTGGTCCGGCGGCATCGGCCTCGATGACGTGAACACCGCCATCGGTCGCCTGTTCCCCGGCAAGGGCTGGGGCCTCGAACTCCCGAGCAGCGCCGACTGGGCCGACGTGCTCCAGGCGCTCCGCGACAACCGCTTCGTCCTGCTCCAGGGCGATTACGACGCCGTCCCGTACAACTACCAGGCACAGAAGGGCGGCACCTTCGACCACGCATTCGGCCTCGCCGGCTACCGCACCAGCGATGGCCGCGTGCTGCTCTATGACCCCCTCGCCAAGAACGCGCGCTGGGTGCCGCAGTACGCCATCCGCCCCTCAGCGGAGAAGCTGGCCCGCCGCTACTCCAGCCGTGGCATCGGGAGGCTGTTCGTGGGCCTGACCGATCCGATGGCCCCGCCCTACCTCGCCGGCGTCACCTACCGCTACGGCGGACGTCCCATCGGCCGCGGACGCTTCCTCGCTCGCCGCGATGACGTGCCGGTCCGCTCGCGGCCTGAACCCGGAGCACCGAAGATGTACACGCTCAACCACCGCGAGGACTTCGCCTGTCGGCAGACCGTCGGCTCCGGGGATGGCGTGTGGCTGGGCACCGCCGACGGCACCCGCTGGGTATATCGGCAGGTGATGTGGCACGCCGGCGCGCTCACCGGCCAGGAGCTCGTGCGATGACCGACCAGATCCGAACCCCACAACCGGGAGCCGACGAGCCCGCGCCGCCGACCGAACCCACCGAGCCACCGCTGGAGACAGCGGACATCACCGAGGCCGAACCGGAGGATGACCCTTCGGTCGGCCATGAACCCGTAGTGGAGGACGCATAGATGGCGACGGGTACCGTGACCATGACTCTGCGCGTGAACATGATAATTCCGCGTATCGCGGCGATCGCCCTTCGTCCCTTCGCCTACCTCGGCTTTCTGTGGCCTACAGCGGCGTTGACTTGGATCGCATACCGGACAACGTTTGTCCAAATCGACGGGCGATGGCATCGCCTCGACCTAGTGGAGGAGTGACGCAGTGAACGTCGACGACGGATACATGCGCCGGTTGGAGGAGCTTGCCCACCTCCGCGAGCTCCGCGAGAACGAGGTGATCGTGCCCGTGGCCGAGGAGGAGAACGTCGTGAACATGAACCGTCAGCAGCGCCGGGCATGGGGTCGTCGCCAGCAGAAGGCCAAGCAAGGGAGCAAGTCATGACAGGTGGGATCTTCGGTCGCGAGCCGGCGGCCATCGCCGCGTTCATCGCCATCGCCATCAACCTCGCCATGACCTTCGGGCTTGGCCTGACCGTTCAGCAGGTCGCCCTGGTCAACACGCTCGTCGTGGCCGGCCTCGGCCTGATCGTGCGCCAGAGCGTCACGCCGGTCTCCAGCCCGCAGCTCCCCGTCGGCACCACGGTCGGCACCCCTGATGGCGGCGCTGCCACGGTAACGGCCACCCGATGAGCGACCAGCCCACACCCGAGACCGTGGAACGGCTGTGGCGCATCGCCGATGCGGCACGGGTTGTGGCTCGCAACCCGGCCCACATCGGGCCTTCCGTCCAAGCCGTCCAGCGTCTCCGCAAGGCCCTCGCCGAACTCAACGCCACCTATCCCGAGCCCGTGACGGCCACCCGATGACCGAACGCATCGGCCAGTACGTCCGACGTGCGCGCAATAGCGTCAACTTCCGCTACCTGACGCTGTCTCACCTCGTCGAGAGCGTCATTGACGATGAGCCCGTCACCCGATGCGGCCGTCGGCTGCGCGCGATCGAGGGGACCGACTTCGAGTACCGGCCGGTGTTCGTTGGGCGGACGTGTCAGGGCTGCGAATGAGCAAGCGGTACCGCGGCATCAGCGACAGTCAGGCCAACGCGCTGGCCCTGGCCCGCCGGCAGGCGCCCTACGCCACGCAGTCACAGGCCTCGTTCACGACGGCATGGGACTACCGTAGCCGCCAGCCCGAGACGCTGCGCGATGCCGTCCGCATGGTCCGCCGCGCCTATCAGGACGAGATCCCCACGAAGCTCCACGAGGGCTATGACCACATCGGGGAGGGTGGCACCCCCAAGATGACCACACGGGCCGAGGGCTACCTGTTCGGCTCCCCCACGGCCAGTGACGCCAAGCGCGACCCGGAGACGGGCGAGCACGACCTGGTCAGCTACTATCACGCACCCTTCCGCGCTTGCCTCGCGCAGATGCAGCGCGGCGACGAGTCCAGCCGCAAGCGAGCCGCCATCGTGGCCCACGTCACCATCGGCAGCCAAGGGCCACAGGAGGCCGCAGTGGCCGAGGGCGTGCCGTCGTGGTGCGCCAAGACCGTAGCCTGGGACGCCCTGCGATCGTTCCTCACCCGCCTGTCCGATGTCCGCATCGCATCATCCAACGTCCAAGACAGCGTGACCGCCGCCTAGGGGGTTGCACCCATGCGGTAGGATGCACCCGTCGCCAGCCGAACAGGCGCGACGAACCCCACCTAGCCGCGGCGTCCCCGGAGTACCCCATGACCGAGAGACGCCGATACACCAAGCGGACCAAGCTGGCCGCCGTCATGGCAGCCGAGATGGGTGGCGTAGTCCAGGCGCAGGACCAGACCGGCATCCCCGAGTCCACCATCCGCTACTGGATGGACCAGCCGGAGTTCGCGCAGGTTCGCGCTAAGACCCGCGAAGACCTCGCCGAAGAGATCAGCACCGTCGCCCATCTCGCGTGGCAGCGGGTCGCCCGCGCCCTCGCCTCGGGTGAGATGGAACCGCGTGACGCCATCTTCGCTGCCGAGAAAGCCACGAGCCTGCAACTCCTCATGTCAGGCGAGGCCACCGCCCGCACAGAGAACGTGAGCATCACCGATGGCCTTGACGACCACGAGAAAGCCGCCCTCGGTGGCGCCATCCGCGATGAGCTTGCGCGACGTGCCGACGCACAAGCTGCTGTCGCTGCCGTGGGAGATCCTGGCGAGGCCTGACCAACGCGCACCCGATGGCGACTGGCTCACCTGGCTCATCCTCGCCGGCCGTGGCTGGGGCAAGACGCGCACCGGGGCCGAGTGGGTCCACGCCAACGCGAACCGCTACGGCCGATGGGTCATCGCCGGCAGAACGTCCGCGGACCTGCGAGACATCATGATCGATGGCGAGTCGGGCCTACTGCGGACCGCGCCTCCCGGCAACCGGCCCGTCTACCAATCGTCGCGTATGAGGTTGGCATGGCCCAATGGTGCCGTTGCTGTGCTGCGTTCCGCCGACGAGCCCGAGGGCTTCCGCGGACTCCAAGCCGAAGCTATCTGGGCGGACGAACTAGCCGCCTGGAAGTACCCGGACGCATGGGACCAGCTACAGCTCGGGCTGCGCCTGGGGCCACGGCCACGGCAGGTGGTCACGACGACGCCCAAGCCGACGCGCCTCGTGCGCGACCTGCTCAAGGCATCGCAGACGGTGGCGACCCGCGGTAGCACCTATGACAACCGGGCCAACCTCGCCCCGGCCTTCTTCCAGCAAGTCATCACCAAGTACGAAGGCACCCGGATGGGGCGTCAGGAGCTCCATGCGGAGATCCTGGACGATGTGCCGGGCGCGCTCTGGACGCGCGAGCTCATCCAGTCGTTCATGCCACCGCGCATCGAGCGCCACGGCATCGTGGAATACGACCTGGCCCGCGTCGTGGTCGCCATCGACCCTGCCGTGAGCGCGGGGGAGGAGTCCGACGAGACAGGCATCGTGGTCGCCGGCATCGACGTGCTGGGCCGCGGCCACGTCCTGGCCGACCGCTCATGCCGTCTCTCCCCTGACGGCTGGGCACGGCGAGCCGTCGAAGCCTACCGCGAGTTCAAGGCCGATCGCATCGTGGCCGAGGTCAACAATGGCGGCGACCTCGTAGAGGCCGTGCTGCGGACCGTGGACCAGAACATCCCCTACACCGCCGTCCATGCCTCACGAGGCAAGTACCTGCGAGCCCAACCGGCGGCGGCTCTCTACGAACAAGGCAAGGTCACCCACGCCGAGGAGTTCGTGGTGCTGGAGGACCAGATGTGCAGCTACACCCCGGACTCGGGCGATAGCAGCCCTGATCGCCTCGATGCGCTGGTCTGGGCGCTCGCGTACCTTTTCGGTGGGACTACCAGCGGCGAGTTCTCTACGGTCGCCTAAGAGTGAGGTCACGAATGCGCGAGATCGAGGACTACTTTGCTGGCGCCCTGCGAGTCGCGTTCTCCAAGTTCCTTTCGCAGAACGCACTGGGCGCTTCTTGGCCTCTGGATGATGTCGCGGGTGCCCAGCCGAGCCTTGCCAAGCCCTGCCAGGCCGCACCGCGCCCGGCCCCGCCATGCCTTGCCAGCCATGCCATGCCTAGCCGTGAATCCCTGCGCGCGCAGCGCCGCACTCAAGCTCCGATCTTGTGGCGGCGGTCGGCAACATCCCGAGGAAGTTCGGCGAGACGGACGCTGGCTGGCGGAGACGTGTAGACGGCCAAGGAACGTTCCGCGAAGACCATCTCGCGCTCGCCGAGCGCTTCCAGGGTGTTCAGATACGAACACACTGCGTCCATCGCCTGCTCGAACGCGTTGTCCGCATCGGTCCCGACGGACGCTATGTCGAATTCAAGGACGTGGGAGACCCACTGATCCCCTTCGGGCCACGCCGCAATGGTGAGCGGCACGAATCCGACGATGACGTAGATCGTGTGACTTTTGCTCATCGGTTCCCCGTTCTCTACGGTCGCCTAGCCTGCCCTGCCAAGCCGCGCCAAGCCGCGCCACGCCAAGCCGCGCCAGGCCTAGCCTGCCATGCCTCACCTTGCCTAGCCCTACCCTGCCAGCCGCAACCATACCGTACCGCGCCTGCCCTGCCTCGCCGAGCCTAGCCCTACCCGGCCTGACCACGCCATGCCTGCCATGCCACGCCAGGCCATGCCGTGCCCAGCCCGGCCAAACCCAACCTCGCCTGCCATGCCATGCCCTGCCCTGCCGAGCCGCGCCGCGCCGAGCCGCGCCTGGCCCGACCCTGCCGCGCCTGCCTAGGCTGCCCGGATCACCTTCGCTACCTTGTCGATGGCCGCGAAGATGCGGGCGAACTCCTGGATATCCTGATACTTCCGACGCAAGGCGAGCAGGTCGCTCAGTCCGCGCTCTAGGACCTGTTGCCGGTAGTCGTCGTCGGACATCGCGGTGTAGATGGGCAGGTATCGCCCCTCCTCCGCATCCCGGACCGTGACCGGGATGAAAGCGCGTATCTCGCGCTCCTCATCGCGGGCCTCGTCCCGATAGACGATGGTCACGCTGCGGATCAGATACGCCGCCTGCGCTAGGCGACGTTCGGCGGCTGCCTGGGCATCGTCCCACGTGAACGCGGGATGCAGGGGCGACGTCTCGCTGACAGCATCGGCCAGCACGGACTCGGGCGTGAACCCGTCGCCTTCGCTCTCCCGGATGGATGCCAGCCGTTCGCCCACTTCCTGCGGGCGCAACCCCTTTGGAAGATGGGCGGCGTCCTTGAAACGATAGACCATCATGCCGAAGCCTCCACATGGAACCGACCGAACTGGCCGTCCTTCTCGGGTCGCCATTCACCGATGCCGGTGCCGAAGCCGCCAGCGTCCAGCATCGCGACGATCTGCTCCGCTGAGACGGTCCGCGCGTTGTATGTGATCGGGAGCGCGATGCTCCAGGTCGGATACTCGGCCCGGTAGCGGATGTCGGCGGTGCCCATCCCGACGCGCACCATGTCTTCGCGCATCCGTGGGGTGCCTTCGATGACGATCAAGTCGCCTTCGATGTGGAATGCCGACCGCGCATCCGTCATTATCATGCCGAGGGCCTTGGCCCCGCGGATGGCAGCGGCTTTGACGCCTACCGCAGGGAACCCGTCGCGGCCATCCTCCAGCCGATAGCGGCTCTCTTCGTAGTCACGCTCCGGGTCCTTGGCTTCCTTGGCCTGTGTGCCCTTCTTCATCTGCTTGTCGAGCATCATCTGTTTGGCCTTGGGCGACCAAGCGTGGACGATGAGCGGGCTGTCGCCCACGATCCGAACACTGATGCGCCGAACGTCGATGCGCTCGGGCGCGACCGTCTCTGCTGCCATGCCATTCTCCGCTACCTACTAGTCGCGTCTGCGACCTACTGCGCATTGTGCCATGTGCCATGTGCAGATGGCAATACGGTCGCCTAAAGCCTTATCCACCGGCGGGCACCCCGGCACCACCACTACCGGAGTACCACCCGTGCCGACGATCATCGACCGCCTGCTCGGGCGGGATACCGCGCCACAGGCAGTCAAGTCCGGCACCGGGGGCACCGGGGCGGGCGTGCTTGCCTACTCCAATGGGACGCCCCTGTGGTCGGCTAGCCGCAACCCGCGCAAGCTGATGCGCCAGGCTCAGGAGCTGTACCACACCGACCTCGTCATCCGGGCGCTGGAGCGTCGCGTGTCGGGCGCCGCCGCAGGGCTGCCGTGGATGCTCACCGATGAGAACGGCGACGAGGTGGACGCCACCACCTCCCCTGATGTGAAGGCCATCTATGACTGGATGGAGAAGCCGCAGGGGGCGCTGACAGGGCGGGTGCAGATGACCCGGCGCCAGCTGTACTTCCTGACCTCGCGCCACAGCGGGCTGTGCGGGAACGCCTTCTGGTACCTGGACCAGCGCACCTACGGGACCGGCGCACCCCTGACCTCGCTGTACATCAACCCCGTGCGCATGACGCCCGCCCACGATCAGGACGGGGTACTGCGCGGCTGGAAGCTGGATGCTGACGACTCCGGTGAGGGTGGCGTGCCTCTCGAGCTCGAAGAGGTCCGGCACTTCGTCATGGAGCCGCCGGACATGGGCTTCTACGGCATCGGCCTCGTGGAGTCCGCGGGCATGGCCTCGCAACTGACCAGCACCATCGAGCGCCACTCGGCTTCCGTCATCGGTGGCGGCGCGCGACTGGCCGGCCTCATCTCGCCCAAGGTGGGCGTCACGATCAGCGATGACCAGTGGTCCGCCGCGACACGCGACTGGCGCAACATCCAGGGCGACCCGGACAGCGCCAAGCGCCTGCACATCCTGCGTGGCCCGGTCGACTACATCCGCACCGCCGCCACGATGCAGGAGCTGTCCATCGTCGACCTCGCCCATATGTCCCGCGAGGACAAGCTGGCCCTCTGGGGCGTCCCTGCATCGCAGGTGCCGTTCCCGGCCTCGGCTGGCCTCAACTCGGGCGAGACGAAGGGCTATGACGAGGCGGTCCTGATGCAAGGCGCGGTGCATGACCGCGTGACCATCATGCGTGAGGTCATCCAGTTCCAGATCCTGGACCCCATCGCCGCGGCCGGCGGCCCCAAGCTCGACCTCGTCATCAAGGAGCCGGAGTTCGACGACGAGACGCCGCTGTTCGATCGCGCACAGAAGGCGCGTGACCTCCCCCTGACCGCCAACGAGCGGCGCCAGCAGGTGGGCCTCGACCCGCTCCCCGACGTGGACACCGCGGGCGAGCCGCTGGGCACCGCCATCTGGCTCCCGGTCGGCCTCACGATGATCGGCGCTGGCCCCGATGAGAACGGCAAACTCCCAACGCTACCGGAGCCGGCTCCCCCCCCGGTTCCGGTAGCGCCCCCACCGCCGGATGACGTCGAGCCGCTGAAGGCGACGCTGCGTCAGACCGTCGATACCAAGTTCGTCGCCAGCACGAAGCGCGACGTGCAGCGGGCGCTGGCCGACCAGGCCAAGGCCATCGCGGGTCGCATCCGTGAGAAGGGCGCGCACCTCGCCAAGCGCCCTACCGACACGAGCATGTGGTGGACGCCGGCGGAGGAGAAGCGGCTTGCGTCAGTCCTGGAGCCGCACAACCTGCGGATCGCTACCGCCGTCACCGAACAGCTCGGCGAGAAGCTATCCGGAGCCAAGAAGGCCGAGGATACGTGGGTCGATAGCGTGATGGCCTACATCCGCAAGCGAACCGGCGAGCGCATCGTAGCCATCAACGAGACCACCCGCGAGGCCGTGTCGAAGCTCATCGCCGATGGGTTCGCCGGCGGCCTCGGCCCTGCCCAGGTGGCGGATACCATCCAATCGGCCACCGCGTTCAACGAGGCGCGTTCGGAGATGGTGGCCCGTACCGAGTCCATGCTGGCGTACAACGATGCCGCCCTGTCCAGCTACCGCGAGTTCGATATCACCCACGTCGTCGCCATCGACGGCGACGGCGACCGCGAGTGTCAGGACCGCAACGGGCAGCCGTTCTCCCTGGCCGAGGCCGAGGGCATCCAGGACCACCCGAACGGGACGCTCGACTGGGCGCCGGTCATCAAGGCCGACCACCGATAGCGACGAACTAGCCCTGCTCCTCCTCCTAGCAGCGTGAGATGACCAATGCGATCCCAAGCGCTCAAAGCGACACCGCTCGACGATGACGCCTTCCGCCTGCTGGCCCTGCCCTTCGGCGGCCCCATCCCCTACCCCGGCGCGCCGCGTGGCGTGGA
>ENA-ORBV01017814-ORBV01017814.1-microbial-mat-metagenome-genome-assembly--contig:-NODE-17814-length-10106-cov-52.058929_pt1 | contig 10106 bp, 22 predicted proteins | sample MGYA00237777_ERZ505514 | MGnify/ENA primary metagenome ERZ505514 (study PRJEB26160, sample SAMN06269048) | microbial mat metagenome | isolation source: Oligotrophic lake microbial mat | place... | reverse complement strand
CTCCGGCAGGCAGTCCCGCAGGATCATGGCGCTCGCGATCCCGTCTGGACAATTTTCGTGTGTGATGATGTGTCGGACTTGGGCCAACTTGGCTATATCGATTTTGGTCATGTTCGTTGCTCCTTGATTTGCTTGGTAGCCGCACGGGCGCCACGCACGTACGCGGCGCTAGGCGCCCGAACCGGAACGACAACCTTCCGGGACTTCAAGGCGAAGCCTCTCGGCAAGGGCGCGAAGCTCACTTGGCCACGAATCCACGGGGTGGTCGTCGTGAACGCGCTGACCACTCCTGATCAGCTCCAGATGCGCCACTAGCCTCTGGGGCAGGATGTATTCGATGTACCCCACGTTGTGGCCCTCCATTTCGGGGCGATACTCCTCATTCGTGAGAAGAGCCCCCACGGCGCACTTCAGACCATCCTTTGAGCGGTAGCGACACACTGCGCTATCGGCATCAATAGACTTCTTGCCCTGTTTGAGCAGGTGGGCAGCCATGGTGTTTAGGACTTCTTGTGCCGTCATCAGTTCAAACATACACTCGCCACTCCCTAATTAACGCCTCAGTACTCGACCAACCTGGTCCATCCCGCTGAGGCGCCGGGCAGCGGTAAACCCGCTTGAGCTTTAGGATACCGCTTTAGATAGTGCCTCAGAGTACGGCTGAGGCGCCCGGCTGTTTATCGGCAGGTTAACAACGGAACCCTGCAAAGCGCGGAACATAGGGGAAACGAAACACGCTCATGCCGGAAGCTTATGGGAAGGAGATAGCGTCATCCGTGGTCGCACCTGAGGACTTTAGTTCCTTACAGTTCACGATGCCAGCCTCAAAGCAGACAATCTCAGTGAAGTACTTCTTCACGCCGTCTTTGCCCACGAAGGTATCGTATCGTACCGAGCCTGACACGTGAATGGTGTCGCCCTTACGTAGCAGCTTAGCCATACGGGGCACGCTCTTCCCGAGGAGAACGAGGTTGTGCCACTCCGTGGTATCGCCCCATTCGCCGGTCTCCTTGTCCTTGGTTCGCGAGTTGGTGGCGAGCCGAATCTTCATGGCGGTCCCGCCTTCGTTGGCGACCGGGTCAGCGCCGAGGGTTCCGAGCAGTGCTACTTTGTTGATGTGATCCATTCGTTTCCTTTTCCTAATGCCGCTGCTAGAGCGGACTCTCTGATGAATGTGCTTAGTTTTATACCCATGGCTTTGGCCGTCTTGGCGAGAAGCCTCTTCTCTTCGTCAGACATCTTTACCGATACGCCCATTCTCCACTTGGTCATTTGTTAAGAGTAACACGCGTGTAATACTTTACAAGGGGGTGACACGCCTTTCACGCGAACCTGCTTCCCAGGTACGCTAGTGCTCGAGGACGCTCGCTCGGGTCGAGGTTCTCCAGCAGGCTCACCATCCTCTCCAACGTTCTCAGCTCGTCGTCGCCAACCGGCTGGGGTTTTAGGGCCGTCAGCTCTTTTAGACGCTGAAGCCTTCTCCATATCTCCTCCATTGCTTCGCAGTCATCCGAGAACGCGTCCAAGCAGTTCTCCTTTGCCCACTCTCGCCAAAGGTCCAGTTGAGCGACCACTAGCGTGTGCGAAGGGGCGTCGAGCGGATCAACATCGACATGCTTGTGGTGCTCGCAGGTATTGTTCGCTCTCGCCTTAGAGTGAAGCTTGCCGCAGACTGGGCAAAAAACGGTGGCGCCCTTATGTAGCGTCATAGCTTCTCCCCGCTCCACGTATCATCGAGACCACTCATCACGACAAGCTTCCGATCCATCTCCCGCTTCAGGACCTCGACGTGGTCCTTTCGTATCGTGGCTACGATGCCGAGACCTAGTTCGTTGGGGCGAACCCCTGCATACGGGTCCGGGAGCGGTAGCTTCTTGTTGTCGAGCAGCTCACGGGCTTCAGAGAACCCCTTGTGTTCGACCTGGGTGCACACGCGGTCTATGAAAGCCGAGACGCTCTCCTCTGCGACTCCGCGTAGAGTCATCGCTCCAGAGTCGCACCACAGTTGCACGTCTTTCTCCTTGAGACTTAGCTCGAACCGAAACCCTCTCAATTTGTCTTCACAAAGAAGCTGGTTTAGTCCTCTCACAACCGCAAACTTGCAGTCAAGAAGGGACATCCCATCGGGAAGCTCTACCCACTTTATCCGTGGGGACACGGGTCTTTTATTATGTCCGAAAAGCCACACCCCCCCCGACTCCGCCCCGAAGCACCTTACCCACGACCAAGGGCCGGCCGACCCCGCATTGCTCCTTAGTCCAAGACATCTTGTCAGCCAGTTATCCACTTCATCCAGTATCGTCATTACGCTGCCTTTCGTTTGCTCATAGCCAATATCATTCGGATTGCATCTGGAGATCTGAGAGTTGGCGGTATCCGCTGAAGCTCGGTGATAACCCACGACGCCTGGTTCCTCCCCATCCTCGGGTCATTCACGCCCATAGAACCCAGGAAGGCCAGCTGCTTCAGGGTGGCCCCACCCTTCTGGTCCCTCTTGATGAGAGTCGTGATTGCCTTGGACGCCGAGGTTCGGCTCATCTTGTCCAAGTCCACGTCCCTGAAGCCCTTGGACGCCAAGTAGCTCCTCTGCTTCGGGCTGAGCGGCTCCACTCGCCCACTCTGAATGGGCTCAAGCCCCAGAGCATCAAAGGGGTTGAAGTTACTCAAACGCGACGTGTACTGGACGCCCCGCACTTGCTCAATCGCTGACCGCAGGCGCTCACGAGCCTCCTTCAGCGCATCGTTGACATCCCGCTGCCCCTCAGACAGCACCTTCTTGGCCACGAGCTTCTCCTCCTCCGAGTAAGAGCCTCCGAGGACATCAGCCGGGCCTATCAGACGGTGATGGTGGCCCACTCCTACGAAGTCCAGGACATGGCAGGCCGGCTTCCCAGAGGCTCCGATGGCTGTGCGTCGTGCGGCAGCGGTCTCCAGTCCGTCCAGAGCCCCCGGCTCGGTTCGGGTGCCACGGCCAACCATCTGGGTGTACAGAGACCGGCTCTTGGTCGGGCGCAGAATTGCCACAGTGCGGGTATTGGGCGCGTCGAAGCCCTCCGTGGCCACCATGCAGTTCACGAGGAACCTGGCGTCACCGCTCCTGTAGCGCTCCACAGCGGCCTTGCGCTCGTCCTCAGGCTGAGAGCCATCCACACAGACGCTAGAGCCTCCCGTGAGGACTGAGAGCCTCTCGGAAAGGTAGCGAGCGGACCTTACGCCTGGGGTGAACACAATGGTGGAGCCAGTGTCCCGCTTGACCATCTCGGCCGCTGCGAACTCGGCCTGCTTGAGGATCTCAGCGTCAAGGATATCGGTCGCCAAGTCTCCAGCTCGAGCCGGAATCAGGTCAAGGTTGCAGTCCTCCATGATGACAGTCTCGCCCACGATGGGGCAGAGCCAGCCCTCGGAAACGCCTTCCTGAATCCCCATCTCGTAGCAGACCGACTCAAAGACCCGTCCCATGGCCTGACCGTCGGTCCGGTCCGGAGTCGCGGTGACGCCTAGGACCTTCGCCTTTCCGAAGTGGTCAAGAATCCTCTGGTAGCTCTTCGCCGGGGAACGATGAGCCTCGTCAATGACGATGAGGTCAAACTCGTCCCGCTTGTAGCGCATCAAGCGACTCTCGCGGCACAAGGTCTGAACCGAGCCGACCACAATGCGCGAGTACTGGGCCCGAAGGGGGCCTTGCTCAATGTCCGCCGGCCGTCCCGTGAGACGCTCCACAGCCGCTGCCGCTTGGGTAATCAGCTCGTCCCGATGAGCCAGGATTAGGACCCTACCGGGGAACCCCTCAGCCAGCCGGCAAAAGACCCGAGTCTTGCCAAGACCCGTAGCCATCACCAGGAGAGTGGAGCGAACGTTCTCCAGGTGGGAAAGAGCCGCTGACACAGCGTTAACCTGATAAGGCCTGTCCGTCACGAGCAGACCAAACCGAACGATACGGCCGCCTCACGAAGAGCCCTATCCCAGTCCTCGACCAGACCGTAATCGTGAATGTGCTGAAGCTTGTCGATCAGCTCATGATGAGCCGCCAAGTGGCGGAGACAAGCGCCTTTTGCCAAAAGGTTCTGAGCGGCAAGGCGCTCCATGTCTTCGCGGTAATCCTCATCGGGTATCAAGACGCCAATGGCGCACTTCAACCCGCCCTCCCCTCGGTATGCGCAAGTGATGCCGTTTCCCATCATGCTCCTGGCGTTCTGAGACATCAGGTGTTTGAAGACAATGTCGAAAAGCTCTTGTGCGGTCATAGGTTCCTGTCAGACATCTCTAAGGCCCTCATCTGAGGCTCCCTTTGAGCGCGTGTCACGCTCCACTTGGTTCTGAAAGCATAGTGAGTCATATCTTTCGACTCGACTCGGAAAAGACTCCCAATGATACTCGACTGAGAGAAGGCCCAAAGCTCCGCTTCCCTTGACGAGACAAACCCTCCCGCTATGCGGGTTCCGTTCGGCAGAACGATAGAGTACTCGGTTTTCACGGGTTCCTCCGGCTCATCCGCTCGCACTCAACTCGCGCATCATCGCGCTCGGACCTCAGCTCTATTATCTCGTTCTGCATCTCGTTCTCGATGAATGCCCATGCTTCGCGCCCCTCGCCGAGTGCCTTCAGCAACGCATCGCGCTCCCCCACCACCTGCCGAATAGCTTCCTGTAGAGCCAGAAAAGACGGACCAAAGTTGAATCGCCGATAGAATTGGTTTTCATTGGGCGCGGCTATCAGGCCCATTATCTCGTCAGCAGTCATAGGCTGCCCACCAGTCTCTCTAGCTCAGCTCGTACCGAGCGCAGGCGCAGACATTCCGCCCGAGCCTCATCACGCTCGGCCAGCGCCACATCACGCTCTTCTTCCCGCGCCAGGCACCCATCCTGAGCAAGATCTCGGCTCTCCCGATCAAGTGTCATCGCTTCGAGCCCAGCCCGAGCCTCATCGCGCTCGCCATGCAAGCGCTTCATCGCGGCCGTCGTTTGCCGCAATTGCTCACCCAGGTCATTACGCACAGTCCGAGCCTCCTGCAGCTGCCTCGCGTTCTCTGCGCCATTAGCCCGCAGCTCAAGAATCGCTGCTAGAATGTCGTCATCATTTCTCACATCCAGATCAAGGGCGCGAGTGCATGCCTCTCGGAATGCGTCCCAGTTGTTCTTGCGAGCCGGCATTTGGTCAAACGGCGGCTCTCCTTCGAAGTGCCCAGGCTTAATGCTCATCACGACGTAACCTCCTGCCATTCCCGGCCAGTCCCAGGCCCTAATAATGTGCCCCACAGTGACGACGAGCCACCTGCCGGAGTAGCCGGTTTCCGGGTCAAACTCCCGCAAAAGGAGCCGATGGCCGACCATATAGCCACGGTCATCGCGCCTTAACTCGCAGGTTTTGCGGCCGTTATCAATGGCGTCGAATGGGTCCGGATGGCACTTCAGCTCGTGCACGTGGTTCTTCTCCAGAAAGGGTCGTGATGTCTCTGCTTCAGTCATGTTCGGTATCTCCTCCCGTCTTGTCTATTTTGTTCACCACTATCGTGGCCGGTATCCCCCGAGCCAGGAGCCACGACACGGTTTTAAGAGCCTCCTCAACCGTGTCGTGATCAGTAACGTTCCAGTGCGTGTAGCCCCAGGAGACCTTGACGCGTTTCACCGTGTCCACCTAAGCGAGCGGTACGCCGCGCCCCGTTTGTAGCAAGAGGCAAAGTTCTCCCCCGTTAGCGCCTTCACCGCTTCAGCATTCAGGCTCTTACGGCCAGATGACTCGACCCAACGGAAAACCTTGCCGGTGGCCTTGTCTCGGATGGGACCCTTTTGCTCAACCCAGGCCTCAGCCATATCCTTGATGCGCTTCGCCTGATCTTCCAAAGACTTCGCTCGGAGTAGCAGCGACAGCATCCCAGAACCACTTTCAGGAGCCACAATGGTCTCTCCGTCAATACGAGTCTCCCATGCCGGGCAACGCAGGCGAGAGTAGCAGTTCAGGCAATGGGCTCCCCTCACCAATCCCGTATCGGTGCCGGTGGCCGCTGCAATGACCTCTCGCTTGTCTTGAAGGAACTGAGGGGAGTCGAACCACACAGTCTCGCCCAGCTCCCACGACTGTTCTACAGCCCCGTAAAGAGCTGTCAGATACCCATCACACTTCTCAAAGTCAGACAGTCCAATAGCGTAGGCCTTCAGCTGCAGGCTGTTTGGGCCTCCTAGGACGTTCATCCGACTCATCTTGAGGTCAGCGAGTACCAAGAGCTTCCCCTTGTCCGTGGCTACCACCCAATAGGCGTCCGCCGTCCCTTGTGACAGCGTGCCATCCGCATAGGCCACGGCTCGGACATTCTCTGTCAGTCCAACCGCAATCTCGTGACGAGCGTTCGCGTACAGGAGAGGGGCCAACCCAGGGAGGCAGAGGTCCTCCGGAGGTCCAAAGCCTTCCACGTCCTCACGCTCTTCGGGCGTCAAGCGAGCCATCAGGGTTTCAGCATCCGCCTGTTGCCCATGAATGGCGTGCCAGGCGGAAGATATGACGGCCACCCGGTCACACTCGTTCCTATTCAGACCGATCGAGCCCGGGCAAAACTTGGCCAGAGGCAAACTTGAGCACCTGATCATGACTGTTCCTCTCTCTGTACGAACGCAAGGCCGTCCATGAAGTCGACAAGCTTCAAAGCTTCGTCCTCAGTGATTGACACAAGGGGTTTCTTAAAGTTTGTCTGGGAGTAATCCGCCAAGTCGCGCTTGCTCAAGCCAGCAACCTGCATCCCGTTTAGCAGCCTCTCTCGAGTGCTGTCCGATATCTTGGCCTTGACTCCCGGTACGGGAGTGTCCGGCTTAATCTCGGGGCTGGGGGAATGACCATCCGGGTCCTCAATCGCCTCAAAAGCAATCATGAACACTTGGTTGCAAAGATACTTCAGGCCGATTGACATAGCCTTGTTTGCGCCCTTGTCTTGAGAATCCATGGCCTCGCAACAAATCACGGCATTGATACAGCCCTCAGCGCCTACAGCCCTCAGCTGATACGCGATGCGCATCTTGTGATGATATTGGCTCTTGCCAGAGGAACTGGCTACCACTGAGATATGGTGGCGCAGAACCTCAGGGATAATCATCAGGCCAGCCTTCGCCATAACGGGCGAAAGAGCATTCATGATCTGATCAATGCCCCTAAAGTTGAAGCCCTGAGAAGCATTCCGTCCTCCCTTGGCGACTGCCCCGATGTTCTGCATAACCTCTTGAATTGCGTGCTCTACGGTTCGTTCAGACATTGTTTTTATCCTCAGTTGCGGGTTTCTTAAAAGACAAGAGCCAAGCGGTTAACCTCATATGGCCAATGTCTTCATGGACTAACTCTCGACTATCATCGTCCCAAGAGTCTAGGAATGGTTCGTAGATGACGGGTTCGGGCTTCATGTTTGCTTCCTCAAAGGCCCGGTCATCCGGGCGATTAGCTTGTCTGCGGTTAGGTGCTGCTTGCTTGCGGCCCACACTTCCGCGATGGCCATCGAATTGAAGGGCCCTGACACAATCGATGATGACCCGTCCGAACGGTAGGCCTTGACCACATACTCGACCCCGTAAGGGTCAAGCTTCAGGGGACGGCGCCTCACGGTTCACCGGCTTCGTCGTCGTAGCCTGAGGCCTGAGAGTCGCGGTAAGCTTGATCCCCGAGAGCATCAAGGATTGCCTCTCTGTGCTTTAGACCAACCTTGGCTAACCAGCTGATAATCAGCCAGGAAGTGTTCAGGCACCTACCGTAGGGTGTGGTGATGCTTTCGATGCCACACTCGCAAGCCAACCAATGGGGAGGATTGTGTCCGGAGCGGTCTCCCTGTTCAAACCACACGCTTCCCACAATTCGGCGTCCCTTGTATTCAATACAGGCGATCATATTCACTCAGTCTCCTTTCGTCCGACGCACGCTTCTGTAGCTCTTTCACAACATCATCAGCAAACATAGACCGCGCTTCCTTAGCGTTCTCCGCTCTGTATTCCCCTGTGAAACACTCTTCGCCCGGACAGGAATACGTCACGCGGTAGAGAGGCGCCCCGACTCCCCAGTATTGACCCCTCGTCTCGTACCCATGCTTGCTGAGGCGTATACGCTCACAGGTTATCTTCCTCATGACAGCCACTCCCCTTCGTAGCCGGTCAGTTGCATAAGCAGATTAGTAATCTCTTCGTTCTGAGATTGCCCAACGGTGTAATCGATGCTTTGCCAGTCCAGGCGACTTGACAGAGACGTTCCGAGCCAGTTCAGGGGCCTTTCACACTCGCGAACTGCCTTGCGGGCCCGTGCCCTTTGGTAGACGATGCGCCTGAAGTCTCGGTAGTCATAGCCGTAATTGTGCGTCCGAAGTTTAAGCAAGTAGGCCAGCATTGCGGCCTTTTGCTCTTCTGTTACGTTTTCTGGTTTCATGTTGTCTCCTACATTGGGTTGACACGGAACGCCCTTTCGAGTGTCCCGTAGCAGCTCAATTAGGCAGCCTGCAGTTCCTGTATCTCCTTCCGAGTGGGGTTTTCGGCTGTCATTCCCCACTCCCAGGAGTGGAGATAGTGCCCGCAATTGCCAGCGTGGGTTGTGTCTTCCTCTGACACTTCAATCGCCCGCTCGCACGCTTCTTCCTCTCCTAAGCCTTCCGAAACGGCCGCCTCGTACTCTCGCTTATATGCCTCCCGGACTTCCTTGTCTGCCAAAAGCCCTGGCGCATTCTCTGCCAGCCAGTCGACGCATTCGTCTAGAGCGTCTTCAAGGCTGTTCGCCCACACCAGACAATGCGTAGAAGAGTACGCCCCGAACCAGAGGATGTAGCGCTGTTTCGTAAACTCTCGTTCACTTGGGTTGATAATATTGATCTTCATGACTTAAACTCCGTCCACATTAGCTCCCCAAGAGCTGGGGGCCGATTCCAAGGTTCAAACGCACCCTCGGTTGACCTGTAGACCTTGACCACCAGCGACCGGTCGCTGGAGTCGTCGACGCGCTCAAAGATGTACTCACCGTGCTGAGCGTAGGAGCGCCTCACAATCTGCCCCTGGTATTTCGGCGGCGTGTGAAACGGGCTCGAAGGGATCTCGGCGTCGATCATCGCTCTCCAGTCAGCCGGGGTCATGATTTCTCCGACCGGTTTAGCCTTCGATGGCTCGCTTCCCTCTCGTACGCGTGGATTGCCACCGCTTGCAAGGCGTGGGCTTGAAGTGGTGAAAGGGTTCCGTACTCTCGTTCTGTCATACCAAAAGCCCTTCAATCATCCTGTACGAATCGCGTATGCGTGCATTCAGCTCGGACAAAGCGTCCTTTTTCATATCTTGGTAGTAGTCTCCGCTTTCGATGAAGTCATCAAGGGAGTCATAAGAGCAACCGCTTAGATATGTGACTCCCTTCCATTCTCCCCATGCCGCCGTGACCCTGACTGTGCACCATGCCCACTCATTCCCGGACTCTAGGTTCTTGAGCACTTGGCCTATGAGTTCAGTGTCCGCGCTCCCATCCTCTTGCTCAAAGTCCGGCGTGCTGTGCTCTGACTCGGTGTCGATTGACATTCTCACTTCAGTTTCGAGCAACGGGCGTAGCTTGGTTTTCATGATTGCTCCCTCTGCCAGCGCTCAATGCTGGGCAGCTTTGCCGCGCCCCAACCCCACGGGTCATCCGCGCGTTCCTTGGCGCTTTCGTATGCCGTCCACCCGCAACCACGGTCGGTTCGATACTCGTCGCTGAGGTAGACCGGCCCCTTGAAATGCCGGCGAAGGATTGCTTTCGAGCGCTCAAACGACGACGCGAGCAAGGTCCCGCGACCTTCGCCAAGCCAAATCTCATAGACTGGCCGACTCATGATTGCTCCCATTGGACTTCAGACCAGCTGAACTCCTTGCCAGCGGCCCCAAACGCCGAGTGCATAGCCATTTCAACCGCTCGGGCGGGTTCATGCCTGGCTTCCGAAACCTGGCCAATGGGCTGGCCGTCCAGTAACATTTGACAGCTCGCCTCGGCAAAGCTAGCAACTAGGGTCATTACTTCGCCGTAGGCTTTGATGGTGATAATCACTTTGAAGCCTTTGGAGCCTTGAACCAGACCGCGACAACATACTTGACGCCGTCATTCTCCAGATTGATCAGCTGGAAATGCTCGTGAATGAC
>ENA-ORBV01017813-ORBV01017813.1-microbial-mat-metagenome-genome-assembly--contig:-NODE-17813-length-10107-cov-7.044766_pt1 | contig 10107 bp, 6 predicted proteins | sample MGYA00237777_ERZ505514 | MGnify/ENA primary metagenome ERZ505514 (study PRJEB26160, sample SAMN06269048) | microbial mat metagenome | isolation source: Oligotrophic lake microbial mat | place... | reverse complement strand
CACGAGCGCAATGCTCACAACTTCCCGCTTGATTTGGCTGCTGGTGAAACAACTCCCGTAGCAATGGTTGCTCCTTCTATCAATGGCTAAGTTTTAGCTTTTGATTTAACAAAAAGCGCTCCTAGAAATAGGGGCGCTTTTTGTTTTGGCAAGTGGAATTAGAGAGATTTTTTTCTGTTAAATCCGTTAAATCCGTTAAATCCCATACACTGCGCGTGGCCGAACTTCCCGATCAATCTGATATATTGATTAAGAATTATTATTTTTGGCAATCATCAAAGTGGCGATATTTAACAGGCACAAATTGGAAAAACTTGCGGTTCATAAATCTCAAATATTAGCCTGGGCGATCGCACTTTTCAGCGGCATTTCGATGGCATTGACAACAGCGCCATTCAATGCTTGGCCGTTAGCCTGGATAGCATTAGCTCCCCTATGGGTTTTGGTTGCCAGTTATCAACGGCCGATAATCACAGAAAAAAAACAAAAATTTCTTCCTTCTTTCTTATTCCTTCTTCCTTCTTCCTTCTTCCTTCTTCCTTCTCTTTGGGGAATTGGCTATCACGGATTAGCCTTATCTTGGATTATGGGAATTCACCCGATGACTTGGTTGGGAGTGCCTTGGTGGCCGAGTTTGGCGATCGCACTTTTTTGCTGGGCCTTCATCACCCTCTGGGGAGCCGCATTAGTCACCGCTTGGGGATGGTTATTTGCGATCGTAATTTCCAAAATCAGTAGCACAGGCATCTTCCCTGTGACTCCCAAAAAAATTAGTGGCACAGGCATCTTGCCTGTGATTTCCCAAAAAATTAGTGGCACAGGCATCTTGCCTGTGATCCGCGTTTTAATTGGTACAGCTTTATGGTGCGGCTTAGAAAGTATTTGGAGTACAGGTTCGCTGTGGTGGACATCACTATCATACACCCAAAGCCCGCACAATTTAGCAATATTGCACCTCGGTCAACTCTCCGGGCCCAGCGCAGTCACAGCCGCCATTGTAGCAGTAAATGGCTTAATTGCCGAAGCTTTTATTGAAGGAAGAAGGAAGAAGGAAGAAGGAAGAAGGAAGAAGGAAGAGGGAAGAGGAGAGAAGGAAGAAGGAAGAGGGAAGAATTTGATTCCTTTTCTTTTGCCTGCGGGTTTATTTTTAGTTTTGCATATTGTCGGCTGGAGTTTGTACAATCGCCCCTTAATTCAAGAAGCGGGAACAGCATTAAAAATTGGGATTATTCAAGGAAATATTCCTAACGAAATTAAGTTTGACTCAGGGGGCTGGCGGCGCGCTTTGGAAGGTTACACCGCTGGATACAAAGAGTTAGCAGACAGAAAAGTCGATGCTGTGTTAATTCCAGAGACAGCTTTGCCTTTTATCTGGACAAACGAATATCAGCGTTCCACTCTTTCCTTTTATCAAGCTATTCTCGAACGCGGTGTAGTGGCTTGGGTTGGGGGATTTGGACAAGAAGAAAACGGTCTCACTAATAGCTTATTGGCGATCGACAAAACTGGAGCAATTGTCGGCCGCTACGATAAACTAAAGCTAGTACCTTTAGGCGAATACATCCCTTTTTACGAAATCTTAGGCGGGATCATAAATCGGCTGTCACCCTTAGATGCTCGTTTAGTACCAGGAAACTCAAAACAATTGTTTGATACGCCATTTGGCCGCGCCATTGTCGGAATTTGTTACGATTCCGCCTTTGCTGAAAATTTCCGATATCAGGCGGCTCAGGGAGGCGAATTTATGCTCACAGCTTCCAACAATGCCCATTACAAACCGCCGATGCTGGCTCAGCACCATGCTTTAGACGTGATGCGGGCAATTGAAACTGATCGGTGGGCTGCGATCGCAACTAATACGGGGTACTCTGCTGTTGTCAATCCCCGCGGCGAGACAATTTGGAAGTCTGGAATTAATACTTATGAAGTCCAAGATGCTACTATTTATCGGCGGAAAACTCGGACTTTGTACGTGCGCTGGGGAGATTGGCTAACGCCTTTATTACTGGGATTGGCTGGATTAGCGAAGGTTTTCCAAAGAGGCTAACGGGAAATGCTCAATAGCTTACCCCTTAAGAGTTTTTGAGGACTTGACCCCCGGTTTGTTTCTACCTACGGACAGGTAAAAGGCGAACCCTTGCTTAGCAGTAGTCTGGTCAAGTCCAGTCTGCACAAAACTGCTGACAGGACTCTGATTAATGCTAGCATCAACAGCATTCCCATTATCCTCTGACTCTGACTCTCCTATCTGTTTCATGCCATTCCAATTAAGGTAAGTATTCTGCAGATTGCTGAAGATTTCTTGATAAATTTGGCTTCTGACGCGATCGCCCCGCTTCCCATCTTCCAGTTTGATATCATCCACAAAAAAGCCGATCTGCAATTCAAGATACACCGAGGAGTCATCGTGATTCATTCCGATCATCCTGATTTGCGGTTCTTGCCATTTTTTTCTCGGCACTTTCAACTTTTCTTTGATCCATTTAATTATATCTATAACATAATCATCTAAGCGAGTTTCGTCAGCTTGAGGGTTCGAGATTTTTTGATACAAGCGTTGCGCTCTTCGCTTTAACAAATTAATCTTTTGTTCCCATTCTTCAGAAATGAAGTATTGATCGTCATCCAGCAAATTTGGGTCTCTCAGCCAAATTCGATACCACTGCCTAATTAACTCAATCAGTCCCTCTTCATTATATTCTTCAAAATTAACTACAGCACGGCTATCTTCAGTTGCCTCGATCACTTGAAAACCAAAGAGTTCTAAGATTGCTAAATATTCCTGTTGGAGGTTTTCTCTTTCATCTTGAGTTAACCCTCCTTTCTCAGCAAACTGCACCGTAACAACCAAAGATTCCAGGGCTTGTTCAATTTCCTCTAATTTTAAATTTACCTCCTGTTCAGCCAGTAGCCGCGATTTCCCAACTTCTTGTTGTTCGACTAGAGTGGTATCAGTTCCTTCCGCGTTATAGTACCTATCAATTACCTCCAATTTAGCATCCATATCCCCTAGTGTATCGGGATGAGCTAACACAATTTCTTGCATCAGCTTCTTGGCATCCTCAAGATTACCTTCCGAGGGTATTTCTATTTCTATAGAGTGATAGTATAAAGAGGTAGGGCGACTTAGATTAGTAAGTTTTTGACCCTGCAATACACTGTTGGGAATATAAACATCGCAATGGTTGCTAAATATATAGAGCTGAGTCACCCTAATCCCAATTCGTCGCAGCATTCCGATTGAACCATCTTCAAGGAGCAGAATATCACCAAATCGAAAAGGAGTATCAATAAGTAAAACAACCCCACTAAAAAAGTTAGACAAAATATCCTGAAGCGCAAAACCCAGAACAAAAGTAGCACCGCCCAAAGCTACCCAAATTCCACTTAAATCAACCCCAAAGGAACTGATCACAAGCACACCGCCACCCAGGAAAATAATCACAGGAGCAACGGCTGAGAGGATGGGAAGCAATACATCATCCCACATCACCTCAGTTTTTTTAGTGTACTCCTTGAGGTAGTAGATAAAAACTTCGATAAATAATTGAACTGACCAATAACTAATGGTGATAATTAAAATCGGTGTCAGGATGTGTTCGATCGCACCAAAAATATCAGCAGAGACTAACTTCCCAAAACTCATTTTCAGACAGAGAATAGCGAAGACAATGAGAACGGGATAGGCGGAAACATTTAAGGTGACAATTGCAATGTCCCGTTCAAATTTCCTAAAAATGGGGCGCAAAATATAAAACAATATTAGATATAATAGCCCTGTTCCCAGAGCGGTGAGTAGCAAACAGATCGAGAGCTTGCTAATTGTATTTAGCGTATCAAATTGATGAAAAATGTTTTCTAACATAGTAGTTTATCCCTTAAATAAATTAACTTAATTTTTGTCACAAAAACTCCCTAACATTTTGGGCAATTAGTTACATTTACTCCTCTAAAACTGTTATCAACTAATTTAAGAATAGAGGTGTAAATTTCATAAAATGTTACGTTCGCTCCTAAATATTTTACTTTATTCAACTACAAGCTTTAAACCTGGAAGCAATCGCTCTAAGTTTTTCAAAGATTTAACTTGCCAGGGCATTTTTTTTGTGCCTAAAACCACCAATTGACTCTTCTTTTTCCGCATCCCAAGCACAAATTTCGACAGCATACTGATGCCAGAACTGTTGAGAAATTTTAATTCTTTCACATTTAATGTAAGAGTTGCGGGTGCTAATTTAGCCACATCATCGAGCAACTTAACAATCGGAGCATAATCCTTGGGGCCTCCTAGACTGATGGCACCTTGAAAATAAACTGTTGCAGATGCTTCTTCGTATTGAACCTGATAATCTTCGCCTTTGACTTCTTGATTGGTCATAGCTTTTATGTCTTTTTTTGCTTCTGATGTCTAAATTCATCAGTATTTGAAATTATACAACAACTTGAGCCATTGTAGCAACGGTGATAATTTGTGGATTACTGGGATCGGACTCAAATTTCCAGCCGAGTTTGGCTGAATAATCATTGATCGCAGTCAGCAAACCTAAGCCAGAAGCTTCGCTATCTTCGGATGCGGCTGCTTTTGTGATCTGCTCAACATATAAGTCATGAGGATCTGCCGATCGTAATTCCTCAATAAAGGCTTGAAATTTCTCCACACTTTCAGGACTAATACCGTTCTTGGTAAAAATCACAGCAGTGACTAGATCCAAGTTTTCCCTAAAATGTATGCCAAACTTAATCGGATCATTCTCGCTTCCTTCATGAAATTTCATGGCATTCTCTAAGAGTTCGTTTCCGATATAACTCACCGCGTTTTTCATGGCTTCGATGCGTTCTTCTACCTCACTATCCTCCTCGTCAATTGGCATAATATTTAAAAAATAGTCGGCGATAAAACAAGCTGATAAGCGGTTATTCAGCCACCGCCGTTTAACGGGTCTAGAACTGGAAGTAAAGCTCATTTCTAAAGAATCATGTGACCGGGGAAACTCCTCAATAAAATCTCCAACAAGCTGGATCATCTTTGTTACCTATTAATTGATAAAGGTTGGTATCATCCAATACGCTTTAGTCTTCAGCCCAATGTTCGTGGCTAGCCGACGCACATCAGTTACGAAAAAGGTTGAATATATTCTTTTTGTTCACATTATCGTTAACTTCCTCCAAATCGTTAACTTCCTCCAAATCGTTAACTTCCTCCAAATCGTTAACTTCCTCCAAATCGTTAACTTCCTCCATTAATTCTGGTTCCTCAAATGATTCCAAATTATCAGATGCTTCCTGCTTGAGGACAAGTAAAGTAATGTCATCAAAAACTTTTTGCTTGCCAATAAATTGTTTAAGATCATCAATGATAGCTTGTTTGATTTCTTCGGCAGAACTGGCCCAATTCTGACTAATAACTTCGCATAATTGATCCATCCCATACTGTTCTTTATCAAGGTTATAAGCTTCAGGAATTCCGTCGGTATAGAGGACAATTCCATCCCCCTCCTTTAATTCAACGATCGTATGATTGATGAATTCAGTAATTTCTTCATCTAATCCAATAGGGAAGCCTAGATTCATCGTGTCAACACGCTCAACCATTCCGCCCTTTCGCACTACAATCGTTTCCTCATGCTGACCGCTGATACTTATTCTACCTCTTGTATAGGTGAGAATGACTAATGTCAAATTCTTCTCAGAATTCATCCGTCGGACATTTTTATAAATAGTACGGTTGAGTGCATCTAAAAATTTAACAGGATCGAGTTCTCGAATTTCCTTAAGAGTCCGAACTGCTGTTTGCGTCATTACCATTAAAATGCCACTTTCTAGTCCGTGTCCGGTGACATCACCGATGCCAATTGTGACGATTCCGTCTACGTAGAGAACGTCATAGTAGTCGCCGCCTATTTCGTCTGCGGGTTCCATAAACCCGGCAATTTCTAATCCTTCGATCGCGTCTAGTTCGTCTGATGTAGGAAGAATCATCTGTTGCATTTGACGCAACATATCTAGTTCTTTAGCCATGCGGAAGTTTTCCGATTGGAGGATTGCTTCGGCTTCGTTTCGCTTCAGAAGGTTTACATAGGCTTTAGAGTGGTAGCGGATACGAGCTATTAGTTCTGCCTTGTCTGGGAGTTTAACTATATAATCGTTTGCCCCTAAAGCAAAAGCTTTTGCTTTAATCAGCGGTTCTTCTTTACTAGAGAGAACGATCAGCGGAACATATCTTGTGGGAGCGTTATTGGCTCGCAAAAAGCGTACTAAGACCAGTCCGTCCATCTCTGGCATTACTAGGTCTTGTAAGATGACTGTTGGTTGACATGACCTCGCGACTTTGATCGCCTCGGTAGGGTTGCTACAGTAATGAAAGGTGATATCTTTTTCGGGAAGCAACATTCGACGAACGGCTTCGCCGATCATTGGCTGATCGTCGATGAGCAAGACTGTAATCGGATCTTCTGTCACTGAGTTCACTTCCTTTTGAAAGACTAACTTGAAGATAAAAAGTAAGCAGTAGTTAACGGCTCCTTGCTAATCGGTCAATGAGAGTAGAAGCGATCGCATCCAGTGGTAAAATCTCCGTCGCCGCACCAAGCTCTACTGCTGCCTTGGGCATCCCATAAACCACACAACTTGCCTGATTTTGGGCGATCGTATGCCATCCCTTTTCGCGTAACAAACCTAGCCCTTCCGCTCCATCTCGACCCATACCTGTTAGTAACACAGCAGTTCCTTGGCGATGCCAGTAATGAGCGACACTTTTGAAAAACACATCAACCGAAGGACGATAGGGATAATCAATCGGGTTTTTTGTATAACTTAAGCTAAAATTCGGTTGCAATGACAGGTGATCATTTGTCCCGGCAATTAATACTTTTCCTACTTCCAAACGACTTCCTTCGGATGCTAGCTGCACACTCAGAGGCGTTTGTTCATTTAGCCATTCTACCAAACTGGGAGTAAATTGTGCATCTACGTGTTGGACGATCGCCACTGCTGCACCAAAGCTTGCCGGTAAGCGAGAAAGAATCTTTGCCAGAGCATTGGGGCCTCCAGTAGAAGAGCCGATCGCAACTAGGGGAGGAACGCGGGTGGCGAGGGGTGAGAATATAGATTGAGGGCTTTGGGTAGTGGTTCTATATTTAGAAGTTGCACCGGATTTACCAATTAGTTTACCAATTGTCACGATTTTCGCAAGCAAAGCTGTGGCAGCTTCTGGGTTGCCGCTAGCCCCCAAAACAGGCGTGCTGACAGCATCTAATGCTCCATATCCCATTGCTTCAAACACTTGAGACCCATTTTTTTCAACGCTAGCCGTTACTACCACAATAGCGCAGGGAGAATTCTTCATGATGTGGCGAGTTGCCTCTACCCCATCCATGATTGGCATGATCAAATCCATCAGAATCAGATCTGGGGTATCCCCGGCGCATTTGCTAACTGCTTCAGCACCATCACGTGCTACCCAAGCCACTTGATAGTCTTTGACTGTCATCAAGACGCGCCGTAGCGTCTCTACTGCCATCACCATGTCGTTTACAATTGCGATTCTCATATGATTGGTAATTGGTAATTGGTAATTGGTAACGAATGACTAATGACCAATCAAATCGTACACGGCTTTTACTAATGTATCGTCCTGAAAACTTGCTTTGGTTAAGTAATAATTAGCTCCCGCTTCTAAACCGCGCAGGCGGTCTTCTTCACGGTCTTTGTAGGAGACAATAATCACCGGAATCGAACTCAGCTTGGGATTGTTTTTGATCTTACTGGTAAACTCGATTCCGTTCATGCGGGGCATATCAACATCACTAACTACTAAATCGTAGTGATTTGTGGAAACTGCGTGCCAACCTTCCATGCCATCCACTGCAACATCAACTTTGTAACCTTTGTTTTGCAACAATTTGCGTTCCATTTCTCGCACGGTAATAGAATCATCCACCACCAGAATACTCTTGCGACTGTCTGCCACAGTCCTATCGGCACTGCTAATAACACGGTTCAAGTGGCTGTTATTAAGCAGATTATCGACAGAACGCATTAAGTCAGAAGCATCGACAATCAGGATAGGAGAACCGTCTCCCATCAAAGCAGCAGCACTAATATCCTGAACTTTACCCAGTCGGGGATCTAACGGTCTTACCACCAAATCGTGTTCGCCCAAAAAGCGATCGACCACCAGTCCGTAATAGTCTGATTGTTCGCTGATGACTACGACAGATAAGGTATCGGACTGGGGCGGTGGTTGCTTCAATTCTAATACTTGATAACCAGCTACTAAGCCGACATTCTTATTGTTCATAGTGAAATATTGGCGATTTTCCACTGAGGCAATCTCTTGTCGATCCACATCGACAATTTGCTCAATCCGCGCCAGAGGAAAAGCATAGGGTTCGCCAGATATTTCTACTAACAGGGTGCGAACGACGGATAGCGTCAAGGGTAATTGAAAGTTAAAAGTCGTACCTTTTCCTAGATTAGAACTAGCTCGCACGGTGCCGCCAACTTCGTGCGCCATGCTTTTCGCGATATCTAAACCCACGCCGCGACCGGAAATTTCGGTGACTTGCTTGGCTGTCGAAAATCCTGGTAAAAACAGAAATTCCATCAGTTCGCTTTCGCTAAGCTGAGCTACTATTTCCGGGGTAGCCAGGTTCTTATTAATAATTTTTTGGCGCAGCCAGTCAAAGTTAATTCCTCTACCATCGTCAGTGATGGTAATCGATAGCATTCCGCCTCTATGGGCTGCTTCTAGCCGCACAGTTCCTTCTGCTGGTTTGCCGGTGGCTAGGCGCTCTTCGGGAAGCTCCAAGCCGTGATCGATGGAGTTACGCAAAATGTGGGTGAGGGGGGCTTCCAGTTTTTTGATAATATCCCGATCGACTGGCGTGGCTTTGCCGAAAACTTCAAATTTTACTTGCTTATTCAGCTTCCTAGCTAAATCGCGCATCATCCGAGGAAACCCCTGCACCCCATCGGCGAAGGGACGCATATTAGATTGAATCACTTCCTGGTAAAGGCGATCGCTCAGACTGCCGGTGCGACGGGCATATAATTCTAGTTCGATCAGGCGATCGCTCAAAATTTGCCGACATTCTCGTTCCTTTGCGCGAGCTCCTTCTAAATAGTTTTCGGCTTCTTGATTGTGGTGGGCTGCCAGAGTTTGCTGAAAATTCTCTAAAATTTTCGATAATTCCAGTTGGCGTTTCTTGAGGATCGTCAGGGAATCGGCAAAGGGCTGAAGCCAATTTGCTTCGATCAAAGATTCGCCAGCCAAACCCATGATCCGATTTAAGTTGTCGGCGCTTACCCGGACAACGCGATCGCTAGAGGCCCCTCCCTGTTCTGCTCCCGGTTTGACTTGCTCTACATCGCTAGATGTTTGCTTAACAATTGATTGAGTTTCACCTAAGTTATTCTGACCATTTGCTTGTGTTTGGATAGTACCGGGAGCGCTGACTACGATTTCCTGTTTTTGCACAGGAGTAGATTGTGCCTGAGTTTCCTGATTTGAGGGCAAGATTTCGGCTCTTTTCACTGGTGCAGATCCAGGTGTCAGCAGAGCAGAAATTTCCTCTCTGGTAGTTTCAACATCCTGCCGATTTTCCTTAACCCAACTTTGCCCTTGCTGACTGATGTTTAGCAGGAGATCGACTCCATGCAGCAACACGTCAACTCCATCGGCTTCTAGGGTAATTTTTTGGTTCTGTGCTGCTACAAAACAATCCTCCATAACGTGAGCCAAATTAACAGCAGCATCCAGGGCCACGATGCGGGCTGCTCCTTTAACTGAATGGGCCGCCCGCATTAACGATTCTAAGACTTTCGGAGACCCAGGTTGGCTTTCCAGAGCTAATAGTCCCTCACTTAAAATAGCTGCTTGGGCGTCTACTTCCAGCTTGAATAACTCCAACATTGAGGTGTCACCGATGGTTGACATCTCATCTGATTCTGGATCATCTTCACTGTTTGCGATCGTGGTTGATTCTACCTCGCTGGTCACTGATTCATCAGAAAGCGAGTTCAAATCTCTAGCATATTTGTTTGGCCTGTCTCTTATACACATCTCCGAGCCCACGAGACTAAGGCGAATCTCGTATGCCGTCTTCT
>ENA-ORBV01017812-ORBV01017812.1-microbial-mat-metagenome-genome-assembly--contig:-NODE-17812-length-10107-cov-10.407478_pt1 | contig 10107 bp, 2 predicted proteins | sample MGYA00237777_ERZ505514 | MGnify/ENA primary metagenome ERZ505514 (study PRJEB26160, sample SAMN06269048) | microbial mat metagenome | isolation source: Oligotrophic lake microbial mat | place... | reverse complement strand
GGTTGACGAGGTCGACTGCATGCGACCACTGCCGCGCCGCTTCCGCGCGGTCGGCGGCGATATTTCTTGCAGCCTGCTCTGACCATCCCACCGGCATGTAGAGCGCCTGACAGAGCGCCATCAGAATGCCTTTGGTCAGGCAATCGACCTGAGCTTTCTGGAAGCGAGCTTCCTCTGCCATGTCTGCGTCGGCAGGGGTCGCGTCGCGACCGTCGGGATCGGTGAACCGCGTTGGGTTCGCGTTGGCGTAGGTCCAGCCTTGCGTCGACAGCGGCTCGCTCAACGAGCCCGCGACGGGGTCAAGCGAGAGGAAGCGGCCGGTCGTCGCATCGAGATGGCGAGCGCGGGCATAGATGAGCCCGGCGTCGTCGTGGACGTGCCCCGTGAAGCCTCGCCCGCCGACGCCGGGGGGTCCGGTCGCTGGCGTGTTCCGCACCCGACCGAAGGCATCGAAGGCCGTCGACGTCGACGCGCCACCGTTCACGCGCAGCACGATCGAGCCCAGGCCGTCGTGTCCGTAGACGTCGTCGCCCAGGCCCAGCTCCATGCCCAACGCGTGGACCGAACTCTGCAGCGTCGCCAACGAATCGCCTTCAGCGACGACGCCGTCGGCGCCCCAGACGTAGGCGCGGGTTCCGCTGGGCTCGTCCTTCGTGAGCCGCCAGCCTTGGTGATCGTAGGTGAACGTCGAGGTCAGCCCGCCCCGTGTCGAGCTCAGCAAGCGATCGGCGTCGTCGAAGGTCCGCTGCGTCAGCCCGTGCTGCACCTCGCGCCCCGCGGCGTCGGTCTCCACCAGCAGCGTCGTCGTCGGCGCCAGCAGGTTCTCGATGCCGTTCAGCCCGTCGCTGCTGTTGAAGCCGTAGCGCTCGTGTGACTGCAGCGTCGACGTCGACGGCGTCGTCTCGAAGGCTGAGAACGTGTCTGGATACCCCGTGAAGCGCTTGACCTCGCTGCGCGCTCCGTCGCCGCGCAGCTGGTACAGCTCGGCCGCGCCGTCGTCGTAGCGAGTGCCCGTCAGCCGGTCCGCAGGGTCGTATTGGAAGCGAGCAATCGCACCATCAATGGTCTCTGTTGTTCGGTTTCCTCGATCATCATAGGTGTATGAAGTCGCCGAGGTCGCGCTGCCGAAGACCGCACGCGTCACGCTTCGTACTCGCTTGGACGGCGGCTCGTAGGCCCAGGTTTCGGTCAGGTCTCCGTTCCGAATCTGCTCCAGCAGGCCGCCAGCGGCGAATGTGACGTCGATGTCGTCTGCTGCTGCTGCTGCATGCTCGTCGACCGATAGGCTTGAGGTCCGGATGAAGTCGAGGCGGCCGAGACGATCGAAGCGGTCGGACTGCCGATGCTCATTGACGCGGCGTTCGATGTTCAGCGACTCCGCAAAGTCGGTGTATCCATAGGTGACTGAAGAGCGATCACTTCGAGAAATATCTGTCACTCGATCACGGAGATCGTAGGAATACGTCGTCGTCGCCTGTCCCTGCGGCTGGGGGTTTGTCTCGGCGATCTGCATGGGCTGGCCGAGGCCATCAAACGCCTTGGTCACCGACGAGAGCCCGCCCGGCGCGGTCCAGGTCGTCGACATCTCGCGACCGCGTCCATCAATGATCGTCGTGACGGGCCGCGACAACGGCGCCGGCAGCGTCGTCGTCGAGGTTCCGTCTGCGCCCCAGCTCGTGGACCAGGTCGAGGTGCCGCGCTTGCGCTCGGTCAGGCGGCGCAATGGGTCGTTGTAAGACCAGCTCTGCGGCACGCCACCCGGCGACGTCAGCGAGAGCAGCTTGCGGTCGGAGTCATATCCGTAGCGATAGACCGATGGCGTCGTCGTCGGCAGCGTCGCCGTCAGCACCTCGCCATCTGGCCCGTTCGTGAACGACCACGTCGACGATCCGACCTGGCGGCTCGCGAGGAAGCCGCCGCTGTCGAAGGTCTCGTCGATGTCGTTGAACGAGCGGATCGCTCGCGTCGTCGGCACGCCCAGCGGCGACCACGCCGACGTCGTCGTGTGACCGAGCGGGTTGGTCACCAGCAGCGGGCGGCCATCGGGGCCGTAGGACGTCGTGGTCAGCTCGCCGCCGAACTCCCGCTCGGTCTCTCGGCCTTCGTCGATCCTGAACCGCACCGGCGCCACGTTGGCCGCCTTCACCAGGAGCGGATCGCCACCCGCGTCGAAGAGCGACAGCTCCGAGATGCCGCCCTGCGTGCGCTTGGCGACGTTGCCGAGGCTGTCAAAGGCGACGTCGACGTGTCGCGACCGCGTGAACCCGCCCATCTGCCAGGTGTCGTCGACGCTCGCCGTGCGCAGCGTCGGGTACGTCGTCGTCGTCGCGTACGAGTAGCCGAGCCCTCCCCTCGACCACGTCTCGGACGCGAGCAGCACGCGGCCAGCGTCGTCGTGGCTCGTCGACGTCGACAACTGCCAGGCACCCTCGCTCGTCTTGCTCGCCGATGGCCAGGTGCCGTCGTAGCCAAACGTCGACGACAACGGACCCTGCGTCTGCTTCAGCAACAGGCCGCGTCCGTTCTCTTCGCGCTCGATGAACGCGCCGCGCGGCGGGGTGATGCGCGTCTTGCCCTGGCCCGGATAGTCCACGCTCGTCGACGACGACGGCAGACCCGACGCCGCCAACGACGACGTCTTCAGATCGCCGAACGCGTTGAACTCCAAGGTCTCGATCCGATCGACATGCGGCCCCGTCGTCGTGCGCGAGAGCACCGTGCCGAATGCATCGGTCACCTGGGCCGTGAGCACCTCGGCGCCGAAGGACTCGCTCAGCATGTTGCCCTGCGGATCCAGCGTCGTCGTCGTCGTCAAACCTGCGGCGGCGTCCGTCGTCGTCACCAGCAAGTTCGCCGCGTCGAAGCTGGTCGTGACCCGGTGGGTCGTTCCGTCTGGCAGCGTTTCGTCGACGGCGATGGGCCGGTCGAGGGAGTCCAGCTCGAGCCGCCGATGCCGCACGCGCTCAGCGGTCGGTCCACCCACGTCGGTGCTCAACGTCTCGACGATGTCGACGGAGCGCGCCCCAGCCGCGTCGTTGTAGGAGCGGGTCTCGACGGAGGTGAGGTCCTTTGGTGCTCCGGCTTCGTCGACGGTCTTGGCAGTGCGGGTGCGCTTGGTGAGGCGGCCGAGCACGTCCCGGTACTCGTAGGTCTCGTCGAGCTCAGACGGTTGCTGCACCCGGTGGGTGACCCGGCCGGCGCCGTCGTAGCTGAGTTCCTCGAACACCAGCGATGGGTTGTTGCGGCTCTTGCGTCTGAGCACGCGGCCGACTTCGTCGAGGTCGATCTGGATCGGGTGGTTGCCTTCGGTGACGCGCACGACGTTGCCGAGCTTGTCGACATTGAGGCGCACCATGTCCTTCGCCGTCGTCGACGCCCCGTCGGAGAAGCCGTAGTCGACCGTCACCGGCTGGCCGCGCTTGTTGTGCGCGGACGCGGTTTGCCGGCCGCGGTGATCCACCACCGTCGTTGTCAGCAAGTTGCCGTTGATGTCGCGCAGGTAGGTCGTCGTCGACGTCTGCTCGTCGATCTTCGTGACGACCTGATCAACCCACAGCTCGGCGGCGTTGTAGAGATAGGTCGTCGTGGCCCCCTGTTTCTCCGTCGTCGTCGACGTCAGGACGCCGCTGGATTCGCTGTAGTGGTTGGTGACGGTCTCCAGCTCACCCGACGGTCCGAAGGGCAGCTCCTGGGCGCGCAGCCGGCGTTTGGCATCCCAGGTCGTCTTGTTGCGCCGTTGGCCGGCGAGCAGTGTCTCCGTCGACACCTCGTCGACAGAGGCCGTATAGCGCCACTCCCATTCGAGATCGGGCTGTGGTGCTGCCTCCTGCGTGAGCGTGAGCCGACGACCCATCGCATCGAGGGTCCAGGAGACGCGCCGACCCGTTTCCACTTCGAGGATCGAGGTCACCCGGCCCAACGCGTCGAAGCCAAACGTCCGCGTCAACGTCGACAACGCGCCCGTGGCCGACGCGCCAGCGAGCAGCACAACCTGCTTCTGGAACAAGCCAAAGCGTGGATCGGGCAGTGACCAGGTGATGGTGTTGCCGGCGAGATCGACGCCGGTCGACGGGCGGCCGTGTTCGTCCTTCAACGACTCGTAAGCCAGCGTGCCCGCCAGCGTGGCGATCCTCACGCCCTCCACATCGCCGGTGCTGTCGTCGACGTTGATCATCGACACCAACGCGCTGTTGTTGGCGCCGACGCTGTCGATTCTCGTTGGCAGATCGAAGCGCCCCGTGCGCTCGCTGAGGATCTGCTGCACCGGACCGTTGCCGAACGTGTCGGCTGGCAACGTCGGAGCGCCCGGGCTCGTCGGCGTAGCCGTCGTCGACGTCAGCCGATGAAGCGCGCCCTGGTAGGTCAGCTCGACCTTCGTTCCGTCGGTGCGGTGCGCGAGCTTCAGCAACGCGCGGCGTTCGTCGTCGACACCCTCGGTGCTGTTCTCGTACTCCCGCAGGAAAGAGCGGCCGTTCACGGTTTCTTTTTTGATACTGAAAAAAGCATTCATCTCGTAATCATGCACCGGCTGTGCGTCGGTCGAGATGCTGCGCTGGGTCCCGTTCTCCGCCACCGTCGTCGGCGCCGTTTGTCCTGGTTGCTGTTGAGAGGTGACCAGCTCCGTCGGAAGAATCTGCTTCATCGCCGTCGACGATGCCGTGCGTTCGTACTTGCGCTGCGCGGCCAACACCTCGGCTTGGCCCGTGTTCGTGACGAACAGCTCGGATCTCTCGATTTCATTCGATAGTTGTAGCTCCGACGACGAGAGAAGTTTTTCGATGGTCGTCCGTGCTCGATAGGCGAAGTGCCAGCGTGGCGCCGGGCTCCGCAGGGGACGGCAGATGTTCTGCAGCAGGAAGTAGCGACGAGCGCCCCCGCTCCCGTCGCCCGCGCAACCGACTGTGTTGCCCACGTCGTGCGCGAACAACAACTCATCGATGACGCTGCTGTCGACGACGGACACCGCGCGCACGGCGGCAAGGCGCTGCAAATGACGGCGGTCGACCTGATTCTGGATGGCCGGAAGCAGTGCGCCGCGCTCGTTTGCGGCCAGCGGCTCGTAGGACAGCTCAAGCTTCACCAGCGGCTCCGCGCGCCGCTGCACTGACGTCAGCAGGTCGGCACCGGCGATCCCGTAGCGGTATTCGAGGACCCCTTTGCCGTCGTCGACCGCGCTTGCGTAGGTGCGGCGCCGTCCGGAGCGCTGAAGCTGCACGCCGGGTCGCGTGAACTCGTAGCGCAGCCCTGCATCACGATCCTCGTAGTGGCCGGAGATCTCCACGGAGGTCGACGTCGTCGTTCGTTGCACGCGAAGAGCCCCATCGTGGAGGCCGTCGCCGAAGCAATCTTGATTGGGGACACAGTTGCGGAATGTGCGCTGCACGCCGCCAAGCACGACGCCATAGCGGCCGCCTGCTTGGTCCTCTTCCTCGAGGAACAGATCGTGGTTGTGCGTGAAGCCGAGGCCGAGCGGCGTCACCTCGTTATTCTGGTTGTTGTAGCGGTGCTCGAAGGTCATGAAGGTCCCGCGTTCGGGGACACGCAGATCCTCCTCGGCGAGCGCCAGGTGGAAATCGCTGAGCGCGACATCGCCGACCATCGCCTGGCCTGGCAGCTCGAAGCCCGCTCCGATGAACGCCCGGCTCTCGATGCGACCGCCAGGGACCTGCAGGTCGGCCGACAACGACGGCGGCGTCGACGTCGACGTCGACGACCGCGCTGGGTTCGTCTTCACCGTTGCTTTGTCGCCGGGCTCGTTCGTCATCGGCGCCGACGACGCCGGCAGTGGGGTCGTGAAGTACTGGGTGACGTTCGGCTCCGGGGGCCCGACGCGTTGCACCTCGAAGGCACAGCGACCGCCCACCGGCGTCAAAATCAGCAGGCCGTTGTCGTTGACGACGTCGATGGTGCGAACGGGTGTGTTCCCGCCCTGCAGGATCTCGACGGTGCCGCCCGCCGGCATCGTCGCTGGATCGATGAAGAAGGTGATCAGGTTCGGTCGTGACAGGGGCGCGCGCGCGGATCGCCCACAGCCGTCCTTCTCCGTCGTCGAACGGTCCAGAGTGTATTGGTTTGTCACCGATACGAAGTCGACGCGTGACGAAGCGCCGAGCCAGTTCAAGCGATAGAGAACGTTGTCGCTGTTCCCGCTCAGGAACAGCTCGAGGTAGACGACGTCGTTGGCGCTGAGCACATCGCCCATGTCTTCGCCGGCGCAGCTCCCCGACAACGCGACCTCGCCCCCCGATGTCGTCGACGTCAAAGTGCATGCAACGCCGAGATCGTCGCCGCCCAGGCGCACCTCGTATTCGCCGGGGTTCGACACATCGCGTCCGGTCGCATCCGGTGGATCGAGCAAGCTCAGCAGGTAGTCGTAAGAGGCGTCGTCGCCGGCGCGGAAGGTCGAGTCGGTGTCCTCGGGAACGTCCTGCTCGGCCGGCGTGCCGGGGTTCTCTCGAACGCGCGCCTCGGTGACGGCGACGACGCGGAGCTTGCTCTCGCGCGTGACGTCGTAGCTGGCGATCTTGCGCACCGGCCCGCCGCTCTCGGGTCGCAGCCGCGCCGTGTAGACACCCTTCAATGCAATCGCGTTCTTCGGAGACCCGCGCAGCGTCGGGTCTTCGCTGAAGTCCGGCGGCGGGCTGTTCAGCTCGGAGGCGGAGAGCTGGCCGTCGACGTCAACGTCACGCTCGGCCGCTCGCCTGCCCACGACGTGCGTGAGGTAGAGGCCCGCGGACAAAGGCAACACGCTCTCGCCACTGAACCGCCGCGCGACGGTCAACGTCGACGTCGCCGCTCCAGGCCCGATCCGGAACGCCGTCGTCTCCGTCGGTGCCGCTCCTGACAACGACACGATGTGCCCGGCCAACGGCGAGACCGCAGCGGGGACGTCGACGAGCACATCATCGCGCTGCAAGCAGTCGCGCTTCTCGCGCGCACTCGCATCGTCGGCGATCTCGCTGCACATCAGCTCGAGCGGCGCGCCTGCGACCCCTTCGTCGACGAGGGGACCCACCCGCGGATCGCCGACCTCGGGCACGAGGAACCCGGCATCAGAGACGTCGCCGGCGTCGTCGACGGCGTTGGGCTGCAAGCGCACCCGCCAACGCGTCGCCACCGATACAAAGTTGTCGCTCGTGGTTGCCACGCCGCCGCTGCGCACCAACGACGGCGCCGCTGGACGTTGCACGCCCCTCGGCACGAGTTGGCGCTTCACCTCGACGTCGATCTCGGGTGGGAACAACTTGATGTTGCCGACGACCTCGGGCGGACCGCTCAACAACCCGCCAGCAGGCACCGTCGACGTCGTCATGCCCGCGTAGCCGGTGGCGTGATTGATGGCGAACATCACGATGGGCTCGCCGGGCGCCAGCACGCGCTCGTCGACGGTCTGTCCCTGTCGTCGTCGCTCTTCCTTGTTCAGGTCGCGCGGCCCGATGCGCAAGCGCGCGAAGGAGCCATGAGCACCAGCAAGCGCAGACGTTGACGTCGTCGTCGAGAAACGAGCGATCGCATGATCGAGGTCGCCCGGTTTGAAGAACCACACCTCGGTCGTCTCGATGTCTTCCTTGGATACTTGCAACAGCCGCGACGTCGTCGGATCCCAGGCGGTCGCGACGCCATCGATCGCCGCAGCCAGGCCCGCGCCATCGTCATCGACGAACGTCACGTTGCCTCTCAAGACGTGGGCGTCGACGAGAACGACGGTCCGAAACACTGCGTTGTGAAAGAGCGGAACGATGGGCGAGCGCGCGTAGTGGCTGGTCTCGATGGACTCCACGCGCAGGCGGCCGCTCGCGTCTTTGCGGACGATCGGAAATGTCCCGAGCGCCATCTTCGCGATGACGACCTCGTCCATCTCGCCGCCATAGGTCGGCACGTTGAAGCCGAAGCCACCGCTGGGCCCGGTGCTGCCAACCAGCGAGCTGACGCCGAGCTCGACGCGCACGCCCTCGAGCCCCACGGTGTCGCCTTGGGCAGCGCTGCCGACGTTGTCGACGACGAGAGTGCGGATCGACGTGCCGGTCACCATCACCGCGAGCGTCTGGCGCGCGGTCTTGCCGGCAGCGTCGACGGCGACGACATCGAACGTCACCGGCGGATCGCCGTGTGGCGTCCACGAGACGAGCCCCACTGCCGAGATGCTCATGGTCGCCGGCGCGCCCTCGAGACGCCACACGATGGGAGCCGGTCCGACCGCGTGCGCGGCGTAGCGCAGTTGCAACGACGACGACGACGGCGGCGTCGAATCGATGATGAGCTGCTCGGCCTGGGCGAGCACCACGCGGCCGCCGAGCGACGCGTGACTCACCAGACTGTTGAGCGCGGCGAACATCGTCGTCGTTGAATCGCCGATGAACTGCGCGTGGGCCTCGTTGATCTTCAGGATGTCGAGCAGGTCATCGAGGAACGTTCCCTGGTCGCCGTCGGTCCCGTTGAGCCGCGCGAGCACCGCGGCCTCCTGGGTTTCACTCAGCGGCAAATAGCCGAATGCGTCAAGGCTTCCGGCAATGCCATTGTCCGCCTCAATGAGGCCATTGTGCACATGGCCGAGCCCGCGGAGCGTGATTTCGGCTCTAGTGTCGTCGAGGGCGAAAACGAGGACTGCGCGATTTTCTGCAATATTTCGGGGGTTTGGGAACGTGACTTTTACAGGAGATGTGAAGAGTGATTCCTGCGGGTTCCTCCGCACAGTTTCTACGCGCGCGCGCACGCGAGGCTCCTCCGTCGTCGCGCACGACACGAAAGCCAGGACGGCCAGGAGCAGCGAAAGCCAACGCACCGGCCGCGACTCTAGCCGGCGGGGCGATCGCCGGTCCTGGGCCGCTACAGCTCGTTTGGCGTGGTGTTCTGCCGGGAGCCGTCGAAGCGCGCAGCGCTTCCCCCTCAGCCGTCGCCGTCGTCAGCCCCGGTCTTGCCGCCCACTCACAACGCCGAGGATGAACACGTCCTCGTCCTTGACGACGTAGAGAACGATCAGCTCCGTGTTCGTGATGACCAGCTCGCGGATGCCGGGGATCCGGCCCATCGGTCCCTGTTCAGGGTTCCGACGCAGGTGGCGCACAAGCTCGACGACGCGCGCGCCGATCCGTTTCGCGCCGAGAGGCGAGAGCTGGGTCAGCTCTCGTCGAATGCGGGTGAGGTCTTCCTTGGCGGGCTCGGTCCAGATCAGCCGTCGCACGTCGGCGGCTCCAACTCGTCGTCGGAGCCCCACGACTCCAGCCACCGCTCAACGACGTCGCTGTCGATCGTCCGACCCGCCGTCACGGCGGCGAGACCGCGGTCGACGGCGTCGCGGTAGCGGCGATCGTCGAGCGCGGCGCGCAAGGTCTCCGTCACGAACTCGGTGGTCGAGAGGCCGGACTTCTTGGCCGTCTCCTCGAGGGACTTCGCGAGTGAGTCATCGATCGGCAGTGAGAGAGTGACCATGCCTGCATCGTAGCCAACGACGACGGCTACTTCTACGTCGACGGCTGAGGGTAGTTCGACGTCGTCACCGGCATGCGCGCGGGTGAGCATCGGGTCAGGCCCGCGAGCGCGGCAGAGGAAAACGGAGAAGGCTGATTCGGCGGCGTCGTCGTCGGTTGAGACTCCACGATGAAAAATGGTGACCTCGCTCGGTAGACGAGAGAGCAGCGGCCCGCTCCCCCGAGCGGTGGACCTGAGGAAGCGCGAGCGAGAGACCGGCCGGAGAGGTCTCCGCGAGTGAGCGCGAGTGCTCGACGGCCCCGCGAGTACGCTCACCTTCGGCCCATTCGATAATGCAGCATTATCGAACGGGCTTCGCATGTCACGTGGCGTGCAATGCAATAGAGTCCATCGGAAAACTCTCGAGAGCCACCGGCCAACGACGCCAGTCACGGCCTCCGCGCTCCGCGCTACGGCCCTGCTGACCTCGTGGGCCTAGCTCGCACGCCCCGCGCCATGCGAAGTTCCCTCGGTGAGCTTAACATAACGCCCGGGCGTTATGTTAACTCGCGGGGCCTAAATACTCACCAGTGAACAATGAAGGCCTGGATCAACAAAAGGCATCAAGGTGACCCACCCACCCCGCGGGCCGCAGAAGCAGGGGAACCCGATCGTCGTCGTGGGCGAGCCGTCTTACGC
>ENA-ORBV01017811-ORBV01017811.1-microbial-mat-metagenome-genome-assembly--contig:-NODE-17811-length-10108-cov-4.195095_pt1 | contig 10108 bp, 8 predicted proteins | sample MGYA00237777_ERZ505514 | MGnify/ENA primary metagenome ERZ505514 (study PRJEB26160, sample SAMN06269048) | microbial mat metagenome | isolation source: Oligotrophic lake microbial mat | place... | reverse complement strand
TTTCAAGCAGAAGACGGCATACGAGATTCGCCTTAGTCTCGTGGGCTCGGAGATGTGTATAAGAGACAGGCTTGGCAGCAGCGTTTCTCACTCGCCCTGGTGGCCTTGGTCGCATTCGTCGCGGTCAGCGCCACGGCGCTGGTGGTACGCGCGGCGCTCAAACGTGCCGTCGAAGAAGGTGCCGCCAACGCGGTGGTGGTCACTCCCACGACAGACCCAACCCTGTCCACCAGCACCACCACGCCTACCGGGCAGACCGTCATCACCTTGCCGCCGCCGCCGGTGAATCCCTGGGTCGATGTGGTGCGCCAGGACTTGGCGCTCGATGAGCCGATGAGTCCGCTCGGATTGATCGACGCGCCGGCCATGGGCAAGGAATTCAAGCGCGTGGTGCTGCCCGAGGTCTCCGGCGCGGTACGTCTTAGCGCCACGATCGAATTGGTCGACGCCGCCGGCATCGTCGACCTGATGATCTGCGATCCTGACCTGGGCAAAGGTTACCGCGTACGTCTCAATGCCACTCAGGCCAACGACCGCCTGGAGTTGATGCGTGAAGACAAGGTCGTGCGCAGTCGTGATCTCGGCCAGTTGGTACGTGGTCGACCACTGCGCCTGAGCATCACGCGCACCGACAACGAGATCGTCGCCAAACTTGATCGTCGTGAACCGCTGCCGTTCCGCGACGTCATCCCCATTGAGGGACTGTATGCCGATTCGGTGCAGATCGCCTTCGTCCCTGGGCAGGTGCGGGTGTCACAAGTCGCGCTTGAACGCCAACGCAGCACGCTGTTCGTCAGCGCCTTGTCACTCGCCGACATGATGCGGCAGCAGGAACGATATTCGCGCGCCATCCGCGAATACGAACGCTTCATCAACGACCACCCGGAATCGCCGGACATCCGTGACGCCCATCTGCGTATCGCGCTGTGCCTGGAAGGCATGGCCACACCCGCGACGGACGAACAAGCGTTGGTCAAGTTCAACGAGGTCGCCAGCGTCTACCGCGATGACCGCAGCTACGTACTGACCGCGACGTTCCACGCCTGGAGTTGCGCGCTACGTCTCGGCCGCATCCAGTCCGCGGAAGAATACTTTGAAGCCATCCGCCGCGACTTCGATCTCGCCACCCTGCTGCCGACCATTCCTGAAGCGACGATCAAGGACCTGGTCAAAGACTACCTCGCCCGCGCTGACAAACTCACCGCCAGCGAACCGGAACGTGCCGTGCGCCTGTTCATCGCTGGCGCGGACATCGCGAGTTACCTCAATCAACCGAAAGACGCCGCGGAAGCGCTCGGACGCGCCGGCGATATCCAATTGGCCCAGGGCTTGGTCGAGGAAGCCGCCATCTCCTTCCGCACGGTGGTGACCGACGACCGCATCGGCGAGACCCTGCGCACCCAATTCCGCTTGCGCATGGCCCAGGCCGAACGCCTGCGCAACCGTCTCGACAACGCCGAGATGGCCTACCTGGCGGTGATCAACCAACAGGTGCCGGTGGGCGACCTCCCGCAATGGGCGCGTCTGTGGCTTGGCGATCTGCAGATCCAACGTGGCGACGTGGTCGGTGCACTGACCACCTGGGACAAGAGCAGCGAAAAGAAGTCGCTGCCCGGTCGCATCATGTCCCACATGCGGTCCGAAGAACGCCCACTGACAAGCGATGTGCCGCGCGAGCAGCAGGCGGTGGTGGCGTACTTCAACGCCCGCCTTGCCCAACTGCACGGGCGCACCGAAGCATACCGCACCCACTTGGACCAAGTGGTGGCGCTCGCCACACCCGGCGAATGGCCGGTGCTGCTCGCCAACCGACTGCTCGATCAGTCGGTCTACCAGCCGCCGGTAGTGATGCCGCCGGACGACGAGCTGCCGTTGACGCCGCCGCTCGTTGACAGCCCGGCACCCTGACTGAAGCCGACCCTGCCGACTCCACCGACCCTGCCGACTTTACCGACCCAGCCGACTTTACCGACCCAGCCGACCCAGCCGACCCAGCCAGAAACGACATAACCGCTACCCAACAGGGCAGCGGTCATGGTGACGCGGAAATTCAGCAGAGCGACCTACTTGGCCTCTGCTTCCTCCTCCTCCTCGTCATCGTCATCGAGATCCTCATCCATGTCCTCGTTTTCTTCCTCGACCACGTCGACGAATTCATCGAGGGCGTCACGGATCGCCTCGTTAATCTTGAAACCCTCAGTCTTGAGGAGCTTGATGATATCCTCTTCCAATCCCATGAGCGACTCCTTGGTTCGTGCGTGCTGGGGACTTCCTAGCAGCGAGTTTTTTGAACGCCAGCCCCCGTCGGGACCAGCCAGTGATAGCGCGGTCGCGGACGGATGGTGATCCCTCCGTGACTGCGGCGTTGTGCTAGAACGCACTCGCTGACTGTCAATGCGGCATCACCGCCCACCCACACTTGAGCCTGTCACCAGCCGGCTACACCCCACACATGTCTGACACCTCCGCACCTGCCAGCATCGGCATCGTTGTCACCTCCGACCGTGCGAGTGCCGGCGTCTATCACGACCTCGGTGGTCCGGCGATCCGCGACACCATGCGCGTGTACCTGCGTTCACCGTGGACCGATATTTACCGCCTGATCGCCGACGATCAGCCGACCATCGAAGCGACGCTGATTGAGCTCTGCGACCGCGATCGCTGCGCTCTGGTGGACACCACCGGTGGCACCGGCCCGGCGCCACGCGACGTCACACCAGAGGCGACCGCGGCGGTGTGCCAGCGCATGCTGCCCGGCTTCGGCGAGCTGATGCGTGCCGCGTCACTCAAGTTCGTGCCGACCGCCATCCTGTCGCGCCAGACCGCCGGCATCCGGGGAAACACCCTGATCATCAATCTGCCTGGGAAACCCAAGAGCATCCGCGAATGCCTGGATGCGGTGTTCCCGGCGGTGCCCTATTGCCTCGACCTGATCGGGGCCGCCCGGCTGGATACCGATGAGGCGGTGATGAAGGCGTTTAGGCCGAAGGGAGCGTGAACGAGCTACGAGCTACGAGCTACGAGCTGCGAGCTGCGAGCTACGAGCTACGAGCTACGAGCTACGAGCTACGAGCTACGAGCTGGAAATTCGTCATCGAAGTGAAGAAATCGCTGGAGTTGTCCAGTGGTTTATTGTTTGTAGCTCGTAGCTCGAAGCTCGTAGCTACAAAATCTCCACAAACTGGTGATCTGGATTCTGCTGCGCGCAGTAGCGCTTGTCCCACTCGCTGGGGAACAACACCACCGGTTTGCCGCGCAGATCCTTCGCCAAGTATGAACCATGTGTGGGCTTGAAGGTGTCGACCTCGCCCACCAACCATGAGCTGCATTGGTACGGCAGGTCGGCGACCTCGGTCTCGACGTTGTACTCGTCCTTCAGGCGGTAGCGCAGCACTTCGAACTGCAGGCGACCGACAGCAGCGACAAAGGGATCGCCCATGGGGTTCTCCCAACTGCGCAGCACCTGCACGGCGCCTTCGGCGGACAATTGAGCGATGCCCTTGTCGAACGACTTGCGCTTGGTCAGGTCGGCCGGCATCACGCGGGCGAAACATTCGGGCGGGAACTGTGGCAACGGCGCGTGTTCGAAGCCGTCCTTGGCCGGGCCGTTCTGGGCTAGGATGGTATCGCCGATGGCGAAGCCCGCGTTCACCAGACCGACCACGTCACCGGGATAGGCTACGTCGAGCGTGGTGCGATCGCGTGCCACCAGCGTCTGAGGACGTGACAGGCGCATCTCGCGGACGAATGCACCACGGTGGTAATGTTTGACCACGATGTCGCGCTCAAAACGGCCGGAGCAGATGCGCACGAACACCAAGCTGTCGCGGTGTTTCGGATCCATGTTGGCCTGGATCTTGAAGGCATAGGCACTGAAGGGCGAGGTCACCGGATCGATCAAGATCGGCGTGCCGTCGAGCTTGGTCGCCATGCGCGGACTGGGCGGCGGCGCCATGTCGATGAACGCGTCATAGAACGGCTCGATACCGAAGTTGGTCAGGGCTGAGCCAAAGAACACCGGGGTGATTTTGCCGGAGCGAAAGGCTTCGTTGCTGTAGGGATTGCCGGCGATCGCCAGCATCTCCAGTTCGCCACGCATCTTGACCGCCAGTTCTGGACCGATGACCTCCGCCGCATGCTCACTGCCAAGCGGGATGCGCTCCATGCTGGCGCGCTGGGCACCGCCGGCGGCGGTCTTGCGGAACGCCAGCAAGTCGCCGCTGATGCGGTCGACCACCCCGACGAAATCGCGGCCCATGCCGACCGGCCAGTTCATCGCGCTGGCCTGGATGCCGAGTACCTCTTCGACCTCGGTCAGCAACTCCAGCGGATCACGGCCGGGTAAGTCGCACTTGTTGATGAAGGTCAGCACCGGCACGCCGCGCAGTTTGCAGGCGGCGAACAGTTTGCGCGTCTGGGTTTCGACGCCCTTGCTGGCGTCGAGCACCATGATCGCGCTGTCGGCGGCGGTCAGCGTGCGGTAGGTGTCTTCGCTGAAATCCTGGTGCCCAGGGGTGTCCAGCACATTGATGATGTGGCCCTTGTACTCGAACTGCATGGCCGAGGCGGTGATCGAGATACCGCGCTCCTGCTCCATGCTCATCCAGTCCGAGGTCGCCAGCTTCCCGGTCTTGCGGTTCTTCACCATGCCAGCGGTGCGCAGCATGCCGGCGTACAGCAGCAGCTTTTCCGTCAGCGTGGTCTTACCCGCATCCGGATGGGCGATGATGGCGAAGGTCCGCCGACGGGCAGTTTCGTTGGCGAGTTCAGGGGCGTAGGCGGGGTCGTTCATGGGAAGCGCGGCACCATCCGGCGAATGCCGCACATGGCAACCGGTGTCCCTGCCCGGCTTCAAGGCAACTGACAGCGATTTTTTCACCACGAAGGCACGAAGAAACGAAGGACAACCCCTTGGAAGGTCCTCTTTTCTAGCCTTCTTCTTTCCCTTCGTGCCTTCGTGGTGAAAAATCTGCTTGGCTCAATTCTTGGGTCCACCGAGGTGCCGGACAAGGAACCCTGCCCGCTTCATCTTCCCGAACGGCGTCTCCGCCGCGCCATGCCCGGTGCCATGCACCACCACCAATTCGAAGTCCTTGCCGGCCTGCTCCAGAGCATGGGCGACCTGAAAGGTGGACGATGGATCGACATTGTCGTCGAGTTCGCCCACGATCAGCATCAGCTTGCCCTGAAGCTTCGCGGCGTTGGTGACGTTCGACTGCTCGGCGAAGTGCGGCCCCACCGGCCAGCCCATCCACAGTTCGTTCCACCAGATCTTGTCCATGCGGTTGTCATGGCAGCCACAGTCAGCGACTGCGACGTGATAAAACTCCGGATGGAACAGCAGTGCGCCCATGGCGCTCTGCCCCCCGGCTGAGCCGCCGTAGATGCCAACGCGCGTGAGGTCGAGGTACGGCCGCGTCGCCGCTGCCGCTTTCCACCACGGGATGCGATCAGGAAAGCCGGCGTCGGCGAGATTCTTCCAGCTCACGTCGTGGAAGGCCTTGGAGCGCTGCGACGTGCCCATGCCGTCGATCATGCCGACGACAAAACCCAGGTCGGCGATGTCCTGCTGGCCGTACCTGGTACGGAACGCCTTGGGCACGTGAGCAGCGTGCGGGCCGGCATAGATGCACTCCACTACCGGGTAGCGTTTCGCCGGATCGAAGCCTTTCGGCCGCCACAGTACGCCGTGGATGTCGGTGGTACCGTCACGTCCCTTGGCCACGAAGCGTTCGGGGACCTGCCACCCGGAAGCGCGCAGTGCCGAGTCATCCGCGGTTTCCAAGTCCACCACCAGCTTGCCCGTCAGTCCATCGCGCAGCACATGCCTGGGAGGAAGATCGACCCGTGACCAGGTATCGATGAACCAGCGGCGATCTGGCGACCACTGCACCGAGTGCGTGCCATCACCATCCGTCAAGCGCGTCAGGCCACTGCCATCACATGCCACGCGGGCGAGATGGAGTTGGTAGGGATCCTCGCCAGGAACCATGCCGCCAGCGGTGAACCAGATGAGGCCAGCCCGCTCGTCCACCTGCTCGATCGAACGCACCGCCCAACCACCTTTGGTAATCTGATTCTTCACCTGCCCAGTAGTGGCGTCGTAACGATAGAGGTGGTTCCAACCATCACGCTCTGACATCCACAGGATTTCGGCCGGTCCTGGCAGACGGTGAAAATAAGACTTCCCGGCATAGTCGATGAAGGTCTTGGCACGTTCTTCGACCAGCGCACGCGCCTTGCCGCTGCGGTCGATCTCCACCACGCGCATGATCTGATGACCGCGTTGGTTGAACAATACGGTGAAAGCGTTGCCGTCCGCGTTCCACGCTACGTCATCCAGACTCCACGGTTCTTCCATCAGTCTGGTATCGACTGCGATCTGCGCACGGTCAGCGATACGGAAAAGGCACAGACGCGGCGTGTCGATACGGTCGCCGGGTTTGGCATACGCGATGGTACGCTGCTTCGGCTGCAGTTGATCCTTTGGCGACGATTCGATCAGCGTGATGGTCCGCCCTTCGCCGGGACGGATGCGCTTTGCCACCACGTGGGTGGAATCTGGCGACCAGGTCACCGGCAGATCATAATGATCTTCATCGGTGCCATCCTCCGTAAGGGCCACGTCACCCGTCTCGCCGCGTGGGCGCAGCCACAGATCATGTCCGCGAAGGAACACCTGCCACTGCCCATCAGGTGAGTGGTTGGGGTCGCGCTGTGGCTGTGATCGTTGTACGCTGTGCCCGTCGATCTCCACCCGACTGGGACCTGCGCCAGCCTCCACCACACCAAGCACACCGCCGTCCTTATCGGTGACGATCCACACGTGACCGGAAAATGTGTTCTGTCGGGAAGTTTCCCCAGGTGGAATGTGGGCGTAGCGCTTCCGTCCTCCGTCAAAAGTGGACCACCACAGTTCAACGGTCCCAGCCGTGCGGTTGACGATTTCCAGGCTGGTAGCTTCGCCGGTCTCGCGAGTCGGCCGCGGTGTGCTCTCAAACGTACTCACCGGCGGTCGTGAACTGGCCGCCAGCGCCAAGGTTGATCGCGGGCCTTCCCACCAGCGACCATCCGCAGCGATCAGCAGCGTCCGCCCCGCATCCACCAGCCGAAGATCGGTGATCGGCAGATTCTCCGTGCTCACGCGGCGCGACAGCACGGTCGACAACGCTTCGGCCATGAGTTGATGATCGAAGGCGAGCGCACGCGTTCCCTGCACGGCATCCACCAACACGAACTCCTGACGACCGGGAGCGCTCTGTCGGCGATACCAGCAACTCGCCGTTTCCGCGAGCCACCGGACTTCCAGCCGTCCATTCAGTACAGCACCCTGGGCGGCCTCGCCGGCACCCAGCTGCGCCAGAGCCATCAGCGCCAGAGCCATCAGCGGCAGAGCCACCTGCACCACGCCGACCAATAACCATCCGACAGGGATCCAGACTTTCTTCGACATGCCGACGCTCCGGTTGCGGATGATGGCTAAGTGAATGACAGAGACAGCGGTCACAACTGGTCTTCCGTGGGTGAGAGCGTGGGTGAGAGCGTGGGTGAGAGCGTGGGTGAGAGCGTGGGTAAGAGCGTGGGTGAAAGCGACTGACGTTAGGTGCCGCTCCGGCACAACGCTTGTCATAATCCCGCGCCGCCGCCGTGGGATAGGTCCCTGAAATGTGATGGTTCGTCGCTGAAGACTGTTTCTGAGGACTGTAGCAGGTTGCACGCTCGACGCCGTCGCGCGGCGTTGGCAATGTACATCCGTGGACCGCGACCAGCCAACTCCGAGCGATCCCGCCTACCAGCCGTTCTACTGCGAGGAGAACATCTGGCTGTTGGCGCAGAACCCGTGTTGCGGTGACGGTGAGCGGTTGGTGGCGCTCATCACCGGAGCTGAGGGCCACGTGGCGATGTGGCACCAGAAACCGGCGGATGGTCCAGGCGAGCCGTTGTTGTGGGATTACCATGTGGTGTTGCTCGTGCGCAACTCCACCGCTTGGCACGTGTGGGATTTCGAATGTGATTTGGGCATGCCAATGGCCGCACAGCCTTGGCTCACTGACTGTTTCCCTCACCAAGACCGTATTCCCCTGCGTCATCGCCCACGCTTCCGCGTCATGGCAGCCGCAGAGTATGTCGCGACGCTACGCAGCGATCGCTCACACATGCGTGAAGTCGACGGGACCTATGCCAAGACGCCGCCACCGTGGGCCCCGCCCGGCGGTGGCTTCGATTCGAATCTGGTACAGTTTGTCGACCTGCGGCAGACCTTTGTTGGTGAGGTGCTGGATCTCGCTGGGCTGCGCGTGCGCCTGGGACCTGCTAACTGACAGGGAAGCCGCATTAGAACGGTGACCATCGCCGGACATCGCCCTGGACACCGCGCTCACAACGGCAACGGGTCTTCCTTCCGTCCTGCGAGCCATTGTTTCAATCGCGGAAAGAACACGTCGTCGAACAGGATCTTCAGACAGGCGGTGACCGGGATCGCCAGGATCAGACCGTAAAGCCCGGCCAGCGATCCACCGGCGATGCAGGCGAGCAGGATGGCGGCGGGATGCAGATTGGTGGCCTTGCCCTGGATCATCGGGTTGAGCACGTAGTCCTCGATCACCTGGGCGATGACATTTACCAGCGTCGGGAACAACAGCACTTTCCACCAACTGATCGCCGCGCCGGCGCCCTCGCCGGTGAAATAGAACCCGCTGCGATCGGTCTCGCCCGTCAACGACACCACCAGCAACGCCCAGGCGATCGGTAGACCGATGGCGCTGAGGTAGGGCACCAGTCCACACACACCGATCGCCAGACCGAGCAGCACCGCATGCGGCACGCCACAGATGGTCCAGCCGGCGGCATAGATCACGCCCATGACGCAGCAGATGGTCAAGCGTCCGCGCACGAAACCGCTGATGGCACGGTCCATCTTGCAGATGAGATCCTGAGTGCGGTCACGTTTACCGACGGGGATTAGCGATGAGCACGAGGTCTTCACCCCAGGAAAGGCGGCGCTGAAGAAATAGAAGCAGAACACCACGATGAAGAAGAAGATGCCGAGCTGCGCGGCACCACCGATGAGATTGCCGAGGAAGGCGAGCACCTGCGCGCTGCCGCTGGCGACGGTGGCCAGGGTTCCGCCGCTGACCGGGGACGTGCCTGCCGTTGGCGATTCCGCAACCGTCGCAGAGCCGCTCTCACCCTCTGGTAACGCATTTCGATTCTGCTTGGCCAGTTCGTCACGAATAAGTTCACGCACCTTGGATTCATCCAATGCCGGAACCGCCAATGGTGGAGTCACCGCTACGGGCGCAGGGTCAGGCGTAGTCGCCTCCGGTTTTGGTGGCACCGGCGACAGGGTGACTTCCTGCGCTTTGGCGGGCTGCTTCCCTTGGATCGAACCAACTGCTTCATCACCAATCTTTGCTACGGCTTCGATCACTGACGTTTGGCGTTTGGGCAGGAAGTCCGCCAGGGTTCCCAGTCCTTCCTGGACCCACGGCGGCAGATTCTTATCCGCGACAAAATGGCGTGCCTGCTCCACGTATTTGTCGCTGTTCTTCATCAACTGGTTGGTCTGCTTGACCACCATCGGCACCGTAATGATCAGCGCCAAGGCGACGACCAGACCAAGGATTCCCATGATCGACAACACCGCACCACGCCGCCCGAGCCATGGCAGGCGTTGGGTCAACCACCCGACCAACGGATCGACGATGTAGGCGAGGCCGAGCGCCACCAGCAACGGCACCGTGATCACGCTCAGGATGTAGCCCAGGTAGATCAGCCCGACGAAGGTCCCGATCATCATCAGGTCGCGCACCGACTGGATTTGCCAGAGGTGCACGCGCTGCCACGGCTGGGCCTTGGGATCATCGACCTTCGGCGGCGTGCGCTCTTCGCTCATGGTGGCTCCTGATGCGCAGCCTTTCCGCCCGTGAGCCAGAAGGCAACCGCGGAACCGGGTTCACGCCAAGGGCCAGTCCGAGTGCGCCCGACTAGTGCTTTGGCAAAGCGAAAATGCAGGCTGCCAGTTTAAGGAACTACAGGCTACAGGCTACAGACCACAGGATCGTGCTGCGACGTCGTGTGCAAACCGGTGGTCTGTAGCCTGTAGCCT
>ENA-ORBV01017810-ORBV01017810.1-microbial-mat-metagenome-genome-assembly--contig:-NODE-17810-length-10109-cov-5.236344_pt1 | contig 10109 bp, 4 predicted proteins | sample MGYA00237777_ERZ505514 | MGnify/ENA primary metagenome ERZ505514 (study PRJEB26160, sample SAMN06269048) | microbial mat metagenome | isolation source: Oligotrophic lake microbial mat | place... | reverse complement strand
CGGCATACGAGATTCGCCTTAGTCTCGTGGGCTCGGAGATGTGTATAAGAGACAGCGCTTGTCCCGTGTACTGTACATTTGTACCAGTACGTGCACTACCAGTACGCAACTCTAGCTTTCTAGTACGACGTACTGTAGTACTGTAGAGTACAGTACTCTAGTAGCTAGTGGAGCACATGAGCGAGATAGAGTCTCAACGCGCCAGAAATTTCGATTTAATAGTGTCAAAGAGCAAGTTTAAGATTAAGGCTAACCTCACCCGCCTACGAAATTAAAAAAAATATGTGATGAAGCTGTTTGCTCCGTCGGACAAGAACAACTATTGTACTAGTAAAAGCAATGCCAACCAAAGCTTGGCTAATGGCATCAGTAAAAACTTGTTGAAGTGACTATAGCCACACAGCAAGCCTGGATGGTGACCAGGCAAGGAAAACACGCCAAGATCGACCACGAGGCACAACCGGTGGGTGAGAGTGTTTAATGCATTGGTTTAGTCCCGGCAATGAAACTTAGGTATATTTATGAGAGTATCCCACGAGCTAACCCCATTTTCTGCGCTGCTGATTGGGGTGATAGTAAAATATATGCTCTCTGTACAAGCTTTCATACTATTTCTCATAATGCCTGACTAAAATCAATATGTGATTCACGCTTGTACCTCACTTGACCTGATAATGGGTTTCAATAGGTAGGCAGCAACACTCCCGTAATCTAAGTTGCAAAGGGCTAGCGAAGGCGCTTGGAGCTACAACTAGTAAAAGCACAAGAAGAATATATTATTAAATGTAGCTATTTATAAATGGTATTAAATAATTGTGTGCTCCTCCTAACTGTTCGTATTCGTTCAAATGCAGGGCCCTAAAAAGCAGTTTGCTCTTCTTGTGGCTGTTGAAAAGTTGGCAACAGCAATGATGACAACATGAATGAACAGGTTGATGGTCACCACCAATAACGACGATAAAAGAATTTACTTTTCCACCTTCCTTCCACAGGGAGGCGGTCCGTCGTTGGCAAGTACGTGAGTAAAGTTTCCTCTTTCATGCAATTCCTTCATTTGAAGCGAAACACTGCGAATCGAATTTGATCCACATTTTTTTATATTGATGATCCAAAAGTTCGGATCCAAAAATAATAAAAAGTCCATCCTCCATTGCTGCGGCATCCTTTGCCGCCAACTGGGTTGATGATGATGATGATTGTGTTTGTGTGTGTGTGTGTGTATGTATGTTGTGTATGAATGTTGTTGTTTTGCGGGGTGTTGCGTGTGTTTTTGCTGGGGTGGGGTGGTGCTTGCTTGTTTGTTTGCTACTACTAGTACCATAGAGTAGGAAGTCTAGAAGGTGGCAATGGCGGGAGCACTCGCAGTCGACGCATCCATGACTTGTGAATCGTGAAGTAGCGATTCAATCACACGATTCCGTTCTTCTTCTTTTTGTTTTTGCTTTAGTAGTCTTGCTTCTTCCTGTTGTTGCCTCTTTTGCGCATGGAGCGCCCGGCGTCGTGCTTTTTCTTCTCGTCGTTCAGCCTTGAATTCTTTGATTTCTTTTTTGGAATAATACAATTCGGCCTTCATCTCCTTGGGAGTTCGTTCAACCTCCCAGACAATGTTGTTTTTTAAACAAAATCGAATTCGTCTGGTTCCGGGGGGTTCGTAATCGGTGATATCCGATTTGGAACGGCGTGGTCCACGTCGACGACTGCTGCTGGTGCTGCTACCAATGTCAGTACCATCGGCACTCCTTTTGCTATCTTCCTTCTTGCCCTTCTTTTTGCGTTTCGTCGTATGACCAATACTGTACCGGTTTTCACTTTCTTCCTCATCGTATTCTCCATCATCACGAATCTCGTCCCATCGAAAATCTGGCAAGTCTGAACCGGGAGAATGTGACAAGTCTGAATCTGGAGAATCGTCCCATTTAAAATCGGGATTACAACCACCGGCTGCTTCCCATTTAAAATCGGGTAGCTTTTTATCGGTAAGAGCCTCAACCGTGGTGGTGGCGGCAGACGCTGCTGCTGCAATGGGAGTGGAACCCGTGCTGCGCCTACCACTGCCGATGGTATGGCCAATGCTCTTGCTTCTGCTCAGCTTGTTTCTCATTGGCAGAGTGCCGTTGATGCTTTTGCTTCTTCTGATTCTGTTGGGAGCTGAAGCTGTTGGAGTAGTTGAAGGAGAAGTTCTTGAGGCAGCGCCGCGATCACTTTCAGCGGTCATGGTATCACTACCATCACTATCTGTTCGAAGGATAGGCATTCCTTTTCCTCCTTTTTTCTCCGTCGATGATCTTGCAGTACGGCGAGGCATCTGTAAGCGTTTGGTGGGAGTCAGAGTGCCTACAAGACCATCAAAATTTCTTTTGGAATCTTCCTCCTTGCCATCGCCAAGACCTTGCTTTTTTCGCACAGCCGTCCAATCAAAGGAGGCTGAACGTCCAAGATTACCGCGTCGAGATCCAGTTTTGGTTTTGCTGCTGCCTTCACTGACACGCTTCTTAGGACTCATACTAGTACCAGAAGTGGTGCGTTTCTGCTTGGGACTTGTGCTATCTGAACTACGACGAGTGGACGGGGCGGGTTCACTCCTCCCAATGTCTTGGGTTGCCTCACTTCCACCCGTTTCCCAACAAAAATCTGGGACTTTGCTACTGCAACTTTTGGATTCCTTGCTGCTGCTCTTGTCCTTGTTGCTGCTGTTGGAGTCCTTGCTAATTTTGTCCTTGTTGCTGCTGTTGGAGTCCTTGCTAATTTTGTTGCTGCTGTCCTTGCTGCTCCGAGTACTGTGATTGCTGCCGTCACTCATAAACTTGCGTGGCTTGCTGTTCTTGCTTGCGCGCTTCTTGGGGGAAGGACTGGGAGCCTCCTCTGCATCAGCCTCAGGAGACAAAGAATTCAAAACAGATTCCACTGGAGAAGAGCTTCGCTTGGACGATGATTTGGAAGAGGAGGATTTGGAAGAGGAGGATTTGGACTTGCTGCTTTTGCTGCTGTTACTGCTCTTGCTGCTAGCACTTGTACTACTTGTAGTACTTATGTTGCTTCTGTTGCTGAGATCATTATAAAATTCCGCGTCTTCCAAGGGTTCCAGATCTTCGTCGTACTCGGACGCTGATGAATCACTGGGGTCTAGGTCGTAAAGACCCTTCTTCTGCGGTGGGCATGGTACGCCTAAAACTTTCTTCTTTTCCTTCTTGCTATCTTTATGGTGTTTTTGTGACTTTTTCTCATTCTTGGCGGGCGCTGCTTCTATCATAGTACTGGCAGATGGTGGTGACTTCTTGGAAACAACAGAGGAGACACAGGACGCTTCTTCTATTTCCACGCTGAGTAGCATGATCTATTCATGTAGTCACAGAGGCAATAGTCAAAAACAATCACAGGACAGTAGTCGATTTTTTGCCGGCTTCTGCTGCTCTCCTTTGCTCGTCGCTTGTCGCCAAACTTTGCGATAGTGGACCTAATAGATAGGTAGCAGATCAAGCTTGAGCCAAGACAAAAGGATACTTCACTAGTTCAGCAAACCCTAGTTGTAGTTGTGCCGCTTGGTCAGTCAATTCCAGCGGAATGCAAGTAGCCGTAGGTTAGGGAACTTAATTTTTATTAGCGTGGGTGTCAATGGTTGTTGCGACGTTCACGTTCCATCCCTTCTTCGTTTTCTTTCACAACGCCACAGAAAGACAGAAGAGGTGATAAAAGTGACTACTACTAGCTGAATTATTAGGACTCAACCAACGGTAGTTCTGCCGTAGCTACAGTAGTACAATTGTAGTGAAAAGCAGGGTACGACGTAGTCTTAGACAGCTGCGATCCGGAATGTAATTAACGGTATGTAACCCCTACTCCGGAGTAGTGCTCATATCGGTCATTCATCATTCATGCGAACCAATGACTTCTTACAAGAAATCCATAAATCCAGCGGAAGAAACGAATGACGTTGTAATGAACATCTAAATAAAGATGATCCGTTCCTTTTGGACAATGGCCACACATGCCTGGTCACTGTCAAGCAGGTGTCAACATCCTCCCTCATGTGCAAAGGTTAGCTTTGAACTGACTTCCCCTCATGCAGGGACCTTGGGTGTGCTTGCAGGAACAACCCTGTCAAAAGTCCCCACCAGAACAGTCTGGTGCATGGAATGGTAACCATGATTGTGTTGGCATCACACAGGTTTCCTGAGAATTGTGCTCGCAGCTAGCAGCAAAAACAGGTTCGCTGAAAAATGGATTGTGTTTGAGTTTCCAATGAAAAGCTAGCAAACTGGACTGTGGGAGGCCATTCAGGGGCACCCAAAAATGAAAGAACATAAAAAAAGCAGCAACAGATGATTCTTTGTTCGCAAAATGTGAGCAATGACCTAGAAGTGATCAACACAATCAAACAAACTTCTTCGTTTCCCCAAGCTCATGTTTTGCTTGCTTGGATGGTGCATTTGATTGCACCCAAATAGGCAAACCACATAGCAATGTCAACAAGGAATGATTTTGCTGCAGCAGCCTAGGATTTGCATTTTGAATCGTTGTCAAAACAAAAAAGACAAAATGGCTTGCAGCCCATTAGCTTGTGCCGAGTTTGGTTTGTCTTGGTCCCCTTTCCCTACTAAGCAGACAAACTCTGGTGGGACCCCAATGTTGTGGCATGTACCCATTTGCTTCCTCTGTGGATAGATTTGATGGTCTCAATGTCCACAATCTTTCGTGTCTTGCCAGCTCGTTGCCTGCCACCAATGCACCCACCTGAAAATCCTACAAAGAAGTGATTGTTGCAAATCTACACAACACTGCTGCAGTCTGCCATGCAAGCAAGAAGATGTGTGCAACTAACTCCACCCATGCTTGTGTTGTAGCTCTAAAAGCAGCATGACAGGACCTGCAAAAGTGGAAAATTAGTTCAAATCCAATGTTGGCCTTTGGACCCACAACGCCTCCTACAGAATGTGATCGTTCATGGAAAGGGAGAGGGTTTTTGTCTCCTTTTCCAAAATTGTGTGCAGCGTTCACCGATGCAAAACCGGCGTTGCTTGCGTTCATTACCGACCGTCTCAAAGCTTGAGACTTGTATTTCACGTGAACCACCGTAATTATTTGATAAACTGTGAATGACTGCGTACTCTTCATGCATTATTTGAAGAAATGGATGTACCTGGATCTGGTACTTGCGTTCATAGGGCTTCTTAGGTTTTCTCTCAAAACAAGACTTGCAATAATTAAAATTGCTCTTCTCTACTTCTTTCGCTTTAAATTTCATCCTTGGTGAATGCCAGTATGTGCATTCGGAGTAAGACGTACCATGATGACTATGTACACCGCCAACAAGATTTGCGATGCCCGGTATTCTAACCACCACCACCCGTTCCAAGTGACTCTTTCATGCAGTACATAAGTACAGTAGCCGCGCCACAGAGCACTTCTGCAGGCATTATTGTGGGAGCCGGTACTCTGTTCTCAACTGTACCGGTCCTAGCTCGCTAGCTGGTAGTAGTAGTGTCAGCAGATGCTGATTAGCTGCGCGGTTGGTGCCACATCCCCACCCATGCCACATGCACTGACTCCTCTTTTATCCCCTGCGAGATAAGAGAAACAGGAAGACCAAGTTGGCACACTTCGTTCTCAAAAGCCATACGGCGGCTGTGCTATATACAACAGAAAGACAGGAAAAGACAAACACCAACTTAGTCTTCTTGAGTTTGCGCGGACACAAAATATATATACACAATACAATACAGATCAATCCCAAGGTTAACATCGTCCGAAGAAATATGAAGTCGTGTCCGCCAATTCCATCTCCACCGACGACAGCATCAGCATCAACTGTTGCTGCTTGCGCTGTGAATAGGAAGCGAAGGCACTGTGGAGCTGTTGGAATGCCTACTAGCAGTAGTGGTGGTGGTGGTGGCAGAGGTCTCCTGGGGGCAAAGCCAAATCACTTGATGGTGATGCAGCTGGTTTTTCTTCTCTCTTTCTGTTGGGTATCTCATGAAGCAGCAGCAGCAACCACACCAAGTACCACTCCTGGAAGAAGTCACTTACGGCACAGCACACCATTACTCAACTCTGTAGGGGACAGTACACGTGAACAGTCACAATCTTCACTGCCACACCCACAATCTCCACAAGAACCACAACCACAACAAGGTCGTCAATTACCCGAAGTGCAATCCCGCATTGTCAATGGCTTTGAAGCCAAACATCCCGCTACCAACTTTCCCTTTTTTATGCGATGGTATCGTGGGTGTGGTGCCACGTTGATTCATCCCGATGTGGTCTTGACGGCTGCTCACTGTGACACACTGCCCATTGAGGAACACGTCTTGCAGTCGGAACACAATCCCGACATGTTCATCCAGGCCGTGGAACGTCGGATTCATCCTTGGTACAATCGTCGAACGTCTCTCGTACAAAACAATGCTTATGATTTCATGTTGTTGCGATTGGAACATCCCTTGCCGGATACACCTACGGTCACTATCAAATCGTCTTCCAATGCTTGGCCTCTGGTCGACAATGAAGATTTGACCATTTTGGGATATGGCTTGTTGGAAGAGCATGGCGAGGTCAGTGCTACCAGGCTGCGACAAGCCACGGTCCAATATCACAGCGATTGTAGTTTTGCCAAGTACATGCCCGGTCGAGTCGGACCCGATACCATGTTTTGTGCGCATGGCTACTACAATGAAACTTCGGCCATTGATTCCTGTCAAGGCGATAGTGGGGGTCCCATTTTGCGGCCTCTGCCATCTTCTCGCGGCGACAAGCAACAGTGGATGCAATGTGGTGTCACGTCGTGGGGCGAGGGTTGTGCGCGCCCCAATGCGCCCGGGGTCTATGCCCGGACCGATGTCGCCTATGATTGGATTCAAACCGAATTGTGTACCCTAAGTCAGGTCCCACCGCCCCATTGTAAGAATGTGAATACGAGCGAAGCGCCTCTCCGAGGGGATACCATGAACGAGGTTTTGAACCAGATTATAGACAATAGCAACAACAACAATTTGGACAATACCACGACCCAAGTCACGACTACGGCCGGCATTCGTGTCGAAGTTCAATATGACAATGATCCACAAGAGATCAGTTGGGCCTTGGGGCAAGCTGTTCCGCCAGCCTCACTGGACGCGAATGCGGCGGTCGTTGGGAAAAGTGGCACCGACTCGGTCTCCTCTGCCTTGACTCCGGAACTGGCCTTTTCCTTGATTCATGCCTCACCTCGTCAGTCGATTGCGGTACGAAATCAACTCGTCACACAAGATATTTACGATCTCAGTGTGGGACCCATCTATCGAATCGAATTTTATGATTCCATATCGGGAGATGGCATTGCCAGTACATGGCTCACATCGACCTCTACTGGCAATGAAAAGGAGGTCAGTGTCATTCCGGCCATTCAAGTCTTTCAAATTGAAACGACGACCACCACCGTCTCCCAATTTGTGACTCTAGCCAATGGTACCATTCCTATTTCGCGGCAACATGAGACACGCGTTACGAAACTCTTGTGGAATCATAATGGCAATTTTGGAGAAGCCGTGCGAGCCGATATGGAATTGCAAGGATGATATCGTACGTTGAGTTTCAAAGGATTGATCTAGCAATAATTATGATTCAGTCGACGGAACCGATTACGCCAGAAAACGGACGAGCAGACAGCCGTGGCACTCTGTGCTGTGCACTGTCGGCCTGTCGCGGAGGTTGTGGACGGGGTATACCCAAGCAGAGCAAGGTTCTGTCATGCAAGACAGCGTTTGTGCGGCCGCGCAGCGTGGCATACTCATGCCATGATGTACGGCGTGCGCAGCTTCTTCCCGCAGCACTAACGATTTGTGCTTGCTGGCCAGTTCCACCAAACGGAAGGCTCTCTCAAAGAGAATGCTCTCAAAGAGTATGCTCCCCGATATGGAGGCCTCGCGAGATTACAAGCGATTAGAGTTAATGTTTGTAACATAATGGTTGCTAAAGTTCAGCATTCTTTTAATTTTAAGAAAACGTGTATTTTCTAAATTATAATTAGAACATCAAAAAACGAAATTAAACTAGCATCGGCGTTTCGTATCTCCAGTAGTCGCGTCGAGCCTTGCCTGGGTCGACAGGTCTTGTGGGCTGGGCGGGGAAGAGATAAGTCACAAGCCCAACTTTTGAAGGCAACAAAACTAATCAAAATCCTACCAGTACATGGCATGGCAACCTCTCCCTTTGGCGAGTGCCTTGGATGACAGTCCGATGGAATTGGCAAGTGACGCCAATATTTTCTTTCCTTTTCTGCAGCCTTGGATATCATCGCGCAAACAAGTATGTTCCAAGTCAACGACGATGGATTCAGCAGCTGATAGCAAGCTGTAGGTCTGGAATGTGCATTGGGTCCAAGTTGATTTCAGCCCTGATATGGGTTTGTAGCCTGTTCTTGTTTATTGATTGTCCGTATCACTCATACCACACACCTTCGAAGCTACACTTCTCAAACTCTTGGCTTCTTCGATGGTAGGCAATGGCAGGGGTGGTTCTTCCGGTGGTTGCATCCGACGGGCTCGACTCCACCATGTAGAGGGGTCGTAGTTTGTGGGAGGGGCCTCACCCGTAATGGTAATGTAGAGGACAAAGCCTTGCAGCAGTGTTCCATGAGGACTGGGATGCAAATCATCGGTGTGATATAATTGTTTCCAAAGGTCAGGAGCAGTATCATGGAGTTCCTTGTAGGCATTGCCTACGGGGGCTATTCTTGTTTGGAGCAACGTGCCGCTTTTATGAAAGACAGTATCCAACTCTTGCTTGTAATTGTGGTAACCCTCTTGCAATAATTTGGTCATGGCATCAAAATCACCCAAATCGGCAGACTCTTTGGTCCCTGGAACGCGATAGGCAGCGGTTTGCAACAAGACGGGCGTTATATTGGATTGGATAAATAAGGGTGCATACTTTTTTTTCAATTCCTTTATGGTTTCGTGTCGTGTATGATTGCGGGTTGGGGATTGGGTTTGATCATTGACAATGATAAAATCAAAGGAATCGTCTTTCAGTAATGCTTGTACCGTCGGAGCTCCAATGTCATAACCTGTGCCATTGGGAAGGCGGGCGTTGGGGGTAGCGAATTTTTCTTCCATGCCATTGCCCTGGGTCCAAATGGACACAATCGAGGCTCCACCACGAAGACACGAATTTTGGGACATGTTGTAGGTACTGGCGGCGAGAAACATTTGCTCTAACAATCGGGGACAATCATTAAAGTACTGAATGGAATTTCCCTGGCAAGCAATCTGAATAATACTTGAATCTTCTTGGGCCAACGCAGATGCTACAACTATGAATGCAAAAACTGCCAAGAAAAGAGACATGGCCTTGGAAGAGCCTTTCATGGATGAAAACGGTGAAGCGTTTTTAAATCGAGGCGTCATTTGGATCTCTAGTAGTATGAGGTTGAATTTGGAGTTTGGGATGGCGAAGAAGGTTTTTATTGTCTCCACAAGCCGCACTTCTAAACCTGTCAGTGCCTCCGGCCAGTCCACCCTGGTCTAATCCAATGAATAGCAGAATCAATCAATCACCGCAGTTATTATTCAATTGAGGAAGTTCTACATTCGCAGCGCCAACAATCGTTTCATGTACCCACAACTGCAACAACCAAAGCAATGAAACCAATACGAATAAGTCAAGTTATTAGTCTTGACAAGTAAAATTTCGGAGGAACTTAGGTGTGCGTCCAAATCGGACGCTAAAGCAAGTAAAATAATGCATGCGCACCTTACTAAACTTTGGCTTCCAGTTTGGACGCACACACAGTATTTCGTGTCGTAGTGAGTACCGAAAGCGTGTCGTAGTGAATACCGTTTGTTAATAATTTTTTATAACCTTTCAATCTTTTTCGTTAATTAAATTTATGCGCATAAATTTATTTAACGCCAAGAAATTTAAGCGCATAAAAAATGATTAACAACCGGTATTCAATGCGACATCAATTAAGTCACTGTGACATGAGTCACATGCACTGCACATGTGCGTCGAAATCATCAGTGCCACGTGGAAGGTCACACGCAATAATTAAGTCAACAAATAAGGCAGCGGAGCTGGAGATCTCCGCCAAGACGGTTCTTTTGACCATGTCCGGTTCCTTAGCCCCCACTTGT
>ENA-ORBV01017809-ORBV01017809.1-microbial-mat-metagenome-genome-assembly--contig:-NODE-17809-length-10110-cov-4.388518_pt1 | contig 10110 bp, 8 predicted proteins | sample MGYA00237777_ERZ505514 | MGnify/ENA primary metagenome ERZ505514 (study PRJEB26160, sample SAMN06269048) | microbial mat metagenome | isolation source: Oligotrophic lake microbial mat | place... | reverse complement strand
GCTGCCACCCGCATCGTGCAAGAGGAACACCAGCCCCTGCGCGTTCGCGGGGATATGATACGACAAGGTGCTCGCGACCACGGTCGCGATATTCGCCGCGTTCGTCTGGTTTTGCGGATTGAAGTTTGCGACGACGGTCGGTGCCCAGCGATCAACGCTGCGATAAGTCGCAGTAAGTGTGACGGGTGTGGCCGGGACGGTGATGGCCACTCGTGGCTGAAGTGCGGCCATGGCCCCGGCCCCGAGCACGTCGACGTCGCCGGTCCACCGATCGAAAACCTGCCCGGCTGCCGGCGGATGAGCAAACAGGTCCACGCGAGAGCCGGCTGGATAATCCCCGCCGCCGCTGCCGTTGTTGACCGTGACCGTGACGGGATCTCCCGCGCCGGTGACGACAAGGTAGGCCCGCACGGGGATCGTCACCAAATTTCGCAGGGCCACGTTGCAGACGAGTTCTTTTAGACCGGGATTACCGGGCCGAAGCGTAACACGGGCAGTTCCCTGACCTGCCGCGATGGTTGCGCCGCCGGAAACGGTCCAGCGGAAGGTGCGGTCGTTACTCTGCGCCGGAGGAACCGAGGCCGTCAGCGAAGCTTCGGTGGTTGCGACGGTGGCGGGCGCCGTGATCGCCCCCGCGGCGTCGGGAGGAAGAATCGGGATTTGTGCGGTGGGATTGTACGAAGTGCCGTCGGCGGCGACACTGCGTTCGAGATTGGCGATGGTCTCATCGACGCTCAGTCCACGTCCGGTGGTCGCCCCGAGCATGATCGCCAATCGTCCAGGAGGCGAGCCATCACGCGCCGGCAGCGGACGGAACGGCGCACTCGTCCCAGGCGTGATGTGGAGCGCCTGCGTCTGCATGCGCGTGATCAGTGCCGGCCAACCGGGATCCGTGCGGAGTGCAGTCAAGTCTGGATCGCGCTGGCTGTGACGATCATCGAACCAGCCAGCGGTGACCGCGCGAGCGAGCGTTTTCAGCGCATCCGCTGGCCGCTTGGTGAGGGCCTGCACACAGGCCAGATTGTAAAGCACGATCGGCGCTTCGATGCTCTTCGCGAGATCCGTCAGCACGGCATCTGCCCCCGCCAGATCCTGGTCCTTCAGCAGGCGATCGACCTGCGCGATGCGTGGATCGTTCAACGCGCGCAGGTTTTCCTGCTGTCCCGGCATCTGTGGTCGGTCGGCATAGGTGTTGGCATCGGCCGCAGTGAAGGCCCTGGGTCCTGCGGTGAGCAATGGCGCCAACAACGTCAGTCCGGTTAGTGATCCCGGACTGCGGCAACCATCGGCCAAGCCGGTGTGATCGAAATCGATCGCCGTGGGGACCTGGTCACTCGCCGGGCTGGCGCGGTTGATTACCACGACTGTGGTGGCAGGGGAGACCTCTCCGCCAGGCGCAAGGGCGATCACTAGCAGCAGCAGGAGTCGATGGCACCACGTCATCCGACGACCGTGCGATGCAGGTCGCGGTAGAGGCGGTCAAAGATGTAGGCGCCGAGTTCCAGCCCCTGTTCGATGAAGTAGCGGCGCGCGGGATCGTCCCAGCGGGATTCGATTACAGCAAAGAACTCGGCCGCATGGCGTTCATCAATGTCGGCATGTAGCTTGTAGTGCACCAGACGTGCGGCCGGTACCCAGCCCTGGGACACCACTGCGGAACCGATCACGGCGGAGCAGTCGGCGAAGGCGTACTCGATGATACCCATGCAGGCGACACCGACCTCGAGTTCGTCGAACACGCAGGCGGTGGTCAGCACGCTGTTGAACGCCCGCAGGCAAGGCCACAGCGTTAAGCGATCGAGGGTCTGCGGATCGCCACCGATGGAGCGCAGAAACTCCTGGAAGGTCGCCTTGTGGAAGCGGAGTTCGTTGAACTCACCGTGCTCCTCCACCAGGTTGCGCAGGACGTCGAGGCGCTGCGCCGGGTCGCCAATACGACCGACCAGCGCGGCCATCGGTCGCGGGAAGAATTCGACCGCGAAGAAGAATTGTTCCTGAGTGCGGCGGAAATCCGCAACCGTCATGGCTCCCGAGCGCAGAGCGGCGAAGAATGGATTGCTGGCGATGCCGACCCGTGCGAGCACGGTCTGGGCTTGGCGGGTGACGTTGGGTGCTGGGGTGGTCATGCGAGAGTCCTTGAGAGCGGCGACTTGGACCTGCCGAGTCAAGTTTGGCGAAGTCGCCGCTCTCAAGGACTCGGGATTTGGGGGCGCAGCCGGCGCAGCCCCCGCAGCAAAAGGATTATCGGTGCTCTGCCCCAAAAATAGCCCATCGGGCTGGGGCAGAGTTCCGTTAGATATCCGCAGTGCTGATGGTCCAGGGGAGCGCCGAAGGGATTCCGGTGGCATAGATGGTGGCTGGTGCGCAGGTGCGGATGCGGTCACCCAGGAGTGGTCGCATCAGGTCCACCTGGGCCCGCGGTAGCGCGGTGAACAACATCGGATAACCCGCCGCCTGTGCCATGGCGAGCGCACCATGCAGCAGCCGCGCTCCGTCACGCACGTCACGGTAGGAGAAACAGGAGAGGTGTGCGCTGCGCATGTCCTCGCCGGTGGTCGAGCACAGGCGCTTTGCGCGCAGGGTGTCCTCCAGACGGCCGCACGCGTTGCCGTCATCACTGACCAGCCAACGTGGCGGCAGGAGCGAGCGCAGCGCCGGATCTTTCGTGTCCGGCCTGAGGTGTTCCGCGGCGAGGGTAGCGAAACGTTCCTCACCGTGTGCGCTGTTGACCACCCGGACCTTTGCGGCTCGCGCGTCGCCAGTGTGTAGCCACAGCACCGCGAGGGTGCCGACGGCAGCGAAGGGTGGGATCCCGAGACGGCCGGTGTAGGCGCTCGGAATCATCGTCGTGCCATCCATCACCACCGCATAGGCGGCGTCGGTGCGCGCTTGGAAGCGCGCCTGGATCGCGCGTGCCAAGCGCAACATGGTCATGCCACCGCGCGCGTCGGCGGTGATCTTGAGATCGCCGAGATAGACCACTGGTCGGCTGCTGCCGTCGGGCATCGCCGCCGTGCGCAAGGCGGCGCCGAGGATGCCACGCACCCATCCGTCATGCTCGGCGACGACATAGGCGCCCTCGCCCATGGCCTGGAAAAAACGCCAGCCGTTTCCGTCGTGGGCGACGTGGAATCGTGCATCGGGCCCCAGCGGGTAGCTGAACTCCGGTTCAAAACGACTGATGGCGGCGGCCAACCGGGCATCGGGATCCTCCGTCAGCACGGTGAGAGCCGATTTCATAGCCCATGCCGTTGCGAGCCCGAACCATCATGGAGTGAGGCAAGGCGGACGACTGTTTTTGCGCGGAGGCATGGCCGTAGGCCATGTTGAGCACAAAAGCAGTCGGCCAACGCAGCCGCAACCCATGAGGGCCGGGCACAGTAGGGATGGGTTATGAAACCGGCTCTCAAATTCATGCGCGACGACCGAGGTGCAGGGCGCGGTAGAAGAAGCTGCGATCCTGACGATGCAGCATGTCGGCTTCCGCCGTTTCCCAGACGAAGCCCTGACCCAGGGCAGGGATGTCGAGGGAGCTGTTGAGCTGACGGATGATGACCCGCCCTCCTGGGCGCAGCGCCTGCCGTGCGAGTTCCAGCGTGCGCGCCGCCTCCTCATGGGACAGCCAGTCGAGGATGTTCGAGAGGTGCACCACGTGCGCCTGGCCGGTCATTGTCGCGAGCGCCTCGTCCATCACCGTGTTGCTCCAGGTGATTTGCGCCAGCGCCTGCTGACGTGGCAACCGGAGCCAATCCACCGGGTGCGACGCCGGATGGCGGCCGCGCAACACCTGCCAGAGCCAGGGATTTCCGGCCGCCGGCAGCGTGGCGAGGACGTGCCGCAGACGGCCAGCGAAGTGACGGTGGAACTCCTGCACCGCGTTGCCGGTGGCGCGTGCGCCGAACAGACGCACGAGGTGATCCAACGACATGACCTCAGCGAAAGCATGGTCGAGCGCGCGACCGAGGTTGGTGTGCGGAGCGACACGGCGCTGCTGTTCGGCGGGATCGTCGAGTGTCAGTAGTTCGGTGAGCGGCGTGGCTACGTGGGCGAGGTGTCGGCGCAGGGCGGCGAACAGCAACTCATAGCGACCTGAGTGGTCGGGACCGAGCTCGGCGACGGTGACTAGGGGTCCGAGGATGTCCTCGGGAAGCTCCAGCACGGTGAGTTCCTGTCGCAGCCACTCAGTGCGTGTCGCGGTCGGCAACGACGCGTGCCCGAAGTGGGCTGCGCGCGACGTGGGATCATCGTGGCGCATGGCCCGCAACTTAAGCCGCGCGAGGGTCAGTTGCGCCGGATTGGGATCAACCAGGTGCACCCGTGCGACCTGTGGCAGCGTGGCGAGCACCGCCGCGGTACAGCCACCGGAAGCGACCTGGATGATCGTGAGTCCATCAGCACCGCTGCTGCACCGCTCCACCACGCGGCGATCGATCAGCGGATCCTCCCGCACCTGCGCGAAGGCGACCGGCATGTGAGCGGCATCATCCAACCACGTAACGGCGAGATCGGGCATGGTCGCACGACTATCCCTCCGCCGATGGGGGGTCAATGCCGGCGCGCGGCCGTTGTTCTCGCGCGTGACAGCTTGCTTCACGGTCTACCATCAGCACGCATGGATCCAGCAGTCTATCAGCTCTTCGCGCAGGCCTGCCCGGTGATCCTCGCGTGGTTGATGGCCTTCATCGCGCTCACCGTGATGATCCTCGCGGTGCGTGGCTGGCGTGGTCAAGCGGGTTATCGCCGTGATTCGCTGATCGGCGGTGAACTGCCGGGAATCCCGCTGGTGCTGATGCATAGCGTCTGTTGTGGCTACGCGGTGTGGCGTAGCGACTGGCTGTCGGCATTGGTATTCGGCTGGTGGGGACCGGGTTTCCTGGTGGTGGCGACCTTGGTGCTGGCGAAACGGAAGGTCGACTGGCACCGCATCGGGTTCGCGACCTCAGTGGCGTGCAAGCTCAACTACCTGGTGCTGGTAGGTCTGTTCATCCATCACGGTGCGTGGGCGCCGGTGTTCGCTTACAGCCTGTGGATCATGCATGATCAGGTGCGCTTGGCTTGGTTGCAGCAGAACGCCGACCGTACCCGTCGCGTGAGTGAGGACTGGTGGCTGCCACGTATCTGTTATCCCAGTTTTCTCGCCGTTCCGGTATTCGTCGCCGACTTTCCGCTGCGCTGGGCGTGTGTCGTGGCGGCCGCGGTAGTCATGGTGTTGTGGCTGTGGGGACTGCTGCGCCTGGTGCGTGCGGGTGAATTTTTCGTCAGGCCGCGCTCCTACACCGAGAACCTGCGCGACATCGTCTATCTCACACGTGCGGAGGAGGTTCCGGAACGACGCTGAGTTGGACCTCAGGTCGTCCGTCTGCGGCTCAGTCTTTTTTCTTCCGCCACTTGTCGAGTGCGTCCTTGGCCTTGTCCAACAACTTGTCGCTGGTGCCCTTCACCGCATCGCTGTCGATGCCGAGTGCTTTCGCCAATGTCGCGGCGGCCGAGTCGCTGACGACTTCCCACAGGCCCGCGGCCTCGGCGCTGGTAGCACCGTTGAAGCGGTTCTCGTCCATCTCGACGCGGAAGGACAACGGCACGCGATCACGCTTGGCGTTGATGAACGCGACTGCAGGTTTGGCCAGCAGGGCCATGAGGGCGGAGAGGTCTTCGGGGACCTCGGCTTTCACCTGATTTAGCACCACCGACCAGTCCATCACGATCACACGTTCATTTTCTGACATCCGCCAGTGGTCGACCACGTGCACATCACAGGTGCCGCCGGTCAGCAGGGCAAACGGGCCGCCGATCTGGTCGGCCAGCACCGCTACCGGCAGGTCCTCGACATGCCATTGGGTATCGCGTCCCAGCTCGTCGCCGGTGGTAGTGATGGTAAACGGGCGGCCAGCCACTGTGCCGCTGGCGTTGGCGCGGAACAACACGTCGAACACCGCCCATTGGCTGCGCAGTGGCGTCGAAGTCAGGCGCGTGACGGTGACCGGAAGGATGAGCGGGCGTTTGCGCGTATGGTCGGCATAGGCGACCTCGACAGCGGTAATGGTCAGAGCGTTGATGGCGAAATGACGCTTTGGCTTCGGCTTCGTCTTCTGCTCATCATTGGCGTTTTTCTTCTTCATAACCGGAGCCTGACCTGGAATTCCACGTTCGAAGCGGCCCTGAATCCCTTCAACGCTCAACGACTGCACTGCGATTGGATTGGCGAAGACGCGCCAAACGGAAATTTCAGCGTCTAGCCGGCGCACCGTCAGATCAATGAGACCGGCGGGGTGATCCAAGCGACGGACAGTGATATCGGACGCGTGGAAACGTCCGGTGAACATATTCCCGTCGATGGTTCCGGCGGTGATCGCAATGCCGCTGCGTTGGTGTTGTTTGTCGAGCAACCACCGGGCTAAATCATCGATGAACCACAGGTTGATCGTGATCAATGCCAACAGCACCGCTCCGGTCAGGCCTGAGGCGGCAAACAACCCCCACCGTATCCAGCGTCGCCATGTGCTGGGCCTGCGAACTGGTGGCGCGGCGGAGTCGGCCGAGGTCAGGCGTGAGCCGAAAAAACGTTCCAGCAACGCTCCCGCGATGTGGAACAGCAGCGTGAGGACCGCTGAACAGGCACTGGTGATCAACGCCAGGAAACCACCCACCAATGGCGCCAGCAACGGTGCGAGCGCATCAATCAGGATCAGGATCTAGGCTTCCATGGAGCAAGACTCCTCGGTGATGGCATGCGCGAAATTACAAAAAAGCCCCGGTCATCCGACCGGGGCTTCCCTGAGGGTCAATCAGCTGCGCGTTACTTCGTCGCAGCAGGCGCCGCTGCCGGAGCAGACTTCGGCGGCCACGACAGCGCGATGTCGCCGAGTTTCTTCTCGCCCGCCTGCAGATTGGAGATCGTCACCACCCAGTCGTAGTCCTTGCGGCTCAATTCAAATTTCCAGCGGACTTCCAAAGCGGCAGTGATGCCGGCGGGGATTTCCAGGTTGTTCGAACCGCCGCCGGTGGGCGGACGGTAACCGGTCCAGGGGTTCCAGCTGCCGCCCTTCTGTTCGGCGATGAAAGTCTGGCCTTCAACCGTGGCGCGGAAGCCGGGCAGTGCGACGCCGTCGCCGTTCTTCACCAGGATGGTTTCTTTGCTCTCGTTGGTCAGGGTGATCTTGACGATCAGGTAACGGTCGGTTTGTTTGTAGTAGGTGATGCTGGCCTTCAGGCCGGCGTCATTGGTTGCGGTCGGCGCTTGTTCGAGCGACAGCTTCTGCTCGGTCTGGCGACCGGAGCCGCCGCCGCAGGCGGTCAGGGCAAGGGAGGTGATCGCGATCAGGGCGATGGTGAGGTGACGCATGGGAACTGCTCCTGGGGAAGCGGGATTGCGCGGCGTTCTAGCCATTCCATCGCATAGGTGCAACCGTGTGAACTGGTTGGAGTGGCAACGAGTGGCAACGCACGAGACTGGCATGGGATGGGCATCGCCATAGGCTCCCCGACCCTCATGGATCACCCGATGCCGCCGCCCCGCCTCGCACCAAGCTCCCACCTCGACAACGTCCGCTACGAAATCCGTGGTCCGTTGGCTCGTCGAGCTCTGGAACTGGAAAAGGCCGGCCACGAGATCATCAAGCTCAACATCGGCAATCCTGGCGCTTTCGGCTTCCGTATGCCGGAGTCGATGCGCGCGGCGATGATCGAGAACCTGCACCAGGCCGATCCGTACAGCCACCAGAAGGGCATCTTCCAGGCGCGTGAAGCGGTGGTGATGCAGCAGCAAAGCCGCGGCGTGATGAACGTCACCGCCGACGATGTCTATATCGGCAACGGTGTCAGCGAGTTGATCCTGCTGGCGATGCGCGCGCTGCTGAACGACGGCGACGAGGTGCTGGTCCCCACGCCCGACTATCCGTTGTGGACCGCGTCGGTGACGCTCAACGGCGGCAAGGCCGTGCACTATCCGTGTCCGCCGGAAAAAGGCTTCCTGCCTGACATCGACGAACTGCGCAAACGCGTCACGCCCAAGACCCGCGCCATCGTCATCATCACGCCGAACAATCCCACCGGCGCGGTGTATCCCAAGGAACTGCTCCAGCAGATGGTCGCCATCGCTGAAGAGCACAACCTGGTGGTCTTCAGCGATGAGATATACGATCAGATCACCTACGACGGCGCAGTGCACGTGCCGCTGGCCACGCTGGTGACTAAGACCCTGTGCGCGACTTTTGGCGGACTCAGCAAGGTCTATCGTGCGTGCGGCCTGCGCGTCGGCTGGTTGTCATTCGCTGGCGAAAAGAGCCACGCCAAGGACTACTTCCTTGCGCTCGACCTGATGGCGAGCCTGCGCCTGTGTCCCAACGTCCCTGGGCAGTACGCGGTGCAGACTGCTATCGGCGGTTACCAGTCGATCTACGATCTGACCAAGCCGGGTGGTCGACTCTATCAAACGCGCCAGGCGGTGATCGACGGCGTGAAACGCAGCAAATACCTGTCGGTGGTCGCACCGCAGGGTGCGATGTACGCGTTCGTGAAGGTGAAGACGCCGGGCTTCAACGACCAGAAGTTTGCCCTCGATCTGCTCGAACGTCAGCACGTGCTGGTCGCTCCGGGCACCAGCTTCAACGTGCCGTACCAGGATCACTTCCGCATCACGCTGCTGCCGGATGAGAAGACCATGGCCGAAGTGCTGGGTCGCATCGAGGCGTTGCTGGATGGGTATGCGGCGGGGAAAACTGGCGATTGACCAGAGCGCCAACGGCGCGGCCTCAACACCGCCCGGGGCAGCGCCCAATGGCGTAAAGCTAACACGTCTTCCCTGCGTGGGCGGAGCGGATTGGCCGCCAAGACGCCAAGCCGCCAAGACGCCAAGTGAATCAAGCGGCGTGAGGCGATCAGGCAGGGACGACAGCGGTTTTCCCCTTTGGTTTCACCTTGGCGTCTTGGCGCCTTGGCGGCCAATCAGGCTTAGGTTTACGCCATTGGGCAACGCCCCGGGTTCGGATGCGTGCGATGAATGAAGGGCTGAAAGCCCGACTGAACCTGTTGGTTGGTCGATCGCTGACGATTGAATCGGGCTTTCAGCCCTCCCTATATTTTCGCCATCACACCCGGGGCGTTGCCCCGGGCTGTGTTGATGCCGCGCCGTTGGCGCTCTCGATGCAGATTAATTCTCTGTAATTGAGCGGCCTGTGGGCGAGCACATTCGGAACGATGGGGGCGCACAAGGAGCCGTACCTAGGGCTCCGCTACCGTAGCGATATGCTTATCCGTCTTTCCAAGAATGATTGCCCGTCTCAAATTCCTGTCCGCCCTTTGATTGGCTTCATCATCGGTCAGGAAGTAATCAAAGTAGCTTGCCAAAACTAAATGCCTCATGTCTGCCTGCTCGGCGTAGATCTGCTGTTCGGAAAGGCCTTCGATCCCGTTTCGCAAGGTCCAGTCATAAATCCGCGAGAGAATGCAAATATGCCGTCGAAGCGAACAAGAGTCCTTAAGGCAAAAACGCAGCGCCTTGTAATCAGGAATGCCCTTGTTGATCAATTGATCCCGAACGAAAAGCCTTCCCGCACCCACGATCGACTTCAGCTCTTCGTCCGTCAGATTACGAACCCCAGAGCGGCGGATTCCATGCTGGCGGAACAATCGAGCAAAGTCACTCACCATCCTAAACCACCATGGACGAAGGTCAGGGTCGTTGTAGTCGTTCGCGGCAATTGTCGTCTGCATCTCTTGTTCAGAAAAATAGCGATCGAACTGCAATGGATCTGCCAATGCGTCTCGCAGTAGCCGAGTTCCTGAATTGAGCAGTATCTTTGAGCGATCAGTTCGTGTCAGCGTTTGGTGTTCCTGACTAACGCAAAAGGCCTCATCCACTGCGTAATAAACGCGGTGCCCGATCGAGGCTAAACGTCTCAAGTGCTCAACTCTCCGCACCCCTCCTTCCCATCGCGTCATTTCGGCCAAATACTCTTCTCCCACAATAATCCTCTTGTCAGGATTAGCTAAGTCGCTTTGGAAAACGTGATGCAGTGCGCTGCATGGGCATCCAGATAGCAGTACTTAATCATCTCACCGCCTCACAATCCCATCCTTCACCGCCCGGCTCACCGCCGCCGATTCCCCGCT
>ENA-ORBV01017805-ORBV01017805.1-microbial-mat-metagenome-genome-assembly--contig:-NODE-17805-length-10112-cov-5.077728_pt1 | contig 10112 bp, 10 predicted proteins | sample MGYA00237777_ERZ505514 | MGnify/ENA primary metagenome ERZ505514 (study PRJEB26160, sample SAMN06269048) | microbial mat metagenome | isolation source: Oligotrophic lake microbial mat | place... | reverse complement strand
ATTACTACTTCTTCTAGCTTGCTTGCAACCTCTATCACTGAAGCTGATTGAACTGGTGTATTATCTGTCCCTCTTTCATCTGTTCTGAACTCTATATCTGCAAGTTAAAGAACACGTCCATATCACGCGTGCTCTCCGAATATATGTCTTGCACCTCTGCCGTTGTTGTTAACTTCCACAGAGCAACCGTTGCTACAATACAAAGAGTGATCATTGCACAAGGTCATGATGAGGCATCCAACTAGCTGCCAGGTTCCAGCTAGCTTTCTGCACTCAAGTAGTGCAGGTTCAAGTACTACTAGCAGTAAATGTGCGGTTCGCAAGAGACGACTGCAAGATGTAGTTACATCAAGGTTATTCGTCGCGCGACCTCAGCTGTCCTATGATTTCCCATCCAGTGTCAAGACAGTCCGTTCACAGGAATGCACGGGTGCCGAGGACGAGAAGAATGTGGATGGCATGTGCAGCAGGCGATGCGGGGCGTCCTCTTGTGGCTTTGCTACTACAACAACAGCAAGGCATTGTGCAATTCATAATAAGGATGACAAAATGACTTCTACAAGGCAACTGCGACCGCCACAGCAACAAAAAGATAAAGCAGCAGCAAGGCATTCCAGAAAACATGCAATCCACAACAAGGCCCTCCGAATTCTTATAAGCACACAATTCTCCTTGGGGATCCCCAATCTACTCCTCCTCCTTCTTTTGTCTGTATGGAGTACCACGACTGTCATGGCCCAGTCCTTCACCGCCAATCCAACCACCTGCAAATTATTCATGGTCGTCTCGGATGTCACGAAGGACTCCTTGTTGGGTCCGAACGAGTACATTTTGTGGTTGAATCGTGTCACGGCCGGATCGGGCGCGGCCCAATATACCAGCTATGCGGCCTTGCCGCCCGCCCTGCAGGCCCTGTATACCGATCATGCTCTGGCGGCCAATGGCTTTATCGATATTGCCGGAGCCAAGACGGGAACTCCCACCACATCGCCCGGTCAAGGGGCCAATTTGGACAATATGTGCAATGCTGGTACGTTGTTACTTATATGGATTGTGTCTGTGTGTGTGTTGTATATGCCTCTTTGTTTGCGTACAGATGAGTGTGTTTGGGGAGAGCAAAGAATGTGCTCTCAATTTTGGAGGAAGAAATATATTTGTACTTGCTCATTCACATTCAATGTGCCAAAATCATGGATTCGTCTAAATTTGTCCTCTCTAATTATTGTAGCTGCCAGTGCTTTTGCTGCGGCTTCCACCGGTGCAACACCTGCAACTCCAGCAGCAACGGCTGCGACACCACAACTGACGTCATCGAGTACTGAATCTATACGACAAATAGGAGGCGGCGCAGCAACAGCAGCAGCTGCTGCCACTATGGGACCAACCACCAATCCACAATTATGTTATTTATCCTTATACGCCGCAGATACCGATCGAAACAATATTCTCACGCAGCCGGAATACATTGCCTTTGTGAATCGCATGGCAGCCAACAAATACATTGCCGTGACAACCTTTGCTGGCTTGCCACAGGCAATCCAAGACAATTACAATACCTTGTTGGCGTCTACGGGAGGAGTCGGCGGTTTGCCCATTACGGGGGCGAGTCCCACACAACCAGCCGATGCCGCGCAGCAAGCCATTTTGAATCAAATTTGTACGGGAACCGATACCGCCATATATACGGCCGACAGTGCACCTGCTGCTGCTGTTGCGGGCACTGCCACCCCAGGGACTGCTGCGGGCACTGCTACGCCTGGGGTTGCTGCTGCTGGAACGACCACGCCCGTGGCTTCCATGTCACCCGGCACGGCTGCGCCAGGAGCTGCCGGAACAACCAATCCGATGGCTTCCATGTCACCTGCCACGGCTGCGCCAGGAGCTGTTGGAACAACCAATCCAGTTGCTTCTACATCACCTGGAAGTGCCATGCCGGGAGCGACTGGAACCACCAATCCAGCTGCTTCTATATCGCCTGGCACCGCTACACCGGGAAGCGCTGGAACTGCCATGCCGGGGGCGTCTACATCACCCGCAACGGCCGCTCCGGGCATGGGTACGGGCGTCCCTGGTGCGACGATGGCAACAACTGTGCCAGCTGGGAACGCATCGTCACCCTTAGCAACCGCCGCTCCGAGCATTCCTAGAACAGACGTTGCATCCTGTAAACTTTCAATGGTGCGTGAATTCTTGACAAGCAGAGAACCGTGGACCTTTATCACGACGCGTTTTGTGGTGATTATGTTTCAGTTTTGAGTTGACACTAACCTCAGGTTTTGGATCCCCCTTGAAACTAAAGTACCTTTTGGATTCGGATAAAAATAGTATGATGGGCCCTTTGGAATACATTGCATTCATCAATCGGCTGTCATCGAATGGATATTTAACCGCTACATCGGTGGCTGCGTTACCTAAGCCTTTGCAGGATCTTTTCAACGGCTTGGCCGCAGGAAATTTTATTGATATCGCGGGGGCTGGCCCAGGCCAAAATGCTACCGAAGCACAGCTGCAGGCGCTGGACGATTTTTGTGCAGCTGCAGATCAGGCAGTTTACGATGCCAAAAATCCAGGAACTGCGCTTCCTTCTGCTGGCGGAGTTGGAAACACGTCAATACCTTCTTCTTCCAACGCGACGGCGGGGGGCCAAGGAACGCAAAACCCGGCAATCCAGACACAAGCCTCGCAACCTGGTGCTTCTACTTTGAACCCTGCATCTGGGGTTTCCTCAGGGAATGCAACAACGAGCCCAGCGGGAGTTGGAAATTCCAGCGCACCTACTGAACCTCCTACCATTCCTCCGATCGATCCATCATCTCCAACCATGACGATTCACTCATCGTTTCGTGTATCAAACTCAGCAGGCCTAAATGCGGAACTTCTGAACGACGAATCGAACCAATACCGACTAAATATCCAAGCGGCATATGAAAATATGGTGGCGAGCGTTGTGCCAGCTTTGTTGGCACAGACATCGGCGTCGGGAACCTCTGCTTCTTCGCCAACAGCGATATCGACAATTAATCCTGGGGCAGGAGCAACAGGTAACGCATCTTCGTTGAGACCAAACACTGGACTTGCGACGTCGTCGCCGTCGACATCGAATGCAACAGCACGGCCTTCGGCTCTTGTGCCATTCGGGAATAATTCAGGGGCTACTGCCGAACCTATTACTGGAACGGCAAACGCAAGTGGCACGTCTTGGCCAATGTCGACTGCAATGTCAAACTCAACTGCGCTGCCCTCTCAGGGTGGTTCAAGCACTGCAAATCCGATAGCTCTTCAAGCAACCAACGCACCGGGTATGCAAGGAACAATGAATCCTGCCTTCTCGGCAACGACAAGCCCTGGTACGCAACGAACTTAGGAATCTTTGTTTACTCGTGGCGGCACCCATCAGAAATAATTTTCCTGACATTTGTTTTGTTTTTCGTTTTGTTTTGTTTCCGGGTCAACGAATCCAGTAGTTCCAGGTGCTGCTACCGCTACTCCAGGTGCTACGGCTGCTCCAGGTGCTACAGTTACCCCAGGTAAGCCACTTAAAAAATATGTGTGCTGCCAGTTTTTGAGTTGTGTGTAATATGACGCCCTCACAATTTAGGCTGCCAGGTTCAGCAAATCCAGTAGCACCAGGTGTTGCAACTACTACTCCAGGTGCTCTGCCGGGTACTGCCGCTCCAGCGACGACAAATCCTGCAGTCGCAGGTGTTGCAACAACTTCCCCAGGTGCTCCGCTTGGAACAGCCAGCCCGGCTACAGCTGGTCCCGGTAAGTCAGTCAAGAGAGGCACTAACTGTTTTATAGTTGTAACTGGTGCGGAAATGCATATTGACTAGAGAGTCGGTGATTTAGTTTCCTTACAATTCTCATTCCATTTTATTGCGTAGCACTAGCTTCAACAGCCCCAGTACTTGCGGGGGCTGCAACAGCCACGCCTGTTGGTAAGTCGGCCAAAGATAGCACAACTCCTTATTTATTCTGGATATTTAACTATGCTGACCAGGAAGTGAATACTTTTCTTATGTTTTCGCCTTCTGATGCGGTTTTAGCCACAGCCACTCCTGTCGCAGTGCGGCGAATGCTTAGGTAAGCAGCATGTGCAGAAAACTATTGGATTGCTTTGATCTTTCTTTTTTAATTCTTACCGATACATTCCAATCTTGTAGGGGAAGAAATATGCAGGCACTTCCAGCTGCTACTGTCACACCTTCAACAGCCACACCGGGCGTTCTCGCTGGCGCTACAACAACTCCGGTGGCCGGAACTGGCACTCTCACTCCCTCTACTTTGAACCCTGCTCTCGGCGCTGCAACAACAAATCCAGTTGCTGGAACTGGTACAATTACTCCGTCTACCTTGAATACTGCCCTAGGTACAGCAGCAAATCCAGCAGCCGGTACTGGCACTCTTACCCCCTCTACTTTGAACCCTGCTGCTCTTGGCGCTGCAACAACAAATCCAGTGGCTGGAACTGGTACAGCCACGCCGTCTACCTTCAATACTGCCTTGGGTACAACAGCAAATCCAGCTGCTGGCACGGGCACAGTCGCCCCCTCTGCTTTGAACACTCTTCGTGGCACAACTACTACTCCAGTGGCTGGCACCGGCACGACCACGCCTTCCACTTTGAATTCGGTTGGTGGTGCAACTACTGTGCCCGCTGCTGGCACAGGTACAACAGCCCCTTCGACCGCTAACTCTGGAATCCGGCCAGGCTCTGCTTCCCCTGGAGGTAACATTTTTGCCACGGCTGCCCCAGGCACTTCTGGTCCAGGCGCAAGCTCAGCTAGCCCAAATCCTGCCACCACAGCAGCTCCCGGTACCTCTGCTTCTGGATCTTCGCCAACCTTGGTGGCGGGCAGCGCGCAAATCCTCCGTTTTGTGGACAGTGGGTGTGCGGCGGGAGTGGCAGCCCTGAATTGTCTAACTGGCTATGCTTCATATAATGTCAGTGTCGTAGGTGCTAACGTCGATCGTGAAAGGTTCTACCTTGAGATGGTGAACAAGACTCAACAGTCGATCCAAGGTGGTGCACTACAGAATGCCTTGCGTGCAGCAGATGGCAGCGGTATTTTGGTGGTTGACGGGTCCTCAGATCCAGCCTATTTCGTCGACGCCGCACCAGAGACTTTGTCCCCCGTTACAGCAAATCCAAACGCCACACCGCAAACGGAGGAGGATGAAGGAAAGAAAATTATGGGCATGAGCGTTGGTCCAGCTGTTGCCGTAATTCTGTCCATCATTTTGGGCGGCATAGCGTTAATCGGCGCCATCGGGTACGCAGTCTATACTTTTGTATTGGGCGGCGGCGATACTTCCAATGCCAAAAAGGACGGCCCCACAAAAGATGGATCAGACTACGACGATGACGGTGATGACAGGCTCGCGCACCTCAACAGCGACGATGACCTTGGGCCGGCCATGGGTGGCTTAGGCAACGCATTGTTTCCGGACCCTCACGACTCCGACGAAGAAAAGCCGGCCGCAGGAAAATCACCTGGAAAGGCAGAATTTGGTTTTGAAATTGGCGGGCCTGGCGAGTTCAACGTTGGCCTGGAAGATGACGAGGAGGAGTCTGATGACGAGAGCTCTGAAGAAGAAGAGAAGCCGGCGGGTAAATTTGAGGAGACTGGTTTTGATTCTACTGGGTTCAACGCCGAGAAGAAAGGCGGGGACTTTTTCACCACGTCAGCGACTTCGAACACTTTCTTTGCCGGGGATACGGGGGGATGGGGCCAAGCGGCTGCCAAGGATACTGACGAGGAGTTTGGCTTTGAAAACGACGACGAGACTGAGGAAGAGGAGTCCGAGGCGGAGGAGGAGGAGGACGAAGAAGAGGAGGAGCAATCCTACTTCGATGATGAGGCTGCGAGTGAGAGTGAAAATTCGGAAAGAGAACGTTACCGCCAAGAGATAGAAGAGCTCGTTGCTGAGGCGGCCCCGCACGAGCTTGAAAACATCGGTAAGTAAAATGGTTAAAACTTGTTGTTTGCTGTGGAAGCCTTTATGAGCTGGCGGTACACGATGGTACAACATTTCCTAATTTGTCTTTACTTTTGTGACTGTGACGTGACGCCAGATGTCATGATGGAACAGTTCAAGGGGCGTGAAGAAGAACTAGTGCAGACGCTGAAAACAATGCACTCCAAGAAAGGCAAAAAGCAAGAGGTCGAAGAGTCCGAGGAGGTAAGATCAGCACGGTTGATTTATTCAGTACGTACTTCTTGGTTTTCGAAATTGTGCTTACCATGTTCTTGCATTTACCTTGCCTACTACGAAGGAATCCGAATACGAATCGGAGGGGGAAGGATCGTTTGATGAAGAAGACTCGCAGGCAGTTGAATCTCAGTTTGAGGATGAAGGGTCTGCTGTTTCCGGGGAAGAGGAAGGATCGGTGTTTGATGAAGAGGAAGGATCTGTGTACGATGAAGAGGAGGGATCTGCGTACGATGAAGAGGCTTCTGAATTTTCTGGCGAGGAAGAAGGTGAAGAAGGATCCTTTGATGAGGGAAGTGATCCAGAGGAGTACTCCAGTGACGAGGAAGATTACCTCAAGTAATGAGGAGGAGGAGAATTACCAATAGGTCGTGCTGCCTGCCTTATGTTCCTGCATGTTGGATTGCGCAGCATTCTGAGCGACACAGTGCTCTAGTTGACATGAGCTGAGCACACTTGGTAAGGTGTGCCAAGTCGGGAGGCCAAGATGAAGCTTACGCTTCTAATGCCATTTGTCTCGCAAGATTTAGATGATCCTGCTCATTCCAAGACAGGCAGGGCTAACAAAATAGATAGCAACTACTCATAAAGATTCTCACTGTGGAGGAATCATATCATATTACATACAACTATCGAATATTTGCTTGTGATACTCCTTGTAAAAGGCATACTAGCTAGTACAATACTAAGTTACATACAGCACCGGTACGCTCCACTGCTATTACTGCTACACTACTAGTAGCTATTTTGTTGCCGTTTGCTCTACCAATCGAGCTCCTCCGGTCCTAAACAAATACCAAGACTAAAGCCACAACAACTCCGGTATGTGTATTCATCAATTCAGTTAGGCACGTGCATCACAGTTAACGCATGATTACACGTGCAGAATCGCCGCACTATCGCCGCGAAATAATTGAATCCCGCTCGTGACCACCAAAAGACTAAGACGTTTCGTGAACTTCACTTGTAGGCGCGGGCAGGGGCAGGAGGATTGAGGAGGATACACGAACTTAACTAACAGTACTGATGCATGCACTTAGCAAGCTGGGCGTCGCGGAATTCCAAGCTAATTTAGTACAGTTTCGCAAGATAGACCGGTGGCAACAAAATCTTGAAGACTTCTTCAAGACAGACAGCAATCACTTTGTGTAGTAAGTATCGATAGTAATACTACTACAAGCAATCTATTGCTGTACCGCAGTAGTTGTCTCAACAGCCCAACATCTCTAGCCAGCAAGTAGCTAGGTAAAGTAAAGTAGTTACCATACGCCCTAGTCTTGTGCGGAGGCCCTTGACACGATTTCAACTGTCTATCTGAGAGTGTCAGTATCTTTCACGTAACAACGACAGAAGAAGCATCACGTCCATCAGTACTGCGTTCCCTAGTACCTGGTCAACCCCACAATCCATAGCCAACAAGCGAAACGAAAACGAACAACAGCAATCATGCATGCTCCCGTGTCTTATGCTGGAATGAGTTGGGTACAATTGGCGCACAAAAACGCCGATTTACTTCTTCTGATTTCCATTGCTTCCTTAGGCCTTTTGCCGTTGGTCACCATTTATATCATCGAGACGGAAGCTTCGTTTGATGACCCTGTTGCGGCATCGTCGTCGGGTTGTGGTACTGGAATGATTTCGTCGCGTCTTTGGGCGTTGTTTGGTCCTGCGGGAGACGATGACGCTACCAACACGCTAGGAGGAACGGAAGCTGGAGAGGATAATAATCATGCTGTCCACAACTACGAAAGCCTGTTGCAACTCCTCGCATGGTTTCCCTGGTCGGCACCGCAGTCTGCGTCGCTGTTGACACAGTTGCCCTCGTCCACGCCAGCCACCGCCGCAGCACCTCAAGTGATCCAGAATTGTCTGCGCGGTTTGCTGTACATGGCCATTTTATTTCCCTATATTTTGGCACTCTTATCGACCTATGTATCCATCCAATTGATCTCGGGACAATCCTACAATCAAACCTATGGTCCTGGTGGAAATCCTAATAATCATCGCTGCTGTTTCAAAGAAGGTTTGATGGAGCACTTGGATAAATTTACAAAAGTGAGTTCTTGCTTTCTCGGGTTGTCCTCGACTAAATTCTCGAGCTTCTCTCTACTGTTTGTATAATTCCTCGTGGTTTGGTTTACTATGTGCTCACCAAAGTGATGATGTTGCATTTCTACTCTTCTTATTCAATACACAGGAGTTGGAAGAAGATGATGTGGTCGAGGATGACACGGCTTGCGATGAAGGTCCGTCGTCATGCGGCTCTCCCGCTACACAATCATCCAGTTCGACTAGTAGTACAACTTCTACTGAAACTTCCCCTACTACTACTAAGAACATGTGGAGGATACCACAACCGGGTACTCCTAATCGTCCTCGCGATGGCTCGTCGAACTTGAAGGAGGAGGAGCAAGAGGATACGGCTAACGAAGAACAAGATCCACCTCAACCACCACCATTGCGGACGATTCAAGAAGATTGTGCCATTTGCATGCACCCGTACCAGATCGGCGACAAAATTGTATGGGCCGCCAATCCCAAATGCATTCATGTGTACCATGCGTCTTGCCTCGAGTCATGGGTAGGACCGTCGTCCATGGCGTGGAGTAACGATCTAGCCAGACGTTGTCCTTGTTGTCGACAAGGCTTTTTTTGTCCTTGAAAACATGGATCATATAGGGGGTGGGAGGGAGTATGAAAAAAGACCACCACAAGGACACGCGTACTTTCACGAGAGAGCGAAGAAACGAAAGAAAATTCATTCAACGATCTATGACTATTTTTGCCTGGGTTGTTTTTCACTCCATGCTTCATTATTATTATCAAGATTTAGTCATTATCCAACTGCGAGTGGTTTGATGGACAACAGGGGCGTGTGCGAATTCATCTATCTGGTCAGAGTATGTTGCCAGTTTGAGATGACCGCATTCGATCTTATACACATGCATGCATCTTTTATATAAAAAGAAACGAACGACGAAACAGAAAAAAAAGAATCTATGAAGACTTCTCTACTGAATGTTGTGCTTCTACATGACATGAACACACACACATATATATAAATATTTATACTACATTATTGCACCCAGAGGACAGGCAAGTGCGCCCACTGCGCGTATTTGCATTTTCATATATAAGAATACTTAACAATATATAGCATATAGGATCTCTTCCACTTGCGTCAGTTTTCACTTGTGCGACTTTAAAGAATTTCGCAGCTATCGTTTTTCTAGCATGAGAATTGCGTCCGGCAATTCTCACAACCGGTTTAACAAATAGAGATTTTTCTGCGAAGTCTGTCAGGGGAGGGAGAAACCTACGTAGGAGGGGCACTGCATTACTATCAGCCCAAAGCTGTTCACAGTGAATGTATTATAGAAGAGTTGGCTTCTTCATCATGTAAAAATTAAATTATTTGAACTCAGGGTCAAGACGTTCTCTCGTCTAGCTACTTGACTAGCTACTAGCTACAATGCATCTCTGGCTACGAATAGCTAATGCAGCAACTGGCCGCTAATAATAGGAAGCTGGCTCTACTTGAGTACCAAAAGTCTAGCCTGTTGGGAATATGAAAAATGAGATCATTGTGACCTGAAGGTGTGACTACCACGTACTGCTCAGCTCAGCTACGCTGTTGGATCACTTGGACGCACATGAATCTTTCACTCGGTCATCACTCCTCCTAACAAATCGTGATAGGTGCACGTCACACAACTTCATTTGAGAATGCGAGGTTTTCCATCACAACTCAACGGAAGGATCAAGACGACAAGCGCCGGAGTCTTTTGCTTGGTACTTGTAGAGCACCCGCTACAAGTACCAGCACCTTGACTTACCAGGATTGTGGCTCTGGTTGTGCAGTAAAACTTTGGTATTGTGCGAAGCCGACTGCTTGATTG
>ENA-ORBV01017804-ORBV01017804.1-microbial-mat-metagenome-genome-assembly--contig:-NODE-17804-length-10112-cov-6.324265_pt1 | contig 10112 bp, 8 predicted proteins | sample MGYA00237777_ERZ505514 | MGnify/ENA primary metagenome ERZ505514 (study PRJEB26160, sample SAMN06269048) | microbial mat metagenome | isolation source: Oligotrophic lake microbial mat | place... | reverse complement strand
GGAGCCGGCTTCGCGCACGGTGACGACCACGGGTGTGCCGGGGGGGGGCGGGCCGAGGCGCAGGGCGAGAGTTTGCCAGCGGGGCAAATTGGTCTGCGCGGCGGCGATGAATTCATCGGGGCTCCGGCGCAGGGCGGTGGGCGACGGGGTGGGGACCAAGGCGTTGGGCGGATTTATGAGCGACGGGACGCCGGAAGGCGGCAAGGGCGTGCCGGTGATGCGATAGAGCGCGCGGGCGCCCCAGGCGTAGGAAATCGGAACGGCGGTGAGCGTGAGCACGAGAAGGACGGGGGCGAACCAGAAGCCGAAGACGTTGTGCCAGTTCCAATCGCGGGCTTTGCCGGTGGCGGAGGGAAGAATCACGAGGGAGCGGCGGAGGCCCTTTGTGCGCCACTTGCGGGGCCACCAAAGATAGAGACCGGAGAGCGCCAGAAAGACGAAGGCGAGGTTGCTCGCGCCGGTGAGGGCCTTCCCGAGGTGACCCCCGTCGCCGGTCGCGGCGAGGTAGCGGTGCCATGAAAGCATGGCGGCGAAAAATGCGCGGAGACGAGGTGCACCCACGGGGTGGACGGCGCCGGTGTAGGGGTCGACGTAGAAGGCGACCGAGCTGTTGATGCGGACGAGAGGCGCGACGGCGGGATCGGCGGAGAGGATAATGGACTCGGGGCGGAATTCGGGTGCCGCGGCGTTCGCACGCCGGAGCAAGTCGGCCACGGGTAGGCGCGGAGCGTCGCCGCCGGGCGGGGTGACGCGACGGACGTCGCGCTCGGCCCAAGCGAGAATCTCGGTTTCAAAAGCGAGGGCGGCGCCGGTGAACGACATGATCCCGATCACGGCACCGGCGATGAGGCCGGCGACGAGATGGGGCCAGAAGATGAGTTTGCGGAGAGTCATGTGCGGTGAGGCAGAAGTGGAGAAGCGATGCGGCTTGGCGAGTGCGTTGAGCCGGAATGCGCGCGATTGGGCGTTTGACGTCGCCGTCAGCCGAGCTTTCTTGGGTCGTCTAATGGCCGCACGACTAACGGTGAATCTCGGGGACCGGAGCTATCCGATTTTTTTCGGCGCGGACCTCGTGGCCGAGGTAGGAGTGCTGGTCTCCGGGTTTGCGGAGGCGGGCCGGAAAGCGGCGGTGATCACGGACAAGAACCTCGCTGATCGGCAGGGCGAGGCTTTGCGCGCGATGTTTGGCGCGGCGCCGCGACTCACCCTCGATCCGGGCGAGGGCACAAAGTCGATGGCGGAGCTGGGGCGCGCGTTGGATTTTTTGGCGTCACAACCGCTCGGCCGCACAGGCGTGGTCTTCGCCGTCGGTGGCGGTGTGATCGGCGATCTCGCGGGCTTCGCGGCGGCGAGTTATCTGCGCGGCGTGGACTTCGTGCAGATTCCCACGACCCTGCTCGCGATGGTGGACAGCTCCGTGGGAGGCAAGACGGGGATAAATCTCGCGGCGGGGAAAAATCTGGTCGGAGCGTTTCACCAGCCGCGCGGGGTATACGTGGGGACGGACTTCCTGACGACCCTGCCGCCGCGCGAGTTTGCCGCCGGCATGGCGGAGGTGATCAAGGCGGGGCTTTTGGGCGATCTCGCGTTGTTCGAGCAACTCGAGCGGAAACCGTTGGTCGCGAGCTCACCGGAATTGGCGGACGTGGTGCGGCACTGCTGCGAGTTAAAGGCGAGGATCGTCGCGGCGGACGAGCGTGAGACCGCGGAGGAGGGCGGGAGGGCGTTGCTCAATCTCGGACACACGTTTGGCCACGCGGTCGAGCAGGTCGCGGGCTACGGCGAGTATCTGCACGGGGAGGCGGTGGCGATCGGACTCGGCGCGGCAGCGCGGTTGTCGCTGCACCTGGGCCTGATCGGGGAGGGTGAGGTGGCGCGAGTCGAGGCGGTGGTGGCGGCGCACGGTTTGCCGACCCGGCTGCGAACCCCGCTGGCCCTCGGCGAACTGCGGGCCGCGATGGCGCGGGACAAGAAGGTGCGCGCCGGCGGGCTGCGCTTCGTGGTGTTGAAAAGCCTCGGCGAGGCGGCGACGCGGAGCGGGATCGATCCGGCGCTGGCGGACGCGAGCTTCCGGGAAGTGGGGGCCGTCTGATTTCGGATTGCGGAATGCGGATTGCGGATTGGAGTAGGCGGCTGTTGCCCGCTGAAAATCGTCCTCTCCGCGCCGTCCTCAGACCTCATTTACCGTAATGTCCGCCATCGATGAAGGTATTGTCCGCGAGTATTTCGAGCAGAACGGATTTTTTGTGCGGCAGGCGCGGAAGTATTCGGTGACGGCGCGAAAGAAGACCGGCGAGGAGGAGATCGATCTGCTGGTGGTGAACCCCGCGTGGGTGCGGGGGAGCCGGGAGCCGGATTTCTTCCTGTTCGCGAACGAGCTGCCGTTCGTGCAGCGCGGGGTGGTGGTGGTGAAGCCCTGGCACACGAGCGTGTTCACGCCGACGATCCTGCGGAGCTCGCCGGAGATATTCGGGTTTCTCGAGCAGAACGTGCTTCGTCAGCTGCCGCGCCTGTTCGAGGCCCCGGGCGGCGGGGGGAAGGGCGGGGTGGCGGTGAAAAAAATTCTCGTGCTGCCCGCGCTGCCGACCGCAGAGCCCTTCCGTTCGCAGAGCGTCGCGCTGTTGAAGGAGCGCGGCGTCGACGGAATCATCTCTTTCCGGGCGATGCTGACGGACCTTCTGGACAAAATCGAAAGCAACCAAAATTACAGCAAGAGCGACACGCTGCAGGTGATGCGGATCTTGAAAAACTACGACCTGGTGCGGGACGCGCAGTTTGACCTGCCGGTCGGGCGCGAGCCGGTGGCGCGCAAGGCGCGGGCGGAGCCGTTGCCATGAGCGCGATCCATCCCACCGCCATCGTGGAACCCGGCGCGCGGCTCGGCGCGGCGTGCGAGATCATGGCGCACGCGATCATCACGCGCCACTGCGAGTTGGGCGACGGCGTGGTCGTCCATCCCTTCGCGGTGGTGGGCGGCGATCCGCAGTATCTGAAGTTCGACCGGACGCTGGCGACCGGCGTGCGGATCGGGGCGGGCACGGTGATCCGCGAGCACGTGACGATCAACCGCTCGATCCACGCCGGCAAAGCGACGACGGTGGGTGCGGGATGTTTCCTGATGGCCAACGCGCACGTGGCGCACGACTGCGCGGTGTCGGACCACGCGGTGCTCGCGAACAACGCGATGCTGGCGGGACATGTCGAGATCGGGGCGCATACGTTCGTGGGCGGCGGGGCGGGGCTGCACCAGTATTGCCGGATCGGTGAGAGCGTGATGGTGGCGGGCAACGCCGCAGTCACGCGCGACGTGCCGCACTACACGCTGGTGGCGGAGCGGGACGAGGTGATCGGCTTCAACTTCGTGGGCCTCAAGCGGCGCGGATTCTCGCGGGCGGCGATCGCGGAGTTGAAGTCGGCGTTTCACGACGTGTATTTCACGCCGGGGAATATCCGCGAGGTTGCGGCCGGGCTGACGGCGAGCGGGCGATTTACCACGACGGAGGCACGGTTCTTTCTGGAGTTTTTTGGCGGCGGCAAACGCAGCTTTGCCCGGGCGCGACGTGCGGCCACCGGGGACACGGAGAACTGAGGAAGGGAGCGGCATAGACCCATGGCAAAGCTGGCGATTACCTGTGGCGATCCGGCGGGCGTGGGCCCGGAGATCGTCGCGGGCTGGTTGGCGGACCACGGGACGGAGGCGGCGACGGTGGCGGTGATCGGCCCGGCGCGCTGGCTCGCGACGCTCGGAACCGGGCCGACGAAAATCGCGGTCGGTCGCGAGGATTTTGCGGCGGAGCCGGGACGGCCGAACGGCGAAGGCGCGCAGGTGGCGTGGGCGGCGATGGAGCGGGCGGCGGAAGGCTGCAAGAGCGGCGAGTTTTCCGGCGTCGTGACCGGACCGGTGAGCAAGGCTTGGCTGGCGCACGCGGGCTTTTCGTGGCCGGGGCAGACGGAATTTTTTGCGGAGCGTTGGGGCGGCGCGCCGGTGATGGCGTTTTGCGGCGGGCGGTTGCGGGTCGCGCTGGCGACATGGCACGTCCCGCTGGCGGAAGTGCCGCAGTTGCTCGGGCCGGAGTTGTTGCGAAGGACGGTGGCCGCGGCCGATACGTTGGCGCGGGCGGACGGAATCGTTGCCCCTCGAATCGGAGTGTGCGGGCTCAACCCCCATGCGGGCGAAGGCGGCCTGATCGGCGAGGAAGAGCGGGATTTCATCGATCCGGCGTTGATTCGCATGCGCGCGGAGTTCCCGGGAGTTTCGACGTGCCAGGCCGGCGACACGCTGTTTGCACGGGCGTTGCGCGGGGAGTTCGACGCGGTGGTGGCGCTCTACCACGACCAAGGGCTGGCGCCGTTGAAGACCGTGGATTTTGACGAGGCGGTCAACGTGACCCTCGGGCTGCCCCATGTGCGGACAAGCCCCGACCATGGCACGGCCTTCGCGCTGGCGGGCCGGGGAACGGCGAGCGGCCGGAGCTTCGCCAACGCCGTGACCGTGGCACGGCGCTTGATAAAAGCCCGGGGCGCGCAATAGTCCCGGCATGAATCCGATCGAACTGTCCGCAACCACCTCGCCCCAGGCGTATCCCGAGGGCGTGCGCGAAGGTAACGAGAATCTGGTCAAGCTTACCTCGGCGGCGGGTGGAAAAGTCGCGGCGCTGATCGCACGCGAGACGCAGGGTGCGTTTCTGCGGATCGCGATCACCGGGGGCGGCTGCAACGGGCTGAGTTACAAGATGAAGTTCGTGCCGACGCCGAAACGCGGCGATATCCTCGTGAACACGGCGGATACGCGGGTCGTCGTCGACGCGAAGACCGCGCTCTATTTGAAAGGAACGCACCTCGACTACTCGGGGGCGATGGTGGCGGGCGGATTTAAGTTTTCGAATCCCAACGCCAAGGCCAGTTGCTCGTGCGGCGAGAGTTTCAGCGTATGAGCGGAATCGGCGCGAAGCGGCCGGCAAATTGGTGTTGCCCCGGCGCGGCCGAGCGGAGACACACAGACGTAATCTTCCTACTGACCAAATCCAATTGATGGCTACTTCGTTCCCTTCCGCCGGCGGTGGCGGCAATCGCTCAGGCTCTTATCAACGTCGCAATGTCGACCCTTTTGCGGCGATTCGCCGCAACCATCGGATCAAGGTGCCTTCGGTGCGCTGTATCTCACCCGAGGGGAAACAGCTGGGAATTCTCGATACGCAGAAGGCGATCGCGCTCGCGCTGGAGGTCGGGCTCGACCTCGTGGAAGTCGCGCCGAACGCGACCCCGCCGGTCTGCCGCATCATGGATTTTGGCAAATACGTCTACGAGGAGCAGAAGAAAACCTCCCACGTGAAATCGACCGCGAGCAAGATCAAGGAGATCGAGTTCAGCGCGCGCATCGCGGACGGGGATTTTTTCACCAAGATCCGGCACGCCGAGGAGTTCCTCGGCCACGGCAACAAGGTGAAGCTGCGCCTCAAGTTCCGCGGCCGGGAGATGGCGCACACCGAAATCGGTTTCGCGGTGATGACCCGCGGGGTCGGCGAGCTGGTCGGCATGGGCCATCCCGACGCCGATCCGAAGCTGATCGGCCGCAATATTCACGTGATGCTGACGCCGCTCGCGCCCAACAAGCGCAAGCCCAAGTTCAAGGTGCAGGCGGATTCTCCGGCGGTGGACGACGGTCCCGATTCCTCGGTTGATGATGATGACGAGCAGGAGCCGCCAGCAGCAACCCAGCCCACGATCGGCGCTTGAGCGCGGGACACCGAGCAGGCGGCTGATCCGGGCGCTCGCGGCGATTGTCGCAGCCTGGTTTTCCTTCGGATACGAGTTGACCGCGCAGGAGGCCGGCGTGCGTGCAACCCCCACCCGACCCGGTGCGGCGGGGAGCGCCCCGGCCAAGACGGTGCCGCCCAGTGCCAGGCCCGAACCGAAAGCTCAGCCGGCCGCCCCCAAGAGGGCCGCATCCACCGCGACGACACGGTTTCCCGATCCCGAGTGGGTCGATATCGCGGTCGCGGCCCGGCGGCTCGGGCTCAAGGTCGCGTGGACCGCCGCGGGCCGTGAGGCGGTGCTCACGAATCGTGAGATGCGCCTTGAGGTCGCCGCGGATCGGCGGGAAATCAGCGTTGACGGTCGCCGGGTGTTTCTCGGCCAGCCGCTGCTATCGAGGGGAGGGGGCCTCTTCATCACCAAAATCGATCTCGAGCGCTGCGTGGTGCCGATCGTGCGACCGGCGTCGATCACGGGACGTAAGCCCCGGCCCAATGTGATCGTGATCGATCCCGGGCATGGCGGGCCCGACAAGGGGATGATCAACGAGCGATTCAACCTGTTCGAGAAAACCTACACGCTCGATACCTCGCTCCGCCTGAAGAAAATATTGGAGGGCCGGGGGTGGCGCGTGGTGATGACGCGGACGGACGACCGGCAGTTGAAGCCGAGCAAGGCCGATGATCTGCGACGGCGCGCGGAGATCGCCGACGAGGTGGATGCGGATGTCTTTGTGAGCGTGCATTTCAACGCGGTGCCGGATCGGGAGGAGAAAGTGAGCGGCGTAGAAGTCTACCGCTACACGCCGCAGCACCAGCCGCCGATCGGCCGTGCCGTGCGCCGGCTTGATGACGCGCAACTCAGCCCGGGCAACGGCAACGACGCTTGGAACAGCTTGCTGGCAGATTCCATTCATCGCGCCATGTTGCGGGGCATGAAACTCGACGACCGGGGGCTTAAGCACGAGCGCTTCGCGGTGCTGCGGCTGGTGAGTTGTCCGGCCGTTTTGATCGAGGCCGGGTTCATGTCGAATTCGGCGGAGGCGAAGCGGATTGCGACGCCGGCGCACCGGCAGCAACTCGCGGAGACGATGGCCGACGGCATCACGGCTTACCAAAAGACGCTCGAACAACTGCGTGCCGCCGGGAAATAGCCGGCGACGGGACTCCATTCTATGAAAACCAATATCTTTCGGCTCGGCTTGGTTCTTCCCGCGGTTTGGGGTTTGTCCACGCGGTTGGCGGCTTGGGATTACACCGGGCACCGGATGGTCAATCAGGTTGCGCTACAGTCGTTGCCGGCGGATTTCCCCGCCTTTGTGCGCGAGGCGGCCAACGTAGAGCGCGTCGCGTTTCTGTCGGGCGAGCCGGATCGCTGGCGGAACGTGTCCGACCCGATCATGAAGCAATCGGGCGGAAGTTGGCTGGATCATTTTTGCGACCTTGAGCAGATTTCCGACGCCGGGATGAAGCCCGAGACTGTGCCGTCGTTTCGTTTTGATTTCATCGTGCAGTTCGCCGCCGGGCGGGCGGCGCATCCGGATAAATTTCCGGCGATCGACGCGACGAAGAACGCGGACCACACGCGGGAGTGGCCGGGCTTCGCCCCATGGGCGATCGCGGAATATTACGCGCGGCTGAGGTCGGCGTTCGCCTACCTCAAAGTTTTCGAGGAGCTCGGCACGGCGGAGGAAATCACGAATGCGAAAGCCAACGCGGTCTACGTGATGGGCGTCATGGGGCACTATGTCGGCGACTGCGCCCAGCCGCTGCACACGACGGTGCATCACAACGGCTGGGTGGGGGCGAACCCCAACGACTATACGACGTGGAACGGGATCCACAGTTGGATCGACGGCGGTTTCATTGCGAAGGCAGGGATCTCGATGGCGGAGGTCGCGGCCAAGACCGCGCTGGTGCGACCGATCTCGCCGGCGGCGCGTATGGACGGACGCGAGCCGCTGTTTGTGGCGGTGATGGATTATCTGATCGCGAGCCACGGGTTGGTCGTGCCGCTCTATGCGATGGACAAGGCGGGGGCGTTCAAGATCGAGGATGGCGCGGGGCCCAAGACGGCCGGGCGGGATTTCATCGTGAGCCGGTTGCGAGCCGGCGGTGAAATGCTCGGGGCGATCTGGCTGACGGCGTGGAAGAGCGCGCCGCCCGACACCTACCTGCGCGCGCAACTAATCAAGAGGCAGGCGGCGGGCGTGGCGGCGCCGACGGCGACGTCGGTTCCGGTGAAGTCGTAGGCGAAGCGTTTGTGGATGGCGTGAGCGGGAGGAAGGGCCGGGGTGCGGCGGCGAAGGTGCGCAAGCGTGAGCGTGATCGTGATCGGGAGCGTGAGTTGGCGTAGACCGGCGCGCTCGCGGGCGCTTGGGGGGGCGTGGAGACGGAAGCGCCCGCGAGCGGGCTGGCCTACGGACGGAGGCGGAGGCGGTGCGCGCGCGAGCGGGCTGGCCTACGGGAAACTTTGGCGGGAGTTGGACTTGAGGTAGTCGGCGATCGCGGTCGTGAAGAGCTCGCCGAATTCCTCGCGTTTCTTTTCGCCGATGCCGGGGATGCCTTCGAGGTCGGCGACGTTCTCGGGGTAATCACGGGCGAGGGCGCGGAGGGTGTTGTCGCCAAAAACGATGTAGGCGGGAACTTTTCTTTCGTCGGCCAGTTTTTTTCGGAGAACGCGCAGGCGCTCAAAAAGAATTTCGTCGCAGGCGATGTCGCCTTCGCGGCGAGAGGTGACGCGGCGGGATTTCGGGGTGTCGGCGGGGGGCTTCGTGAGGGTGACGGGAGTGCGCGTGCGGAGGAGGGCCAAGCCTTGCTCGGTGAGTTCGACGGTGGCGTATTCGCCGGTGGCGAGGGCGAGGTGGCCGAGGCGGAGGAGCTCGCGGCCGATAGAGCCCCACTGCGTGCGCGTGAGTTCTTTGCCGATGCCGTAGGTGGTGAGGCGTTCGTGGCCCCAGCGGGTGATCTTTTCGGTCTGGGCACCAATGAGGACTTCGATGACGTGATTCAGGCCGGTGCCGAAGCGGCTGGCCTGTTGGATGCGGAAGACACAGGAAAGGAATTTTTGCGCGACGAGCGTGCCGTCGAAGCTCTCGCGGGGTTCGGAGCAATTGTCGCAGGCACCGCAGTTATCGAGGGGAAAGGTCTCGCCGAAATACCGGAGCAACTCGGCGCGGCGGCAGCCGGTGCTCTCGGCATAGTGGACGATCTGGCGGAGCTGGGTGCGGGCGATGGCGCGCTCCTGCTCGTTGGTGATCTCGTCGAGGAAGTGGGTCTGCTTGGCGATGTCGCCGGGGCTGAAGAGCAAGAGGCAATCGCCGGGCAGGCCGTCGCGGCCGGCGCGACCGGTCTCTTGGTAATAGCCCTCGATATTTTTCGGAAGGTCATGGTGGATGACCCAGCGGACGTTGGGTTTGTTGATGCCCATGCCGAAGGCGATCGTGGCGCAGATGATGCGGGTATCGTCGCGAAGGAACATCTCCTGGTTGCGGGCGCGTTCGGCGGCATCGAGGCCGGCGTGGTAGGGGCGCGCGAGGAAGCCGCGGCCGGCGAGGCTTTCGGCGACGCGTTCCGCGGTGGCGCGACTGGCGCAGTAGATGATGCCGCTCTCGGATTCACGTTTGCGGACGAAGTCGATGATCTGTTTGGCGGGTTCGTCTTTGGGGACGACGCGGTAGGTGAGGTTGGGGCGGTTGAAACTGGCGACGTAGGTCTGCGGGTCGCGGAGCTTGAGGTGGGCGACGATGTCCTCGCGGACACGGCCGGTGGCGGTCGCGGTGAGGGCCATCATGGGCACGCCGGGGAGGGCGGTGCGGAGCTTGGCGAGCTGGCGGTATTCGGGGCGGAAGTCGTGGCCCCACTCGGAGACGCAGTGGGCCTCGTCGATGGCGATGCAGGTGACGTTCCAGGTTTTCAGGTTTTCAACCCAGCCCTCGAGCATGAGCCGCTCGGGGGCGGCGTAGAGGAGTTTGTAGTCGCCGCGATGGAGTCCGCGCAGGCGGGCGCGGGACTCTTCGGCTCCGAGGGTGGAGTTGAGAAACGTCGCGGCGACGCCGCTGGCTTGGAGGGCGTTTTGGGCGAGGACACGCGCGGCCTCTACGAATTGGGTGTCGTTCATGAGGACCAGCGCTTGAAGCGGAGTGTTGGTCATGTCGCGGCGGACGCAGACGGCTTCGACGAACGACGCGCTTCGCCGAGTGGAAACTCGATCGAGTCCCTCGGAGGAGGCGGCTGCGACGGGCGGAAGGACGCGAGCGGGCGCTCCGACCCGCGCACCGGCGCCGGCGGGACAACGGAGGCAAAGCTGTGCGGCGCCTGGGACGGGCGCACCGATTCGCGCGCGCGGAGCCCAGGGGG
>ENA-ORBV01017802-ORBV01017802.1-microbial-mat-metagenome-genome-assembly--contig:-NODE-17802-length-10113-cov-3.197190_pt1 | contig 10113 bp, 12 predicted proteins | sample MGYA00237777_ERZ505514 | MGnify/ENA primary metagenome ERZ505514 (study PRJEB26160, sample SAMN06269048) | microbial mat metagenome | isolation source: Oligotrophic lake microbial mat | place... | reverse complement strand
CTCTACTCGTCACTCTTGAATAGCAGCACAGTTCGATTGCCCATATCGAAGAAGGCCATGTTGCTTGTGGCATGGGTCACAGAACTCGCGAAATGCTTGCCTACAATACAATGCCACGCTGTCTTCTTATCATTGTGCGCTTGATCGAACTTCCTCTTGATGGCAGACGCAATATCCTGCGAAAGACATACGGCAAGTTTGAGAACTCTTGCATAGATTGCTTGGGCAAATATGTATGATTCAGCTTGTACCTTGTCCACTACGCCGTCTGTTGCAGCTGCCTCTTGTGCAGTCTTGATGGCTTCTTGTAGCAGCTACATTACAGCAAGCTGCAGTCAGAAACAAAGCAAGATGAAAAAAGACAATTCGCGTACCGTTTCAGCCATATCACTGTATCGAATGACAACGCCGGCATCAGCAGCTGGATTAGTTGTCGACATTTTTCTGTTGCTTGTTCAATGATGGGAAGAAATGCGTATGAAGAAAAAACGTTTGAGAAGGAAGCACTTCCTCGTCGGAGGACCTCCCTTTTGTGACACTTTGCTGACGTTGGTGGTTGGAGGCCGCAAGGATGGCGCGGATAGCGTATGCAGCTTTCGCAGCGTTAGCGCTGGTGTGTGCTGTTCAACTGGTGCATGCGACCGGTCCTGCAGCTACTGCCACAGTCCCCGCAGAAAAATCAACGGACTCGAAGACCGTATCAGCGTCCACGATCGAGATCCACCATTCGCTCCACCGACCGCTAGATCAAAGCCAGGTGTACTGGAACTTTGGAGGCTCTACTGTGCTGGCGAAGCATGCTATCCGTCTGACACCTGCAGGACAGAACCGCCGAGGCTGGCTGTGGAATGATTGTAAGCCTCCTGTTTGCGCATGGCCCCCTGTTGCGTCGATGGCTCATCTCTGTTCTGTCTCTTGTCCGGGCTTGGCGCTCTCGCAGATCCGATCGAAAGCGCTAATTGGGAAGTAGAGTTCACGATGGAAGTCTACAGCAAGCCTCACTTCGGTGGTGATGGCTTCGCATTCTGGATGCTCGAAGGACTGCAGGATCCGACTTACCACAACGACCCTACATTCTTGACTGGTGACGTGTGCGGCATGCGAAAGGTAAACACGGTGTAGCAGCAGTATAGACCGATGAGATCTTTCGTTAGTATCGCTGGGTTTGTGATCTGTCCAAGCATACACGCCTTGGCTTTTCGTGGTAGCTTCTCACGCTGTGCGTTTTGCTCGTCGCTGCTACAGAACTTCAAAGGGCTGGGCGTGTGTTTCGATGTGTACGACAACGATGGTCGCCGCGATAACCCGTCCGTGTTCGTGCTGTATAACCCGGAAGGCAATGAGACGGAGTACAATCACGATAATGATTTCAAGGGTGAGAGGATGCTGCTCCTGTTTCAGTCGAGCACTGCGCGGTTTGGTTGATCTTGCTTCCTGTCCCGGCTCTACAGATGATATGTACAAGGTTCTGGCCGACACCCCGAACGCCGCTCACTCATGCGTGTTCAACCTGCGCAACCTGGATCATCCGTTCAAGGTGCTGGTTCGGTATTTGCAGAAGGTATTCCACGTGTACGTGGACAACGGCGATGGTCTGGGCTACAAGAATTGCTTGGCGCTCAAGTTTGAAGAGGGCTTCAAGGATCACCACATCGCGTTCACGGCCATGACTGGTCAAGGTGCGCATATATGATCACGTGCTAGCGTGTTTTGACATCTGTGAAGGAACCATATGATTTTTTATGCAATCGGTCCTGCTGGCTTATGTGTCGCATTGCCAATGCCTTCAGTTGCGGATGCCCATGATCTGCTCGAAGTGTCAACGCGATATCTGACGGACAAAGACGCGAACATGAACGACGAGAACTTGCCCATTGCCGATGATGGCATGAGGTGCTCTGCTATAGCCTCGATGTTCTGGACCATCTCGTCCATCGGTGAGCATTCAACCGTTTGTGTCGCCACTCTTATTGCTTGGCATACTGCGGTCTCATGTAGTTGGCTAGTTGTTCAATGCATGTCTGATTGGTTTATCTTTCTTCATCGTGTGCACAGTGAGCGTGGCTCTAACAGTATGGCGGCTGAAGGAGATCTCGGAATTCGCTCAGCTGCAGGCCACTCAAATCAATCCTGTACTCATCTGCGAGAAGATGAATGCATCGGTGGTGCCGCAGTATGTGCTGCATTTTGTGATCACCACCTTGTTCCTCCTAGCTGGCAAGTGGAAGCTCTTCGGTATCAATCTCCCGCTCGCTCTACTGCGAGTATCGTTCCTGGTCAAGAGAACGTACAACCTGACCCCGGCTGGATTGGGTGGTGAAAAAGTGCACGGTAGCAAGGGCATCACCTTCTCAATGCGCTTGTGGCTCAGCACGATCACGCACGGTGTGACAGCGCTGTTGTGTGGTTATGAGTGGTATTCATGTTGAGCCCGGGTTCGTAGGGTTCTATTCTTGCCACACTAATTTATTTACGTTAACACCTTTCACAGCATGCCCGCAGCTTGTCTATTGAGCACAAAGGAAGTTCAAGGAGGTGCGCAGCGTGCTACTACAAATCAATAACACAGGAGGCAGTCATAGGGCTCGTCAACCCCGTTCAGATGACCGCGTAGATGATGAACACAACAGCGGCAGCCTTGAGCAGACATGCACACGCATCTTGTGATTATCTAGCGAACAAACGAGGTCGTCTCAACCGATAGCGTGCTTGCATATGGGGCATTTGCGACTGTTCATCAGCCACTTGTCGATGCAATCCTGGGGCAGGTTGTACAGCAGCAGCACGGTTTGTTCAGATGATCGCTTTCAAGTCTCAGTTCACCGCGATCAAGGCGGTTACCTTGTGGTACGAGTGAAAGCAGGGCAGCGTACGCAACTCTTCGCCTTGTGCATATTCAGACAAGCACACCATACACCTTCGGTACCAAAAACACAACAGCCCCCAGCAGATCAGCATCAATAACGGCAGAAGAAATGACAGCATCGAAGGCTTACGTGACATGTTCAGCGCTCTTGCTTTCATCGTCAGCTGATGCTGCAACGGGGGAAGCCGGAGGCACGTACGTCCTGAAGATCCGCGAAGTCAAATCACGTCAAGCCAGTCGCCAGGAACGTCTCGTGAGCATGCGGTAACAACAGGCGTTGATGCAGCCGTTGCGAAAACCATTTACCGTGTGGGTAAGGAATCAATTTCCGCCTGCGATGCACCGTTTCCAGGTTGCCCCTGCGCTGAACCCTGTATGGCCTATACAGTACAATCAAACGCGTTACACAAACCGCAATGTTGGCTCAATTGCCGCCTAACTGGCTCAGATCAATCCCCAACCCACCATGGCTAATTGATCATGCAGATGCTGCACGAGTGGCCGATGTCGATCATTAGGCGGCAATTGACGCAGCACCGCCTGATAGGTGCATAGGAACAGATGCATTCATTTTAGCAGCCACTCGTCCGCCATACGAAGCATAGTTCGCCTTAACACTGACCTGAAGTCGAGCTCTAAGCTCCTCCGGTGACTGCACTGGCATAGGCATAGCAGGTCGGAAACGCATCTGTGGAACGAACACTGACCCGCCTACATAAAACCAGCCATCCAGCCATCAGTTTGGGCACAGCGAGCATACGATCACGGAGTTCTACGAACCGGATTCTTGCTGTTGTAATTGGCGAGCGAGCGCCTCGTCAGCTTCCATTTGCTGCCTCCTGACGTCCTCTGCATTTTTGAGCATCAAGGCATACATACAGAGTCAGAGAACGTTTGTATATGTGATGCAGGCACACGTATTACCAGCTTTTAACGCCGGCCCGTCCGCGTAAATCATGGTCTTATACGTGACTAAGCCCCTTGGAGGGTCGCAATGCACCACTCGCCAATCAACCCCATCAATGTCCAATTCATCGCCCCGACCAACCAGCTGAAATCGACCCAAGAAGTACGGTTCGAGATACTTGCTGATGCGCTGAGCGCCCGTTAACTGTTTGTCGCGGTTCGGTAATGTCTCGTAGATCGGCAGGACTTGTATTTGAGCCACGTCCACTAACGGATCACCGTTGATAAATACCTCCTGTACAGCAAGAGCGTCAGCATGATCGCGATAGTCGCACCTGCAAACAGATAACGGATGTTGCCATACCGTGTTCTCAGCGACCACTCCATTCGTAGGCATACACTGCACGCGTTCAGGAGCACACGAGTCAAAACGAACATTTCAGACTTGAAGAGCACTGTGGCGTTACGATCACGTCATCCAATGGCGGCAACATCGTACCTGAACAACTTTAAACTGGATACCCTTCATCGTAAACGTCTCACCTGCACGTGTGTACCGTAGCACGGATTGAGAGTGTGAGCGCACCGACCTGATTTCTGATTACACTCGACACGCTCGATATACGATGGATTACCCAGAGAAATGTGTTTGTGCGCTGGATCAGCAAAATAAGGCTTCACGTAGTCCTGGAACAAATTCTTGGACTCGGGCTATACCGTGCAGCAAGAGACAAAACGTATGGCAGCGAATGAGACGCTAGACATCTGCAAGCAAGCGCTGATGCAGCAACACACGCACCAACAAAGCAGATGCAGCGGTTGGCAGCACCAGGATCTTGACGATACGAGGAATCATCGACAAATGCGCTCCATCGGCCCGGAATACGGTGTCAGGGGCAGTGACGCCGGAAGGTGGGAAACAAGACAGCACCTTGAAAATGGCGCCTCGGATGTCAATGCGGGCCCCTGAACGCGTAGTGGACAGAAGCGGCAACACGAAACGTGTAGGCACGGTATAGATTGTATTGGTGTGAGAGATCGTAACGGCCTGAACCAGAATACAGATCTGCAGTACCTGGACGAATTAGATGCCCCGGATCGACAAAGTGAGGCTTGATGTATGCTTGCAAAATCTCCTCTTCGGTCAGCTTGCGATCACTTTCCGGCAAGCTTTCATGGAAGGGCAGAAGGTGCACCATTCGCAAACGCAAATGCGGAGGTGGTACAGGTGATGCTGGTGGTTGACCTGCTTGACTCGCAGAGGCTGACGGAGCAGATGGTGCTGTCGACGTAGACGATACCGAGGCCTTGCGCTTCGTTGGTTTTCTAGAGTACGCACACGGCATGCATCTTTCATTGATTGGTACATTCAACACGACATTGCGGATGAGAATGTCGCGAGATAATGCTTACATTGCATGGGGATCAACATACGCTCCACAGCGTCGGCAGATCCAGTAGTCCTGGTTGATCACATCGCAGTCTGTGCTGACGCCACCACACGCGTTGCACACAGTGATCGGAGGGGTACTGTTGCGCTGACCCATGGCCGATGTTTAGGCAACGGAAAGAGTCAGTAACTGCGTCGCATCATCAAAACCCAGCCGATCATTCGTGTTTGCCTATTTTGGAAACTCGGCATTGATCAATGTTGGAATCCCGCTGCTGCAAATGCATCAAAAGGAAAATGGCGAACCGCGTTAGCTACCGTTTGTACGTGGATGCGGTAGTAACCTCGAATTCGCACGCGTCCAAGATCTTGGCGAGCAGATTACACGCTGTTCACCTGTTTGCGGCATCGCTGATTCAGGATTATCTGTGGGAATATGATGGTTTTGACTTGTCCGCTTCGCAATCAGCTGGTGATGCCGCCAGGCCGTATTTGCACGGGTCTTCGTGTTACGGAGACAACGTTGATGACGAATGGTTCATCACGTATGTGTTGTTCGAGATTACTCGTCGATTTCGAGACGTGACCGTTCAAGTCTGTGATGACGACGGCGAGTTTCTGTTGATTGAAGCCGCGAATGTTCTGCCCAAATGGATTACGGTGGAGAACTCAGAGAACCGAGTTTTTGTTCGGCACGGTAAACTGTGTATAATTCCGCCACCCAGCACGCCCGCGCAGTTGGCGGATATGCGCTTGCCGCTTACTCCAGACTCTGCTGTCGATGTGCTCATCCATGACGGCACGGGCTACACCGTTGCACCGCCCCGTGTGCAAGATGCCATTCGATGTCGCATCAACGCGTGCCGCGATGATACGTTTCTGAGCAATCGCCACTACACCACGTGTCTACTGCCATCTGCCATCGCACATGCACTGACCGTTCGACCACAGCTGATAGCACCCGCCATTCGTGCATTTGTTTTGAGGACTCCGTCTGACATCGATGCCGCCGGCTCAATGAAGAAGTTTCTACCCGCGAAAGAATCGCTGGTGTGGGCATCTGTGCGCTTGACCCGGTCTTTGTACGCTCAAATCGTTCACCAGCGATACGCACCTGGCAAAGCATGGGGCCAGCTGTTGCACCCGCACGGGTTCACACTTGACATGCTGAATGCTGCCGTTGATGGCACCAGCCCTGATTTATCGGGCCCGCTTAAATCAGTGTTAATTGGCCTTAAGATCAGCGCTGGCTTTGAGGCTCTGTATTCTCGGGCGCGTAAACATCCGAGCGGCACCGATGATTCAGGACGGGATGACGATGCGGTGTTCGCAAAAGATGTCGATGCCGTTCTTCAAAGCGTGGATGTACCCGTACCATATGATGTTCCACTGATAGCTGACTCCCCAGATGATTGGTTGAACGTAAGCTCGCAACAGTTGGACTCGCTGCTCACCGCCCGATTCGGACCTGAAGTTGCGAGCAGTGCCTCCGATATGCCGGCATCCTTACAGCAATTCTTGCAACGTCAATCTGACTTGACAGGGATTGAAGATGCAGGCGCAGATCCAGAGAAGGTGTCTCTGAGTTACGATAAATTGGTTCGCTTCCTGTCCGCTCCCCTTGAGCATGCATCGGACCCGGCAGATGGGTTGGCGGCGGGCACACAGCAAGACCGTGCAGCTGTCAAACATTGGTCTGATCTGACCAAGCAAATGGATCTGGAGCTGAAGCAGGCCACCAAGGGTCCGCCATCAGCAGGCTCAGGCAATAGTGCACCGTCAACATCTTTCTCTGCATCTGACGCAGCGGATCCCGTGGACATCGACATGCGTGTAGTGCAGGAGATGCTGCAAGCGTTGGCGCAAGAACAGAGCATGGGCACTGCGGGTCCAGCGTCAACTTTGTTTCGTGGCTTTCAGTAGAATTTGCTCGATAGGAATGGACTCGCTCGAAAGGATGATGTGCGAAAAATCGGTGCATACATATGTTTGCGAGTGTCGAGCCGCCGTTGGAGGTCGACAATACTGCCGGCGAGCAAACACTGTGACGTAAAATCGAGCAGCTCGGATCAGAAACGAACTTGAGCTCCGAAGACGTACACGCATATCGCGTCATGCACTGTTCCAGCCTGCATATGCGTGCATATCGGTGTGTGGCCATATGTGTACCATGTCGAGGGGTCCCATGCTCGTGCATACGCATCGCCGACGCGATGGGTTTCAAACCGGTCATCGAAAGCCGCGCACAGCGTCTGTCCGTACGTCTTTGCTTCATTCAATCCAAATCGCAACTTCAGTACTGGGCGAGGAATCGTCGAGGATCTGCAAGTTTTGTGTTGATCGTGCACAAACAAAATAGACTCGGCCTCCATGGTGAGCACTTAGCGAAGGGTCAGTTTGTGTATCCGGGAATCAGCGCAAGAGTAAACGGGAACTCGAATGCTTTATGATATTCAAAAAGAGAAAAATACGGTACACCAGATTTAACGCATCCTAGCGAGTGCTGAACACTATTTCGTGTCGTTAGGATTCGCCTCAACACCTGCATCCACAGCTGCTGAGGGGGCTGGGATGGCCAAATCTACTGCCACACCACCGACTGCGGGGAGAGCACCAGCTGCCGCGGCCGCAGCAGCGGCAGCAGAGACCGCAGCAAGCGCCTCTGCGGAGTCTTCATCGTCCTCAAGGATCTTGACCACACGCCCGACACCTTTCGTGTTGCCCTCTCGGAAGATGAGCACCTGCCCCGGCTTGATGTACTCTGGCCGCATAATGAATTTGAACTCAACTTGGGCTCGGTCACCTGTTCGAAGAAACTCGTCCCGGAGAATGCGGGTCATCGTGGCTGTTTGGCGAATGATACCGCAATGGATGACGGCCTGGTAGCCCAGCTTGATCGTGGTGGGGTGATGCAGCACGAGCACTTCCGCCAAGAACCTTCGGACAGATCGTGGATTGATGGCCGGATCCACAATCACCATGCCGCGACGCACATCGATTCGCCGTAGTTGTTCACGACGGTTCACCAAACGGACGGAGATGGCGCAGCTGTTTCCAGCAGTGCATACCTCGACCGGAGTGCGCTTGCAATGGATGGATTTGACTTGCACTTTCTTGAATTCACCAGTGCCGAACGGACCCATTACCAACTCAGCAGACGTGTCAAGTGTGCCTTGCAGCACGGTACCCGACAGGATCAAACCCACACCGGTCACCACAAACGTCTCGTCGATACTGAACTCCACAGGGGATGTTAGTGATTGCTCCCGTAGCATTTCATTCAGCGGCCTTAGCCTTGACAGATAGCTATAAAGAAACTCAAGTCCAGTGCCGTTCACGGAGGAGACGAGGAACATGGGGCAGATCTTCGAAGACAAGTTGGCGACGCAAGTGTCCACATCCTTCTCAGATCGCACTTCGATGGCTTTTCTTCTGGCACCCTTGGATTCCAAGATGCGCACTAGCGTCTTCTTGGTTTGTTGTAGAACGTTATCAGGCGCAATGTCCGTTTTCGTGATGACGCAGATCAGCGGTAGGTCGAGCGCGATGACGCATCCCAGATGCTCCTTGGTCATCTTGGTGACGCCCATGTTGGCGCCAACTACCACAAGCGCGAAATCTGGGTAGCAGCCTGTTAGACCCGCAATTGTGGTTTTCAAGTACTTCTCGTGACCAGCTAGATCGATCAGAGTTAGCAGAGACCGAGACTTGTTGACAACGTCTCGCCATGATTTCGTTTTTTGCGCAGAGCTTGCCGAGGCTGGCACCAGTTGGTGAACCACCTCCTTCTTCTCATTGAAGCCCATGATGTGCTGAGAAATGCAAGACGTACGACCATTTGCTGCTTCATGTCGGTGTACAAACACCTGTGTAAATGAAATGCCGATTGTGAGAGCCTTGATAACACACAAGATTGCGATGACAGAATACATACTCTGGAACGCGCCAAGCCACGGCCATCATCCAAACCACCAGCGGTGAGCACACCAATTAGTGTGGACTTGCCGCTGTCGACATTCCCAACAATAGCTGCACGAACAGCATCAAATCTAGATGAATTGCAAGGAAAAACGACGTCCAAACTTCCAGAAAGCAACACCTACCGACACGAACATCGTTCGGTCCAGTCTTATGATCCGCTTCTACATTACAACGCATGCGAGGTTGGACAACCAACACTCCAACGAACAGGGCAGTGAACAGCTTGGAAACGACTCGTACCCTTGATTTCCGCGGCAGATTGCGCAGGGTCAATCTTCACAAGAGGGGCCGCACCCGCTCGATTATCTGCTAAAGCATCTTTCTTGTCAACAGACGCCATGTTGACGAGCTTCTGAAATGGAGGAAAAGCAACCAGAAATTGGCAGATGGCAGACGAAAATGGAGATGAACCCCTTCACCATCCATCGGGAAACCGTTCTCCCAATCAGTTCCCGCTTTTTTTGGCTGCATTCATATCCGGGGGCCTGTTGGTTTGTGTAGATGGCATCCGAGCAGGCGTCGTCCGTTGCTCCGGATGATGTAGATCTCTTCAACGAGGCTGCAGACAAAGATAATCAGCCTGATGTGAAAGATTCCGGCTCCGCCGCCCTTGGCACTGATCGTGACGTTGCTGCTGTCGATGACAGTCCAGTGCTGAGAGCAACTTTGCTTGAGAAAAGTAGGAGCAGCGAGTAGCCGAATGCACCTCTTGAGTTATCTGCTCACGATCTTGTGCTGTGTGTGATGCTGGCGTCAGTCTCTCGCAATCGGTTCGATGAAGCTGTCGAGCTGGTTCGACGTGTCTTGTCAGGTCCGCAGTGTGGCTGCGCGTCGGTTTTGCTTGTGACTGATGGTGCATCGAAACTGGATTTTCGTTTGCAGAACCTGTCGCCTCGGAAGCAAACGACGCAAGCAAAGACAGTATGTGATTCACTCGCCATTTATTTTTTTGGCCAGACCTGCTCAGCTG
>ENA-ORBV01017801-ORBV01017801.1-microbial-mat-metagenome-genome-assembly--contig:-NODE-17801-length-10113-cov-5.809386_pt1 | contig 10113 bp, 6 predicted proteins | sample MGYA00237777_ERZ505514 | MGnify/ENA primary metagenome ERZ505514 (study PRJEB26160, sample SAMN06269048) | microbial mat metagenome | isolation source: Oligotrophic lake microbial mat | place... | reverse complement strand
GGACGCGCATTCTCCGAGAGAAGCAAGAAATTCCTTCTTTAGGACATCGTAATCCTCGTTGGGGTCGTACAAGGATGTGCTAGGATCCAATCCTGTAGAATCATATCGAGTAAGCAAAACCAGGATTTTTCTAGCAAGTAGCGAATGGGCCTTGTCGACTTTTCCTTTCTTCGCTTTGCCAAGCAAGTCGATGGCCCTTTGCAGGTTACGCTTGTGCCTAGCAAAGCTAGTAGCAAGTAGTTTTGTTAGACCCCTGACTGCCGTGCGCCCAACGTCGAGTGCCTCACTAGAAGCTACACCGAATTGAAGGAGGCACTTTTCGTCTAGCCAATCAGGATGAGTCGGAGCAGCGCCGAATTCCGTACAAGCGTTCCGCAGCCGTTCCCGTAACTTCGAATCTGGGTCATCTTCGTCACTGTCGGATTCAACAGAATCCAAGTCAGAGGTATGCTCCCGTTCGCTGTCCGATGAGTAGCCACGCTGGCGCTTTCCTTGTTCCAAAACGCGGTTCTCGGAAAATGCATCATTACTAGGCTTCGTGTGTGATGCCACGCCGAAGGACATATAGATCGCCGCTGCTTCCAGGCTTGAAAACAATGACGGCATCGATTCATCGCAGTCCAAAAGTGCCAACAGCAATTTCTCGCCAGTAGCCACCACAGATTTCAGGTTCTTTTTAATTTGTGGTGAGGACTGGGCAGTTTTCTCCTTAGATTGTGCAAGTTTCAAGGCTAAGGGCAGGGTGACTGGTTGCCCGTCGTTGAGATTCGTGTTCATATCTATGTAAAGTCGACATACTTCCTCACGAAGTTCAAGAAGAATTCTTGGGAGTTCCATTTCGTCCGTCCCTTCCTTGCTCCGCAAGGATGTCAGCAAAGTATCGAGTGTTCTATTTTTCGATCTGTCACTGTTGCGGTGGGGATCCCATAAAGGCATATTGCCCATTCCATTCCAAGCTGCAAACAGCAGGTGGCCACGGTCGCTTTTTGCTGCCCCGAACCCTAAAGCGAAAGATGTTTCCAATATTGATGCCATATCATTAACCACTGTTTTGCTCACGTCGCCGGTAGGTTCCACCTCCGAGAGGGACGGGACTCTGGCTGACTCCCAGTCGGACAAAACGCCCATGTAACACCTCTCGCTTCTGTACCAATCGCACTCGCTAGCAAAGCTTGGCGGCTCAGATGTCTGACTATGACGGAACACGTTGCCAATTCGCCCGAAGAGCTCCGGGAAACGTGTGAAGATCATCATATGAGAGCAAACGGTAACGACACGGGCCAGGAGACTTGAGGCTTCGCTGTTCTTGCACATTGTCTCTCTCGATGGCTCATCTTCTGTAATAGACTTAATGCTGGAAAGCACACAAGCAAGAAGCTTTGCTAGGCATTTCGACCTTTCCAAAGGCTTGAGGCGACTGACAGCGACTAAAAATAGGCGCGCATCCTGTAGTGACAATGGGATTTCATAGTCTACAACGACTCTATCCTCCGACGCAGATCTGCTTGGTTTAGGGAGCGATCCGAGGTTGTCGAAACAGTTACTGATGGAATTGATCACGCCATCAACAATAAATAGTTCCGGTGATGTATCTCCCGCCTGTTCTTCAGCTGATATGTTCGATTGGTTTGTGAATTCGAACGAAACCATTGCACGGAGAGTAGGCGGAAGCCAAAGCGGCCAGCATTTTTCAGCAGGATGGTAGGCTTTGGCAATAGCTTGAAACACTGCAAGCCGCCTGGAGGAGTCGCGGAGAAGCCTTGAAAAGGTATTCTCCTCGCCGTTATCGATAGCATCGCCCTTCCCGATTGTACCACAGAGGTGAAAATGAGAAAGCCTACAGAAATCCGCAAGAATTAGCTACTACTTGATCGAGCAACATAATGGCAACCAACAACGCCGAAGAAAACTAACCATAAATTCTTTTCGAACGGCGCGAAGGCAGGTGCGTCTGGGAAGCGCTGCGTTGGCTCTGTGTTCGGTGCCGAAGAGGCTTGACCGCATGACTTTTCGTCGAGGAACTTCGCAGTTCTAGGCATTACGATATGATCATCTAGAACTTTTGTGAGCTCAATGACTCGAACAATGTGCTCTTCAGTCATGGCATCCCTCATAGAATTGAGTAGCATTCCAAACGGGGAAGGTTGCGTGGTTTTGGATGAAAACTTTTGGATGCATCTCCAAAGCACGTTATTAGCCTCCTCCGCCAAAGTTGCACGGTGCGCAGTCAGGGGATGTCTTCAAAAGAAGGAAGAGTGGTGAGTTTCGAGCATACCTTAGACGGGTGCCTCGATTGTATAGGGGGGAATTCCAACCGAAACAAACAAACGAAACAAACGCACCTTAAAGTCCTGGCCTCGACAACCGAGTCAGATTCGTCGGCTTCGTTTACCGGTACAGCTGTAGCTCCATCAGCCTTGCGCCTCTTTCTCGCTGGTTCCTTGGAGGGAGTATTTCTTCTCTTCTTTCTTGCATCCGGCTCTTTAGATGCTTCCAAGGATCCCAGTTCAGCTTTTCTCTCAGATAGGCCAGTGTAACAGCTCTGGACAACGTCAAGTAACTTGGAGTATAGCCTAGAAGTCGGCAAGGCGCGAGATACTGTATCGGTTGACTCCTTAGAGCGTTTGGATTGCTTACGCTTGCTTTTCGCGCGTGGTGCCACGCTCTTGTTCTCTTCACTATTTGCGCCGCCCGCCATCGACCTAAGAAAGAGCGATAACACATCGTCCTCCTGCGGCCCCTTCGTCGGGTCGTCCTCGGGTAGAGCCAAAACTCCAGCAAAGGAGCATGGCGAAGCAGATACGTTCGCGTCAGCACTTTTACTGGCACTTGCTTTTACACGCCGGGCGCTGGTAGAAGCTGCCGTACTAGTAGCCACTTCGCTTCGTATAGAAAATCTTGGAATGGGAAGCTGGTCTGCTAGATGATAGCGCCGTTTCAAAATTTCTTCGTCAAACTCCCAGCCGGATATCGAAGCGCCAGTTTGAGTTTCAGCATAATGACTGCAGCAGATTTCCGCCTTCTCCAGGCATTCAGCAAGCTGCTTCAATGCGCAATGCACCAATTGAACATCCAGAGGGCGTTGCCCACGGGGCGTGGAATCGTTCGTGGAATCCAAATCATCGGTTACAGCAACTGCAACTGCATCGTCGCTAATATTTTGTAGGACAAAAGCTGACGCGATTTTGTAAAGCCGTTCCATCCCCAAAGCCTGTTCACTAAAGCTGCTAGCAGCACTTGATCCTACACCACTTGCCGCTGTACTGCCAGTAGTCGCCGCAGCCGCGCGACAGAGGCCCTCCAAAACATGTTTCATTGCAGGGTGATACCGAAGAGTACACAAATCGGTCGGGGAATTGGAATTCCTGTCGAGGTCTTCGGAATAGTGGTCGTCATCATTTACTAGATAGACCACGACCTCCTCACCATTTTCATTTTCAAGATTCTGAAAGTTGACTTCCAAACAATCCTCGTGGGCTTGTAAAAGGTGGTACAAGACTACCGTCGCGAGATTTCGTAGATCTGGGAGGACAGTCTTGAGAGACTTTTTCGTTACCTTCTTCCCACTTATCGTAGCTGATTTTTTCGTCAGATTCAACGACACGCTCTGAGCTTGACATGCAGGTAAGATGGCTCGAATATAGGCATCCAGGCCTCCTGACGGTGCTCGCGTTCCACTGTGTAGCTGTGTTTCAGTCACGAGACCCGCCAAACGGCTTGCGAGTGCCATGAAAGCAACGTTTCCAGGAATCAACACTGTAGCTACACCTGTTGTGGAAAGGCATGCCGAACTCTTGGACCCGCTTCCATTTTTTCGAGTGTTGTCGTCGTCTTGGCCATCTAGCCAAACAACCCCATGCCAGTCATTCCGATGGGTCATCATACCCAAGACAGCTTCCAAAATTCGTCGATGGCCTTGCAAAAGCCACACCAGTGCCATAGATGACCAACGTTTGGCAGCTACACGGCCATCCATTTTCATTCCATTCAGATGGGCCAAAGGGGCTTTCGCTGTTGCTGCTGTCGATTTAGTAGCTTTGTGAGGGTTTGAGGGTTTGCTGCTGTTACTGTCGGGGAGTGAATCACTAAGAAGAGCTTGAAATGATTGCAGCAAAGGATGGTTAGCTGCTGGAAGGCCAGGATCAGCTGTTGGCGTGCTGCACTCTGGCTGCTGCGAAGCGGATGCCGCCGCCGGAGTAGCATCCGCTGCACCAGTTCCACGGCTCGATTTGCGTCGCATCTTGGATCGTTTCGCCGGAGGAGAAGAGTGCGCAGTACTTGTGCTGCCAGCAGCTGTAGTAGTCGTTCGTGGAGGAATCGCAATACCCGTCAAGGCTGCCAAACATGGTTCTTCCCATTGCGTCATTTCTAAACTTTGAGAAATCTCTTGACAAATGTCGTCCCAATCGGTCGAAAACTCCTTCATAAGATTCATAGCTTTGTCTTCCATTTGAGACTGGGAGTGATTCCAGAACATGAGGCCTGCTGGCTCTGTTGTTGTTGTCGACGAAGCCGTCGTGGGCATGGACGCCGAGGCTGTTGGACTCGCTGTTCGTGCGGCTTTGTTGTTTGCCAGAGACGACATAGGCGACAACGGGGAGGACGCAGATGACGCCGCCGTAGTAGGAGTAGCAGGAGCATATGCTTTGGGAGAAGCATGAGACAAACGAACCACAATATCCAAAGCCAACGTCGCCGGAATGTAGCAGGCAAGGGACAAGGATGCCAATGCTTCCATATCATCGTCATCGTTTCCATCACTGCCGTTTTCACACAAGTAAGATTCCGTGGACTCGACCAAGTGCTCCAAAGCTCCAGTTGCTGCAACGGTAATCGACAAGACGGCACGTCCCAACAAACTTCGGGCACGATTGGAGCATGCCTTTTCCAATAGCTTGTGCATGATACGGTCATGATTGCTTTTGTTTGCATTGCTGTTAGCACTCGTATTGTTGCTATTGCTGCTGCCATCGGACGGTGCCGCATGAATGGGTAACAATACACGCGCCAAGAAATAGGAAAGCAAGGAAATCAATTGAGAAGTTTTGATTTTTTTAGCATTGTTGCCGGCCTTTGCATTTTTTGTGGCTTTCGAGTTCTTGTTGCCTTTGGTGGTTTTACCAGTCGTCGTAGCAGCAGCAACGGCAGTCGTATTGTCCACAACCTCATATTGGTCCATAGAGGCTAACAATCGATTCAAAACGTGCGTGGCCAATAAAATCCAAAAACCACCGTGCGCCACGGCATCGGCTTGGGTCGTCTTGGCTTCGGGGACTTGTTGTTGTTGGCTTTTGGCGGCCGCTGCGGACGCAGACACGCGTGCTCGTTTTTTCTTCTTGCTACTATTTGTAGAGGCGACACTGTCGGTTGTCGACGTTGCAGCGGCGGCAGCTGCCTGCGCCGCTGCAGTTGTGTAGGGCGAGGGAAGCTTGAGCGCCACGGACGCCGACGGACTTCCCAAATTCAAAACGGGAGAAGTACCCTCCGCCAAGGATTGCAAACTCTTTTGACAAATCTCAGGATCCAATGCCAATCGATGTAATTCTTGGAGCAACACAAAGAGAGGAGAATTTGGAAGCACCGATTCCGAGTCTGTGGGGGTGGTAGCTGCGGCAGCGGCGGGTGCGGCAACTTCTTCCGTGGCGTCTTCACTCTCATCATTTTTCAATCTGTAACAAACAAAGAAAGGACATAAAATTGGAAGAAGGAATTAGCAATGAAAATAATTTCTGCTCGAGGGAAAAACCAAGAAAGAAATCAAAGGAAAACCACAAAGAAGCGTAGAAATTATCGAAAACAAAGCCTTCCGAAGTCGAAATTCACCGCCGCAAATACAACGAGCAAGCTAGCTTGGTGACTCGTCGTCCTGCAGTCAGTCAGCACGTTGCAGCGGCAAGGAAACGAAGCAACAACAATCCATCTAGGCATCTAGTGAAACGTGGAACCATGCCTCCGCCACAGGTGAATGCTGGCAAGGCAACGGCGGCACCTGCGTATGTAGTCATTGTCGTAGTCTAATTGTACCGGCAGATCACATCCAGAGGGTTCTTACCTGCCCTTTCCCTTGGCTGCGGCAGCCTTGCGGGCCCGCTTTTTACCGGCCATGGTTCAAGTAATCAATCAAGGATGCTGGCGTTGTTGCACACCCAAAACAGAAACGAAAAAAATAATACAGAAGTGGACGATCGGATGAACGGATGGATTGTCACACGATCGGTTTGCTGTAAATTTAGCTAACTGGCAGGGATCCTACTAGACTACTTCCTTCGGTCGCTGTATTAGCAGCTATCTCTCTATGAATCAATCAATGATTCTGAATAGGATTTGCTGTGGAGCTGAGACGAGTTACAAAGTATTAGTACGATAGATACGACCGTACAGGTTTGGCTGGTTGCATTACATTATTGTGTAATTGATTGCATGATGGCTGATGATGCTTTTCTCGAACTACTTCAGTGTTTGCTCGTGACGGCGCGCGTTGAGCGTCTCTGTGAATCCATGATTGATTCACTTGGGTCCCTAACAAAATAAAGAAGCAGCCAACACCAGATGGAACACCAAGTCCATCATGAGCAGGTGCTGTTTGAGGAAGACTTAGCAGGGGCTACTGGACAGAGCTAATCAAACAGCTGTAGTGGTACTGGCAACAAGGTGCCCCACAACTGACATTAACCCTAACCCTGCCATTTCCGAAACCACATTTTTGTGACACACACACACACACAAACACACGGACAATCAAAGCATGTGAGAGACTCTGGTCAACAGCTTGGTTGCATTTTCGTTCAAGGAATTCCTCTTTTCCTCATTTTCCCTTCCTTTTGGACCCCATTTCCCGTGTTCCTGCTCCTGCAGGAAAACGAGCAAGCATGATTCAGAGCATTTTCCTCATTTTCCTGCTCCTGCGGAAGCACGAATGAGCTCCGAACACAAGACACCCGACGCTTCCATTGTTGGCACCGAAGCTGCAGCAACTGCAGCAGCTCAAGTTTGGGACGCAAGAAAAACTTCCATCGTTGGTGCCGAAGCTGCAGCAACCGCAGCAGCTCAAGTTTGCTCACGCTGGCATCACTGCGCGGGGGCACGCACCAATTTTGCCACTGGTGTTTTGCCAGCTTCAAACATGTGCCCCCGGAAGCCATCGATGCTGCAGCACCAGCACCAGTGCTAGCCAGTGGCATGAAAAAGCAAAAGTTCAGCTAGCTTTTCCTTTTCCTTCCATTTTCCTTGAATTTGGGTTTCATTTTGGAACTTTCAAAAGGAGCCGCAAAACAAGGAAAAGGAGAAGGAAAAGAGGAATTCCCAGAACATTGGATTTTCCTTCTCCTTTTGGCGACCCCCCACGAAGGAACACCAAAAAGGAAAATGCAACTGAGGCCAACAGGTTGGACCTGGTGTTGATTGCAAGCAAAGCAGTTTGGTTTCTGGAGCTGCATGGGGCCGGGTGCAGCAAAGCATGGCTAACACAACGGCCAGTGGGATTGCTCCTCACTTTGCCCCTCTCCCCCCCGACCATTGCACATGAAGTGCCACATTGCATGAATTGCACTTCTGCTATGTTCAGTGCTCATCACATGTCTGCAAGAACCAAAAGCAAATGTCTTTTCTGCAGACATTGTGTACAATTTTGTCTCATCATGCTTTTGCGTGGTTTTGGATGTGACATTTTGGCTCTGTGCTGAAAACTGCATTTTGAAGAAAAGTGTTGCATTTTGCATGGTATGGGCCTGTAAAAAAATGCACACAACTAGCCCCTTTGGAAAACCTAATCATCAGGTCATTCGAAAATCAAATGGACAAATCACCACCCATGCAAATTTTGGGACTGTGGCACATGCTGCTGCACTGTTGTGCTACTGTGTCAAAGCACGCAATGAGGAGCAATGTTCACAGCAGAAGACAAATTGTCATGTTGTTTTCAAAAAGGAAAGCACACATTGTCACATTGTGTTGTCATGCCAGAGTCAGTCACTTCGTCCTTGTTGTTTTCACTGGCTTGCCACATGCAAAAAACAGAAATGATGATGCTTCATCATCATTCTGGTCCATTTTGGATGCAACTGGAACATTGTGTTGGTGCTCACATCGGCATCATCATTTGAATCACCATTTTGTCACTGCAGTGCAAGCCTCAGTCATCACATGTCTGATGTCAAGAGAGACTTCGCAAATGAAATGCGACGGTTTTGAATGTGATGATTTCTTCCTTTAAAGTTGCTTCTTCAAGAAAAAAAAAGTCGATGATTGGAGGCAGCAATCCAGTGTTTAATACAGAATGGCTGAGACCAGTTACTCCACAACACATGCATTTTTTTCAATGTATGTCATGCATAGAAAGAGATGTAATTCTAACATTTCAGATTTCAGTTGAGGTTCCTCTGTTCTAACAATCTTAAAATACATATACATAGAAAGTACCTTCTTTTGGTGTTGTCCCTAGTTTCAGTTTTATTTACATTTTATTTTAGGACTGTATCGTTCTAACTTGGATGAGTGTATGGCATGCATCCCTCTCAACTATCACTAGCTAGCGGTGTAGTCATCAAGGGAGCACGAGTCTCACGTCATCCTCGTTCAGTCGAAATGTCTTCTCATTTTCAAACCTCCGTCGCAGTGAATCTGCCAAACGTCCCAACATGCGTTCAAAAGCAGCCTCCGGAGTTGGAACCAAGTATACGGAATCAAGTCGTCCCTCAAATTTACAGCCAAATTCCATTTTGTTCATTTCGTTTGGCAAAACCTTGTTTAACATAGAACCAACTAAGTTAAAGAAGGTCCCTGTGTGATAGTGTCTAACCGTGGAAGGCAGAGGATAAACAGCAACGAGTTCTGAAAAGAATTTTGACCAGATCTTGAACTCAGGCTTTTTCTTCCAATCAAAGTCTGAGAACGTGCACATGCAATAGTTGTGATGGGAAAGTGAGGAAACAAAATAAAGGTTAGCCAGTGGGGATTGAGCACAGAGCCCCCGAGCAAAAGTGTTTTTCTTTGGTTCCAATTCTGGAGGCCACCCTTCACTAACCTACACACTCCGCAATGGTTATCCAACCCTTTCGTATCGATTCCATATCCATGCACATGGCATGGTGCAGCCAATAAGACCCACGAAAAAACGTTTCCTGTCTGTCGGGGTTCCTCAATGTGCTTGCATCCAAGGCCGCGACATCGTGTACAAGGACGTATCTGCCGTCACTTTTGCTGTAACTCCATGACATAAATTGCCTTGGACATAGCTGGAGCAGCGCAATTAGCCCACGAATGCCATCTTCGAGGGAGGATTCATTTACTCCATACTCCTCACGATAGGCTTGCAAGATTAAAGCCCTGCGTACCGCCTCTTCCACATCCCCTTTTAGTTTCACAGCCCATTGAGCACACATAAAATCAGAAATTCGATCCAGCTCTGGTACCATCCCAAAGGCATCTTTGATATCTAGGGCCCACTCCAATTCTTCCGCAGACAACATCATGCGTTCAGGATCATCAGGGCCCAAAATCCGGTTTTGTAGGTCGAGCCTCACCGCCTCGTGCCCCTCTACGTTTCCTTCGTCTTCCCCCCCTTCTTCGTCGTCTTCTTCTATTTCGCCGTCGCCGTCATGCTGACTATCATCGTTCTGCCTCTCTGCAAATGGTTCCAGATCAAGGTCTTCGTCTTGTCGCCCGAAGCCAATATCGTTATCATCCTCGTCGTCATGATTCACCTGAGCGACATCCATGACATGTCGCCCATTCCGTGAAGCAGCTGGATCACCAACCTCCATGGAGATGCTGACAACCTTGTGGTCTTCGACACTAAAGCTGTCGCTTCGGGTTCGCAACAGTATGAGCTACCCCTGTTGGTAGGTACTAGCTAGTAGCTGTCCGATACCTAGTACAACTACTGTACTTTATGCTTTCATAGATATCAGGAGTTGCAGTCAGGTAATCAAAAGCACTTAGAACCGCTTTGACCATTAATACTCGGCGTCTTCCTTTTCCAACCTCGATAGCTAGACAATCAAAAGTAATCTAATTCCTCGTTAAATATTTGGTGTGCTCAATTGAATACTACGTCGTACTACAGTAATTCATAGGTATTGAGGGGAGGGGAACGCGTCTCCCGCCCCCTACAAC
>ENA-ORBV01017799-ORBV01017799.1-microbial-mat-metagenome-genome-assembly--contig:-NODE-17799-length-10114-cov-3.083890_pt1 | contig 10114 bp, 7 predicted proteins | sample MGYA00237777_ERZ505514 | MGnify/ENA primary metagenome ERZ505514 (study PRJEB26160, sample SAMN06269048) | microbial mat metagenome | isolation source: Oligotrophic lake microbial mat | place... | reverse complement strand
GAGTAGGGCATCGCGCCGCTGCTGATTTACGGCGTTAAAGCAAATGAGGTGGTCGTCTAAAAACCCCTGTGAGGCGAATTCGTAGACTGCTTGTTGGGTGAGGATAGAGGATTCAAGATCAATAGACTCACGAAAGACGGTAATTTTGGGAATAAGTTCGTCGGGTGCGACAATCCAACCAAGCCGAACCGATGGCGCAAGCATTTTTGAGAATGAGCCGAGATAGAAAACGTAGCCCGCCTCGTCATAGGCTTTGATGGGAGGCAGCTTATCACCTTCAAAACGTAATGCCGAATACGGATCGTCCTCGATAATGGGAACGCCGTATTTTGAGGCAAGGTCTGCGATCACATGGCGTTTCTCTGCACTCAAGCTGACGCCCAGCGGGTTATGAAAGTCGGGGATGATCACCGCAAAGCGCGGGCGCGGATTTCGCTTGAAAGCGGCTTCGAGCGAATCTAGATCAACACCAGTTTCGAGATTTGTGGGAACGGTGCGAACATCTGCGCCCCGACCCGCCGTTACCTGCTGAATCCCTGTAAAGGTAGCGGCTTCAATGACGACAGGCTGACCCGGATCGAGCAGCAAGCGCGAAAGAATGGTCAAACCCTGTTGTGCGCCATTGGTGATGAAAATATTTCTCACATCACAATCGACCCCGCGTGATCGCATGTACGCCGCTATCCATTCGCGGAGCGGGGCATACTGCGGGCTGTACTGCATACAGTGAGAGCCACGATTGAGAACCTGATTGAGACAGGCTTGATATTGCTTTAAGGGGAGATATTCGCTCGCGGGCAAACCTCCCGCCAGTGAAAGGATGTCCGGTGATGTCGCAAGACTCAACAGGTCGCGCATCACCGAACGCTTGAGATAAGAAGCCTCGGTACTGAGGGAGAAATTTGGGACATTCATTCCCTGTTTAATCCAATGATAATGCCGTCGTGTATTTGATCTCCGTTAAGACGATACTGGTGGCAATTCGGGCGATACCGGGAATAGGGGTCAGCTTTTCCATGAGGAATGTTTCCAGTTCCTTACGGTTACGCACAACCACTTTTAACAGGTAATCAAATTCCCCGGTGACAAAATAACACTCAAGGACTTCGTACATCTGCTGGACGGCTTCGCGGAAAAGATTGATATTTTCCATCTGGTGCATTTGCAATGTCACGTTGATGAGACAGAGCATGTCGTAACCGACTTTTTCCCTATCCAATATCGCAACGTACTGCCGTACATAGCCGAGTTCTTCCAGTCGCTTGATGCGCGCATGAACGGCGGGGGGGGAAAGTGAAATCCTCCGCGCCAGTTCCACGTTGCTCATCGCGCTATCTTGCTGCAATTCCTTGAGAATTGCCTTGTCCAGATCATCTAACTCTTCTAAATAATCTTTCATAGATTCACCGTTCTGTCAAGGAATATTCGACATAATGACAAAAGACACGAATAAAATGAATATTTAAGTGATTTCTGATTCATATTATTTCTTGAGCAAATTGAGTAACAGTTATTCTTAAAATAGTGTACATTGTCACAATCATATCCTCAATCCGATTTTTACAAGCTGTTCGTTATCCAGTTCAACCTATTACACTGCAAAAGGATCATCGGTATATGAATCTCTATCTTGAACCACCGGGCTTTTTGGGGACAGGGGCAAGCCTACTCGCTGATATTACCCTGCTGCTGTATATCCTTGTCATTGTGCCATCTATATTGGTCGGTTGGGTGTTTGCACGGCGTAACATGCACCGCCCACAACATCGAAATGTGATGATAGGCATCACTATTTTAAACTGGGTGCTTATTGTGACGCTGATGATTGTCGCTTATCGATTCGATGTGGCGGATAACATCACCACCCAACCCACAACGCTGCGGTACTTATTACCCACTTTACATGCTGTTCTGGGACTCCCGGCTCAACTGCTGGCAACGTATGTCGTGATTCGCATGGTCATGGAAGATACCCAGGTCGCACAGGCAAAACGGCGCGGCGAGACGGGGAAAACGCTCAGCCGATACTGGTTTAAACAAGCTAAACCGATCATGCGGCTGACTCTGGGTTTGTGGTTAGCAACGGCTGCCCTTGGCATCGTCACCTACGTAATTCGCTATAACGTGCTTCCGAGCGGCGCTGCGGGAGACGCGGTTGCACCCATTGCGACAGAAGAAGTCCTCACCCCTGTAGAAACTTTAGAAATAACAGCGCCTGTTACAACCCCGGAAATAACCCCACCATTGGAAACACCGGAAGTTCGTTAATTCTTGGATACAAACGTGGACAATTCATACATTGTCCACGTAATGAATGATACAATAAACTGCATTCCAACATTGAACCTTCGTTGAAATGCAAGGAATTATCCCTACTGAAGCGCTTGCGGAGTCAGAATGCCTACTAGTCCGCGTTATAATATTGCTGCCTACCTCATTGCAATTACTTCGGTGACTCTCGTCCTCGTATTCAAACTTTTAATTATCGCTCCTCTTGATGGGGAGACACCATTCCTCCTGTTTTATGGAGCAATAGTCATTTCAACGTGGTACGGTGGCTTGCTGCCGGGGGCTGTCAGCGTAATTCTTGCGACTTTGATGGCATGGTATTTTTTCACGCCTCCCTACAACAGTTTTTACATCACTGGCGCAGAAGCTCTTTTCCGCCTCAGTTTGTTCTTGTTTGAGGCGACTATTGTTGTCTACTTCGTTCATTCTCTGCGAAAAGTACGTGAACAGGATAAGGAACAAGAGCAATCAGCAAAACTGATTGCACAAGACACCAAAGATGACGCATTACTACTCAATATGTTACAAATCACCGCGCCATTAGGGATGTGTTTTTGGGACTCGGAACTCCGTTATGTGCGCGTGAACCCTGTTATGGCGTCGATGAGCGGATTAAGTGCCGCTGCACATATTGGCAAAACGGTTGATGAGGTTATGCCGAACTTTCGAGAAACCGTGAAAAGCGTCCTTGATACAGGAAAGCCTATCTTGAATCAAGAATTGTCACACATAAGGCACAGCCTTCTGGGTGATTCTTTAGAGCATTTTTTGATAAGTTATTACCGGGTACGCGATGATGACGGGAGAGTATTTGGCGTTGGCGCACTGATGCTCGATATTACTGAACGTAAAAAGATTGAGGAAGAAAAGGCGCAGTTGATCGAGAGTCTTAAACGGCAGCGTGAAAGGCTCGATTTTCTTGTACGTGCCAGCGAGATTCTTTCCTCGTCACTGGATTACGAAACGACGCTGCGGTCAATCGCTGAGATTGCTGTTCCCACGATTGCCGATTGGTGCGCTGTTGATATTATGCAGACTGATCAACGGGTGGAACGCCTCGCTGTTACGCATGTTGACCCCAAGAAGGTTGAATGGGCATATGAACTCAATCGCAAATATCCTCCTAAACCCGAAGACCCTAACGGGGTTTACCAGATCATCCGTACAGGAATACCAGAATTTTATCCTGATATTCCTGATGAGCTGTTAGTTGCCACCGTTAAAGACCCTGAAATATTACAAATAATGCGTGATCTAGGTTTGAAGTCTGCAATGAATATCCCCCTGAAAGCGCGGGGCAGGGGTTTAGGAATGCTGCAACTTGTGATGGCGGAGTCTGGACGGCGCTATACACCAGAGGATTTCACGCTCGGTCAAGAACTTGCCAACCGAGCAGCAATCGCCGTTGATAATGCCCGGTTGTACCGTGAGGCAACCCAAATTAACAATAAATCGTTAGAATAGCAGGGGGTAGCGGTGCTGAATCGGGAGCAATACGAACTGAACGAAGCGCATATTCTGGCAGAGTATGCTGCTCTGAGTAGTGATAATCACGGACGCCACTATCCACAAAGCGAGTCCTTGTATAGAACTGCGTTTCAACGTGATCGTGATCGCATTATTCATGCCGCCGCATTCAGACGCCTTGAATACAAAACGCAGGTGTTTGTCAACGATGAAGGCGATTATTACCGCACGCGCCTCACCCATACCCTTGAAGTCGCACAAATTGCGCGAACGATGGCGCGGGCGCTGAGAGTCAACGAAGACCTTGTAGAGGCAATTTGCCTCGCGCATGATCTTGGTCATCCCCCATTTGGTCATGCCGGTGAAGAGATGCTCAATAGGCTCATGAAGGATCACGGCGGATTCAACCACAATCACCAAAGTTTTCGCGTCGTGACCGAATTGGAACGCCGCTACGCTGAATTTCCCGGTTTGAACCTGACCCGTGATACTTTGTTTGGCATTGCCAAACACGAAACCGACTATAATTTGAGCGAAAGTGCTGGAATTGACCCCCGACTGCGCGGCACGCTAGAAGCGCAGATCGCAAACATTACTGATCAACTGGCGTACAATGCCCATGATCTTGACGATGGGTTAAGCGCGGGTTTGATCGAACCAGAAGATTTGCGCGAGTTGGAAATATGGCAGCTTCTGTGTCAGCGGCTTGGCTGGAAAGAGATGCCTGTCAAGCTGGATGAAATCACGCGGCACACGTTCATTCGAGAACTTGTGGGCGTGTCCGTCGATGATGTATTGGCAACCACTTCAAAGCAGCTAGAACGGGTCAAACCGAAGTCGCCGCTAGATGTGCAGGAACAAGCTGATAATCTGGTCTGCTACAGCGAATCGATGTTTCAAATGGGGCAAGCACTAAAAGCATTTTTGTACGAAAATATGTACTACAGCTTCCGTGTTGTACGCATGAAACGCCGCGCCGAGCGGTTTATCGAGCAAATTTTTGCAACTTTAGTGGATGACCCCCGTCAACTGCCTAAAGAATGCCAGTTGGAAATGCAACAGCGTCCGGTACATCGTGTGGTAGCGGACTACATCGCTAGTATGACAGATAGAAGCGCCGTGCTAGAATATCGGCGTTTGTTTGACCCTTCGATGCGACCCTAAGCAACGAATCAACACATGAACAAACTATCAAGGACACTCGTATGACGAATGAAACAGTCCTGAATGGACGTTACCGACTGGTTGCACAGCAGGGATCAGGCGGTATGGCGGTTATATACAAGGCAATTGATCAAGCGTTAGGGCGTACCGTCGCCGTAAAGATTTTGCGCCCCAGCTTGACGAACGACCCGGCATTCTTAGCGCGATTCCGCAATGAAGCGCGAAGCGTTGCCAACCTCGCACACCCTAATATTGTCACGGTGCATGATGTTGGCAGCGATGGACCTACCCATTACATCGTCATGGAGTTCATCGAAGGACAAGACCTAAAACGGATCATCAAAACAGAGGGGGCATTACCGGTTGAGCGGGCGCTCAATTTGGCGATCCAAATATGCGGGGGAATTGGCTTCGCGCATCGTGCAGGGTTGGTTCATGCCGATGTGAAGCCGCAAAATATCCTGCTCACACGGGAAGATGGCGTAAAAGTAACTGATTTTGGTATCGCGCAAGCCCTCAGCGATGCACAACCGGGAGAAAGACAATCGGTTGTGTGGGGCAGTCCCCATTATTTTGCGCCTGAACAGGCGAAAGGGGAAAGACCGTCACCCGCTGCCGATGTTTACTCCATCGGCATTGTGATGTTTGAGATGCTCACCGGACGTTTGCCGTATACAGGATCAAACCAGCAGGAACTCGCGTTAGCGCATATCCGTGAGCGTATTCCGATGGTGACAGAGATTAATCCCACTGTGCCAGACAGCCTCGCTAAAATCGTGTACAAGACGATGAGCAAAGACCCCGTTGCCCGCTACCGTATGGCGGATCAACTCGGTCACATCTTGATCAGCTATCGAGATCGCGGGCGCGAAAACACGCTTCCACCTGCCGCGCCACCGCCACAACAACCGATGATGCCAACGATTCAAACACGCCCACCCCAACAGCCTATGATCCCGCCAGCACCACAAGTTCCGCTTCAAGTGGGTGATCCGCTCCCGACACAGCGTTATGACCTTGCACCACAAGCCCCCCAAGGCGGCGCACCGTTTCGCCAGCAAGCAGCGCAGCAGCCGCCCATGACAGGGGGAGGGGCAGGGGGCAACAGTCGTCCGTTTCCTACACAGGGAGTCAGCGGACAGACGAGCGGTTATATCCCAGCGTATTCGCAGCGCCGGGAAACAACGCCTACGCTCGATTTAGTGACCATTGCGCTAGCGTTCTTAGCGTTTTTTGCCGTTGCGTGCTTGATTCCGCTGTATATTGCGGTGTTTCAGGCGCAATTCGGTTGATGTCAGCGCGGTTTTTGACATGGTGCTATACTGCTTTTTGAAGCCTTTCTGAAAATAAGGGCAAAGAAAAGGGAAGGGTATGGCAAACCGTGCAGAGCGTCTGATTGCACTAGAACAGTTGCTATTTCGGAGTACGGCGGGGCTGCGGGCGGTAGAAATGGCGGACTCCTGCGGGGTTGATCGCCGCACGGTGTATCGTGATCTGGCACTGCTGGAAGAAATTGGAGTCCCTGTATTTCAGCGCGACGGGCGGTTCTTCATTGACCGAGAACATTACCTTGCGACGCTTCGTCTTAGCATGGATGAAACCGTCGCTTTGCTGTTTGCCGCATCAGAAAGCACGCAGCAATCTCCCCATTTGGGGTCTGCTATTGCCAAACTCGGACAGGTGCTGCCAACGCCATTCATTAACGGGAATTCACCCGTTGATCCTTCAGCAATGCCGCTCATCGAGAGCATTGCGGCGGCTTGGAGAGAACAACGCGGCATCAAAGTATGGTATACGGGGCGGGACGGTACAAAACTGCGTGTTAGCGAGTTGACCAGTTATTTCATACGACCAAAACGCGGGCAAGAACAAGAAATCTATTTAGTGGGGTTAGATGTTTTTTCCGGGCGGGTTCGCGCACTCAACCTTAATCGTCTGCGAAAAGTTGAACCACTTGGTTTACAAGAAACGTTTGAACTGCGGCGTCACCCGTTCTATGTGCGGGGTTCAGCAAAAACCGATGATGCTGAGATGGCATAAGTTGGGGGAGTCGTACAAGACCCCCCCCCAAAATTACTACTGTGCTGGTGTGAACAAAATACGCACGATGTTATAGACAGGTCGCTGCTCTCCAACAGGTGAGAGTAAGCTGTAGTAACAGTTTTGATCGACTACACAGCCGTTCAAGTTGCTCAAGATCATGGGTCCGACAAACCCAAGTTGTGCGGCAACTTCATATGCCCGCCCCGTGTAAATGCTTTGCTCTTCTAAGGTGTTGTAACTGACATAGGTTTCGTCGTCAGCGGGTGGGGTCGTGTCCTCGCTGCTTCCCCAACCAAACCCGGTGATCCAAACTTGCGAACTCGTATCGCCGTTTTGCGTCATGATGCTGCGATAATCGCTCAGGGTACTTAAGAAATAGTAACTGGCGTTATCGACATAAGACGTTTCTGTCGATGTACAGCACAGAAAGTCTGGCGAATTGCCAAAGCCAAAAGGTCGTACTCCTATCGAGTCACTGACTTCACGCAGTCCGGCGGCATACATTCCGGTCAGATACTCCCGGTCATTGAGTGCTGTATCGCTGCTAAGGGCGATTGGCGCAAGTCCCGCGCTGATCACGCTGGCAGCAGGATCAGCGGTTTTGACAGCAGTGTAAGACGCACGAAGCAAATCAACATACGACGATGCGACAAGCGGGTGAGCGGCGTTGTTCCACATCTGGCGGGTATTGGGTTCTGACCATATCTCATAGCCATCCACCACGCCCGCATAATGCTGAGTCAGTGCGCCGATAAACCCTGCAAAGATGTTGAAATCGTCTGGCGGACTGTTTTCGTCTGCACCCGCCCATGTAGGCGATGTCGTCACCGTAAACAAAATATTCAGACCCGCAGAGTCCAACGCATCTACTACGTCGTCAAGCTGTGTGACATCAATTTCGCCCTCGGTGGTTTCAAGATCACGCCAGTAGACATTTACTTTCACCCAATTCATACTGAGCGCCGTTACATGCTCAATCCATGGAGCGATATTCTCATCGGGGAAATAAACTTCAATGCCATAATCAAACTCGACACGCGCTGCGGCGAATTCGTCAGTCGCTTCTGGAAGTGGTTCAACGGGGAGCGCCCCCGTTGAACCGGGAATAATAAGCTCCTGTCCCACATAAATAACATCTGGGTTCGATAAATTATTCGCTCGCAGAATTGCGGATACCGTCGAGCCTGAGCGGGCGGCGATTCGTGCTAAGGTATCGCCGCGCTGAACGATATACGTACTTGCTTCATCCGTCGGCGCAAGGGTAGGGGTTAGGGTAGCGGTGATTGTTGCATCTGCTTGAGGTGTTTCCGGCGGGATAATGAGCGTTTGCCCCGCATAGATCAATTCTGGATTGCTGATGTCGTTTGCTTGCATGAGCGCCCGCAACGTAATACCGTAACGTCTCGCAATAGACCCTAGAGTATCACCGCCTCGAATCACATAAGTGACAGGGGTGGGCGTCATCTCTTGTGCGAAGGCAAGCGAAACTGTCACGAGGGCGGCAAGCAACATTAAAAGCACGATAGCTAGTCTCAAAACAGATTCTCCTTACATGACCCCGACTGAACTGAGATATTACACTCAACAGGCAGAAGGTGCTATCTGTGGCGGTAAGCGCGATTTGGTTTCATAATTAGGTGGGGTTTCTATCAAGGAGGCGACATGCGTAGACAGTGGGCTGTAGCGATTGTAATCGCCGTACTGCTCCTCGTTATGAATGGGGTTTCGGCACAAGATAACCGCTCACTTGTATGGGAACGATGGGATGTCGTAATTGACAATATCGACACGGAGGCTAATCAATTCCGTGTCACAGAACGCTATGAAATTGCCTTTAGCGGAACTTTTCGCTTTGGCGTGCGCGACATTCTCCATAATCGGCTCGAAAGTATCCGCAATGTGACCGTCAATGACCGGGGAATACGCTTGACCCCCGGTTGCATGAACCAAGCGGGGACATTTTGTGTTCGAGAGACTGGCTCCCCTGAATCGACTGACATTACGTACAATTTCACGTCCCCGATAACGAATGGGAAAGCGACATTTGAAGTCAGGTATGAGGTGATCGGTGCATTGCTCGTCTACGAGGGCGGCGATCAATTGTGGTGGGATGCTGTACCGAATGACCATTTCGGCTATCCGATCCGTACAGCGACGATCAGTGTAGAACTGCCCGAAGGTTTTGCCCCCCGTGAAGGCGTCGATCCGATCATCACCTATGGCGCACGCGGCGAAGTGGATGTCAATGGTAATCAAGTTGATGTTCGCGCCCCGAACGGCATTGGAGGCTATGAGGCGTTCACGCTGCGGTTACAGTATCCGCATGACCCGAACGCAAGGGTTGCATCGTGGCAAACCAATTTTGACAGCCAAGTCCAGTTTGATGAGAATGTACGCCCGTTGATCAACATTGGCGTTTTCATCGCCAGTCTGCTTGTAGGGATAGGGCTGCCGCTTCTGTTTTTCGTCCTCTGGCAAACGCGAGGACGCGATCCCGATGTGGGACCTGTGCCGACATTTCTGGCAGAACCGCCATCGTCGCTCCCCCCGGCGGTTGTTGGTACGCTTATTGATGAGAAATCTGATCCTCGTGACGCAATCTCTACCATTGTGGATATGGCACAGCGCGGTTACATGGTGATCGAAGAAAAACAGGAAGCCGGACTGTTTGGACTGGGCGCAACCAGAGAATTCACTTTTAAGCGCACAGATAAGCCGCTTGATGATCTTCGCCCCTATGAGAAACGATTAATGGGGAAGTTGTTCAGCGGGACATCTATGGAAAGGTCAATGAATTCACTAAAAAACACCTTCTATACGACTATCGCGCAAATTCAAAACGATCTGTATGACGAACTGGTCACTGAAGGGTTTTTTACCACTAAGCCAAATAACACGCGCTCAATGTGGTCAGCTATCGGAATCGCGTTGATCATCCTGACGATTGTCCTTGCTGTCGTCCTCATGCCCGTTCTTGAGGATTTAACGCAGTTAGGCTTCTGTATTCCGATGGCGTTGTTTTTTGCGGCGGCGGCGGCGTTCACGTTTGGCACGGCGATGCCCGCCAAGACGCGCAAAGGTGCGGAAGAAGCTGCCAAATGGAAGGCATTTTACGAATACCTGTCGAACATCGAAAAGTATGGCAACCTTG
>ENA-ORBV01017798-ORBV01017798.1-microbial-mat-metagenome-genome-assembly--contig:-NODE-17798-length-10114-cov-3.445551_pt1 | contig 10114 bp, 11 predicted proteins | sample MGYA00237777_ERZ505514 | MGnify/ENA primary metagenome ERZ505514 (study PRJEB26160, sample SAMN06269048) | microbial mat metagenome | isolation source: Oligotrophic lake microbial mat | place... | reverse complement strand
GTGTGTAACCGCTCGATGGTGTCGGTTCATCATCTGGAAGCATAGAGTGCTCAAATATGGCTTACCTCCACGGACTGCCACCGCTGAATCGTGTAGGTGGGGTCAATGCAAGCGGCACTGGTGGAGTCAACAGTCGCTGTACCAGTGCCCCGGCCCAACGCAGATTGCGCGGCAAGCTGCGGTGGCAGAGACAGGTGCACTGCCGGCTCTACCGTGTGAGTAAAAGCCGTGGGTGGTGGCGCAGACATCGAGTTCATCGACGAAATAGGCCAGGACAGCAACAACCGCTGGCACAGCTGCTGAAGCAGCGGCAGATCGTGTGGTACTGCACTGCTGGTCCGATCAGGATACAGCTGTAGCATCCATGTGCTCAGCACAGAGCTGGCGCGCTGCCGCACGCTGGAGGCGTCATGATCAAGATATCGCTCCAATACGCCATACAAAACATCACACTGCTGATTGTGTACAGGCGGCGATGGCAAGGGTAGTGAGGACCGTGTGTCCGCGGTCTTTGGTGCCGCCGGCAGACACAGCTCTACCATCGACAGCAGCCCCTCGGCCGGATAGTCCTGCAGCAGCGGTACATCAGCCGTGTTGGGAGAGAGCTCGTTCAGGAGCGCGGCTAGACAGCTGCTGCGCTGACATGCGCCCAGCCGAGCACTGCACACGAGAAAGGCTTCCAGGCACTCCGAGGCATGCTCTCGCACGGACAGCTGGGGGTGTGAGCCCATGCGGAACAAGATCGCTGGCACATGAGCCGTGATGAGTGCTGGCATGTGGTGTGAGCCCTGCAGCCAAAGCGGCTGCTGCTGTTGTTGTTGTTGATGGCTGATTGGAGTGGCGTGCAGTAAGCATCGCAACACTGCTCGAAGACCCAACACACATCCTTCCTGTTGCTGCCACGATGAGGTCGAGTGGCTGTAACCGTGTATCAGAGATGTGATCAGTTGGTCAACCTAAGCATTGTCGTCAGCCCGGCATCGAATGCGTCAGTGACAAGCCATCAGTTCATACGATGACCAGAGGCCACTAAAAAGGCCTAGTGACAACAAGAAATGAAGTAGCATGCACTTACCTGTCCATTAGTCCAGTACAGAAGAGCAGTGGTCATGCTATCTGCGCATTGTCTCCGGATCGCAGACCACACATCAGCCAAGCCACGAAGGCACAGTGACAGCACCGCATCGAACGAGGACGATGCCATATTCGACATGCATGTGGGATCCATTTGGATTCTAGAGATCTGCCATTGGAAGAACAGAGCCAGAGTCTGCTGCCGCACGCCCGGTCGATCAGTACAGTGCTGGCTGATTGTGGCCAGCAGCATTCGAGCGACTGCACTAAATGGACGAGCCAGTAGATGGCGCTGCAACATCGCATCCAATGCAAGTATCACATCTGCTTTATCAGTCTCTTTGTAGGGTGGACAGGCCGCCATCGCACGATCAGTCCACGAGTACCGCCTCAGCACGATCATCGGCAGCACACTGCTCAGCTGCTCGTCCTCCGTGCAAGTGCCGCATGCAGATGGCGGACCGTGAATGCTGCGATCGATCAACCTCCAGAGTTCTGCCTCTTGTAGGGAAGGTGGCCCATCCATGCAAGCCTTGAGAAGGCTCACAGCGCCATAGATTGCTGACTGATCGTGAAGCGCCATCTGAGGATTGGCGTTTCGATTGTGGGCATGCTAATGTAATTAGCAAGGGGCAGAGTTTGTTTAGGTGCTGCTAAGAGTGCCGTCGGATCAGGGTGGTGAGACGGATGCTTGCTTCAAATTCGCACAAGGCTGCATTGCAAGCACTGTCGGTTGATTTGTGGTTCCACCAGATTTCGTTAGTGCTGGATCTGCGATTATATCGCTATCTATCTTGCATCTATCAGTGAATGTCAGACGACAAAGAGAAGAAGTGCGTCGTGTGTGGCAAGGGTGGGCCCGAAGTGAAGGCTTGCAGTCAGTGCAAGAAGGTGTACTATTGCGGCAAGGATCATCAGCGCGACGATTGGAAATCACACAAGAAGAATTGCAAGGCACCAGTATGTCGGAATGGGCTCGTGCATTCTGCTCGTCTTTCATTCGCGTGCAGTGCTGCATGGTGTTCTGAGGCTATGTTCTGCCTTGGTGTGTTCTCGCGCCGAGTCATGCCGGGATTCTCATCATGTTTGCTTTGCGGGCTCGTGGACGCAGGATGTGAAGAAAACTGCAATTGAGTCGCATCTGCGGTCAGACGATGCTCCGGACGTGCAGGTACTGCGGGAGGATCAAATGAAGATCAACATGTTCGGCCGTTTGAACAACCGGTTAGCAGAGCTAAAAGAGGAGGTCAAGAGCAAGAAGGTACCCATGCTGTACCCTACTAGAGAGCTCTCAGCAATAAATCGTGCTTGTGATATACGTGCGCGCGTGCCATATTGAGCAGTATCACATAAGAATTATACATGTTGACCGGCTGAACGTTCGCTAACCGCTGGCTGGTGTGACAGAAAATTGTGGAGAACCTGGAGGACGCTTCGAATGACGTGATGGCCAACATGGACGACGCTTGCATGTACGAGCCTCGCGGCGCTGGTTTTGTGCCCTATTGGTTGACCGCGTTCCGTGTGGACTGTGCTTGCTGACACCGCAGCTTGCGCGTGGGCGAAGTGTTTGTCAACGTCCCCAACGACGAAGCGGAGCAGTACGTGGACCAGCAGAAAGATGAGATGAGCAAGCAGCTAGCGGCGCTAACAGCAGAACAAGCCCAGATCATAGAGCAGATGGCCGCACTCAAGACGGTGCTGTACGGCAAGTTCGGCAACTCTATCAACCTGGAAACCACTGAGGATGATGATTGATCATGAGCCCAGCCAGCCCGTTAGGGTCCCTTTGTGTTTATTGATTCGTGTCAGAGTCAGTCAGACGTCAGGCGTATAATACAATCATACACTAGGGCAAGTGGTGACTAGTCGTAACGCGTGCACATTAGGCAGCACCGTGAAGCTGCACAAACCCGTCTCCCGTCAGCGCGCAGCCGCTACTTTGAGCAGGTTGGCAGTCAGGCGGTCCCTGCTCTGATGCGAGGCGTAGTCCTCGAAGGTGGCGACCATGAGCGGGTCACGCGAGTCAAACAGACTCTGCAAGTGGAAGGCTTGTTCGGCCGTCAATGAGGCACCATCTGAGCAAGGATATAATCAATCGTGAGAGCAAGAGCGAGATCAACCAGCATGTCATGACCGCTAGAGGATAACAGAACCAGCACCTGCAGCCGTCTTGCTCGCATTCGCATCTTCGCTAGCGGTCACAGATGCAGTCGCCGTCACTCCGGCTGCACCAGATGCATTAGCGCTGGTGCTGGCCAGGGTCTGCAGCAACTCGGCAAAGACAGGCTGGTAGGCCTTGAGATCAAAATCGCTGGACGGCTCTAGGTACTTCTCCACGCATCGATGGACCCCTCCAATCAGTGACTCCCAGTCTCCTGGACCACCACAAAGCAGCAGCACAACAGTTGAGGAACAGGCGAGATCAGCAGGTTGGCATAATTATGAAGAGTATGCAGCCAATCTAGGAACCAGGTTCACTGTACTGACGCTTACCGTTCTTGCGGAAGGCCTCCATCGCAGACAACACTGCCGGGTCCTGCTTCTGCGCCAGGTGACGGGCAGTGTCGGCCTCGTAGGGTCGCAGAATGCCGTGCTCCTGCAGCACGTCAACGATCTTTGATGCCAGTTCACTGGTGGGTAGCGCCTGCAGCGTGTCAAGTGGCACGCCAATATCTGCACAGCGCAGGTGTACAGACAGTGAGACCAGCTGCTGCAAATCATCGGCAGCTAGGCTGAATGATACTGCTAACCTGCTCCACTGGTCTTCCCCGCAGCGGAGGAGGCGGGTGCGGAGGATGAATCGCCGGTAGCGGGTTGGGTTTTGGATTTGGCGACCGCAGACACCGTAATGTCGTCCGGATCGGCCTCGGACTCAGAGCCTGCGTCACCATCGGCGCTAGCCGCACCAGCGACGTCTGCACCAGCGCGCTCAGCAGCCTCAGCTGCCCGGGCCGCTGATGCGGACAGCACCGCAGCAGCCTCGCCGTCAGGAGCCTGCAGAGCCAGAGAATTGAACTCCTGCTCCAGTTGCTTCAGTTGCTGCTGCAGTTCAGCTTGGCGCGACACCATGGCTGAATACTCTGCCTCTAGAGCCCGCATTTGATCATCCGCCTCAGCGCCCGTATTGAAGCTAGGGTCGAGTTGATCATCATCATCATCTTCATCATCGCCATCCTTAACATCATCATCATCAGCAGCAGCAGCAGCTGCAGAAGGCGATCTACCCTGCTGGGCTCCAACTCCTGATGGTCTGTTGCTGCCACCAGCACGAGATGTCGAAGCAGCAGACGACGCCTGCTGATCCGCCAGCTGTCGGGCCTTCACAGCCCCAACAGCCCGGGTCTTGAGAGCCTGAACCAGCTGCTCTACGGCACCGTTGCTGTGGTAGCGAGCGAACGCAGCGCCAACCTGCGGATCATCGCCGTCCACCAGATCAAACAGCACCTGGGTCTCTGCCACGCTCAGCAGCTTGCCGTCGAATATGACAGCCAGCATCTGTTTGAACAACTCCCGCTGCTCCTCCGGGCCCATGTTGGCAGTAGGAGCGGAGCTGGCGCCCACCTCATCGTCATCATCATCGTTATCAGCATCATCCTGTTGGTCTTGTGAGCCTTGTGCGCCAGCACCAGAGACTGTCTCTGCTCACAGCAAACGCGCATTCCACCCAGTCCAACCATACATCCCTCAGCACTTACATCCATATGCTCAACCAAGTGACGAAACATTATAAAGACCTCGTTTCACTTGCTGCAGCAGAGCTTGACCAGATGAATCTAGAGGCCGCGCAGTAGCTGCGATCACGCCCGTTCGTGGGTGTGAGCAGGCACAAGCAATACGTGCGATGGTAAGACGACCGCATCATCCGTTCTCACGAAAGGTGTGTCAACAGTCACACTGCAGTACCTGCGGTGCCTAGGAAGTTACGCGCGATCCGCTTGAGGGTATCCACGAGCTCCGCCCAGTCTGCTGTCTCAGTGAAAGTGACCAGGGCGGCCAGCGTTAGGGCGTCACGAGATCGTACCAGGTTGAGAATCGCCACCAGCTCATCGACCGCCAGCTGATTCACCGCCACACACGCAGCACTCGCGTCAGTTGTGCTCACATCTCAATGGAGGCGGAGAGCGGAGGGTGAGCAAATGCAGCTGAGAATGTGTGGTACCTGATTCTCTGAGGCCAGGCGGCTGAACAAAGGAACCAGAAACTCCTGTTCATCATCCGGAGACTCGTCCATGGGGTCAGACACTGCCTGCCCTGGAGTAGACCGAGCAGCCGGCAACGAAGCCGACGCTGTCGACCCGGGTGCTAGCTGCCTCTTGACCCCGGCAGCAAAGCCAGCCTCCCGCTTGGGTTGCTTGCGAGGAACCTCTGCAGTGTCGGATGTATTGTTGGACAGCTGTCGCTTAATCTGTCGATCACGCTGCGCTGCTGCACGTTGAGCAGCCTTCTCCGTGTGCACGCGCTTGGCTGCATACGGTACAGTCAGCAGATTGAGCGATAACGAATTCGCAAGACAGGGGTTGGAGCAAGGTGCTGCGGCAACATGCGGTGGATGCGACATGTGTGGACCAAACCCCACCTTGCTGCTTGGATGAGGCGGATGCCGAGGATAGAATGAGCTTGAGAGTCTCGACCAGCGAAGGCGCGTCCCCGTCCTCGTCGTGGGCGTACAGCGCTGCCATCAGGGCAAGCTTTGTGGAGCAGTCAGGGTTCTGCAGCACACGACAGGGTTATGGCCAGGGGCCAGCGGTCAGGCTGCGCGCATCGAGTGATACACAACATAACACACGGGAACCCTCATCCAGGGATCACCGCCGCTAGCGGTGGGAGGAAGAAGGCAACATGGTGTGATCATACGTGCCCAGATGGCAAAGCCAGTGCATTCAGTAGACACAGCCATACCGTCAACAGGTCCACCATCTCCTCATACTGCTCCGTAGATACAGCCTTGCGATCCCACAGCCCCTTGATAATGGCGAGATGACGCGTGCGGGCATGCGCGCCATACGAGTCCCGATCCGCAGGCGCATCGGAGCCATCAGCAGTATTGCCGTCTAGGGAGGCCAGCCTCGATTCGCGCACAGCGTGCTCCTTGCGCTTACGCCTTCCGGGAGAGACTGAATGCTCTGCGGCCGCACCCACAACATACAGCGATGTATCAGATATGAAGACACGCGCGCGCGAAGCTAACATCTCATCGCACCCACCCGTGGCATTAACAACTTCATCGGTGGTGGATGAGGGCTGTGCGGCACTCAATCCCAGATTGGACAGGATCAGCCGCAGCGAATCCAGCAGATCCTCGACATCGTCGTTGTAGCTAAATGCGACTTGCGCAGCCAATATCTGCACGGCACAAGCACACGATGAGTGCATGATCTACCAGCAATCAGACTCGCACAGACAGACAGGCAGCACCAGCAGCAGCACGCGCAGCACTTACCAAGGGGTGGCCTCGCTTGCACAGGTTTGACAGCGCCTGATACTCTCGACGAGTGATCAGCTTCTTGTTGAGCAGCTGAAGCATCAGTGCAGCGCCATCCGACGGCGACACGGAGGGGGCCTCACCCGCAGAGCGGCCAGCAGCCATGCCGGAAGCAGCGGTTGCACTGGGTGCTTGACGATCGGTCAGACCAGATTGAGGCTGCTGGCGAGGCGATCGGGATGATGATGCAGCGGCGTAGCGCTCCGCAAGGCGCAAGAAGGCGTCTACGAGGAACTGAATGCCGGGGTAGGCACGGTATGCTGCAATGACTCGAGGATCGCTCTGCCGCAGCAGATCCGCGATCGCCAGCTGCTCGGCCCTGGACAGGTCCAAACTGCGGGTCAAAGACTCTGGTTCCGAAGGCAAGGATGCGGCACGGGCTGCGGCAGCACTAACACCGACACTTGCAGCAGCAGCACCACCGAACGAGGGCGTCAGAGGCTGCTTAGTGGGCGCCGACACGCGCTGGGGCGCTGTATCTTGCAGCACGTTGCTGCGAGCCAACGGGGCAGAGGGGCGTGCGGTGGAGCGATCTGATCAAGCGACACGCAAGCATTCGTGATCAGACGATAGTAACGCGTGCGATGCGGAATGGATCATCACGCACCAGCACTATTGCCTCGGGTGGGTGGCTGCAACACCAGATCCATGTCCTGGAATGCGTAGGCAGCGGGTCGTTGAGCCAAGGTCTGCAGGGGCACGAACGAGGCAGCCGCTGCTGCAGACGTGCCGGCTCTGGTTGATCTCAGTTTGAATCCGGCCACCTGGCGAGATAGGGCGGTTGGGAAGATGCTGTGCAGCACAGCGAGGATCTCCGCAGAGGACGAGTCAGCCAACAGAGCGATGGTGCGCCGCTGTCCATCGAACCACACGTTGACGGTGTACACATCCTGCGACGATCTGGCAGAAGGTACGGGCTCTGAGATAGACTGTTGATGCGACGACGCTGCGCCTGGTCTGCTGGACGATTGGGGCGATGTCGCGGCTCGAGTATGGGTGGAGACCTTGAGCCAATCACCCAGCTCCTCGTCGGTATCTGCGTGCACTATACCAACACGCGTTCACAGACATTGACGCTTTCGAAACGATAGCGATGGGGTTGCAGTTCCGATCGCAGATAGAATACAAAGAAGTAACACTGTGTACCTGACGCGGCCGAGATGGGTCTAGATGAGGGTAGTGCTGTTGCTCCAGCGATGGTGACCGGGGCTGCAGCGTGGATGTGGGGGCGCGCGCACAGCTCTTGCAGCGAGATCTCACGACCATTACGTGTACTTAGTGCGATGGACTTGCCTTGCAAATCTGGGAAGACAGACTTGAGGATGCTGCAAGAAAGAGATCAATTGGGAGGCACGAATCATTTCGTTCAGCTGCCGCGCTGCGACGAAACACAGTCAAGATCGAGCATCTAGCACCGCATACCTCGCAACTTCGTCCACAGGGATTCCTGGGTATAGAGCCACGGAGCGTGCGGCGTGAGGCGGTGCTCCATGCGGCACGAACTGTGCAAAAGTCATAATGCCTTCGTTCGCCATGGTGTTTTTGAGTTCCCAACTCCGACATATTAAGCGTGGGCTCCGACGAGAGGGAGGAACTCCTTCTCGCATTTTGATTTTCTTTGTCGAATGCATGGCACAGAACGAAAGATTCCAATACTTATCCTACCCTGCAAGTGTGCGTGGACCGTATCGCCGAACTGTTGTTGATGGTCTATCTGGCTCTTCAGCATAGTGATGTCTGTTTCCGTCCGCAAGCGCTTGCGAAGGATAGCTGACGATGACCCCGATCACGTACATGAATGGGGCGGATCCAGCAAACCGGAGACTCAAATGATCGACCAAGCGCATGCGTCGAAACTTATTGGGGGTGCAAGTGTTACTGTAATCGACCTCGTGTCCCCTCGCCGCTCCTCCCCTGGAGCAGCATCGACTTCAAGCCCAGGGGCGGCTGAGAGCTGTCCTGTGTGCACAGAGCCGATGAAAGAAAGCTCATCTCCGAACGCATGCCGTCATTCGTTTTGCTATGGATGTCTGTCTGCTTGGGCCAACATCAACAATACGTGCCCCTTGTGCAAGACTCGCTTTTCCTCTATCGAGACACGAGAGCCCAGCGGCGCTGTGCGTTCACTGGCTGTTGCTGACCGCAATCAGCGGCCACCCGAGGATGACGGGATATCGTTACTCGATACTCTGGTGTGTCAAGTGTGCCATTCGTCAGAACACGACGAGCTGCTGTTGCTCTGTGACGGGTGTGATGACGGATACCACACATACTGTCTGTCGCCCCCGTTGGCCTCTGTGCCTGCAGCCAGCTTCTTCTGCCCCGCTTGCGAGACAGGTGTTGTGCGCTCTGATGATGATTCTGACAGTGAGAATAGCGTTGACGAGCGTGTTGAGCCTCCTTCCTCACGTCATCAGCAGATCTTAGCGTCCCGTGATCACGAGCAGGTGCCGTGGCGGTCCAGTCGACGCTTTGTCAGAGCGGTGCCGGGTGACCGCTCCAATGGTCGATCAAGCTCTGCGCACCGTGGATCCACCAATGTTTCTGTCGATGACTACGACTATGGTGATGGGTTTGTTGTCGCTGATGATGACGACGATGATGAGGCTGGCGGAGATGATCCTGATGCCGAATTCGTGCCTTCAGGCTCTGCCAGCCACGCCGCAGAGCGTGTTCCTGTGTCACGACCTGTGTTGCGAAGCAGGTTGAAAAGGCCGTTAGGCACAGCTCGCAATGGATCTGGTGTCGGCACGAGGTCCAGTGGGGTCAGCTCCTCCAGCCTCATGTCTGCCGACTCAACGCGCAGAGACAGCGCCATTGCCGCTGCCGCTCGTCACGTTATGGGTCTGGTTGGCTCCACATCCAGTTCTAGAGCTGCCGTCGCTTCCAAGACTAGAATTCGTCGCGGCGTCTCTCGGGTTGGTGAAGAGGATGCAACACAGTCCTCGTCACCTGCGCGGCTGCTGGCAATCGCTGCGGAATCCGTGGTGGGTTCCAGTCAAAGTCAGGGCAATGCCAGCAGCCCCGCCGCCTCGAGATCTGCGGTGGTCGGCTTGACCATGAGTCAGCTGCAGCATCGAGCCCGCACCAAGTATTCGGATGACACTATTGCGCAGGCCCGAGTGGTGGCTCAAGCGGACCGTGCTCGCCGTCAACTGGAGATCACACAGCCACGATCAAACCATCCTTCATTCGAGACTGCTTCATCGTCGCTTCCTGACAGGCCTGAGGTGCCACCGGTGAGCCGAGTGCCGGCTCGAGCAGGGTCGATGCCTGCAGCTGGCAGCTCCGGTCCACGGTGTTCGAATGACGTGTCTGCATCCATGTCTCAAGCATTCGGTGCTGGTGTAGCCTCCGGTCGTAGCTCCAGCGTGGTTGGTCAGCGTAGTGTCCCCGCCCCGCTGTCCACTCGGCTGATGGCGCACCTATCCACCTTCAGGTTCACCAACAGGGGCCTGAACGCTAATGATGCTGCTCGTCGCGCCAATGGCGGTCTGGTTCCTGTGGATTCCCCTGTCTCTTATACACATCTGACGCTGCCGACGAATAGAGAGG
>ENA-ORBV01017796-ORBV01017796.1-microbial-mat-metagenome-genome-assembly--contig:-NODE-17796-length-10114-cov-7.500249_pt1 | contig 10114 bp, 6 predicted proteins | sample MGYA00237777_ERZ505514 | MGnify/ENA primary metagenome ERZ505514 (study PRJEB26160, sample SAMN06269048) | microbial mat metagenome | isolation source: Oligotrophic lake microbial mat | place... | reverse complement strand
TTTCAAGCAGAAGACGGCATACGAGATTCGCCTTAGTCTCGTGGGCTCGGAGATGTGTATAAGAGACAGCAGTAAATAGATTCAGTCTCCGATCTGAAGCGTCCCATTTTCTCAGTCAGGTAACCATGCTGTCTTACATGCAGGTTTATGACCCTTCGGTTTTCACATTAAGTAGAGCAACTAGCAAGTAACGCAGTAGTCTAGCACTACGTTGTATTGATGTGTACAAATGTTAGCGTATTAACTATTAGCAGTATGTTCATCCAGCCGCCGAGGCCGGAACAAAAAGAATAGCGTGGTTGAGAGGGTAACAAATTATTGGCTTTGAAAACGATGCGCTGCTGGTACGGCGTCCCCAAAACCTAGTTGTGAGACAAAAGCTCCAAGCGCTGATAGATGGCCTCGAATTCATCGCAGCCATGAACATTGATCGTGTCTTGAAGCTCCAAGAGAAACTGGTCCATCACGGCTGTGCGATAACCTTCAATACGAGAAGCGTGGATGACAGCAGCCAGACCGACGAGGGAGGCCTTCTTTGTGAGAAAGAAGGTATCTGCAAGGGCCCGTTCAGCCATAGCCTGACAGGCAGCCTTGAACTCGAATGAGACAGACATCGGGAACATCTCCCAGTAGACTCTACAAAAACCGATGGCTGTGGTTGGATTCAAGTAAAATTGAAGCGATTTCAGGATCTCTCTTTCTGTGTGTAGTATATCTTCGCTTGCGTAGAACCCCCGTGACATGTCGACTAGAGCGTCGGCTGTGAGTTTGCGAGGATACGATTCCAATAGCTTGACTGCTATGAACAACGCAGTCATGGAAAAGAGCTGAAAGTCTTCTCTCGTGATAGGTATACTGGATTTGATTTCTTGAGCCACATACCGATCCAAAACGTTGAAGGAAACAGCCACAACCTCCCGATCGATTCCAAAGCTGTCAATTACAAGGTTGGACCACTCCAGCATTTGCTGCCGCCAAAACCCAACTAGCTTTGGGGTTGCTGCAGATCTCTCATCGGCGACAAAGGCAGCCCTCGCCTGGGAGTCAGCAAGGTCTCGCACACAGACCGATGAGGGATAAGCAGGGTTCATTGTATCATCGGCACACGGCGAGGAGAAGGCAAGGTCTGATACAATACGAGCGCATTGCTCGGCTTTCATGCTTGACATGGAGTCTGAATCTTTGGAGTCCGATTCATCATAATCGCCGTTCTTTTGCTGGTGCATGTAGTCCTCACATAAATAGTGCTGTTCCTCCTGGAGCATCAAGCATCTCAAGCGTTCATGGCCATCATCCAATTGCGGGCAGCTAGCCGACTCCAACGCCGAAAAGCTATGAACACGAGGCATGTTACTCTGAGAAATCTGCTGCAAGAAGCCAACGACTTGAGTTACCATCGACTGGATTATCTAGAGCTATATTGTTGGTGTTTCTTCGAAGGAGAACAGTTGAAATTATGCTCGTGGAGTTTGCTACTAGCATGGAGGGGTTGGTTGATATTGCAGTCTGTTGGCACAAACGACACGTAGCACAGTTGCATACTGTGGCATACAAAACGTGCTGTACACAAAGTTTATATGGTAAATTCAAAATTTAGGGAGTAATTTGCCAACATCGGCTTTCGTTTCCTCCTCGTCATGTCCGCCCAAGACATTGACGACCAATGGAAAAGTAGAGAAAAACCAACCTGCCGATTCATTCAGTCCCATTCATCCAACCTACCTTCAACGTTGTAGTAGTGGTGCAACGTTCTCGTTTTTTGATATTCTCGTAACGTTGTGACTTACGTCAACAAAAGCGCGCTGAGGTCAGCCTGGTCGCACAGTTATTCAATGAATCTCCCTTTCTTCTTCTTCGTTTATTTGCTGGTTTCCATCCCACCCGGCTGAATTCCAATTTCACTGTACCCACCCGGTCATGTGTAACAGTTGTCTCACCCAGTTCGTCCGTCTGCCCTCGTCGACAAGAAACGGTATCTATGAATTTGTCATGGCATTGGTTTAGACTTTCATTGGTTCACACTCACTGACTCTTCATCAACACTTCTAGAGTACTATAACTTAAAGTATCGACAAGTAAAATTGTGTGTACAAAAGCAGCGACCTGACCTTGCACTAGACTACTGCAAAGAAAGCTCTCCTCCAAACAGAGTAACTATTTTTGCCTTTATCCCTTTACCATGAGCAGTTCTCTGAATTTGGACGGAGCCTTTAAGGTAGAATCCGAAAACTGTAAATACAGCGACGATGCTATTGTTTCGGATTACACGTGAGTTCCAGAACACTACAGGATATTTCGCATGAATTTAATATGGGGGGTGCTATTGGGGGTTTGTCGCATACGACTCGAGTCCTCACTTTGTGCTTCTTTCGTTCCCAGATATGAGACTACCATTGTGGAAGGTACGGTCGTGAGGCCTGTACGCACCAAGATGCAGTTCAAAACGGAAAGAACAGTCCCCAAGGTATGTGCAAATTCGCCCATTCTGGTATTTGCGTGTACTCGTTTTTTCTTTAATTGAGCGCTTCAAAATTGACAGTTTGTTTTTTTTCTTTCTTGCTCGCGCCCAAGCTTGGCGTTATGCTCGTTGGACTTGGGGGGAACAACGGAAGGTACGCAGGTTTTCAGAACATGATACTTTGTTTTAGCAACTCATTTCTTCTTGGGAAACAGCGTTCAACTCGTGCGTCATCGCCTGTCATTTTTTGTGGCTTCAAGTTGTTTTTTCCCATTCACCCTTTCTCACTGTTTCATATTTGTTCGAATACTATAGTACTTGTGTCGCCGCTGCCATTGCCAACAAAATGAAACTTACATGGAATACCAAAGAGGGTGTTCGAGCTGCTAATTATTGGGGCAGTCTGATGCTCGCCTCTACGGTAAAACTTGGAAATGATGCCCTTGGAAATTCAGTTTACACCCCCCTTTCCAATATGTTGCCAATGGTACAGCCTGACGATATCGTTTGGGGAGGTTGGGATATCAACGGAATGAATCTGGGAGATGCTATGAAAAGGTCCAAGGTGCTTGATTATGACCTGCAGGAAAAATTGTATCCCCACATGAAAGATATCACGCCTTTGCCTTCAGTTTACTTCCCGGACTTTATCGCCGCCAACCAAGGAGAGAGAGCTGACAATGTATTGGATGGAACGAAGCAGGAGCAGATGGAACAGCTCCAACAACAAATCAAAGATTTCAAGAAGATGAACAAGCTCGACAAAGTGATTATTTTGTGGACTGCTAACACCGAGCGCTTTGCCAGTGTCGAAGAAGGCGTAAATGACACTATGGAAAATTTGTTGGAGAGCATCGAACGTGGCGAAGAAGAAGTCAGTGCTTCCACTGTCTTCGCAGTAGCCTCGATTCTGGAAGGGTGCACCTTTATTAACGGATCGCCTCAAAATACATTTGTCCCTGGAGTCATCGAGTTGGCACGCGAGAAGAAAGTATTCATCGCTGGTGATGATTTCAAGAGCGGACAAACCAAAATGAAGTCTGTCCTGGTCGACTTCCTCGTGTCGGCCGGAATTAAACCCATTAGCATTGTCTCATACAACCATTTGGGAAACAACGACGGAAAAAACTTGAGTGCGCCAAGCCAGTTTCGCAGCAAGGAAATCTCAAAGTCCAATGTTGTAGACGACATGGTTGCATCGAATCGCATCCTCTTTGAGGAAGATGAGCATCCTGACCACGTCGTGGTTATCAAGTACGTTCCTACTGTGGCAGATTCTAAGCGTGCTATGGATGAATACACATCAGAAATTTTCATGGGAGGAAAGAACACAATTGTCATGCACAACACATGCGAAGATTCCTTGTTGGCAACGCCATTGATTTATGATTTGGTCATTTTGGGTGAACTTTGCGAGCGTATCACCATGAAGAAAGAAGAAACCTCTTCGTGGGAATCCTTCCATCCTGTCTTGTCCCTCCTTTCTTACATGCTCAAGGCCCCCCTCGTCCCCAGTGGGGCTCCTGTCGTGAACGCCTTGTTTTCTCAGCGGCAGGCTATCGTTAACGTCATGCGCGCTTGTCTTGGACTCGGCCCAGACAATCACATGACACTGGAACACCGCTTGGAGAGTTCTCTTGAGGAGTTGCAGAAGAAAGCTGCAAACGGTGGCTCCCGAAAGAGACCCCGAACCTCGTAGAACCTTCATATGGCGTGCATGCCAATTGCGTTGATTCGGCCACAGCCACTTCAATTCCATTTATATTCGCCAAACCTTGCTACTTTAAATCTAATCTCGAGTTAAGAGTGCAATAATTTTGGGTTGCTTGTTTCTTGGTGGCCTCAGCGCTAAAATGTAGTGCTTCGTCTTGGATGACAGGACTCAGATTTACATGAAGTTTTCTTTGCTATTATAGCAGGATGGGTTGTACTAAGTTGAAATGTGTGGCGTGCGCAACCAAACGGTAATAGTATCCTTAGCTGTCAAGCATGCTTCGAAGAAGTAGCTTTAGTCTCTCGTCTAAGTGAGTTCCTCGTTTCTGGCCTCGAGCATACTTCTTGACCAACCCACACAACTGTTCCATATCCTCGCTAGACAAAGTTTTATCCAAAGCCAATAGAAGATTGAAGTCGCATAGAGCTTCCAGCAGTTTCCCGTCGTCGTCGCTGTCAAGGGATGAGACAATCACTTTCTTCACTTTATTGGTCAAGCCCCCACTCTTCTTAACAGAATTACTTGTCGGCCCAGCAAAGGATCCAGCGTGGCTCAACATTGCTGTATTCACCAGACATAAAACAGTGTCAAGCTCTTTGAGTTCCTTTCCATCCACTAAGACAGCATGTTTTGTCATTACAAATCGGTGCGACCCTTTCGTGTTTGTTGGTGCTTTTGTATCCATATCCCAAAGGTCCTCCGCAAACATTTGAACACAAACATCACTTAGCTGGAAGGCTTCTGTTGCTCCAGTAGTTGCATCCATCGACAAAGTAACAAATCTCGATCCATCCTCTCGGCCCATTCTTTTCATATTGGAAATCTGCAACAAGGAGCCAGTCTTGGCGTCAGGGCCATAGACGGGAAGAGACTCTTCCTCTTTGTGACGCTTATCGTTATAGGCAAAGATCCAACCGATCGGTCTCAAGCCCAACAGATCTGCAATTCTTAAAACCCGCTGGAACTCGGGGTCCTTCTCCTTTTCGTCGCAATGGTCTATCAGGGACTTGCCGTCGTACTTTTTTTTGGATGGTTCTTGGGTTGGCGGTTCCCAAAGTGCGTGAACTTTGGCAGCGTTGCAATACTGACTACTTTCCGTTTGACTCGAGAGAGACGTTCTACTTTTGGAGCGCTTCAGCTCTACTCGTTCTTTTTGCACCGTTCCCAACAAGAGACCTATTCGGCATTCAAACTCATTTTTCGCTTTTTTGAAACAATTGCTCTGGAATCTTTGGGCTGAATTGGCGCACATATAGACACGTTTCAGCGGTCCTTCTGGTTGTGGTTCAATTAAATGCAATGACGATTGAATATCTGCCAGCGCCCCATACGACATTCCACTTTGTACGGATCGACGAGCTTTCGATTTTATCACAGCAGATTCAAAGTCCTTGGCCAAATCTGGAAATGGATCCCACCGTTTCTTTCCTGTTGCCTTCGTTGGGGATTGTTGTGCACTCTTGGGTTTTCCTTTTGACGTGTTTCTGTTCGCAATGCTGATGAGATCACCGCGTTTCAAACCCAAAGTTGCAATGGATTGAGAGTCGTCTTGAACCGTCGTGGAGCCAATTCGAATAATGGGATCCTCAATTTCTTCTCCGTCCTCCTCGTTTGTCAACATTCCTGCAAGAGCTTCTTGAAGTGAAATCGTATTTTCTTTCCCAGGAGGAATCAAGATTCGTTCCATGGACCCATCCGCTTTTCTGACTCTCAGCAGCATTCCAGGTCCAGGTGCTGATGGCGGCGAAGACGACACAACACCGAAAAGTCCGAGGGAAATCAAGAGGATCTGTAGCATGTGCAAAGGAAAGCCACATGTGGAATTAGCGGGGCGTACACGCATGTGCACGGACTCCTTTGTCTTCGCACAATGGCTTTGACACGACATACTTGCTACCTCAATACAATACTAAAAATTATGGCCCCCTTCCGCATTTTTTGCTGCCTTCTGTTGTTGTTGTTGTTCGTGTCAACGACATCCTCCTCTTTGTCTGAAAGATCTCCCGCTAAAAAATAAATGCTTCCGCGTGGAACTTTTGTAAGTATCTTTATTCATGATTCATTTTCATCATTCAGTCATAAATGACGTCATACTTCGTCTGTCTGTCGACTGCGACACGTACTTCTCTGCAGAGTGGAGATCTGAGCTCGAGGCACGCACATGCATACTAACTACTAGCTAGCTAGTAGTAATAGTAATATGCATTGAATGTCACCATGAAGGCGGCCTCCCATTCATTTGTGTCCAATACGTACAAGCTGTATTGCACAACCACTGTTCTAGCTAGCTACCACTTTGTTGTTAGCACATGCCATAAAAGTTGTTGTTTGCTCTGCCAACGAAACTACCAAGTATAGCATGATGCCCCTGAAACAGACTATTTTGTCTCCTTTCCTCCTCTTTCACTTTTTTCTCGTATTGGCATCATTCTTGGTCGACGAATCCAATTCCTTTTCGACTTCGTCTGCGTATCCCGTCACCGCCAACAATAAACTTAGTGCCTGCTCTGCACTGGAAGCCACCAAAGCCCCACAGCAAGAAACACAGAGTGGAAGTATGTCTCCGAATTACTCCAACGAAGAACTCAAGGAAGCTCTTGATTCCATGCTCAAAGATTCCACAAACCGGGAATATGATGCTCGTCACATTTTTGGCCACGGGAAACCAGACCATGAACTAAGCATGCTACAAATCATTACAGCCACACGAATTCTGGACTACAGAGACCTCATGGTAGGAATGCTTCTGTACTAGGACTTGATGTCCATCACTTCAGTTTAGTACTGCACAGCAAGAGTACTGACTGACAAAATTGCGTTTATTTTTTTGTAACTTGTTCCTTGCGACAGGCAAAATCAGATTCTCCCTCACAAGACGATCTCCTGGAAAAAGCGAAAACGTTTTCAGAACAACATGGACCGATTTTGAATCTTGGTAAAGTGATTCGAGATGAATCTCCTCGTATGGCTCTTGCTGCAGAATTCAAGCGCGCTAGTCCCAGCAAAGGTGATATTGCAACCCACCTGAATTGTGGCGAACAAGCCAAAACCTATGCCATGGCAGGCGCCAACATTATTTCGGTCTTGACAGAAACAAGATGGTTCAAGGGAACTATTGAGGACATGACAGAAGCACGTTTACAAACAACTGGATTGCCAGACAGCGTCACGAGACCTGCCATTTTGAGAAAAGAATTCGTCACGGAAACATATCAAGTTGCCGAAGCTGCAGCTGCTGGAGCAGATACCATTCTTTTGATTGTTGCTGTCCTTCCTCAGCATACGCTAAAACGGCTCATTGATTTTGCTAGAAATGTGGTAGGCATGGAACCGCTTGTGGAAGTTCATACGGACTTGGAATTGGACGTCGCGCTCGAAGCAGGCGCAAAGGTCATTGGAGTCAACAATCGAAACTTGCATACCTTTCAACTGGACTTGAGCACATCCCAGCACGTCGCTAACGAGTTGGTAAAGCGTGGAATGAAATTTGATCACAACGACAAGGATGCCGAATATTCTCTTTGTGCACTGTCGGGCATGTCTACGGCCTTGGATGTACAGCGTTATCGCACGGTTGGATTAGGAATGTGTTTGATTGGAGAGTCTCTCATGCGCGCGGCAGACCCAGCAGTCGCGATTGCAAGTTTGTGCCTCCACCCTGACGAATTTGAGAAAGCCAATATGCGACACGCAGGAGGGGCTTACACGGCAGGACTAAAGTTGGCAAAAATCTGCGGTACAACAAACTCGGATGATGCTCTGAAAGCATGTCAAGAGGGGGCTAATCTCGTAGGAGTCATTTTTGTTCCGAAAAGTAAACGATGCGTGACCGCTGAGCAAGCCAAGGAAATCGTTCAGACAGTCCGAAAATTTGGTGAACGCACGGCAGCTGTCGAATTTCCTGAACGTAACAATAATGCTTCGCCGCTCTCCTCCCTGGTTGAAGCTTCACAAATGCTGGAAGAGGCCTCACGACGACCTCTGGTTGTCGGCGTCTTTCAAAATCAGAGCCCCGATTTTATCAAGGAAATGGTAGCTGAGTGTGGATTGGACATGGTACAGCTACATGGAAGCGAAGGTATGATGGCTGCCAACCAAGCCAATTGTGGGGCCCCTGCCATTCGCGTGGTCGACATTGAAACGGACCCTGAAACGGGAAAAGCAACATCCAATGCCGTGGAGAGTTTGCTCCAATCCATTACGAGCGATCCTGTGGCGATTCTTCTGGATACATCTATCAAAGGTAGCAAAGAAGGTGGAGGAACGGGGGTCACATTTGATTGGTCCATTGCTGACAAGATACAACAAAACGGACTCCCTGTCATAATCGCTGGTGGATTGACTCCTGACAATGTCAAAGAAGCGGTAGGAAGTGTTCGTCCTTGGGGTATTGACGTTAGCTCTGGTCTGGAGGCGTCTCCTGGAACGAAAGATCACCAAAAGCTGCAAGCCTTTGTTCGTGGTGCAAGAGAAGCTGCGAAAGAGGCAAGCAAAGGATTCTGAATAGTTCTACAAAAAGATACCAGTACAGTACTGAAGAAGAAAATACTCTACTCTAGTAAAATTTTCAGTCGTTGTAATAGAGTCCTCCAAGTACTCGAAGAAGTTCCTCTTCCTGTTCAACTCTCAAAACTGAGTGAACGCCGAATGGTAAACTCCATCCTTCTTTCATAGCCATTTCGAAGGCCACTGTGATATCAATATCCCAGTCACTGCAGAGATTTATGATGGGTGTATTGGAGTATCGATCGTGGAGTGCAGAAACATCGAGGGTGTTTACCGCTTCTAAAATAGCAAAGGCTTGCTATGGTGTTTGATTTTGAAAAAAAACAATTGTTGAATATGACGTGAGATTCCTACGTGTGCAAAACATAAAAATGGATGAGCTTCCAGGACGTACCTCGCCTGTTACTAAATCCCCTAGTCTGTCAGATGTATTGATTGGTATAGGCACTCCCCACATGCAGAGTACATCTGCAAGGTAGCAAACTGGAACTTGGTAATCTGCTGCAATTTCCTGCAAGGTAGAATCACCAAGATACCCTTGTTCTCTTTTGGACGCCTTTTTTCTGGTCCCTCCTCCCATGGAGCGAATGATTTCTTCCTCCTCCTCAGTATAAGCTGAAGATTTTTTCCCTCTTTCTCCGCTCGGATATGTATCAGTATCAGCGCCTGAGGCTGCATCATTAGCATTGCCAATGCTCTCTTGTTGCCTCTTGGCATCGATATCTCTATCGCCCGTAGACACAGCAGATTGGTATTGGCGAGCTTGTTCTCGTTTCCGTCTAGCCTTTTCTTTGTCAGGTAGCCATTCTTCGTCCTCAACCTCTCTGTCAAGGCCTTCGTTGGCAATTACTTCGGATATTTCCGTTGCGATCCAGTTGTCCTCGCCATCTATATCTGTATTTCCACTTTTTTTCTCGCCGTTCTTGCCATCATTGCTCTGCATTTCATCCTCTTGCTTTTTCTTCGCTTCCAGCAAAATATGAGGCTGTTGTGATTGCCGACACCCAAGTAGACCCGTGCGTTTAAAGTGATAGGTGGGTATTGCTGAAAAGGCACATACTAGGCTTTTCTGTGACGACAAAAGTGCCAGCATAGAGAAAAGTATCCGCCCACCAAAAGTGGTTACGAAATTCATGGCTAACGTGAAAAATAAAGAAGAATTGTTTTGGAAGGTCGTTGCTCTTTAAACTGAAAACAATCTTTCTTCTGGTCTAACAACAAGTGAATCGAATGAATGATTTAAAAATATCAAAGCTATTGTCTTCTCGGAGTGTTACCGGCACTAACACATACATGTACAGCGGCCCTTGCTAGCTTGCTTGATACACTCACTGTACTACTAGCTATAGCTATTACAGTAATAGTTCTGTCTCTTATACACATCTGACGCTGCCGACGAATAGAGAGGTGTAGATCTCGGTGGTCGCCGTATCATT
>ENA-ORBV01017795-ORBV01017795.1-microbial-mat-metagenome-genome-assembly--contig:-NODE-17795-length-10115-cov-5.929867_pt1 | contig 10115 bp, 7 predicted proteins | sample MGYA00237777_ERZ505514 | MGnify/ENA primary metagenome ERZ505514 (study PRJEB26160, sample SAMN06269048) | microbial mat metagenome | isolation source: Oligotrophic lake microbial mat | place... | reverse complement strand
CCGGCAGGGGGCCGGCGCGACGGCCGGCGAATCGGCGGGAGGCGCGTAGCACCACGCGGTCGGCGCGAAACGGACCAACCGCTCCGTCGCGAAGCGGTCCGCGTCTTCCCCGGGATCCGCGATCGCATCCGTCAAACGATAGTCCATAGCCGGCAGGCCCGTGGTGTCGGGGTAGCCGAGATAAGTCACCTGCACCGGGGCGAGTCGACGGGCGAAGAGCGGCAGGCGGCTCGTCATCCCGCTGTGCCCCGCAAGATCGACAAGGATATCCGGCGCATCCGTGCGGATCGCCGCCTCGACCGCGTCGTCCGGCTGGCCGACGAAGTTTCGCCAGCCGTCGGCCAGCGCCCGAAACCGGGCCGTGACCGCGTCCTCCCGAAAGTGGTCGTGATAGAGGAAGAGCTCGAAATCCCGGCGGTCGAGGTGGCGCAAAATCGGCTCGATAAAATACGCGCAGGAGTGCTCGCGAAAATCCGGCGAAAGCAGCGCGACCCGCAGCTTCCGACCGGGCTCCGGCGAATTCCGCAGTGGCTGCGGCGGCGGTTGGCCGACCGCGACGCCGAACGCCACGTGGTCGGCGTAGAGTTGCTCCCGCGTCACGCCCGCGAGCGAGTGCAGGGCGAGCAACCGGGAACTCCTCGCTTCGTGCGCCTGCGGCTCGGCCGCCAGATAAAGGTCGTAGTCGGCCACCGCCTCGGCCGTGCGGTTGAGCTGCTTCAGCGCCTGGGCCCGGCCAAATCGCGCCGTCACGAAGCGCGGATCCGCTTCCAACGCGCGCTCATGACAACGCAGCGCCTCGTCGGATCGACCGGCGAAGCTCAACGTCAGACCGAAGTTATACCAACCCCGAGCGTAATTCGGATTCAGCAACGCCACTTTCTCGTGGCAGGCTATGGCTTCGGATAAATGGTCCCGCAGCTTGAGTCCGTAAGCCAGATTCTCCCAGGCCTCGGCGCATTGCGGATCGGTCGCCACCGCGCGCCGCAAATGCGCCTCGGCCTCCGGCAGACGCCGCAACGCCGCCAAGGCCAGCCCGCAGTGCATCGCGCAGCCGGCGTGACGGGGGTTCAACGCCTGCGCCTTCGTCAAGAGCCGGACCGCCTCGTCCATCTGTTGCTGCTGGTAGGCCGCCAATCCCGCGAGATTCCAGCCGTCGAAATGCCGGGGGGCGCGCGCCTGCAGACGCCGATAGAGACCGACGGCCTCGTTCAACCGGCCCGCACGATGGTGCGTCACGGCTTGCTGGAGCAGAGATTGGATTTGGGCCGGCGACACGGTGGCGTGGTCGGACTATCGGCACATTTCCACGGCCGCTTGAGAAATTTCGCCCTCAAGTTGCCCGGTCCGCGCACCGATAACGACCCTGCGCGCCGCACCGGCCCGCCTTCCTCTCGATGCTCACCGCCTCTCTCCCTCCTTTTCCGATCGCGCCCTTCACCGGCGAGGAAATCGCCGCCAAGATCGATGCGTGCCCCAAGCTCGCGTCGCTCCAGAGCATCAACCGCGCGCTGAGCGAACTCGTGAGCTCCGAGCAAAGCCTCAACTCGCAGATCGCCGAGATCATCCGCCGCGATCCCTCGCTCTCGACCCGCCTGCTGAAGATGGTCAACTCCGTCTACTTCGGTCTCTCCGCCCGGGTGAACAACATCGAGGAGGCCGTTTTCTTTCTCGGCCTGCGCCAGATCCGCGAGCTCTCCATGGCCACGCCGGTCATCGAGGAGCTCGATCAGCTCCAGAAGACGACGTCCGAAAATCTCCCGTGGAAGGAACTGTGGAGCCACAGCATCGGCACCGCGATGCTCACCCGCGAGATCATCGCCACGACACCCCTGCTCATCGACGACGATACCGATTATCTCGCCGGCCTGTTGCATAACGTGGGCAAGGTCGTGATGGCCTATGCCTTCCCGGACCAACTCCGCATCGTGATGACAACCCCCGTCGAGACCGCCCAACAGGTCCTTCGGCTGGAGCGCGAGCTCATCGGCTGGGATCACGCGCGGATCGGCGCGCACTTTCTCGCCCGCCACAAAGTCTCGGAGGAAATCATCAACGCCGTGCGCTTTCACCACGAGCCGGACCTCGCTCCGAAACACCGGCTCTTTGCCGCCGCCGTGCAGGTCGCCGACCAACTTGTGCGCTACACCGGCATCACCGGCGGCTTCGAAATGCTGCCCAAGATCGCCGCCGACGCGTGGATCAAGTCCGACGGCTGGCGTATTCTCTACGGCTCCGAGGGTCCCGAGAGCCGCCTCGCGCGCGCTTCCATCGCCAACAGTCTCCAGCGCCTGCCCGCGATGCTCCAGGGGCTCGTGAGCTGATGCGGGGCGAGGCCGGGTAGGTTAATTCCCTAGCCGGCTCAAGTCTCCCGGCGCGAAACCGATAGTGAAGCGCACTACCCTATCAGCGAACGGCCAACCGTCGTTTCGCCGGGGATCGCTCTGTATTTAACCAACCTATGAACCTTGTCCGCTCCGCCCGCACCCTCCTCGCCCTCATCACCGCACCGCTCTTCGCCGCGACCGCCGCATCGCCGCTCGAAGAACGTCTCGCCCGGCTCGAATCCGCCCTCGCCCGCCTTGAGGCCCGCCTCGGCGACACCGTCTCCGCCGAAGAACTCGCCCCCACGCTGAAGGAATACGGCGAGTTGACCCGCCAGCTCGGCTGGGACGGCAAAGCTCCCCTCACGGTCGTCAAGGCGGCCGGCAAAGAGCAGCGGCTCTCCATCGGCGGCTATGTGCAGGCGCACGCCGAGTTCGGCCGCGCGCCCGACTCCCGCTACACCGGCATCAACAACCGCGTGCTCCTCCGCCGCGCCCGCGTCACGATCAAGGGCGCGTTCGCCGAGAGCTTCGACTTCGCGCTCCAGCCCGACTTCGGCAACAACTCCATCGCCGCCAACACCGGCTATCGCGCCGGCCTCGCCGATGCCTTCGTCGCTTGGACCAAATACGAGGCGGCCAACGTCCAAATCGGCCAGTTCAAGACCGCCTTCGGTCACGAGCAACTCCTCTCCGATACCAAGATTTCCTTCGTCGAACGCTCCCTGCCCAACGACCTCCTCACCGTCGGCCGCCAAATGGGCGTCGCCGTCCTCGGCACGCTCGCCGACAAGCGCATCGCTTACAACGTCGGCGCGTTCAACGGCAACGGCGTCAACAACGGCAACAACGACAACGACCAGTTTATGTATGCCGGCCGCGTCGCCGCCACCGCTTGGAGCCGCGGCACCGACAAACTCTCGGTCGGCACCAACGGCTACTGGTCCAACGATACCGGCGCCTTCACCGGCCGGCGCACCGCGTGGGGCGTCGATAGCCAGCTCACTCTCGGGGCCTTCGAGTTTAACGCCGAATACCTGCACTCCCTGCAAAACCGCCTGATCGGCGCCGACGCGACCGCCGAGGGCTGGTCCGCCTTCGCCGGCTACTTCGTCATCCCCAAGACCCTCCAGGCCCTCATCCGCTACGAGACCTACGAGGCCAACGTAAAGCTCGGGGCCACCACGAGCACCACCTGGACGATCGGGGCCAACTACCTGATCAAGGGCGACGACCTCAAACTCAGTCTCAACTATCTTCTCGGCGACCCCGCCGGTCCGCTCAACCGCGAAGGCCGCTTCCTGAGCCGCCTCCAACTGGTGTTCTGATTTTCCCTTTCCAACCAAAACCTCCGAACCGATCCCGATCATGAAATCCCGAATTCTCCTCCTCCTCACCGTCTGTCTCGCCGGCCACCAAATTGCACACGCTCAAACTCTCGACCCCGCCATGCAGGCCGGGGTCGACGCAAAAATCCGCCTCATCGCCACGTGGGCGGCCGATCCCGTCATCGTCGACGCCGTCAAGGCCCGCAACACCGCCGTGCCCGCCGGGGAACTCGCCCTGAACAAGGACAAATGGCGCGCGCTCACCGTCCTCGATCCCCTCGTGCGCAGCTTCACCAAGAACCCGGTCGGCCAGTTCCTCAAAGGCAAGAAAGACGAGAGCGTCACCGAGGCCTTCGTCTCCGACGCGGCCGGCCTCAAGGTCGGGTTCCTCGCCAAGACCTCCAACTGGACGCACAAAGGCAGCCCCAAGCACGACGTCCCCATGACCGGGAAATCATGGCAGGGCCCCGTGGAAATCGACGAATCCAGCGGCCAACGCCAGCTCCAGCTCGCGGTTCCCGTCCTCGACGCCGGCCGCCCCATCGGCTCGCTCGTCGTCGGTTTCAGCGTCAGCAAACTCGGCCAATAAGCGTTCCCGCCGACCCTCGATGTTCACAAGCACCTCCATCCGGGTCAGGCTCATCGCCTTCACCGCTGCAGCCCTCGGCATCACCGCCCTCGTAGTCTTGGCCGCAGTGCTCACGGTCAGGGCCAATCAGGCCGCCGGGAACCGGCAAACCCGGGACGTCGCGGACCAACTGCAAGCCTCGCTCACCGCCCTGGAGAACATGGTCGATATCGAGTCCAATCTCCAAGGCCTTCTCCGTCTCAAGGATCCCGACGAAATCGAAACGGCGATCAAGCTTTACGAGGCCGCCAGAGCCAAAGCCGCCGCCCAAAACCTCGGCTTACCCGAAGAACTGAAGGCGAAATTCGCACAGCTTGACGTGACCGGGCAAAAGGTGATCGACGAGATTCTCCGCGGCAACAACACCGATGCGTTCCAGCTTTTCGTCGCCCACTACTCCCCGTTGAAAGAGGCGGCCATCGCGATTCTCCGCACCCACGGCAAAGCCATCAAATCCACCGCCTTGGCCGAACTTACCTCCCGTGAAGCCGCCACCCATCGCACCCTGAACCTCGCCGTCACCGCCGTGGCCCTCGCCCTGCTCGCGCTCGGAATCGTCGCGTGGCTGTTTCAACGCGGTATCAGTCGCGCCTTGGCGGAAACAGCCGGCCGCATCGGCTCCGCCTCCGCTGCGCTCTCCGCGCTTTCCGGCTCCATGACCGGGTCGAGCAAGACCGTCGCCGACGGCTCCAGCTCGCAGGCCGCCGCCCTCGAGGAAACCAGCGCCTCCTTGGAGGAAATCTCCAGCATGACCAAGCGCAACGCCGAGAACTCCGCCCGCGCCAAAGAGAGCGCCGCGCTTACCCGCCGGGCGGCCGACACCGGCGCCGCCGATATGGTGGCGATGGATTCCGCGATGACCGCGATCAAAGTCTCCAGCGGCAACATCGGCAAAATCATCAAGACGATCGACGAAATCGCCTTTCAGACGAACATCCTCGCCCTCAACGCCGCCGTCGAGGCCGCCCGCGCCGGCGAAGCCGGCATGGGGTTCGCCGTCGTGGCCGAGGAAGTTCGCAATCTGGCTCAACGCTCGGCCGCCGCCGCCCGTGAAACCGCCGACAAGATCGAAGACTCCATCGCGAAGAGCGAGCACGGTGCCGCCATCAGCGCCAAAGTCGGCGCCAGCTTCGATGCCATCGTGCGCGGCGCCCGCGAGGTCGATGATCTCGTCGCCGAGATCGCGACCGCTTCAAACGAGCAGAGCAAGGGGATCGGCCAGGTCCTCGATGCGGTCACGCAAATGGACGCCGTGACCCAAACCAACGCCGCCAGCGCCGAAGAATCGGCCGCCGCCGCCTGCGACATGAACCGGGAGGTTGAGGTTCTCGACGGCGCCGTCGCCGAACTGCGGCTTTTGGTCGGCCGGAGCCAGCCGCGTGGTTCCGTCGCCCTCGAAGCCCTGCCCTCCGCCGTCTGATATTTTCTTTCCTGCGGGCGACCCGGCTTAAGTTCCGGCCGCTCCGTGCCGATCACTCCCCTTGATGTCCTCCGCCAACTGCGAAGCCCTCCTCGAATCCTCGTCCGTCACCGACGCGCAGGTGGGACCCGAACTCATCGCCGCCTGGGCCCAGAGCGCAGACCTCGCCTACCTTAGCGATGCCGAGGGCCGTTTTCTCGCCACCAATCTCGCCTTCACCCGCAAGTTCGGCCGCACCGCCGCGGAACTCCGCGGCACCTCGATCACCGCGCTCATGCACCCCGAGGACGGCGCCGCGATCACGCCCAAGCTCGCTGCGCCCGATGCCGTCAGCGAGCAGCGTTGGCTGACCGCCCAGGGCATCCGTTGGTTCGCGTGGGAAAAATCCACCATCCACGACGCCTCGGGGAAACTGCTCGGGGTCCGCGCGATCGGCCGCGACATCACCCGCCAACGCCTCGCCGAAGAACAATTCTACCGGCTCTCCCGCGCCGTCGAGCAGTCGCCGGTTTCCATCGTCATCACCGATGTCGACGGACGCGCCCAATACGTAAATTCCAAGTTCACCGAGATGAGCGGCCGCACCTTGGAGGACTTCATCGACGGCGACGCCCAGGTGCTGCGGGACGGACACCCTTCCGACGCCATCTACGAAGAATTCTGGAATACGCTCCGCACCGGCGGCGATTGGCGCGGCGAGCTCTGTTCCCAACGACGCGACGGCTCCACCGTCTGGGAATCGGTCAAGGCGTCCTGCCTCCGTAGCCCCACGGGCGAGATCACCAATTTCCTCTGCCTGCGCGAAGACATCACCGAGCGCAAAACGCTCGAGCACGAGCTCCGCCAGGTCCAAAAAATGGAGAGCCTCGGCACCCTCGCCGGCGGCATCGCCCACGATTTCAACAACCTGCTCGCGATCATCAACGGTTACTCGGAATTCTGCCAACAGGGCTCGCCGACGCCCGAGGTCCTGCAACGCAGCCTGCGCGAGATCCACCGCGCGGCGCAACGCGCCAGCGGCCTGGTCCGCCAGATCCTCACCTTCAGCCGCAAGGCCGAGGTGCGTTTCACCGCGGTCGATCTCAACCATCTCGCCCGCGACCTCGTCGGCCTGCTGGCCGAGACGTTTCCGCGCACCGTCAACTTCTCCCTCGCCCTGAAGGATGGTTTGCCCGCGCTGCTTGCCGACCAGAGTCAGCTCCAACAGATTGTTCTCAACCTCTGCGTCAACGCCCGCGACGCGATGCCCAACGGCGGCGTCATCACCCTGCGCACGTTTACCACCCCCGGCGACGCTATCGACGCACCCGGCGCAATTCCCGCGCGCCACTACGCCTGCTTTCAGGCCGCCGATACGGGCACCGGGATGTCCCCGGAGGTGCGGGCCCGGATTTTCGAGCCGTTTTTCACCACCAAGGCCGGCAACCAGGGCACCGGCCTCGGTTTGGCCGTGGTCTACGGCATCGTCGTCGCCCACCAAGGGTGCATCACGGTCGAAAGCACCGTCGGCGTCGGCAGCACGTTCAGCGTCTACCTGCCGCTCGCCGCCGAGACCCAGGTTGTCGCTGCCGCTCCCGCCCGCGGCGAGTTTCCCGTCGGCACCGAATCGATCCTCATCGTCGATGACGAGACGTCCCTGCGCGCCCTCCTGACCATCGCGCTCTCCGGCAAGGGCTACAAGACCGCCGGCGCCGCTACGGGACTCGAAGCCATCGAGCTCATCAGCGACCCGACCAGGCCCTTCGACGCGGTGTTGCTCGATATCAACATGCCCGGTGCCACCGGCATCGAGGTTTTGAAGGTCATCCGAATCTGTCGCCCAAAACTGCCCGTCCTGATTATCAGCGGTCACATCACCCCCGAGGCGCGGGCCGAGTTTCAAAGCCTCGGTCAAAATATCTTCATCCAGAAGCCCTACACGCTCGACGAGATCGGACGCCAACTCCGCTCCTGCTTCGATCCCGTGGCCGCCGTCTGAACCGGCCCCGTCGACCCGCCGCGCCCCGCCCCGCCACGTTCGGCGTCACCCGCGCTCGGGTCGGCCGGGGCTTCGCTTGGCCGGAACGATGCGGTTGCCGGCGAAACTCGCGAAACCCCGCGAATGAAGATCGGATCAATGATCTGCTCGCCGAAAGGCGGACGCGGAAATCGGGAAGAAAGCGACCTCGTGTTCCCCGGCGATTCGCGGGCATTCGCGGGTTTCGCGAGCCCGCTGCGGGACGGTTTGCTTAGAGATTTGTCTCAAGCCAACCGCCGGTCGTGCCGATACACCCTCGGGCAAAATCAGGAAAATCCACCACCATGGACCTCCTTTCACGACATAATGAATCATCTCGACCCACCGCATCTGCCGGTGGACCTCTGCTGGAGGCTGCACGTTGCCGCTCTCTTGCTCCTGCCGACCATGGCCCAGACGCATTCAAATGCGACCGGGCGATCGGGCGGCCAGGATTCCACTCCCTATCTGCTCGCCGTCGGCCACTCCCCTCTTCGCTTCCGCGACGAGGAGCTGCCCTCGGCCTTGCCGAAGCGTCCTCCGGCCGGGGCTCCCCCCACGCCGAACGAAAGGGCGAACGCGACCTCGGCCGACTCCGGGAAATCACCCGATGTGATTCCCGCACCCGCCGACGCCGCTGCCGTCTTGTCGCCTTCGCCCGGCCTCCCGCCCGAAGCGGGCAGACCCAACGCTCCGCCAGCCAGTCAACCTCCGGCGCCGTCCGCGATCATTCCCGATGATTCGCGTCCCGTCGTCCGGCCGGAAGATTTCCTGCCGTTTTTCCAACTCCCTGGCTCAACCGGTTCGCCCGGTGGGTTCACCGTGATCGCACCCGTCCCCGCGTCTGCGCCCGCGCCCGCCGCCCTGCCACCCAGTTCCGCCTCGTTCACCCAAAGCCCGCGATGATTCGCTTCCGCCCGCCGCTCCTTGCCTCACTCCTTGTCCGGCTGTTTCTCGCCTCGTCGGCGGGCAACATCCTCGGGAGTGAACCCGAGGTCGCGGCGGCGGCGGTGAGTCCGCCCACACCCGCGCCACCACCCACGCCGGAACCCAAAGCGGCTCCCGTGGCTTCACTTCCCGACCAAAAGATCGACGCGATCGCACGCCCTGCGCCCGAGCCCGAGGCACCCGCGACCGAGCCCAAAGCTCCCCCGGTCGAAATCGTCGCGACCGTCGCCGAGCCCCACGTGCCCGCGACCGTCGCAGTCCCGGCTACACCCGTAGCATCCGCCGCCGCACCCGCAACCGAACCTGCCGTCGCGCCCGCGGCCGCACCTGCCGCCGAGGCCCATGCCCCCGCAGTCGCAGCTCCGGCCTCGCCTGTCGTGGCCGCCGGGACCCTCCCGGGGGCCGAGATCAGCAGCCTGCTCAAGCTGGGCACCGCCCTCACCGACCGTGGCGACTTCGATGCCGCCGCGATCGCCTATCATCAGGTGATCCGCGGACGCGGCGTCGCCGAAAACGACGTCAAGACCGGCCTGCTCGGTCTCGCCCGGATGCACCGGCGGCAGGGTTCCTTCACCAAGGCCGCCGCCATCTACGAGACCTTTCTCAAGGAATATCCCGAAGACGCGCGCACGCCCGACGCGCTCCTCGATCTCGGGCGCACGCTCCGCGGCCTCGGGGCCCATGCCCTCGCGATCACCCGTTTCTACAGCGTGATCAACTCCACCCTCAAGTTGTCGGACGGCGGCTTCGAGCGCTACCAACTCCTCGCCAAAACCGCCCAGTTCGAGATCGCCGAAACCCATTTCCAATCCGGCAACTTCGCCGAGGCGGCCAAATTCTTCACCCGCCTCCGCCTGCTCGATTTCGCACCCGCCGACCGCGCCCGCGCCCATTTCAAGACCGCCTACGCCCAACATCTTCAGGGCTTGCCCGAGGCCACCGTCACCACGCTCCGGGCCTTCCTCGATCAATGGCCGCAGGATGAGAACGTCCCCGAGGCCCGCTATCTCCTCGCCATCACCCTCCGCGCCATGAACCGCCCCCAGGAGGCGTTCAACGTCACCCTCGATTTGCTCCGCACCGCCCGGACCCTCGTCGCCAGCGATCCCAAGCGCTGGGCCTACTGGCAGCGCCGCACCGGCAACCAGCTCGCCAACGATTTCTTCGCCAACGGCGACATCCACAGCGCCCTCGGCATTTACTCCGGCTTGGCCGAGCTCTCGCCCGACCGCACGTGGCGCCTGCCCATCCTCTACCAAACCGGCCTCTGCCACGAGCGTCTGGGTGATGAAGAACGGGCCGCCGCCGCCTATCGCACGATCATCGATACCCTCGGCACCGCGCCCGCACCCGAACTCGGCGAACTCGCGCGCTTGGCGACCTGGCGCTTCAACCACCTCGAATGGAAAACCCAAACGACGCGCGAGGTGACCTCTCTCTTCAACACCTCCACCTGACTCTTATACACATCTCC
>ENA-ORBV01017794-ORBV01017794.1-microbial-mat-metagenome-genome-assembly--contig:-NODE-17794-length-10115-cov-7.160689_pt1 | contig 10115 bp, 5 predicted proteins | sample MGYA00237777_ERZ505514 | MGnify/ENA primary metagenome ERZ505514 (study PRJEB26160, sample SAMN06269048) | microbial mat metagenome | isolation source: Oligotrophic lake microbial mat | place... | reverse complement strand
TGATACGGCGACCACCGAGATCTACACCTCTCTATTCGTCGGCAGCGTCAGATGTGTATAAGAGACAGATCCCGCTCCGTTCACTATCATTACCAACCTCACAATCACATGTATAAATTCCAACGTAAACATACTTCCCTTACTCAGGCCTCACTCACTTGCAAACTAGTCAAAAGATCCAACTCCGCAGAAATGATCGAGCACTGGCCTTCCTTCTCCTCGAGAAGTTTCTTCAATTCGCTGGTGGTTTCCGTCCACTTGTCGCGTTGCTCTTTCTGCGCCTTCAAGTCCATTTTCAAAGATTCAATTTGAGCAGCAGACATTTCCTCTTTCTCCTTGATCGTTGTCTCTGTCGAAGCAAGCCGGTCCATGCGCTCCTTAAGCTCCTTCCGGAATTCACTTAATCTAGTTGCCAAGCTGGCGCACTCCACCTTCTTGTCCTTCAGGAGTTGATCAGTTTCGTCCATAGTCTTTTTGAGTGCATCGCGTCGTTCCTTCTGCGTTTCCAGCTCCTTCTTCAATTCTTCCAGTTCTGCCACGGCGACGTCGTTTTCTTTTAACTTCAACTTGAGCTTCGCGATCGCTTCATCGCGACCTTTGATCTCCGTCTGGAACAGAGCAACGCGTGTTGACAAGCCGGCGGCCTGTGAATTCCTCTCCTGGACTTGCTGTTTAATATCAGTTGTTGTCTGCTTCCATTTGTCCCGTTGCTCCCTTTGCATTGCCAATTCACTCTGGAGCACTTCCACTTGAGTGCCATAAAGTCCTTTCTTCTCATCTAGCTTCTTCGCCGCCAAGCTGCAGGCTTCTTCCCTCTTTTGAAGTTCCATGGTGAAACAACCTAATCTTGTGTTCAAACCATGAATCTCCCCGCGCTTAGTCTTCAAGGATTCCTCAATGCCAGCAGTCGTTTCTTTCCATTGGTCGCGCTCTTGCTCGAGCTTCTCGAGCTCATCTCTGACCGGTTCAATTTTGTTCTCTTCGATTGCAGCTTCTTTCTCTTCCAACTGGTCCTCGAGGTTCGAAACCACTCGCTCTCTGTGCCTAACTTCTTTGCGGAACAACGCCAAACGCGTGGTGAGTCCTGAGATTTGAGACTTTCGATCATTAAGTAGGCGTTGAATCTCCTTGGTAGACTCGGTCCAGCGGTCTCTTTCAGCTTTGTGAGCGTCAAGCGCAGTCTTGTAGGGCCTCATTTCAGAAGCAACGTTTGCAACGCGCTCTCGTACGCGCTCCTCAAGCTTAGCGACATTTTCTTCCATAGTCTTGAGCTGCAACTGAAAGAGCTTCAGTCTTGTGGCAAGACCAACCCGCTCTTCATCTCTCTGCTTCAATTGCTGTTCGACATCCTTCGTATTTTGGGTCCATTTTGTAAGCTCCTCCCTCTCTTTCTCTAGCTGGGCCTTGACCGGATCGACCATGAGCGAGGAAAGTCCCTCAGTGTCATTCAACTTGCTTTCAAGGGTTGCAACACTCTGCTCTCTACTTTCCAGTTCAGATTTGAAAAGCGTGAGTCGGACGGAGATAACACTGCACTGCTGCTCCTTCGCCTTGATTTGTTGGTTAAGCTTGAGCGTTGTGTTGACGGAGTTGTCTCGCGCAGACTTCTGATCACGAAGCTGATTCTGAAGGGTCTCCATCTGTTGGCCCATTTCCTCTTGTTTGGCCTTGTAAGCAGACTCAAGAGTAGCGATCCGATTATCCTGGCTTTCTACCTGGCGGTTGAACACTTGCATACGCACACGTAACCAGCCACATTCCTGCCGTTTCTCTTTGATCATTCGCTCGACATTGTCCGTACTGGCTTTCCAAGTAGTTAGGTTTTCAGTTGCGACAGCCAGCCGCTTGTTGAGGCTACCCAATTCATACTCAGACAGCTCCAAAGCGTCGTTCAGCTTCCCTTCAAGATCGGCCACCTGTTCTTTGCGTGAGGTCAGTTCGTCGATGGCAGATTCGAGTTGTGTCGTCTTCACTACGCAATCCTGTTCTTTAATATCCAGTAGGGTCTCCATCTTTTCAATTGTCGCTACCCATTTCTCTCTGAGCTCTGTCTGCACCTTGAGTTCCTTCATGTAGGGAGCAATAGCGGAGGAGTGATAATCTTCTTTCTCTTTCACCTTCTCTTGCAAGGCCGCAGCATTTTCTTTGCGGCTCTTCAATTCTGCTTTGAACAATTCATGACGCGTAGACAAGCCGAGGCATTGACCTTGAACATCCTTGAGCGTCCTGTTGATGTCCAGAGTTTTTTCCATCCACGAATCGCGGTCATCCTTCGTGGTTGGGATCGTTTTGCTAAGAGTAACTTTCTCAGCTCTGAGAAGCTCGCTTCTGTGCTCCAAAGTCGACTTGAGATCCTTCACCTTGTCTTCGCGGCGCTTCAGTTCACCGCGGAAAAGCTGGAGCTTCGAAGCAAGACTAATGCAATCTTTCTCCAATGCTTGGCTGGGACTTTCCTTTTTCTGCTCTTGCTTCCTTTTCAGCATCGTTTCGATCTCGTCTGTACTCTCGCGCCACTTGATCTTTTGCTCTTCTTGCTCTTTGATTTCATCCTTCAACTTCTCCATCTGCGCGAGCCCTTTGGTGTTTTCTTTTTGCTTCTTTTCGAGAGCTTCAACCGCTTCTTCTTTTTTCTGTAATTCCGACATGAACAACTCTGAAGTAAAAGTGGGAAACCATGCAATGTTAGAAGGGTCGCTTTGTAATCCACAGATCTACTAGTAACTAGTAGCATAGCAATATGATACAGCGAAATACATACCAAGCCTAGTTGTCAATCCCATTACGGAGTCCTGTTTCTGTTTCAGCATCCAAGAGATGTCCAACGTTGACGCGTTCCACTGGTCCCGAGCTTCGACCTGTTTCGCGAGTTCTTTCCTCAGAGGATCCATTTCCAATGCCGCAGTTTCCTCCAACTCGCGAACCTGCTCGCTCAACTTCTTACAGCGCTCCTCCCGTCCCTCTAACTCTTTCCTGAACAATGCGAGTCTCGTTGTTAATCCAATGCATGGCTCCTTGACTTCCTTCACTGATTTATTCATGTTCAACGTCGATTCAAGGCACTGGTCTCGTTGTTCAGTCTGGAACTTCAACTCATTCTTCAGTGCGGAGATTTTCGTCTCAAAAGAAGTTTTTGTTTCGTTCAACGTGGACTCTAAATCTGTCACCGTAGTTTGACGCGTCTCGAGTTCGGATTCGAACAATGAAAGTCGGGTAGTGAGGCCCACAATTTGCCCTTCCTTGTCGTATAACATCTTCTGCAAATCTTTTGTGTTGCTTGTCCATTTGTTTAATTCCGCCTCTTCCTTTTGGCGTTCGTTGAGGTAGTCCTCTTTTTGCGCAGCAGCAAGGTCTTCCTTTGCCAACACTTTCGACTGGAGGTTTGCAACTTGGTCCTGGTAAATGCGCAGCCTCACAATTTGTGCTTTTAGATCCTTTGTGAGATCAAGACAATCTTGTTCACCTTGCTTCAACATTCCTTCGACATTATTGGTGCTATCACGCCAACTGTCCAAGCCTTCTTGCTGGTTTCTCAATTCCTTCCTCAAAGGGGTTAGCTTTAGATCAAATTGCTCCTCCAGATCTTTGAATTTTGCTTCGAGCACTGTAACTTGCTCTTTCTGCATTTTGGCCTGTTTCTGGAACAGAAGAACCCTCGTACTGAGACCGGAACATTGACTCTGGCGTTGCTGGAGCAGTCTGGCAATGTCGGTCGTCTTCTTAGTCCATTCATCGCGCTCCTCCATCTGCTTCTTAAGCTGCTCTTGCATGGGCTCGATGTCTTCCTTCGCCGTGCCCATCTTGGCATCGTACGTTTTAGCGGTCGCGGTGTACTGAGTCTCATACTCGACAAGCTTTTCCTTGAACAAGTTCAATCTAGTTGTCAGACCGACGCACTCACTTTTGCGCTTGTTCAAAAGACTCTTGATCTCTTCCCATTTCTCCGTCCACTTTTCAAGATCTTGTTCATTTTCCTTGAGCTGGGTTCGATAGGGTCTCAATACTTCTTCACTGACTTCCTCACGGTCCTTCAAGACGCTTTCAAGAGCAGCTACACGTTCTTCCCGTTTCTGGAGTTCCCTGCGAAAGAGCGCCACCCTTGTCGACAAACCTTGACACTGCTCCTTTCGTTCTTCCAAACGATTGCGGATATCAGTTGTTGACTGGCTCCACGTGTCGCGGAAAGCCAGCTTACTGTTCAATTCTTCCTCCAGTGAGCCAAGTTCAGCTGCGATGAAAGAAGTCTTGTCCTTGACCTTATCTTCGAGGCTTGCAACAATGGTTTCACGTGATTGGAGCTCCGCGGCGAAAATCTCTACTCTCGCAGTCAGGCATGCACATTCTTCTTCCCTTGCCTTCATCAACCGATTCATATCAGAAAACTGTTCAGTCCACTGCTTGCGCTGTTTCTCTTCTTCTCCCAGAGCAGCTTCCATCTCCTTTTTCTTGGAATTAATGTTGAAGGCTTTGTCTTGGACGGACGCTTCCAGAGCCGCTACCTTGTCCGAGGTGCTAGCGAGTTCCTTGGTGAGACTTTGGACCTTGGCTGCCAATTCTTGGGCTTCCTTTTCTTTTTCTGCCAGAGACTTTTGCAACTCCTCCGTCTTGGTAGTCCACGATTCTTGGTCCCTCTTTTGCTCATATACCGAATCGCGAAGTTCGGCGAGTCCAGCATCGCCGTGCAAGTCCAGCTCGGAAAGCTTTTGTTCCAGCCCCTGGACACGCTCCTCTCGTTGCTTGAGTTCACCCATGAAGAGTTCCATTCGGGTGGTGAGGCCTGCAATTTCTTCTCGCTTTTCCGTAAGCAGTCGCTTCATTTCCGCCGACGCGTCGCCCCACTTTTCTCGTTGCTTTTGAAAGTCCACCAGCTGCGCTTCGGTGGCCTTCAATTCCTTGGCAAGCTCTTGCATTCTGGCACCCAGCTGTTGGCACTCTTTGCCCCTCTGCAAGATCATATCTTTTTGAGTTTGTTCCTTGGCCGCAAATTCCTTCTTGATGGCTTCGATTTGCGCAGCCGAGTCAATTTCCTTGGCCTTGGCTTCCTTTTCGAATTTCTCCCATTGCTCTTCTCGACTGGCGAGTTCCTTCATGAGGCCCTCTACTTTACCAGAAAGATCGGCACATTGACCATCCATGTTGTTTAGATTTTCCTGTTGCAGTTTTTCCTGTGTTTGAAGTTCATTCTTGAGCGCCTCGATTTGACTGTATAACTCATTCTTGACTTTGACTTGCTCTTGTTCGAAAATAGCCAACTGTTCATCACGGTTCTACAACAACAACAATGATTTGAAGAAAGACGACGTTGAGTTATATATCCAAAACCTTTTGTCAATAAGAACAAACCGATATAGATTCTTAGAATTTGATCTTTTGCTTACCTGCAACTCGGATGTAAACATTTGTACTGTAGCCTTTCGTTCTTCCAAGGCACTTTTCAAAGCATTATTTTGCTCGGAAAGTGCCTGCTTTTCTTTGGTCTCTTTTTCCAGACGCAACCTCAAATCCTTGAGCCTGACTTCAGCACCAGGAGCGTTTCTAGTAGTAGTGCTTGGGCCATCCGAGTCATCATCAACTAGTTTCTTGCCACCCTTCTTGCTGGCTCCGCCCTTGGCGCCTTGTCCCCGTTCTTGTGCTTCTCCTTGCGGCCCATCATCACTTGGAGGAGGTGGAGTCTTGTGAAACAAACGGGAAAACACATAGATCAAAAAGACCGTCACGGCGATGCCACCAAACATCATGTTCGCTGGATCCTCCGAGTCAACTTCGTTCCACAAACTCAAAGGCCATGGAGCATCGCTCAAGGTAAAATTTCCCTTGGCGGCTCCACCTACGCCAGCAGCAGCACCACCGCCCTCGACGTTCCAGCAACGTTCAATCGAAGGATCAGCATCGTCATCAAAGGTACAAGTCGTCGCTTCGTCGTCCGAAGGAGCTTTTTCCTCGACCACGATTTCGACAGGCTTGGAGCCTTGGCTGTTTTGTTTGGAGGAGAGAGGACAAGACAAGCACAGGTCAGTACAAGCCAGCAAATCGACCTATACCTACAACAGTAGCACATGCCTGAAGTAGAGGTGCGCTCAACGCCACATGCCTGTCAAACAGCACTCAACGGAAACTGAAAACACAGAACAACAAACTCACCCTCCTCGCCGCTTCATTCGACCATACAAGGCTCCCATGCTTCTCCTTTCTCTTAGCTAGCTACTAGTCTTACTGCTCCTCCTTATTATATATAGCAAGGAATAGCTGTTTGCATTGGTTTAGCTAATAATGACTCTTTTGAAGGAGGTTGAATGAGACGAGACGGATCCAGCCAAAGAAGGTGTCAAGAATGGTATTTGGTAGGCTATTATTACGTGTAGTATCTGTAATGGCTGTTGTTACTCGTTGTTGCTTGCTTGTGGTTGGCAAGCGATGCTTGTTGGCGAGGCGCCAATCAAACTGAATCTTCGTGCCTCCTGCGATGACCCCCAAATGACCGCAAAAACGTCAGTAGTCGAGAGAACACCAATTCGAAAAATCTAACCAATCATTTGAAAAATCTGTTCACTGATTTGGATGAAAAGCCCCGGTGAATTAACAAAAATATGTCGGAGGAATAATGATGTCACTCGTTCCAAGTGTAGAAAGAGTCGCACAGTTATTCAATTGACCACCAGGCTAGGGCACCAGCCCAATCGCTACTAGCTAGCTAAGTAGCCAATTAATAGTAGCTCGAGCCAGAATCAATCAATCAATTGAATCCAATGGGCTGGTTCAAAGAACACACAAATTGGAAAGACCAGAGCTAGACTTATTAGCTGTAGCCGCCACTGGGCGAGGGTTCCAGTGAGATAGACAAAGTGCGAGATGATGGAGGCAAAAGAATGGAAACCCCTTAAACGTTGATATCTTTGTTTCGATCCTATAAAAAGTTACATGCAAGAAACACCAATATACAACGCTTTTAGATTTGAATCACACCAAAGCCCTCGGGAGGATCTTCTTTGACCATGTCGTCTTCTTTCCCTTCTTCCATCATCCCGACTAGCGGCGCTACCGGTGGGTCTTCCCTTCCATTGACTTGGATGGTATCCATTTCTACCATTTGCCCTTCGTTTTCATCCGCAACGTCATCCTTCTTTGCCCGCTTTTTACGTGGAGTGGTCAGTGTCCTAGGTTTTCGCTTCTTCGGAGGTGGGTTTTCCTTTTTCTTCCTCTCTTCTGGCGGGAGCTTGGTTTCTCGCAAAGCAACAAACGCAGCGTCGCTGGCATCGATCAACTTGGATGCCAAATCGTGGAAGGCGGGATCCTCTTTCGAGAGGCGAACCGCACATTCTAGAACCTTCGTTGCACAGTCCATGGCTAGCTCCTCGTTCGCCTTGTGGTTAACAGACGCTTGCGCGCCATTGGTACTGGGTTTATTGTCTGTAGAAGTGTCCACATCATCCTCGTCGTCCGCTTTATCAACACCGACGATAAGGCGGTATTTCATGCCCTTCAAAATCTCGGATTGCAGCATGGCTCTAATTTCTTGGCTTTCTTCGAGCCCAACCCAATTTCCCAGAATCTTACGAAGCTCAGTCTGGTCCGATCTCAAGAGTAACTCTTCGTTTAGGAAGCACCGTTTCACTTCCGCGACTGATTTGTCAAGAGCATTCAAACCGCTCTCGTCCTTGGTAAGCGACAGTACATCGTCGTTGTTCTTCCTGAAAAAATGGACGATCTCCTTGATGAGCTCGTCGGTACCGAGCTCGTCTGTGAAGACCATGGCTTCATTCTCGATAATGTCGTTCTCTGTGGTGCCTTTTTTCTTGCGTTTCTTCCTCCTTTTCTTCTTCTTGCCATCGGCTTCCTCCTCGCTACAAATCGATGTAGCAGGTAGGTCTGTCCAGACATCGTTCAAAATTCTCATACAATCCTGGAGGTGCGGGAGATGCCCCTGGCGAAGACCAGGTTTAGAGATACCGGCTTTTACTGCGACTTGCCTTCGTAGATCTCGCTCTTCAAACATTTGCATCACTTCTCGCAAAAGCTCGTATCTGTATTTTGTTTTCATCACCGACAGCATGTTGATTGGCGGTTCAAAAAAGCTGCTAACACTCAGTCCATCAGATGTGCTGTTGTGATTGTTGGCAAGAAGAGGAGGCAGGAACTTAACACTGACCTGATCCTGGGGATCTTCCAGATCTACGATACTCGGCTTTTGCAAAACCAGCAAAACTTTTTCTTCTGTCCACTCGCGAATGTTTGGGAGAAAAACATCTTTCCACCACTGCAGCAGCATCTTGGGGTTTGCCCACGCGTTTTCCTGATAGAGGTATGGGAATACCTTTTGTCGTTCTGCGACAAAGTCGGGAGGGTGTTTCTTGTCGCTCACCATGGTCAACGGAATCTTGTGAGTTCCAGAACTGTTGGCACACATGAAAAGTGACAATCGGGCCTCTAAAACATCGAGATATTTTCCATTCATGCCAGGAGTAGATCCTGCCTCCAAGTACGACTGCACGGGCAGGACTTTGTAGAATAACATTGTGTCCACGACGAAAAAGACTCGGTGGCTGGAGTATTGTTTTCTGATTTCGGGAATGTGTGATGACAGGGCGGCAGCAGCTGCAATGCGTTTTGGATTATTGGAAACACATATATAATTAGTAATCAGAATATCACCACTATTATTGCATCGAATGCAATCAAGAATGAAGACTCGTCCTTACCTTTTGCTGCTTCCCTGTGACCAACACTGTGAAGATTGTGCTTTCTTGCCCACTTTTTGCTCCACCAAATGCTAGCGTTGAAAGCCTGGAAGAGGTTGAAAAACAGCCAAATAGAACAGTTAGATCAAAAACCAACGACGCCTTGCTCATCATGCTGATGGAGCGACTCGATTATCTATCACTTACATTGAGAGTTTTCCGTTCTTGCGCAGTCAAAAATGGCTTATTGGCGTCCTTCTCCAGGAGCAAGGCCTTGACTTCTTGTCCATGTTTCGCAATCATGGCATTGGTAATGGGCAGCTTGCTCATTCCGCAGGCTCCGAGCCTGTCATTCAAATCCATAAAGGTCCGTAATGCGTCTGTCACCTTTTGTAAATTGTCTCTCGAGTTCGACTTGGCGGATCCTCGCCGGTTGACTTGTGCAGTGGTGATTTTGTCTTTTGTTTTGACCCAATCACGAAGGGTTGCTTCGGGCAGTTTGTGTCGTCTCGCCATTTCTGCCACTGTGACGTTCGTCACTTCGAGTTCATCCAGCACTTTCACTTTGAAATCATTCGAATAGCGAATGCGAGTAATGCTCTGGGAAGATTTGCTTTTCTTTTCTTGCTTGCCACCTTCGTCGTTGTCGTCGTCATCATCTTCTTCGTGATCATCTTCGTCGTCGTCTTTAAAGTCTTCAACTCCAACATCATCATCTTCATGCTCCATTCCATCTCCGTCCATTCCGTCTCCGTCTATTCCGTCTCCGTCAATCCCAATATACTCTGCTTTTCTCTTTCGACTTGAAGTTCCATCGTCATTTTCCATTCCATCTCCGTATGCTTTTCTCTTTCTACTTGAAGTTCCATCGTCATTGGGGTCCAAGAGATTGCCACCTCCAAATTCTGGATGGACAAGGTCGTTGCCACTGCCACTGCCGCCAACAACACCAGCGACTATCGACCCCGGGTCCCTGCCTCTCTCATTCTCACCACCAAGTGTATCGTCACCAGTGAGCTGAACATTGGCGTCGATTTTATGACTGATGTTGTCGTTGTCGTTCATGGTCTCTGCCATGGTGAAGTATGCTTGTGTGCTTTTCAAGTGGTGGAGGTGGTGAAGTATGCTCTTCTTACCTTTACCTCTTCGGGATTTGCCTTCGTGCTCCTACTACTAGCTAGCCTGCTACTAACTGTACGCAACTAGCTACTAGCTAGACTAGCCTCTCAACGGTCACTGCATGGTTGGGGTACGTGTATCAGCAGTACTGGACTGTACGTACCATAGTGTTAATTGCCCTAAACTGTAAGTGTTGTGTCTATGCAATTTTTGTTTGTCTGTATGTCTGTATGTATGTCTGTATGTATGTCTGTCACTTAAGGGGCATGTCACATAAGGGTCATGTCACAGTGGCAGCCCATCACATTGGAAAAGTGTCACAGT
>ENA-ORBV01017792-ORBV01017792.1-microbial-mat-metagenome-genome-assembly--contig:-NODE-17792-length-10116-cov-6.382707_pt1 | contig 10116 bp, 8 predicted proteins | sample MGYA00237777_ERZ505514 | MGnify/ENA primary metagenome ERZ505514 (study PRJEB26160, sample SAMN06269048) | microbial mat metagenome | isolation source: Oligotrophic lake microbial mat | place... | reverse complement strand
GCGCCTCCGGTACTCCACGTCATTCGCGACGTTCGTCGCAGGATGTTGCCCGCTGCGTTTTCCGACACCGCGCCCGCGGACCGATGTCAATTATTGCACGCGACCGTAGGATGCCTCTTGACAAGCGCCCAGTCATATCAACGGCCATGTTTCTGCTGCGGCCCTCCAACAAAAGCGAGCGACAGCGAGCAGACCCGCCCCCGGCTGTCGGCAGCAAACATTGTTGGGCTGTTCATGCCTCGTTGAACCGTCGGGATCACGCCGAGACGAACGCGAGAGCGGCGCTCGACCACTCGAGTCTTGAGTGCGACGCGCCGTCCAGTCCTCATCCAAACGTGTACGCTTCAGCACAAAACTAGAGCATGAGCCATCCCGACGAGCAAGTTCTCCGCGACTGAGGGAAGCGTTTGAATAGCCAACGCTGGCAAGAGGTTCGATGCGTAGGTGTTCGACCTGATGACCGATCAGCTACGACGGGTGAGTCCCAGATTCAGTTGAATTTCAGGTGAGTGCCTCGTGATCGCCGCTCACGCGGCGGCGGAAGCAGACGTGATGGTGGACCGAAGCGCGCGTTGGAGCAAGGGCAAATGCTTCACCCCTTTGACACAGCGGAACTGCCGTTCGATCTGCAGCAAGGTCGCCACACACCACCGCCGCTTCTGATCACTGGAGCGCCGGCGATCGACCCGGTGGGTCTTGGCCTCCACCCGGGCCATCACGCTCTCGATCAGGTTCGTCGTCTTGAAGCTCGTCCCCAGCTCCGGGAACACGCCCAAGCGATGGAGCGTCAGGGTGTCCTCCAGGCCTTCCTCGAGACTCGCGGCCGCCGATTCGTTGAGGAGGCGGAGCGCGCGGCCCAGCTGCTACAGCGCGCGTTTGGCATCGGCATAACTCGGGTGGGCATAGGCGGCCTGCAGTTTCCGGCGCCAGAGCACTTGCCGGGGCGTGGTCAGATAGCTCACCACGTTCTCCCGCTTGTGCCACTGACAGCGCTGGATCGGGACGTCAGTGCCGAAACCTCCTGCACGGCCGCCCGCAGGCCCTTCGCCCCATCGAGAACCACCAGCAACCCCTGCGGGGCGCGGAAGCCCCGCGCGACGAGTTCGTGCAGGAAGGCGGCACAGACGCGTTTGTTCTCCGTCGCCGTCTGCGCCATCCCCAGGATGCGCTTCTCTCCGGTCGTGGTGACGCCCAGGGCGATCACCATCTGGTCCGACGCGAAGTGTTTCCCGTCGAGCAGCAGCACGAGCCATTCGCGATCGTCGTGCCGCCGCTCTTGCAACTGCCGGAGCGCGGTCGCGCTCGTCCGAATGAAAAGCGACGCGGCACGCTCGACTTGGCCAAGCCAAACGCCGCCGGCACGGCCTCGGCCGCCGCTTCATACTCGCGGCACGACAGCCCGCCCAGCACGCGGCGAAACAACCCGACATCCTGGGCTCGTGGGGTTTGCAGCTACGCATAGGTCGTCAGCGGCCCCTCGACTCGCTGCGCGCGATCGCGGACGCGGGTCACCGTGATCGGGAGCTTCTGATCGGCGAGATAAATCGAGCCGGCCTGCGTGCCCCAGCGCACGACGTCTGGCCGCCCATCCCCGTGGACATACCGCGCGCCCGCGAGGGCCGTGACTTCCTGCAGCAGCGCCTCTTCCACGGCGCGCAACCCCAGCGGGATCAGCGCTTGAATCATCGCCAGCGTCACCGTGCCATCATCGAGTGGCAACGCGTGCGGCGGGGGCGGAGGCTCTGGCTGGTGACGACGCGACCTTCCTCGTACTCTTCGCATGAGTGGTGTCCTTATAGTCGGTCTATGCCGACACCCGCGAGAGACACGTGGGCGACGCAGATTTACCATGCGCATGTTGCCACGTCGGTGTCAGCATTCGCGAGATCACGCACCGCTGGGCTACGACCGCTGGTGTCCATTCGCCCGACGAATCTACAGAGCCCGTCGAGCCTGGCGTTGCGCTTCGGACTGACGAATCCTCAGATGTTGACGTGTCTTGCGAACGACTCCTATAAGACTTTCGCTTGCCGAAGCGCTGCGTGGGCTCGGGTGGTTTCCTTCGTCCGGAGACTGGGATGGACCACGCGTTAACCCCCGCACTCGCCGCCTGCGTCGGCATTGACTGGGCGTCCGAGCATCATGATCTCGCCCTCCAGGTCACCGGCGAGGCCGCGATCGAACACTGCCGGATCGCCCACACACCGGAGGCCATTGCGGAGTGGCTGGCATCGCTGGCCGTGCGCTTCACGGGGCAATCGATCGGCATCGCCATCGAGACCTCACGCGGCCCGCTCGTGCACGCCTTGCTCGAGGCACCGTTCGTCGTGCTCTATCCGATCAATCCCCGTAGTCTGCAGCGTTTCCGCGAAGCCTTCACTCCGAGCGGCGCGAAGGACGACGCGCCCGATGCGCAGCTCTTGCTCACCCTGCTCGTGAAGCATCGCGACCAACTGACCGGCTGGACGCCCGACGACGCCGCGACACGCGCATTGCGCCGCTTGGTGGAATATCGACGCCGTGCGATCGGCATGCGCGTGCAACTGACGCTCCAGCTGCACGCCGTGCTCAACGAGTATTTCCCACAGGCGCTCGAATGGGCCGGGCGTGATCTGGCAAGTCCAATGGCCTGCGGGTTCCTCGCGCGATGGCCGTCACTCGCGGGACTGCAGCGCGCGCGTCCCGCCACGGTCCGGCGCTTTTACACGGCGCACGGGTGCCGGAGCGAGGCGCTGATTGCGAAGCGCTTGGCCGACATGGCAGGCGCCATGCCGCTGACCCGTGATCCGGCCGTCCTCGACACGAGCGCACGATTCGCCACGCTGTTGGCACAGCAACTCGCCGCGCTCGCCCCGAGTATTGCGCAGCTCGACGCCGAGATCGCACAGCGGTTCGCCGCCCATGCCGATGCGGACGTGTTCCGCTCCGTCCCAGGTGCGGGCGCGGCGTTCGCTCCCCGATTGCTCGTCGCGTTCGGCTCGGACCGCAGTCGATTCCCCTCGGCCGCCAACATGCAGCAGTGTGCCGGCATTGCGCCCATAACCATCCGCAGCGGCCGAAGTGAACAGGTCCGATGGCGCTGGTGCACGAATATCTTTCTGCGGCAGACCTTCCATGAGTTCGCCGGACACTCCGTCCGACACTGCGCGTGGGCGAAGGCGTTCTACGCTCAGCAACGTCACCGCGGGAAGTCGCACCATGCGACGCTTCGCGCCCTCGCGTTTAAGTGGATTCGCATCCTGTGGCGGTGCTGGCAGGACCACGCCGACTACGACGACGCGCGCTACGCAAACGCGCTTGCACGGCGCGGTTCGCCGCTCTCATCCTTGCTCGCATCGTCTGCCCTCGTGCCAACCCCACAAATTCCTTGACAGACCACCTCAGATGGCTCTGTATTGGAGCGCGAATCCTTGCCGGGATCAACGCTTGAGTATGGAGGCACCACCTGAATTTCAACTAGCCTTGGGACAGACCCGCTGCGACAGAGTCACCGGATCAGTCAGCGCCGCGAGAGACGGCAAGAGCCTTGGATGAGCCACCACGTCACCAGTCATCTGGAGATCATCATTGACACACGAGGAGTCTGCCGTCGCAGGCAACGGCCGCGCGGAGGCTCACCGACCCTGCTCCTGGCTACCGCGCCGCTCGCGGTTGCACTGGGCCTGGCCCTCGCCCTGTTGGGCTTGCCATGTCCCGCAGCCGCGCAGGCGACCGGTTCTCATGTCGAAGCCGCGGGCGCGCCGGAATCGTTCGTCCACGAATCCTGGACCGTGCAGGACGGGCTGCCGGTCAACTCGGTCACGGCGCTACTGCAGAGCAGGGACGGCTATCTCTGGATCGCCACCTTCGACGGGCTGGTGCGCTTCGACGGCGTGCGCTTCACCGTCTTCACTCCCAGCAACTCGCCGGGACTGCCGAGCAGTCGGGTGCTCACGCTGCTCGAGGCGCGCGACGGCACCCTCTGGCTCGGCACCGAGCGGCGGCAGCTAGTCCGCTTCCGGCACGGCGAGTTCACGCACTTTGGTCCCGAGCGCGGTCTGGCGGGCGAGGTGTGGACCCTCTACGAGGACCCGAGCGGCACGCTCTGGGTGGGAACCGACACGGGCCTGGGGTACATCCGGGGTGAGCGCTTCGTGCCGGTCGCGGCGGAGACGCTGCGACGTCAGGTGACGTCGATGGTCCGGCGCAGGGACGGAACGCTCTGGGTGGGAACGCGGCCGACCGGGCTCGTGCGGATCGAGGCGGGTCGCGGGACGCCGCTGCTGGACGCGCGCGACCTCGCCCCTGCGCACAAGGTTGCCAGCCTCTACGAGGACCCCGAGGGCACGCTCTGGATCGGAACGGACGCGGGGGCCTGGCGCTACGCGGACGCGCCGGAACGCTTGGCGGTCGGCGGCGAGGTGACGCGCTTCCAGCGATCGCCACTCACGGGAGAGCTGTGGGTCCTCTCCCGTTCGCAGGTACTCCGGGTGCGGGCGCGCGCGCCCGTTCGCGTGCTGGAGCGGCAGGCGCTGGTCTATGATTGGCCGACCGCTCTGCTTCCGGATGTCGAAGGGCGGATGCTCTACACGTCGGGCGCCGAGCTTCACCGGGAGGGGCAGCGCATCTTCACGCTGCCCCCGGACAGGGCAGGGCTGCGCACCGGTCTGCAGACGATCACGGCGATGGCGTGGGACCACGAGGGCAGCCTCTGGCTCGGCACCTTCGGCGCGGGGCTTCACCGCCTCAAGCCGGCGCCGTTCCGCATCTACAGCGAACCAGAGGGTCTCTCCAAACGCAACGTGCTCAGCGTTTACGAGGACCGGAGCGGTACGATCTGGATCGGCAGCGTCGGTGGCGCGACGAACCGGTTGGTAGGCGGCCGGATCACGAGGTTCCCGGACGAGGCCGGCTACCAGGGTACCGTTCACTCCTTCCTGCAGGACCGCGACGAACGGCTCTGGGTGGGCGGCCGGGGTCGCGACGGCCTCACGCTCTGCCCGCGGCCGGGCCTGCGATGTGATCAAGTCGCCGGGCTCCCGATCCACGAAGGCGCGATCCTGGCGCTGCACGAAGACGCGGCCGGCGCCATCTGGATCGGCACGGACGAGGGTCTCCTGCGCACCGAAGGCGGCGCCTGGCACCGCTTCACCGCAGCCGAAGGCGCGCCCGGCTTCCCTGTGCGCGTATTCCAGCCGACGAGGGACGGCGCACTCTGGATGGGCAGCAACGGCGGTGGCCTGGCCCGCTATCAGCATGGCCGCTTCCGCCACGTCACCGTGGCGGACGGGCTGCCCTTCGACCTGATCCGCTCGCTCCATGAGGATCAGGATGGCTGGCTCTGGGTTGGCACCGAGGGGCGCGGGCTGGTCCGACTCGACCCGCGCGACTGGACGGAGGGTCGATCGGGCGGACGGATTGTCCGCTACGGCATGGCGGACGGACTCTACGACGAGGTGATCCACCAGATCCTGGAGGACGACTTCGACCGCCTCTGGATGAGCGGCAACCGCGGCATCTTCTGGGTACGACGCGCGGAACTGAATGCTTTCGCCGAGGGACGGATCCGCCGTATCCACTCGACCGGCTACACGGAGCGCGACGGGCTGAGGAACCGCGAGGCGAACGGTGGCTCGCAACCGGCCGGCATCCGGTCGCGCGACGGGCGGCTCTGGTTCCCGACGCAGGACGGCGTGGCCGTGGTCGATCCGGCGCGGCAGCGTAACCCGCTCGCGCCCAACGTGCTGATCGAGCAGATCACGGCGGGCGGCGTTGCGCTGCACCCCGGCAACGGTGTGCTCGCGCTGGGTGTCGAGCAGCGGGACCTGCAGATCGCCTACACCGCGCTCAGCTTCCTCGCCCCGGCGAACGTGCGCTTCCGCTATCGGCTGGAGCCCTACGACCGGGAGTGGGTGGAGGCAGGCAACCGCCGCACCGCCTACTACACGCGGGTGCCACCGGGGCGCTACACCTTCCGCGTGCTGGCCAGCAACAACGATGGCGTCTGGAACGAGCAGGGTGCCGCACTCGAGCTCCAGCTCCAGCCCCATTTCTACGAGACAGGTCTCTTCCGCCTGCTCCTGGTGGCGGGGGTCGGTCTGCTCATCGTCGCCGGCTTCGGCCTGCGCGTGCGTCGCCTGCGTGCCCGCACGAGCGAGCTGGCGCGCCTGGTGGACGAACGCACGGCCGAGCTGCGGCAGCGCGAGGCTCAGCTACGGGCACAGACCGAACAGCTACAGGGGCTGGACCGCGCGAAGTCGCGGTTTTTCGCCAACGTCTCGCACGAGTTCCGCACCCCCCTGACCCTCATCCTGGGGCCGCTGCAGGACCTGGCGGAGTGGCGTGGGACCGTCGCCCCGGACGTCCTGCAGCGGCAGGTGGAGATGATGACCCGCAACGCCCACCGCCTGCATCGCCTGGTCAACCAGGTACTCGACCTGGCGCGGCTGGAGAGCGGAAGCCTCACGCTGCACCCGGCGCCGCGCGACCTGGTCGAGCTCGCGCGTACGAGCACCCTCTCCTTCACCCCGCTGGCGGAGCAGCGCGAGATCGCCCTGTCCTTCCGCGCCGAGGCGGAGCCGTTGATCGTGAATCTGGACGCCGATCAGATGGAGAAGGTGGTGCTGAACCTGCTCTCGAACGCCCTGAAGTTCACCGCGCCCGGCGGCGAGGTCGAGGTGACGTCGCGCAAGGAGGGGGGCAGCGCCGTGCTGATGGTGCGCGATACCGGCGCAGGCATCGCGCCCGAGCAGCTGCCGAAGGTCTTCGAGCGCTTCTACCAGGCCGACAGCTCGGCCACGCGGCGCCACGAGGGTACCGGGATCGGCCTGAGCCTGGTCCGCGAGCTGGTCGAGCTGCACGACGGCACGGTGGCGGCCGAGAGCCAGCCGGGGGTGGGCAGCACCTTCGTAGTGCGGCTGCCGTTGGGTCCCAGTCTCCCCGCTGGCCCCCCTCTCCCCGGAGCAGAGGAGCAGGGGAGCAGAAGCGCAGAGGGGCCAAAGGCACCGCCGAGCGGTTTGTCCTTCGCCCCTCCGCCCCTCCGCTCCCCCGCGGGGGGTGTGGCTACGGAGGAGGACCGCACCACCGTGCTGGTCGTGGACGACCACGCCGACATCCGCGCCTACGTCCGCTCGGTGCTCGAGTCCGCCTACCGCGTGCTGGAGGCCCCCGACGGGCAGGCGGGGCTGGAGCTCGCGCGCGAGGCGCTGCCGGACCTGGTGATCGCCGACCTGATGATGCCGCGCCTGGACGGATTCGATCTGGCCCGCGCGCTACGCGCCGACCCTGCCACCGACTGCATTCCCGTCATCCTGCTCACCGCCCGCGCGGGGGAGGCGGCGGAGATCGACGGATTGGGCGCGGGAGCCGACGACTACCTGAGCAAGCCGTTTCACCCCGGCGTGCTGGAGGCGCGGGTAGGCAGCCTGATCGCCTCCCGACGGCGGCTGCGCGAGCGGTTCGCGCGGGAGGGTTTCCCCGCAGCGGGCGTGTCCACCGATCCGGTCCCAGAACGTTCGGAGCTGGAAGAGCGGCTGCGTGGCATCATCGAGGCGAATCTCACCGACGCCGGGTTCAACCCCGAAGCGCTGGCTGCCGCGGCGGGGCTCAGCTACAAGCGGCTCTACACCCGCCTGCGCGAGGAGCTGGAGACCACGCCCAGCCAGTTCATCCGGACCGTGCGCGTCGAGTGCGCCGCCGACCTTTTGCGCCAGGGAGCCGGCAGCATCACCGAGATCGCCTACTCGGTGGGCTTCAACTCCCTCTCCTACTTCTACCGCTCTTTCCACCAGCGCTTCGGCCGCACCCCTGCCGAGCTTCCACCGACCCGCGCCTGAACCGCCGCGCCTCACCCGCTCCGCCCCGCGTCCCTCCGTGTCACCTGCCACGGCCGCACGCCAGCAGTTTCTCGTGACGCCGCAACTCCCTGCCGAACGAGGAGTTTCGAGCGCGAGGGAAAATACGTTCAATGGCCGGGAAACATAGAGGAAGCGCGCAGCCGCCCGCCTCGAGATCATTGCGCTCCGTGAGCATCGTCCTCACCCGCACCCCGGAGCCACCGATGCGCGAGCCACCTGTCCCGGCCGATCCGGCCGGCCGCCCTCCGCCCCCCGCGCAGCCATCCGAGGCCGCGAAGCTGGAGATCGGCACGCTGGAAGCCACGCTGCCGCCGCTGCCAACCGGGAGGGACGCACGCGGTATGGAGCGCTACGCCACTCCCACATCCGAACCCGAACCCGAAGACGAATCATGATCAGCATCCGACGTTCATCAATCCTCCTGCTCATACCCATGGCGCTGGCCATGCTGTCCGCCTGCCATGACGGTGAGCTGCCGACCGCCACGTCACCGGGTGCCGCCGCGCTCGCGGTGGTACCGAGCGGCGTCGGCTCCGTGAGCGTGCTGCCGCAAGCGCCGTCGCTGAACACGGGCGCGACCCTGCAGTTCACGGCCACCGTGCGCAACTCGGCGGGCACGGCGCTGCCCAAACGTAAGGTCACCTGGTCGTCGGGCAATCCGGCGATCGCCACGGTGAGCGCGAAGGGGCTGGCGACCGCCGTCGCGACGGGCACGGTGACGCTGACCGCCCGCAGCGGCTCCGCGCTGGGCACCGCCACGCTGACCGTCACTGCGGCGGTCGCGGCCGTCGCGATCACCCCGGGCAGCACCACCGTGGCCTTCGTGGGCCCGTACGGCAGCGCGGTGTGGACCCCGGAACAGCTGACCGCAGCGGTGACGGACGCGCAGGGCAACGTCCTCAACCGCGCGGTCACGTGGGCAAGCTCGAACACCGGCATCGCCACCGTCGACGGCACGGGAAAGGTCAGCGGCGTGAGTCCAGGCCTGGCGTCGGTCACCGCCACCGTCGACGGGATCATCAGCAACATCGCGAGCGTCTGCGTCGGTGGCGGGGTGACGGACTTCGTACTCACTCCGGGTTCCGGCCCGCAGCCCCCCCCCACGCTTTACCTGAGCGTGGCCGCTACGGCGTCGTGCGGGCAGACCAACGCCCCGTTCCGCTATTTGTGGGCGTGTCAGGGTACCAACACTTCGCTTTGCAACGCCTTCCTGGCCGTGGTCAACAGTAGCGGCCTCTACAGCTCCTACGAGTTTCCGCTCGACCCTGGTGAGATATACAACATCGGCGTCATGGTGTGCCTCTACACCTGCAGCGCCCCGCGCACCAACGCATACGATGGCGCTGTTTTTGGGCTGGCTACCTCAACCCTGAGGTAGTCGATGGGAAACCCCTGTGGTACAGGGGTTTCCCATGTGGTCGTCTGGTCGTCGACCCGCCGATGCCGTCGAGCTGGAGCTCGGCGTCCTCGAGGCCACGCTGCCGCCACTGCCAACCGCGAGGGACGCAGGCGGTACGGAGCGCAATGCCACACCCACACCCGAACCCGAAGACGAATCATGAACACGGCACCCGCGCCACTCCGACGCAGATCGGCCCGGCCTGCGAAAACGGGAGCCCCTTCCTCTAGCCGCCTCCAATGGCGCAGGCTAGCTTGGGCGGGGACAAAGCAAATCCCTATTCCTGAACGTGAATCGCTCCGTGTTTTCCGGAGGCTCGGTTAGTTGAGGACCAGGGCCGCATGGCGCTGGGTGTTAAACCACGCGACCCATCCCAGCGTGGCGTACTCGACCTCGTCGAGGCCTCGCCACGGTCCCTCGCGCCTGATCACTTCGGTCTTGAACGGCCCGATCACGGTTTCTGCGAGGGCGTTGTCGTACGAGTCGCCGCGACTGCCGACCGACGGCTCGATCCCGGCTTCCGCCAGCCGCTCGGTGTAGCGAATCGGAAGCTGCGCTGAACCCGCCACCCGTGCAAGCGTTCAAATCGGGCTGCGCCAGGGGCGCAAGCGATCGGCGGTTCACCAAAGTCGCACTCGGACGGCGCGCCCGTTCGGGGTCGTTGCCACGCATGGCCGCTCGTGACGGCCGAAGCTGCACCCAGCGCCGAGCTGGACGCGCGCCGCCCGCTCCAACCACTCGCTCCCCCAAAGTCATCACGAGTCACCGCGCCGGGGGCCTGAAGCAGCCTAGAAATTATGACTGGGCTGGCCCTCCGACGTTCACGTGGATTAGCTCTTCCAGTGTCCACCGGAGTCGCCAGCGCCACATGCGACTCACCGT